>Ga0315906_10003436_pt1 | contig 21041 bp, 31 predicted proteins | sample LakEriMetagenome_4_FD_203526 | JGI IMG/M metagenome (GOLD analysis project Ga0315906, IMG submission 203526) | Freshwater fungal communities from buoy surface, Lake Erie, Ohio, United States - Buoy 2 MA122 | ecosystem: Environmental > Aquatic > Freshwater > Lake > Lake biofilm | place: USA...
TGTAGACGCGTCTGAGAGGCATTTTCAGTATTGACAACAAAATCAGGTGCGTTGTCCTACTTGCATCTGTGAATAACTCTGTGGATAATGCGAACGAAGGATTTAAACAGGTCAGTGCGCGGTGATGGTGCTGAATTGTCAATTGCAAGTGAGGCGAACATGGGAAAGACGACGCAAGGCGAGTATCTAGCAGCACTGGAGGAGGCGAATCAGTGCATCGACGAGGGTTGCCAGGATGATAACGAGCCTGGGTTCGATAGCGAAGCGGAGCGGATCGCAGCCTCACTTCCACCAAAGAAGATAAGAAGCGTCAATAAGCCACTAACGGAACAGCAGAGGGCATTCGCAACGTATGTCATCCAAGGCAAAACCCGCAGGGAAGCTTACAGATTGGCATATAACACCAGCATGTCAGATAGTGCAGTCAGCAGCAACGCAGCAAAGCTTGCAGCCGATCCACGCATCGCCAGCATGATCTCAGCCGCATGGGACGAGACCATCGAACACCTTGCAGATGATGTGGCGAGCACTAGAAGGTATGTGCTGAGGAAACTGGTTTCACTGAGCAAGGAAGGCAAGCAAGAAGGTTCTCGTTTAAAAGCACTGGAACTGCTGGGGAAAACAGCAGGCCTGTTCACGCAGCAGGAAGCAGCAGCAGAAAAGACAGTCGCAGCAGAGCAATTGAAGCGGGAACTGTCGCAGCACCTGAAGCTACTCGACAACGTCAAGACGCTGAAGGTCAAGTGATGCGTGTAAACGATGGATGCGTCGTCAGTGTTTAAACGATCCGACAGCGCGTCAGCAGGGCGATACGGGCTTTGTGTGCGTGGCTGCGCCCCCACCGTACCCCGACCCCCCCGATGGCGGCAGATGGGACCCGGCACCGCTTACGCTCGAATCCACACAAACAATTACATCCCCCCACCAATGAGAACATTGCAGACCCCCCACCCCTCCGTTTCACGTGAAACATAGGAAAAGGGGGTCGTGTTTTTTGAGGGGGGGTATATATAAACTTGAATGTTTAAATGTTCTCATTTATATTTAAACGGTTGGGAAAGCGGATGCTGTGTGCGCGACCCTGTGTGAAACGGGACGTAATGCGGCACAGACGTAGCGAGTACCGACACGCATGGACATTTGCTGAAGGCAGACCGCACCACTGCCGACGAGAGATAAGTGAGTGTCCAGTCGTGTTGGTATTAGTAAGCCGACAGTTGCAAACGGGCATTGGGGAATAGCTGATACCAACAACCAAGACGCATGGGGATTGAGGTCCCTATCCGTGTTGGGAAAGCTGCAATTTGATTAACATTGGTCTGTGATCGGCGGTAAGTACCAACAATGACTGAAAGAAAAAGGCAGATATTGGAGTTCATCCGGGCGTACATCAAGATTCATGGTGTGGCTCCGTCGTATGACACCATCGCCAAGGGCATAGGGATGAAGGCTAAGTCCAATGTCCATAGGCTGGTCAGGAGGCTTCAGGAGGATGGGATTCTTGAGGTCAAGCCAAGGAAGTTTTATGGCATCAAGCTGTTTGACAAGACAGTGAAAGAGATTGCTTCCTTATGACATTGCTTACAAAAAAAGAAATAGCCGATTACATGGCTGTTGTGGACAAGCTCCCGGAGGCTGAGAGGAATAAGGTTTTTTCTCTGTTGGAGTTGGACCGGGTAGAGCGGTGCAAGGAGTCCTATCTTTTCTTTGTGACCCAGATGTGGCCTGCGTTTATCTCTGGGAAGCATCATCAGATCATGGCAGAAGCCTTTGAGAGGGTTGCCAGCGGTCAGCTTAAGCGGTTGATTATCAATATGCCTCCCCGGCATACCAAGTCGGAGTTTGCTTCTTACCTGCTCCCGGCGTGGTTCTTGGGGAAATACCCGGAAAAGAAGATTATCCAGACTGCCCACACCGCAGAACTGGCGGTTGGCTTTGGTCGTAAGGTCAGGAATTTGGTTCAGTCAGAGGCATATGGGAAGGTTTTTGAGACAAAGCTGTCATCGGATTCTAAAGCCGCCGGTCGTTGGAACACTCATATGGGCGGTGACTACTTCGCTATTGGTGTGGGCGGTGCAGTTACTGGCAAAGGCGCTGACCTATTGATCATTGATGACCCCCATTCTGAACAGGAAGCCAAACAAGGCAATCCAGCCGTGTTTGATTCGGTCTATGAATGGTACACATCCGGTCCCCGGCAGCGTTTACAGCCCGGTGGAGCCATCATTATTGTGATGACACGCTGGTCAAAGCGTGATTTGACCGGGCAAATCCTCAAAAATGCCGAAAAAGACGGGGTCAATGAGTGGGAAATCATTGATTTTCCCGCGATTCTGCCCTCTGGAACCCCTCTTTGGCCCGGATTTTGGAAAAAAGAGGAACTAGAAGCCCTAAGAGCAGAACTTCCTGTCTCCAAATGGGAAGCCCAGTACCAACAAAACCCGACTTCCGAGGAAGGAGCCATTGTAAAGCGGGATCAATGGCAGATTTGGGAGAAGGCAGACCCCCCGCCCTGTGATTACGTCATCCAAAGCTGGGATACGGCGTTTGAAAAGAACAACCGGGCTGACTATTCAGCCTGCACCACATGGGGTGTCTTCCAACATCCCAACAAAAACGGGGATCTTCGCCCCAATATCATCCTTCTGGATGCATTTAAACAACGTATGGAGTTCCCGGAGCTTAAGAAGAAGGCTTTCGACATGTGGCAGGAATGGAACCCTGACACCCTGTTAATAGAGAAGAGAGCCGCCGGGGCACCCTTGATCTATGAAATGAGAAAAATCGGGATTCCCTTGTCTGAATATACACCGGGCAAAGGAAACGATAAGATTGCGCGTGTAAACGCTATATCCGACCTGTTTGCGTCAGGAGTTGTCTGGTGCCCGGAAACAAGATGGGCAGATGAAGTCATGGAGGAAATGGCTTCCTTCCCCAACGGCGACCACGATGACTTGGTTGACTCCTCCTCACAGGCTTTGATGCGTTTTCGACAAGGTGGGTTTATTTCGGTTCAATCGGATGAGGAAGATGAACCCAGATACTTCCGTCGTCGCATGGCTTATTACTAGGAATCATCATGGCGATTGAAAAGAGCGTCTATCAAGCCCCTATGGGTCTAGCTTCCCTGCCGGAGGAACCAATTGAAATCGAGATTGAGAACCCTGAATCGGTATCCGTGGATGGAGTGGAGATTACCCTCGAAGAGGGTCGTGAGATTGACGGCATTGCGTTTAATGCGAACCTTGCGGAAATTCTGGACGAAGGTGTTTTAAACAGTATTGCCAGTGAGCTAACAGATCTGGTCGAAGCTGACATAGACTCCCGGAAAGATTGGGCAGAAACCTTTGTCAAAGGACTTGAGGTCTTGGGTCTTCAATATGAAGAAAGGACAGAGCCTTGGAATGGAGCGTGTGGTGTCTACTCGACCGTCCTGACAGAAGCAGCCATAAGGTTTCAGTCGGAATCGATTATGGAGACCTTCCCTGCTGGAGGACCAGTCAAGACCGAGATCATCGGGGCGATAACGAAAAAGAAAGAAGAAGCCTCCGAAAGAGTCCGGACAGACATGAATTACACCCTGACGGAGAAGATGACCGACTACCGTCCGGAACATGAAAGACTCCTGTATTCCTTGGGCCTAGCCGGAGCAGCGTTTAAAAAGGTCTACCCGGACACCCAGAAAGAAATCCCTGCCGCACCCTTCATCCCCGCCGAGGATGTCATTGTTCCCTACGGAACTTCTTCTTTGAAGAACGCAGAACGTATCACCCATGTGATGCGCAAAACCAAGAATGAGATCAAGAAGCTCCAGTACTCTGGGTTCTACCGGGACGTAGAACTGGGCGAGCCGATGAACATTCTGTCGGACATTGAGAAGAAAAAAGCCGAACAACAAGGCTACAAAACCAACGACGACGACCGCTACCGGATCTTGGAGATCCACACCTATCTGGACATTGAGGGTCTGGAGGATGTGGACGAGGACGGCGAACCCACCGGGATTGCGCTGCCTTATGTCGTGACCATTGACCAAGGAACCAATGAGGTCCTGTCGGTCTACCGGAACTGGAACGAAGACGATCCAAATAAGCAAGCCCGTCAGCATTTCGTTGACTACTGCTACATCCCCGGATTCGGCTTCTACGGTCTGGGTTTGATCCACATCATCGGAGGGTACGCCCGTGCGGGGACCTCGCTGATCAGACAGTTGGTCGATGCCGGAACGCTCTCTAATCTGCCCGGTGGTCTAAAAACCCGTGGTATGCGGATCAAGGATGACGATACCCCCATCGCTCCGGGCGAGTGGCGGGATATTGATATTCCCAGCGGGGCAATGCGTGACAACATCATGCCTCTGCCCTACAAGGAGCCAAGCCAAGTCCTGTTCACCCTTCTGAACCAAATCACGGAAGAGGGCAGAAGACTAGGCTCTATCGGGGAAATGAAGATTTCTGACATGAGCGCCAACGCGCCTGTCGGGACGACTTTGGCATTGCTGGAACGCCAACTCAAGATGATGTCGGCAGTTCAGGCTAGGGTCCATGCCTCCATGAAGCAAGAGTTTAAACTGCTCAAGGAGATCATCCGGGACTATGCCCCCACCGAATACGAGTACGACCCGGAGTCTGGCGACCGTCAGGCAAAGCAGTCGGACTACGACATTGTTGAGGTCATCCCGGTCTCAGACCCGAACTCCTCCACGATGGCACAGCGGATCATGCAGTACCAAGCTGTGATCCAACTCGCCGCCCAAGCTCCCCAGATTTACGACCTGCCCAATCTCCATAGGCAGATGATCGAGGTCTTGGGGGTCAAGAACGCAGAAAAGCTTGTGCCGATTGAGGATGACCAGAAGCCCAAAGATCCGATCTCGGAGAACATGGCATTTCTTAACGGAAAGCCAACAAAGGCATTCATTTACCAAGACCATGATGCGCATATCGCGGCGCACATGGCATTTATGCAGGACCCAATGATTGCGCAAGTCATTGGTCAAAACCCGATGGCGCAGAAGATTCAGGCGGCAGCAATGGCGCATATTGCTGAACACCTAGCCTTCAATTATCGGAAGAAGGTCGAAGAGCAAGTTGGTGTACCTATCCCAGCCCCGGATGCGGAATTGCCGGAAGATGTGGAAGTCCAGTTGTCCCGACTGGTCGCCCAAGGTGCCCAACAACTACTTCAGCTTAACCAAGCTACTGCCCAACAGGCCCAAGCCCAGCAACAAGCCCAAGACCCCTTGGTCCAGATACAACAGGCAGAACTTCAGATCGATGCCCAGAAAGCTCAGACTGATGCCCAGATTGCACAGGCGAAACTGCAACTGGAAGCCCAGCGTATTGCAAATCAGAAAGAGGTCGATATGGCAAGGATTGCCTCGCAGGAAAAGTTGGCTAATCAGAAAGTTCAAGTTGACTTATTTAAACGGGGTGATAAATAATGGGCAACGAGGAGAAGGTACTCCAGCATCTCCTTAAAGAAATGAAGGAAAGGGAAATTTCCATTTCCGGAAGCATCTGTGACGGCGGTGCGAAAGATTACGCCGAGTACAGATATTTGTGCGGGCAGATTCAAGGTCTGGGGTTTGCACAAATGATAATTTCAGACCTTGTGCGAAAACTGGAGAGATTTGATGAGTGAAATCCTTTTGAGTGAGGATGGAGAAACAACCACGACGTTGCCTATTTCTGCGGAAGAAAAAGCGCGTCAACTGCCTGACCCGAGTACTTTTTATCTCTTGTGCGCTTTACCAGAGGTAGAAGAGAAGTTTGACAACGGTTTGGTAAAAGCTGGCACCACGATGCATTACGAAGAGATTTTATCGCCAGTGCTTTTCGTAATGAAAATGGGTCCAGACGCTTACAAAGATGAAAAGAAGTTCCCTAGTGGTCCTTCTTGCAAAGTAGGCGACTTTGTTCTTGTGCGACCAAATACAGGAACAAGACTGAAGATTCATGGCAAAGAGTTTCGCATGATCTATGACGACAGCGTCGAAGCAGTTGTCGAAGATCCTCGCGGAATATCCCGTGCGTAGGAGGGATCATGGCTGAATTTATGGAAACACTGGACTTAGACAAGGCTGGCGAGAAGCCTGAAGAGATCGTTGAGATGGCAGGTGACGACGATCTTGAAATTGAAGTCGTTGACGATACGCCGGAAGAGGATCGTGGGCGCGAACCCATGAAAACCCCTCCGCAAGATCCGACCGACGACGAGCTTGCCACGTACTCAAAACGAGACCGGAACCGGATTCGTGAGTTTACAAAGGGGTATCACGACGAGCGCAGAGCCAAAGAAGCAGCATTGCGTGAGAAGGAAGAGGCTATTCGTTTAGCCAAAGCCTACTTTGAGGAAAATCAAAAACTCAAAGGGTCTGTTAATACTAGCCAGAACGCTCTTCTTGAGCAGGCAAAGAAGCAGATTGCGCTAGAGCTTGATGAGGCAAAGCGTAAGTACAAGGAAGCGTATGAATCGGGGGATGCAGATGCTCTTGTGGAAGCACAGGACCACCTGACATCTACCAAGTTCAAAGCCGAGCGATTGAGCAACTTTAAGCCTGCTCCTGAAGAGGAACCGGCAGAAAGTTTCCCACAGGCTGTACAGCAACCAGTCGAAACAGATGAGAAAGCCGAAAGGTGGAGGCAGAGAAACGAAAGCTGGTGGGGCAAGGACAAGGAAATGACCGCGTTCGCTCTAGCTGTGCATGACAAACTTGTTAACGACGACTACGTTGACCCTAAGAGTGACGAGTACTACCGACGCTTAAATGCTAGGTTACGCCAAGTGTTCCCGGATAAATTTGAGTCCGAGGAACCCGCTGATGCGTTTTCTCAGCGCCCTACAAAGTCAAATGTCGTTGCTTCAGCAACACGTAGCGTTGCGCCAAAGAAGATCACGCTTACGCCGTCTGAAGTTAACATCGCCAAGCGCCTTGGAGTTCCACTGGAACAATATGCGCGAGAGGCTGCGAGATTAAGGAGAGAAAAAAATGGATGATCAGAAACGTGAAAAGCGCAATACCGATAGCCGGGAAGAAAGAGACCTGAGGCCCAAGCGTTGGACCCCTCCTCAACTGCTTCCTGAGCCAGATCCAGAAGCTGGTTATGCCTTCCGCTGGATTCGTATCAGTACGCTCAATCGAGATGATCCCGTGAACATCTCTACGAAGTTTCGCGAGGGTTGGGAACCTGTAAAGGCTGCTAGTCAACCAAGAATGTTCCATCTGAAGTCAACGGACAACCGTTTTCCTGATGGTATCGAGATTGGTGGATTGCTCCTTTGCAAAACCCCTGTTGAATTCGTCGAACAACGTAATGAGCATTTCTTGGATCAAGGAAAGCAATTTATGGAGTCGGTGGACAACAATTTTATGCGTGAAAGTCATCCTTCGATGCCACTCTTTAGCGAGAAACGCTCGAAGGTCACTTTTGGTAGATCTTAATTTTTAGGAGCAACAAATGGCTTATCCCACTGTAAGCTCGCCTTACGGTCTACAAGCTGTCAATCGTATTGATGGCTTGCCGTATGCTGGGCAGATTCGCCAGATCCCTATTGCTACCAACTACGCTACCGCCATTTTCTATGGCGATACCGTAAAGATCAGCAATGGTTATCTGGTTGCCGATACCGGCACAGACGATGCAACTCCTTGCGGCGTTCTGGTCGGTTGTGCTTATGTTAACTCGTCGAACCAGCCTGTTGAGGGTCAGTTCTACCCAGCCGCAGCAGCAACCAGCACCAATGCTGCTTATGGTTATGTGGTTGACGATCCAATGGCTGCATTCAAAGTTGCTGTTGTTTCGTCCGGCACCACTGTGACCACCTCAGGTGTGAGCCGTGCTGTAGTCGGTTCAAACATGGCACTGGTCCAGAATACTGGTTCGACAACAACTGGTGACTCCAAAGTTGCGGTTCTGTCTGGTAGCGATGCAACGACTAACACCCTCCCGGTGCGTGTCATTGACGTTGTTCCAGCAACTGCTCTTGGAGCGGATGCGTTTGTGGAATTGATCGTCAAGATCAATACTCACCAGTACAACAGCACCACTGGTGTATAAGGAGAGTAAATCATGGCAATTTCACGCGCACAAATGCTCAAGGAGCTTCTGCCCGGTCTGAACGCACTGTTCGGTCTGGAGTACAAGACCTATGGCGAAGAGCACAAAGAAATCTACGAAACCGAAACTTCGGAACGTAGCTTTGAAGAAGAAGTGAAGCTTTCCGGCTTTAACGCCGCTCCCGTTAAAAACGAGGGCAGCGCAATGGCATATGACAATGCGCAGGAAGCTTTCACTGCTCGATACAACCACGAGACCATCGTTCTTGGCTTCTCGCTGACCGAAGAGGCAATTGAGGATAACCTCTATGACTCTTTGTCGCAGCGTTATACCAAGGCTCTGGCTCGTGCTATGGCATACACCAAGCAGGTTAAAGCAGCTTACGTGCTGAACAATGCGTTCAACACCGCTGTGACCTACGGCGACGGTGTGAGCCTGTGTAACACTCAGCACCCGCTGATCTCTGGCGGCGTTAACAGCAACCGTCCCACCACAGGCGCTGACCTGAACGAGACCTCGCTGGAAAACGCAGTCATCCAGATCGCAGGTTGGACTGATGAACGTGGTCTGCTGATCGCAGCGCGTCCGAAGAAACTGATTGTGCCTCCGTCACTCCAGTTCGTCGCGACCCGTCTGCTGGAGACTGAACTCCGCGTCGGCACTAACGACAACGACATCAACGCCATCAAGAACAACGGTTCGGTCCCAGAAGGCTACCGTGTCAATCACTACCTGACTGACACCAATGCTTGGTTCCTGATCACCGATGTTCCTAATGGTCTGAAGCACTTCGTTCGTACCCCGATGCAAACGGGCATGGACGGTGACTTCGACACCGGTAACGTCCGTTATAAGGCTCGTGAGCGTTATAGCTTTGGCGCTTCCGACCCGCTGGGCATCTTCGGTTCACCGGGTGCCTAATGAAGAGGGGGGGCTTTACGCCCCCCTTTTTGTAGTATATAAAGTAGTAATTCCGGGGTTTAAACAGGTGCTTGCGAATAGACCCGGCTAACGTCATGCAGATCGCTTGCGCCTAACTCGCATGAGAGGACAACATGGCAGTTTCTACTACCCAATCCATTTGGCGTTCGGGCGGTGGCGATCAGACCCGTACCGCATATTGCGGCACCGGACTGATGGTTGCCGAATTTTACATTTCCGGCGCATCCGCAAACAGCGCAGCAGTTCAGGTTTCTTCTGCCAATACCGCCCCGGTTATTCTTCCGGCAGGCGCTGTAGTGGTTCAAATCAACGCTCTGTGCGCAGCTACTGGCGGCACGACCCCAACCTTTGACATGGGCTGGATTGGTTATACCGACACTAGTGCATCTGATGACAACGGTTTGGTGGCGGCAGCAGTTGCAACCACTGGCAAGCTAGTTATCAACTTTGCATCTGCTACCGCAGGCGATGATTTAAACACCATCATCCAAGCTAACCAGATGGTAAAAATCACTGGTGGCGGCACTACTGGCGATGCTCCAACTGGCGGTTCTATTCGCGGTCAGATCCTGTACTACGTTACCGATCCGTACCTCGGTCAGCAGAACGTCTAATAGGGGGCCGTTATGGCTATGCAAACAGACGTTAAAGGCGCTACTTGTGCGGCTAACGGCTCGACCACGGCTTACAACGGGAGAACCCGTTTAAAGGGGCTGTGGTACAGCGCGACCGCACAGGGCACCATCGCTGTAAAAAATAGCGGGACAACCTTGTTCACATTCAACATCGGTGGGGCAGAGACCAATTACGTTCTCTTCCCCGGCGAAGGTGTGCTTGTGGAAACAAGTTTGGTAATTACTAACAGCGCGACAGTGTCTTCGGTAGCGTTTTATGGTTGAAGAAAAGAAATTTAGTCTTGCGGGAAGAAAGCTCTTCCTTGCCATCCCAGCATACGATGGCAGGATCTGCATTCATTCTGCCTATGAGCTTCCCCAGCTTGCGCTGGCTTCCCTCAAGTACAAATTTTCTATCCATCTCGGACATCTATCCGGGAGTTCAATCATTACTCGCGCCCGTAATTCTCTTGTCAATCAGTTCATGGAATCTGATTGCACAGAGATGTTGTTCATTGACTCAGACATCCACTTCAAGCATGAGGACGTTCTTCGGATCATGGCTCTAGGGTCAGACCGGGATGTCCTGTGCGGGTCATATCCCCGAAGGGCGGCAGACCAGAAGTTCTTCACCGACATCTATTACAACGAGCATGGCGGCGTGGAACTGACAGAAAACGGTCTTCTAAGGGTAGAAAGGATTGGCACAGGATTCATGTTTATCCGTCGCCATGTTATCCAGAAGTTAATGGATGACCATCCTGAGTGGAAATACTGGGTCAATGTGGAGAACAAGCACCACTATGCGATTTTTGACTTCAAAGCCACTCCCGACGGGTACATGGGCGAGGATTACCTCTTCTGTGATCGTGTAAGAGAGGCAGGATTCAAGATTTATGTGGACCCTGAAACCAACCTTGGTCATTTTGGAAACACAGAGCATACCGGTCATTTTGGTAAGCAAGTGCTCCAGCCAATGATTGAGGACACCTTGTTAAAGGTTGCAAATGGCTAAGACTCCGGCATGGCAAAGATCAGAAGGCAAGAATCCGAAGGGTGGTCTGAACGCGAAAGGTCGCGCTTCGGCAAAGAAGCAGGGGATGAATTTAAAGCCTCCCGCTCCAAACCCGAAAACTTCCGAGGCAAAAGGTCGGAAAGCATCGTTTTGCGCCCGAATGTCAGGGATGAAAAAGAAACTAACAAGCAGCAAGACGGCAAATGACCCGAACAGCCGTATCAACAAATCATTGAGAGCTTGGAATTGCTGAAATGGAAATGATGTTATGGAACACCGCCATCACTATTATTTTGGGATTGGTCGGTTGGGGCTTGAGGACGAAAGACAAGGAAGTGGATGCCTTGAAGGAAGAACTTCAACGCATTCAAATCCTGTTGAATCGTACTCGCGAGGAAGTTGCGAAGGAATATGTCACGAAGGTTGAGGTCCATGCAGACATCAATCGTGTATTGGATCGTCTGGACCGTTTAGACGCGAAGCTAGACAGATTGGTGGAGGCAAAGCATGGATAAGGTTCAGAAGGTAATGAAAGAGTTTAAACGTGGTGACTTGAAGTCCTCCTCTGGTCAGAAGGTCACCAATCCTAAGCAGGCCATTGCAATCGGTCTCTCCGAGGCGGGCCTTTCAAAGAAAGCCAAGGGAGGCGAAATGAAAGAGTCAAAAAAGAAGGTCAAGGAAGAGCTTACGTTCATGAAGAAGAAGGGCGCTCCTAAGTCCATGATCAAACACGAGGCTGCTGAAATGGGCGCTATGAAGTACGGCGGCAAGGTCAAGAAGATGGCTTCGGGCGGTCTGACCGGCGGTCACAAGTCGGCAGATGGCATTGCAAAGAAAGGCAAGACCAAAGCCAAAGCAGTCAAGATGGCATACGGCGGCAAATGCTAGGAGCAAGCCATGAAAAAGCCTATGAAAACCAAACGATATGCAGATGAAGGTTTGGTAGCAGAAGACAAGAAGAGAGGGTTGGAAGCATCTAAAGATGAGAAAGTTGGTTTCTTTGAGCGCCTCCGTATGGGTAACATTGACGACCCAAAGTCTGAGGCTTATAAGCGTTTTGGTGCTGGTCGTGGTGCTGTCGAACGTGATAAGAGCATGGCTCCTGCCCCCCAACCTATTCGCTCTACTGACTCAGGAAAAGGTGTGCCGGGTTTTGGCGCTCCCATGCTCCCAAAGCCAGTAGAAGAGCGCGCGCCATCAAATATTCCGGGTTTAACTAGTGCTGTTCAAGGCGCTGGTGTAGGAGAAGGTGGCGTATCTCCGGGTGTAAAGGGGCCTAGCATCGTGGAAAAAAAGACCACGACGGTTAAAACTCCTCGTAATACTGTAACCCAAACCAAAGAAGCAGTTGCCAAGCCTTCTACAAAGTACTCAGAAAAAGAAGCTGCCCAAGACCTTGACCGGGAAATGAAACGAGGTTCAAGAGTTCCTGCTGCCCCCAAAACATCTGAGCTTCGCGCTGTTACCCGCGCAAGAACTCGCGCAGGTACTCCTGTTAAAGAAGACACTATTGGGAAAACTCGCGCAGGAACAGCTACAACCACTTCTGACGGCATGTTGCCTTTGCTTGGATCTGCGGCTTTGCTTTCTATGGTTGCCGGTATGCGGAACAAGAAAAAGCAAGAATTGGAAGAAATTGACTCTGGATTGAAAGCTTCCGGTGGTCGTTATGGCGGTCGTCAGGGTAAATATATCCAAGAGATTGACCCAATGTTTACAGACCGCGCAGGCTTTGAACAAGGCCCAATGAAAAAAGGCGGCAAGGTCAAAGCCAAGCCAGTCAAGAAGTACGCATCTGGCGGCATGGTAGGCAAAGCCTCAAAACGTGCTGACGGTATTGCCAAGAAGGGCAAAACCAAAGGGAGGATCATCTAATGGCTGTCACACCACTAGACGTTGAACAGGCACGTATGGATGCGGCGCAGGAAAAAAACCAGCGTCGCATGGAGAAGGGTATTTTGGGAAAGGCTCAAACTTTGCCAAACAAAAATCCCAAAAAAAATTGGGCTGATGAAATGCAGACTCTCCCCAACAAAAACCCTAAAAAGATAACCACGTTAAAAGATTTGGAAGATATGACCAAATATCGCAAGGGCGGGTATGTCTCTGCGGCAGATGGTTGCGCCAAGAAAGGTAAGACCAAAGGGAGAATCCTATGATGGCAAGCAGGGGAATGGGGGCAATTAAGCAGTCCAAGGTCCCCAAGATTGTCAAAAAACGGGATGGCAACGAGCCTGTCGAGATATTCAAAGAAGGTGGGGAAGTATGGGATCAGCCCCGCCCGAAAGGTCTTGGTAAGCCAAAGAAGCTGTCTCCTGCCAAGAAGTCCAAAGCCAAGGCAATGGCAAAGGCAGCAGGCAGGTCTTACCCGAACTTGGTCGATAATATGAGGGCAGCGAAGAAATGACTACCACCGGCTCAACCCTCTTTAACATGGAGTTCGTTGAGATCGCTGAAGAAGCGTGGGAGAGGGCTGGGCGCGAGATGCGTAGCGGTTATGACCTCAAGACCGCACGGCGCTCCATGAATCTTCTGACTATCGAGTGGGCAAATCGCGGTATCAACATGTGGACCATCGAGCAGGGCACCATCACGCTCCAGCAAGGTTTAAACACCTATCCACTACCCATAGACACGATTGACCTGTTGGAGCATGTAATTCGTACCAATGCCAACCAGCAGAACCTCCAAGCAGATTTAAATATCAGCCGGATCAGCGCATCGACCTACGCAACAATCCCGAACAAGCTCACCCAAGCCAGACCCATTCAGGTCTGGATTCAGCGTTTGTCGGGTCAGGTTGGTCCTGCCGGGGCAACTCTTGTCGGGAATCTTACCCCGACGAGCGACACGATCACTCTGAGTTCGACGGACAACCTAGCTTCTAGCGGGTACATACGGATTGACTCGGAAGACATCTACTACGGCTACATCTCAGGCAATGTCCTGATGAACATATTCCGTGGTCAGAACAACACCACAGCGGCATCCCATACCACTGGGGCGACGGTGTATGTGCCTCAACTCCCGGCGATTACTGTCTGGCCCACGCCCGACGGCTCTCAAACCTACACCTTTGCTTACTGGCGTTTGCGCCGGGTGCAGGATGCCGGGAACGGTATTCAGACGGCAGATATGAACTTCAGGTTCTACCCCTGCTTAGTCGCAGGATTGGCGTATTACATCGCCATGAAGGTCCCGGAATTGATGCCAAGGCTGGACATGTTGAAGTCCGTCTATGACGAGCAATTCAATCTGGCAGCAGGGGAGGATAGGGAAAAAGCAGCCCTCAGACTTGTGCCAAGAGCAACATTCATTGGTGGGAGTTTTTACTAATGGGCAACAGATATTCCTCTGGCAAATTTAGCATTGCCCAGTGTGATATTTGCGGTTTTCGGTTTAAACTTAAACAGCTTCGTTATGAGGTTGTTAAAACAAAGTTGTACCAATTGAAAGTTTGTGACGAGTGCTGGTCTCCTGATCATCCTCAGTTGCAATTGGGCATGTACCCAGTGGATGACCCACAAGCAGTTAGAGAGCCGCGTCCAGACACGACCTACTTCACTGCTGGTTTAAACGGTCTACAGGATGCGCCCAACGGTGGAGATGCCGGGTTCCCGACAGGTGGTTCACGGGATATTCAGTGGGGTTGGTATCCGGTGGGTGGGTCTAGGAATTATGATGCCGTTTTGACACCTAACAATCTGGTATCTAGGGCGTTGGTGGGCAACGCAACTGTAAGTGTTACATAAGGAGCGAAAATGGACAAAATGAAACAAGTTGCCAAGGCTGAAGTCAAAGCGCATGAGAAGCGTATGCACAAGATGGCAAAGGGCGGCGTGACCAGTATGCAGATGAAGCAGATGGGCAGAAACATGGCTCGTGCTATGAACCAGAAGTCTTCCGGAAGGGGTCGATAATGGCTAAGTTCAGTCACAAAGTTAAAGGCAAAGAGATTGGTCCAGCCAGTGTCTATGCCAAGCCCCATGACATGTCTGGCAAAGAAACCAAGCCCAAGGTCAACACGACATCTGGCGCGAAGGTCATGGACGATTTAAACATGTCTGTTGGTGTGATCAGCAAGGGCAACTACCCTGCCGAGAAGACTACCGGCATCAAGATTCGCGGCACTGGTGCGGCAACCAAAGGCGTGATGGCGCGTGGTCCTATGGGGTGATGAATGAACTACGCAGACCTTGTCAGCACGGTTCAGGATTACGCGGAGAATGACTTTGATTATTCGTCGAACCCGCGAATCATAAACACATTCATTCGTCAGGCAGAGCAACGCATCTACAACACGGTGCAGATTGCCAACCTGAGGAAGAATGTGACGGGTAGTCTTACGTCTGGCAACAAGTATCTTCAATGCCCGACGGACTTCCTCTCAGTGTACTCCCTAGCCATTTATCCCAACGGTGGTGGGGATTACACCTATCTTCTGAACAAGGATGTGAACTTCATTCGCGAGGCATATCCGGGTCCAACAGATACCGGCAAGCCCAAGCATTACGCCATATTCGGTCCTGTCTCCACGAATGTTAACGAACTGACATTCATCGTTGGTCCAACCCCTGATGCAAATTACGGGGCAGAACTCCATTACTACTACTACCCAGATTCAATCGTTCAAAGACCGATTGCTTCCCTGTCTATCTCTAACGCAGGTACAGGATACGCAAACGGTACGTACTTCAATGTGCCTTTGACCAACGGAACTGGTTACGGTGCTTTGGTAAACATCGTGGTAACCGGGAATGTTATTTCTTCGGTCAGTTTGGTAGACGGTGGTTGTTACTACGTAACCAACGATGTCTTGAGTGTAAGTGCGGCAGATGTTGGTGGTCTTGGTTCTGGATTTACCGTAACTGTCGGCACGGTGACGAATTCTTCTGGCACAACTTGGCTTGGGGATAACTTTGATTCTGCCCTGTTTAACGCCACGATGCTCGAAGCATTGACATATATGAAAGTCCTGCCAGAAGACAAGTCCCTGTACGAAGACAGATACACACAGTCTATTGCTCTGCTCAAGAATCTGGGCGATGGCAAACAGCGTATGGATGCTTATCGTGATGGTCAGGTCAGGTTGCAGGTGAACTGATGAGTATTGTTCAGACACAGACCACAAGCTTCAAGGAAGAGTTGTACAAGGGAGTTCATGACTTGACAACAGACACCATAAAGATAGCCTTGTACACAGCGGATGCAAATTTAAATGCAGATACGACTGTTTACACAGCATCTAACGAAGCAAGTGGTGGGAACTATGTTGCTGGGGGTTCGACGCTTTCCCCGGTCTCAGTGTCTTCTTCTGGGACAACGGCGTATGTAGATTTCCCCGATGTGTCTTGGACAGGGGCAATTACCGCACGGTGTGCCTTGATTTACAACGCAAGCAAGGGTAACAAGTCCATAGCAGTTTTGGACTTTGGGTCGGATAAGACATCGACCAATACCTTCTTAATAACCATGCCTCCGAATACTGCAACGGAAGCATTGATACGTAGCAGTTATTAATATGATCTCTAGCTCTGGTGGCGTTCTGTTGGGTGAAATCAAGGCGGTGTCAGTCTCTGGGAGAGGCTTTACCCCGGAAGAAGTCGCAGAGATGGCTTTAGAAAAGATTGTTTATGTAGGAGAAGGTTCTCATCCTGTCATCCGAGAGCAAGCGGAGGCATTTAGGAGCCAGATCCGAGCAGTATTGGTGAGGTATATGCGTCAGGCTGTTGCTTCGCATAACACCACACTGGCAAACCGCCTTCGTGAAGCGGGGCACCCTGAATTGGTAAAACTTTTGGAGGACTGATATGCCTATTTCTGTAACCACTGCCATGCCTACCTCGTTCAAGGTAGAGATTTTGAAGGCAGTTCATAACTTTACCGCCTCCACTGGCAATACCTTCAAGATTGCTTTGATGAAGGCAACGGCTGCTGGATCGGGTACGTATGGCGCAGCAACGACTAGCTATTCCGACCTGACAGGTAACTCAGATGAGTTGCCCAACGGTAGCGGATACACGACGGGCGGCAATACGCTTGTTTCAGTAACGCCGGTAGCGGATGGAACCACGGCAGTTTGTGACTTTGACAATACCACATGGACTGGCGCAACATTCACCACATGTGGAGCCATTATTTACAACGACAGCGCAACAGGTGATCCTGCCTGTGCGGTTTTGAGTTTTGGTGGTGATCAGCAGGTTAGCTCTGGAGACTTCCAAATCCAGTTCCCTGCTCCCGCAGCAGCAACGGCAATTATTCGTATTGCTTAATAGGAAGAGAATGTGCCAAACCTTGTCAAGGCTTGGGGTGAGGGAGCGTGGGGGGATGCCACTTGGGGTGGTATTCCTGCGACAAACACTGCTGGCTGGGGTATCGGCACGTGGGGTGAAAATGGTTGGGGCGGCATCATTGAAGCCAAGATCGTCACCCCGACAGGAGTATCAGGAACAGGAAGTGTAGGCAGTGTCACTCTAGTTGTTTCGCCATCGATTACCGGGGTATCCGGTACGGGCAATGTAGGAGATGTAACTACAATAACTGGTGATATTGTGATCCCGGTAGGGGTCGAAGGAACAGGGCAGGTTGGAACAGTAACGCCGCTCATTTCTTTTGCCGTAACTGGGGTGCAGGGAGTTGGTCAGATTGGCAACTTCTCTGTACAGGTTGACGATATTGTTATACCTATAGGTGTAGAGGGTAACGGGGCGATAGGAACTGTTACTTTCGTCACGGGAACAGTAGTTAATATTGTTGGCGTAGAAGGTACGGGCGCGGCAGGAACGGCAGTACCGCAAGTTAGTACCACTGCTGTAGGTGTAAACGGTACTGGAGCAATTGGATCTGTTGCATTCTCCATAAGCTCAACCTTTGTAGTTACAGGGGTTCAGGGCACAGGAGAGATAGGTCAGGTTACACCGTTCTTTGGAGTAGCAGTTGAGGTTACTGGGGTTGGTGCCACAGGTTCTGCGGGAACGGTTATTCCAACGCCACAGAAGACTCCCACGGGAGTTTCTGGAACGGGTGCGATAGGCACGGTTGTAATAAAGACTGACGATAGCGTAGTAGTAACAGGCGTATCTGGTACAGGTCAGATTGGGACAGTAAAGATAGGTGGGTGGACAATAGTGGATGATTATCAAAACCCCAACTGGTCTGTGGTTGGAAATTACCAAGATCCTAACTGGGTCGAAGTTCAAGTGGCATAAGGAAATAACATGGCTAGTACATACAGCAATCTCAAAATCGAACTGATTGCCACTGGTGAGCAGTCAGGTACGTGGGGTATCACTACCAACACGAACTTGGGGACTGCGCTTGAAGAGGCAATTGTCGGGTCTGCTGACGTTACCTTTGCCAGCGCAGACGTTACCCTGAGCCTGACGGATACCAACGCATCCCAGACGGCTCGTAACTTCCGTTTAAACCTAACTGGCACCTCTGGCGGGGCAAGAAATCTAATCGTCCCAGCCATTGAGAAGCCATACATCGTTTACAACGGCGTAGCAGATACCGTCATCGTCAAGAATGCGACCGGCACGGGCGTTGCGGTCCCATCCGGCAAGACTATGATGGTCTACAACGACGGCACGAATGTCGTTGATGTCACAACCTATGCTTCTTCAATGACACTAGGTTCTGCCCTGCCGGTAGCCTCTGGTGGTACTGGGCTTTCTTCCGGTACATCCGGTGGGGTTCTTTATTACTCAGCAACCGGAACGCTGGCAAGTTCAGCAGCTTTGGCAGCAAGTGCGCTTGTGGTTGGTGGAGGCGCAGGTTCAGCCCCATCAACAATCACTACCGGCACGGGCGTGACAACGGCGCTAGGTGTAAACGTCGGAACGGCAGGAGCCTTTGTAGTTAATGGAGGAGCGCTAGGAACTCCAAGCACGGGCACTTTGACCAACGCAACAGGTCTCCCTCTGTCTACAGGTGTGACAGGTACTTTGGCAGCAACCAATGGCGGTACAGCACAAAGCACCTACACCACGGGGGACATTCTGTATGCATCAGCTACCAACACTCTAAGCAAGCTTGGAATTGGTTCAAATGGTCAGGTTCTGACTATTTCTGGCGGTGTTCCTGCGTGGGGCGCATCAAGCGGTGGTATTTCCACGGGGAAAGCAATCGCAATGAGTATGATCTTCGGCTTCTAGACCCCAAATGTTATACTGTGGCTTTTGGGAGATAAGCCATGTTAACAGATGAAGGAAGAAAAGCGTTAAGCGAAAAGGCAAAGGCAAGGTGGGCGAATCCTGAGTACAGAAAGAAACAGGGCGATTCAATAAAGAAGCCACCTTGCTGTCCAAAGTGCGGAGAAACTGATATTGAAAAGTTTTACGTTGATAAAAACGGCGTTAGAACCAACAAGACTTGTCGTGCATGCCACAAAGAAGCTTGTAAAGAACGATGGCATGCTCGTGATTGGTTGGACCGTTGGGCATCACGTAACTACAAGTACGGCGTAACAAAAGAATTTTTGATAGAGCTATATCAGAAACAGGAAGGTAAATGTAAGATTTGCGGTACAAAGCCGTCTACCCAGAGAGGGCTGCATGTGGATCATTGCCACACTACTGGGGCTGTTCGAGGGCTTCTGTGTCACGGGTGCAATACAGGCATCGGTGCCATGAAAGAAAACCCTGAAATTTTGTCAAAAGCCATTGAATATTTGAGGAGTGATTAATCATGGCAAACCCGAATATCGTAAACGTAACGAGTATTTACGGAAATACCGCCTACGTTATCCCTTCTTCTGCTGCAACGGCTACGACCTCGTGGACCTATGACGGCACGACTACGCTGACAGGTCTAAAGCCTGCGACGAATACGGTGAACCGTATTACGTCAATCACTGCGGCGAACACTACGTCAAGTGCAGCGACTGCAACGATTGCCGTTGGCAATAACGGAACCTTTGGTTCTGCGACGGTGATTACCTACCCGGCGTATCAGATTTCAGTCCCGGCAAACTCGACGCTGGTGATTGTGGACAAGACGAACTCTCTGTACATCACTGAGAACCAGTCTGTCGCAGCATATTCCGGCACGGCATCTGCCTTGACCTTCACGGCGACATTTGAGGCGATAACCTAATAGGTGAACTATGGGACTGCGTTCCAATCCCGGTAATTTTATTTCTGCTGCGTACAACCCGGCAGTTAATGTCTTTTTTTCTACGCCAACTGTTGACTATCTCGTTGTCGCTGGCGGTGGTGGAGGCGGTGGTGATGGTGGGGGAGGCGGTGGCGGGGGTGGATACCTAGAATCCACATTAAGCGTTGCTGGTGGGACTTCTTACACAGTAACAGTTGGGGCGGGTGGGGCGGGTGGGTCGCCTACTTCTGCTGGAACAAGTGGTTCAAACTCTGTTTTTGCTTCAATCACATCAACGGGTGGAGGAGGCGGAGGTAGGGCATTAACTAACGCATTGAATGGTGGTTCTGGCGGCGGTGCAGGCTATGGCTCTTCTGCTGGAACAGGCACTTCAGGACAGGGTAACAATGGTGGTGCTGGATTTAATAACACTAATTATCCATGTGGTGGCGGTGGCGGTGCTAACGCGGTTGGTGGGAGTGCTACATCGACAGCAAGCGGTGCTGGCGGTGCAGGCAAAACAACAACCATAGCTGGTATAGCCGCAACTTATGCTGGTGGAGGTGGGGGTGGCAATGGAACTACTGGTGGCGGCGCTGGTGGTTCTGGTGGAGGAGCGGCGGGGACTGGCCCATATCCTGCGGCTACGCCTAGCGCTGCTACTGCAAATACTGGTGGCGGTGGTGGCGGTCAAGGAAATAATGGCGGTGGTTCTGGCGGCACAGGAGGTTCTGGCATAGTAATAGTCAGGCATTCTTCTGCATATAGACAAGCAACGACTACTGGTTCTCCAACCATTACGCAGGTCAACGGAAATATTGTGTATACCTTTACTGGTTCTGGAACAATTACATTCTGAGGTACGACATGGCGCACTTTGCCCAGCTAGATGAAAATAATACCGTTACGCAAATCATTGTTGTACATAACAATGAACTAGCCTCTGGTTCAGAGATTGAAGTAGTTGATGGGATGATCCAAGAGAAGCAAGTCTTGTCTGAGACACAAGGCGTTTCGTTTCTGCAAGGTCTATACGGCTCTGACACTCGTTGGGTGCAGACTAGTTACAACGGTAACTTTCGTGGTAAGTACGCAGCTATTGGAGATACCTATGACGCAGGCGCTGGTGAATTTCTTTCTCCTAACGTGGCTCCTAGCGCTGATGTTCCTGTCGTCGCCCCTGCTGTGGAAACTCAGCAGACGGTGGTTCTGGAAGCGCCGGTAGGACTCGGATCGACAGACATCCCTGCCCTGACCTCGGCAGATATACAAGCACTGACTAGCGAACAGATTTCTGGATTGGAGTAAACC
>Ga0315906_10003437_pt1 | contig 21041 bp, 19 predicted proteins | sample LakEriMetagenome_4_FD_203526 | JGI IMG/M metagenome (GOLD analysis project Ga0315906, IMG submission 203526) | Freshwater fungal communities from buoy surface, Lake Erie, Ohio, United States - Buoy 2 MA122 | ecosystem: Environmental > Aquatic > Freshwater > Lake > Lake biofilm | place: USA...
TTGCGTCATGAGTTTCTGGACTGCCGCACCGGCAACCATAAGCAGCGCCTTCTTGAAATTACCCACATACCTGCGGTATTCATCGAAGATATTATCTGGCATATCGCCGAAATCGGGTATCGACATAAGCTCTCCGGCTACCGCCATGGCAGGTCCCATTAAGTCGAGCTCGCCTTTGAGGGCTTTTTTGAGAATGACATCCACCGTAAGCATGCGGTTGATTTCATTGGTTCCTTCAAAAATTCTATTGATTCGGGAGTCGCGATAAGACCGCTCAATACGCGTTTCCGCTGAATAGCCCATACCGCCATGAATCTGAACCCCTTCGTCCACCACAAAATCTAACACCTCCGACCCAAGAACCTTAAGCATGGCGCATTCCGGAGCAAATGAAGCTATTCCCTTTAGGACCGCCTGCCCCTTATCCATTCCGTTTTGAGCAAGAGCATTAATAGCATCGTCGATATTTTGCGTTGCCCTATACGTAGCTGATTCCAGGGCATATACCCGAACTGCCATCTCGGCTATTTTATGGCGAATGGCTCCATACTTTGAAATTGGCCTTCCGAATTGCTGGCGCTCGTTAGCGTAGCGAACCGAAGCCGTAATCGTTTCCTTTGCTCCGCCAAGTACTCCTGCCGCAAGTTTAATTCTTCCGATATTGAGAATATTTACGGCGATTTTGAATCCCGAATTACGATCCCCGAGTAAATTCTCCGCAGGCACCTTAACATTATTAAAAAATACCTGCCGCGTGGAGGACCCCTTAATTCCCATTTTTTTCTCCTCCGGATTAAAACTTATGCCTTCCATATCTCGGGTGAGGATAAAGGCGCTTAAGTTCTCGTCCTGATCTATTCGCGCGAAAACGGTCAGCACGTCCGCAAATCCAGCATTGGTAATCCACATTTTCTGACCATTAATTAGATAATGGCTACCATCTGCGCTCAACTTTGCATTGGTTTTTCCTGAGTTCGCATCGGATCCCGCACCAGGCTCGGTAAGACAATAACATCCCTTCCATTCGCCGGAAGCAAGTTTGGGGATAAACCTTTTCTTTTGCTCTTCGTTTCCGTAATAGAGAATGGGAAGCGTCCCAATACCGGTATGGGCACCGTAAGCTACTGAAAACGAATGACCTTCCCCGAGGGCTTCGGTACAGAGCATAGATGTTTTAAAATCCATTCCTAAGCCCCCGAGTTCCTCGGGCACAGAAATCCCAAGCAAGCCAAGATCACCGGCCTTATTGATCAGCGATACTACTAAGCCTTCTTCCATGTTATCGATTCGATCGAGGATGGGCGCTATCTCGGCATTAATGAAATCCCGGCACGTCTGGCTCATCATTCGCTGTTCTTCGGTCCATTCTTCCGGAATGAAAACCGACGCTGCTGGCGTATCGCGAATAATAAACTCTCCTCCGGTAAGTGGCTTGGAATTCAAATTTGTGCTCATAGGGTTATATTAATTCAATAATTCAAAAATGCCAGCGGCGCCCTGTCCGGTACCCACACACATGGTTACCATTCCGTAGCGTTCCTTTCTTACTCTTAATTCGTGAAAAAGTTGCACGCTCAACTTAGCACCGGTGCATCCGAGCGGATGACCCAGTGCTATTGCCCCGCCGTTTACATTAACCCGTGTCGGATCAAGCTCCAATTCGCGGATAACAGCGAGACTTTGGCTGGCAAATGCCTCGTTTAATTCATAAACGCCTATGTCTGAAGCCGAAAGGCCTGCTTTTGAAAGAGCAGGAGGAATTGCGTAAATTGGGCCTACGCCCATTATTCTTGGTTCGAGCGCTGCAACATGATACGAAACAAGTCGTGCAATGGGATGAACATTCAGCTCTTTCAACATTCTTTCGCTCACTACCATCACAAAGGCAGCCCCATCAGATGTTTGTGACGAATTGCCCGCCGTAACACTTCCTTTAGCATCAAACACCGGCTTGAGTTTCGCCAGCCGCTCCATATCCGTATCCTTACGCACGCCTTCGTCTGCATCAACTGTATACGTCTCCGTCTGCCTGCGTCCACTATCGTCCAGAAATACTCTATTTACCTCCACCGGAGCTATTCCCGCCTTGAATTTTCCCTGCTCAATTGCTGCTGCCGCTTTCTGGTGTGAGCCTAAAGCGAAAGCATCCTGATCTTCCCGGCTAATTTTAAAATCACTGGCCACTGCCTCCGCAGTAAGGCCCATTCCCCAATACCAGGTAGGATATTGATGAGCCACCGCAGCATTAGGGACTACGCGCCACCCGCCAAAAGGAATGGGCGACATCGTTTCGATTCCACCGGCAATAATACAATCTGCCATCCCTGCGCGGATTTTTGCACTCGCAATAGCAATAGTTTCCAAGCCGGAGGCGCAGTAACGATTAACCGTCATTCCCGGCACGCGTTCTGTTTTTAAACCCATCAGGGAAACCATTCTGCCGAGGTTAAGGCCCTGTTCAGCTTCCGGAGTGGCATTACCCACAATTACATCGTCGATTTTCTCCTTATCGAGTTGGGGAAAATCCTTCAACAAATGTTGAATTACAGCTGCGCCGAGGTCGTCCGGCCGCATAAACCTAAACAAGCCTCTGGGTGCTTTTCCCACAGCACTGCGGTATCCTCCAATTATATATGCTTCCATAATTTGATGCTTTGGGATTAGTTCCTGAGGATTTTTCCTGTTTTTACGAGGCTCTGCATGCGCTCCATCGTTTTACGAGTTGCGCAAAGCTCTATAAATGCACGGCGTTCAAGATCAAGCAAATACTGTTCGCTAACTTCGGCCGCCTCACTAAGGTCTCCTCCGCACAGAACCCATCCAAGTTTTTCAGAGATAATGCGGTCATGTTCGCTGATGTAATGACCGCTTTCCATCGAATTGGCGCCAACATAAACAATACCAAGTCCCTCGTTACCCAGTACTTTAATGTCTTTGCGCATTAATGGACGCGTGTAGCCGGCCTCTGCCATCGTTAGGGCAGCAACTTTGGCGCGCTGCAGCTGGTGCTCCCGGCTTATCACCACCTCGTCAATTCCCTTTCTGAGATAGCCAAGAGCAAAAGCCTCATGCGCAGAAGTGGAAACTTTAGCTTGTCCTATCGTGAGAAATCTATTTCGCAATACATTTAATCTGATTCCGCCCTCTTGGTACTCATCGGAAGCACGCAGTGCAAATTCTTTGGTACCTCCACCGCCCGGAATAACCCCAACGCCAAATTCCACAAGTCCCATATATGTCTCAGCATGGGCGATAACCTTATCGCAGTGCATGGAAAGTTCACATCCACCGCCAAGGGTTAGTCCATGCGGAGCCGCCACCACCGGAATATCGCTGAACCTCATCCGGGTAACGGTTTTTTGGAAAGCTCTCACCGCCATATCCAACTCATCATAATCCTGTTCTGCGGCCATCATAAATATCATTCCCACATTAGCGCCTGCACTAAAATTCTCGCCGCTGTTGGAAACGACTAATCCGGCATAGGAAGCTTCAGCAAGGTCTATAGCTTTATTGAGCCCTTGGATTACCTCAGACCCTATAGTATTCATCTTGGTGTGGAATTCGACATTTAAGATGCCATCACCTAAATCCTTAATGGTAGCGCCAGAGTTCTTCCACACTATCTTATTTTCTGATATGTCGGAAAGCAACGTAACGCCGGCAGAAGTGGGTATTTCCTTGTATGAACCCGCAATAGGATCGTAACATCGGCGCTTGCCTCCTTCTGTTATGTAAAAACTCGTTTTGCCCGATGTTTGCATGGCTTCCACCCAAGGGGCAACAGTATATCCTTCCGACTTTATTCCTTCAAGCACTTTACCCAGACCGATAGCATCCCAATATTCAAAGGGGCCGATTTCCCATCCGAAACCCGCTCTCATAGCATCGTCGATACGATATATCTCATCTGAAATTTCAGGAATACGGTGGGAAACATAGGCGAACAGCGCATGGAAGGAACGCCTGTAGAAATCGCCTGCCCTATCTGCACCATGGTAGAGCACTGGAATTCTCGCCCTTAAATTCTCTACCAGCTTCGCTTGTTCCAGCGTTTGAAACTTTACCTTCACTGGGGTCTCATACTCGAGGGTTTTGAGATTAAGACTAAGTATTTCCGAGCCCCCATCGTCTTTCCTGATTTTCTTGAAAAATCCCTGTTTGCTTTTGCTACCGAGCCAACCTTTGGCCAACATGCCTGCAATAAAAGCGGGCTGCTGAAAAGCATCTGCCCGCTCATCCGAAGGGCAATTCACTTTTAGACCTTGCGCTACATGGGCTAACGTATCAAGCCCTACAACATCGCAGGTTCGAAATGTTGCCGATTTCGGCCTTCCAAGTACCGTACCGGTGAGCTTATCAACCTCGTCGATAGTTAAACCTAGAGGCTCCATCATGTGAAACAAGGCCTGAATGGAGAATACGCCAATCCGATTTGCAATAAATGCCGGAGAATCTTTGCACAGAACTACTTTTTTGCCGAGAAAACGCGCACCATAATCTTCGAGAAAGTGAACCACCTCCGGAAGTGTAAAGGCCGAGGGTATAATTTCCAGTAGTTTAAGATAGCGAGGCGGATTAAAGAAATGAGTTCCGCAAAAATGCCTTTTAAAATCTTCCGACCTGCCTTCCGCCAAGGCTTTAATAGGTATCCCGGAAGTATTGGAGCTAACCAATGTACCAGGCCTTCTGTATTCCTCCACCTTGGCAAATAGCGCCTGTTTTATATCAAGGCGTTCCACCACTACTTCAATTATCCAGTCGGACTCAGCTATTCGATGCAGATCATCATCGAAATTACCAGTAACAATTCGGTTTGCAAAAGACTGAAGATAAATAGGTGAAGGATTCGACCGCAGTGCCGTCTGAAGGGATTCGTTTACAATTTTGTTTCGCGCTCCTTTGTTTTTAGCGCTCTTACTGGAAGCGTCTGCTGTACCCTTCATCTCCGTGGGAACAATATCCAGCAGGAGAACATCAACACCGACATTCGCGAAATGTGCCGCTATACGCGAACCCATAACACCTGAGCCCAAAACGGCAACTTTTCGGATAATTCGTTTCATACGTCTAATCTTTGGGAATAGTAGCGATTATTTTCTCGCCATCGTTACTAAGTACAGCATTCACTTCAGAAATTACTTCGAAGAATATCTGCATTTTATCATCAGGGATTTTATTCTTGATGTATTCATTTAACGCAATAACCGTTTTGCGTGCGGCTTCTCTTTTTTTTCTGCCCTTGTCGGTAAGTTTAATCCAGACCACGCGCTTATCGGCAGTATCGGGAACCCGTTCAATAAGGCCCTCCGTTTCCAATAATTTCAGGGTTCTGGGAAGACTACGCGGCTCCATGCCCATTTTAGGCCCTAGCCTGGTAGAGCGAGTTCCTTCTTTATCGATATTAAGCAGGAGTAAACCCTGAGATACACTGCCTCCGATTTTGGAGGCTTCTCCGCCATAAATGCGGGAAATATGAAACCATCCCCACCTTAAGTGGAAATCTATGGTCTCTTCAGGCTTCAGCTTCATGGTACCAAAATAGGAGATTTCTGTATGCGTACATACTAATTGGCACAAAGAGTTTCAGCCCGCGGGAAAAGAGAGGTCGAAATTGGATGAATGGCCAAGCGGTATCTTTGTCAGATTTCCTTTACTCATGGCCGGGTTCACCCGAAAACGAACACTACAAAACGGAGAATTCTATAACGCTTAAAAAGTGTTCAACACAAATGGTGCTGAGAGTGCTGCCTTCAGGCAACCATATCGGAAATGTAACAGGAGTTGGCGTAAAATAAATTCCTCCGGCGCCGGTGGCTACCTGAAAGGAATAGTATATCTGTCCATCAATCACAAAAGGACTGGTGCGATTGGGATCGGTGCAGGAATTCCCGTTCGTATTAAGTCCTAGTCCTTGCTGCAGAAATGAGACTACCTTCCAAACCTTTCCTTCGGGGACAGTTTCGGTTGCATTGGAAACCTTCAATACACGACTAAATTCCAATTCCTGTGAATGCGCGCCGAAGCAAATGAGTATTCCAAGCGCCATTACCACTCCTGCTGATATATTTTTCATAATTATCTGGATTCTGTTTTGATATAGTAGGATCGGTGCATCATGTTAGGACTTTATTGCTTTTCATTTTCTGCGAGGTGCCTGTAAAAAACATTGATGGTCGCCTGAGACGGATTGCTCAACATTTCCACTTCCGGAATTAGCGCAGGAAGACAAATCCGCTCTCCTGGCTCAACTAATCTTCCTTTAAGTGAATCAGCGCCCGAAATAAGAATAGGCATCAAATCTTCGTCCTGGCAACTGAGGTAAGCGATTTCCACCGTATGCCCGGCCACCGAAAAACAGGCTCCGGGAAATAGAGATTGTTTTTTTATCGCCGCCTCCTGAGCCGTCAATTCCGAAGAAGTTGCAGCGAAGTAGGTAAGGGCTACAAAAAAAAACTTGTTCATGGTGCCAGAAGAAATTCAATAATTGAGATTTCCCCGACATTATCTCCCGCAGCAATTGACGTTCCTGACGGCAACCAAAACGGCCGCCCGAGGGTTGCTGTCGAGGCACTGTTTTCATTGCCATCACTCCAGGAAACATGACCGAAATAGCGGAGCTGACCGTTAATAAAATAGCCAAATTTCTCGACATCCATCATAGCCGAGCCGCGCTCGAAAATGCGCGTTGGCAGCATGTTTTCCACTTTCCACACTGCTCCTTCCGGTACGGTCTGAGCCTCCTGACCCACCAAAACTACGCGAGAAAAAAGGAGATTGTTCTGAGCACTAATTTCGTTTGCAAACGCGAAATAAAAGGCAGTACAGGCAAGAAAAATAATTAGATTCTTCATACGTACAAAATTACATCAGGTTGGCAAATTTTATAAAGGACACAGCATAATTCTTTGCGTAGTTAAAAGAAAAAAACCTGTAACCGCTGCAATAACAACATACCTCTGTTACGTGAATCAATGATAACAAGCCAAAGGAAAAATCTCTCAGCGAGCCCAACCCGCATTTTTTTTCGAAAAAGGCTACCTCAGTAATCGATTGATCCACTCGGGAATATATCGCAGTAAAGTGACAACGACTCATCTCGGAAAACATCCGTGTTAATAGGTAAATATCGGAAATTGCATTTGAATTTATGCCTGAATTCAGTAATTTCGCCATCTGAATTTCAACCGTATGCGTCTTCCTGTTTTACTCTCTCTGCTTCTCGGTTCGCTGTTTGTCTCCGCTCAGAATTTTCCTCAGGGAATTTCCTACCAGGCCGTGGCAAGAAATGCCAACGGTACCGAACTTGTCAATACATCTATAGCTGTAAGGTTTACCATTCTCAAAGCAGATATACAGGAAATTGTATGGCAGGAAATACAGTCATTGACTACCAACAATTACGGCTTATTTAATACCGTTATTGGAACCGGTGAAAACACAGGTGCAGGCCTTGCCTCATTTGACCTTATAGATTGGTCGTATGGCAACATTAGCACTCGGGTAGAGGTTGACTTTGGCCAGGGCTACTTGCTCATGGGAGAAATGGGGTTATGGGCCGTTCCATTTGCTTTGTATTCATTGTCTTCCGGCGAAACTCTTTCGGATTCGCTTTGGACAAGCAACGGCTCAGCCACGCTCAGCACTCAAGAAAAGGTAGCAATTGGAACAGAATCGCCTGATGCATCAGCAGCTCTGCAAATTGATGCCAGCAATGCCGGCTTCCTTCCACCGCGGCTAACGGAAGAACAGAGGCAATTGATTGCCAACCCAGCTACGGGATTGCTGGTATTTCAAACCGACGGGACCGCCGGATATTATTGGTTTACCGGAAGTGAATGGACAATTTTGAGCTCTGGAAATCAGGGCGGTGGAGACGGGGGTAATTCTTCAAATACGCTCATCTACACTACCAGCGGATTTTAATGATGAAAGCCATTTCGCTCTCCATTTTCTTATTTGTCGGCGCAACGTTGCTAAGCCTCATCTCCGGTGAGGCTCAGGCTCAATCGCTGAGCCACCAGGTAATTGCCAGCGCAGGGAGTAGTGGAGGGTTTGACAATTCTGTTCATTGGACCATTGGCGAAACGTTTGTTGCTACTTATGTTTCGGGAACTACTGCCATAACGGAAGGGTTTCATCAACCCATTCCCGAATCTTGTCCTAACGACCTCAACAATGACGGAGTTATTAGTTCTACGGATTTACTGACGCTTCTTGCTGATTTCGGTTGCGTAGGGATTTGCGTCGGCGACACTAATTCTGACGGCATCGTTAATGCGGGCGATCTTCTTAGCTTTCTTGCCCAGTTTGGCGAGGCTTGCCCTTAAGCCAGCGTTTGTTGCGAAGCACAAGTATTTGCCATTAGCTTGAGAGAATCATTATGATGTGGATTGGCAAAGCGTCGACGATGTCGGTCTAATCCAGGTATACAAATTCGAACGGAATTTTTACTAGCAAGCGAAACTCCTCCCCTTTCTCCATCATTAATTCATCGTCTTTCTCGACAAACCAGCGGATAAGGACCCTGGTATTGGTATGAACATTGTGCGCCAATGTGTCGAGAAATTCAAGTAGGTACCTCCCAGATGATGAATTAAAATAATCCATCTCAATGTCTACAACCAAACTTCTTTCCGCTTGAATTTCCCTTTGCGATTTTGCCCAGTCAATGAGGGGGCTGAATAGCATGTATGCGTCTTCAGGGAGCGATCGACCCTTAACAATCAATCTGCCTTCTTCCGGGATATACCTCATTTCGGGGGAATCCGATGTCCCTGGTATGTGTAGCAAAGCACTTATTTTTTAAACAAAGGCAAATAAGGAAAAAAATACTTTATCCTTATCCCATAATTTAAAATCGCAGGCAAATTTTCCTTTGCTGGAATGAGCTATTTCGATGAGCCCAAGGCCTGCGCTTCCCCTATCCTGCAAAAGCAGCGACGCCATCATCCTATCCCTGTGCAGCTCGGCCATTCCCTCGGTATCCAGATTACGCAGCTCTTCCAGCCTTAACATTAAATCTTCCATACCGGCCATACTAATAAGGTTACCGGCAGCAATTATATGGTTGGAACCATTACTACCCATACAAAAGACTCCCTGCTCCCCGCCACTTACACCTTTACCGTGCCTGGAAATATTTTGTAAAATTTCTACTAACAAGTGGCCTACGCGTTTATAGGCGTAGCGACCGGCTGTCGGATTGAGCAGGCTGGATTCCACCATTTCAAGAATAGGCAAAAGACTTCGTTGCGAAAAGTCGCCCTTGTAATGAAGAAGCATATCTGTGATACACATTTCATTGAAGGAATGCCGGGTAGCTCCTATAAAATCCGTTTTTGCATTTTCGCGACAGGTATCATCATCCAGAAACAAAACTTGCTGATGGAAATAGCTGCGCTGGCTATCTACCGGGTCAAAACAATAATTAAGCTTCTGACCGGATCGCCTTGCTAATTCAATTAGTCCAAGCCCGGCACCTCCTTTGTCATTAAGCTCTGCATAACGAAGCTGCCGCTGATACATGTGTTTCAGCGCCTCCCGGTCCATATAGTTTACCATATCCACCGCCTTTTTAAGGTAATTTACCTCGTGGTTATGAACTGGATTTATGCTGTTAATGGCATATAGCGGCCCCTTATTAACGAAGGCAAACATGCCCGGCAACTGATCCTCATAATTTTCTCCCCTGCCCTCCGCGTGCTTGATTATATTTTGGAAGCACTCAACCAAAAGAAAAGAAACTTTTCGGTTAACGCGAGGTAAACCGCGGGATTCCATTATGGTATTTTCACTGATATTTAGGATTCGGGAGGTAATTTCGTCCGTAAATGGTCCCTTATAATGAAGGGAAAAATCCTTGTCTGCGCTACGCAGAAAATAATGATACAATGAATCCAATACACGGGAGGCTTCTATGCAGGAGCAGGGCTCCAATCCTGATGGAGTCCAAAAGCCGGCAGGTCTGTTGCGCCATCCTTCGTGCGACAAGCTGTTTATCATTTTCTCTTTCTCTTTCGGGTGGTAAAACTCTTGGACTTGTACGCAAAAAGAACCCAAGGGTTGCGATGCTATGGTAATTCGTTCGGTTGAACCCGAGGTTACTTTGGAGGAACGCATCAAATCCGAGGCATCCGAATGCCTTCCGCTTTACCTCAATAATACAAGGTCAAAGAACATTCCTCTAATTCGATACATACGCCCATGCAAGTTTAACTTCAAGCCATTAGCTGAGAACCCGCTCCTATTAAACTATTTCCGTCAGAATGCCTGTTCAACCAAAACAAAACGTAAGGAAATCAATCCAATGCAGGGCCTATTATCACATTCGAAAAACAACATCTCTAAAAATTGGGGTTCATTGAAGAATAGTCCTACTTACGGACCCATTGCACAAAACAATTGGAAAAGTGTTTAGTTTGTTGGCATCTAATAAGAGACAATACCTTTGAGAAAGATTTAATACCTCTTTGTATGAATACCAAAACAATAAAATACCAGCTTATCGCAGTACTGGTTTCTTTGGCCGCATTGAAGTCCCTGCAGGGGCAGGACTGCCACTCCCTTCAATTTAACCAGAGCAATACAACCTGCCTTGTTGATGGCAATTTATCGGGGTATCAAAACTTCTCGGAATACGTTCGATTCAACATTAATAGTAACTTCCCTAATCCGGCGATGAACAGCATCCCTATCTTCCAAAATCCCAATGGATTTCTCTTTTACAATATTTCGGAAAACGCCATTAATTTCGGAGTAACCCATAACCGCAGCGGATGCAATTGCTGCGGACAAGGCTGCGCAACAACGCAGTCTTGGTCGCTCGCTCAAGGAATTAGCCTCGATACCTGGCATGAAATTGCCATTTCAGTTAATAGCAGTAATGAAATTGTCGTTGTTTTGGATCATATTCAAATTTCGACGGGAAATGCCCTATTCGATGGGTGCTGCAGCGGGAACTATAATTACACAGCCATTGGAAGTTGGTTTGGCGGAAATAACCTGTTGTTTTTCAACGGATTAATCGACGAGGTGATTATTTGGAACCAAACGTTGACTCCCGAGCAACTAATTGCCCTTGGCGATTGCGAAAACCCCAATTATGCAACAGCAATGGGGCATTGGCTCCTTAACGAAGGAAGCGGGAACGAAGTTACCGACGTTAGTGCCAACCAGTTCCACGCTGCGGCAGCCAATGCTATCTGGAGCAATGAAACGGGTAATTGTTGCGCATCCGGTTGTATAGATCCTTTGGCATGTAATTTCGACCCTGAAGCAGTGCTGGATAATGGCACATGCTCGTATTCTGAGCCCGGTTTCGCCTGCGATGGCAGCTGCCTTAACGATTGCGACAGCGATGGTATTTGCGATGCTGATGAGCTATCTGGTTGCACTTATGCAGATGCCTGCAATTACAATCCTCTTGCCAGCGATGATGACGGATCATGTATTTACCCAGACTCCGGTTACGATTGCAACGGAAATTGCCTATACGATACCGATAACGATTCTATCTGCGACTTCGATGAGGTATATGGTTGTACCTACCCCCAAGCAATAAATTATAACTCCAATGCCACCGAAGACAGCGGCAATTGCCTTTTCTGTTTCGCGGACCTGAACCTCGATGGTCTAATTAATACTTCAGATCTATTGGACCTGTTGAGTTATTTCGGATCTAATTGCCAGTAATTACCTAGCGGATAGCCAACCAGCGACCACCGGAAAACAAGAATTGTCTCGCCTCATTTTCACGAATCGAACCAAGGCTAGACCCACCTTCAGCAGAGGATCGTATATCTACTTTGGTAAGCGATGCCTTAGCAGCTATGCATACAAGGAGTTTCTGACCCTCTTTTCCTTCAGGCAATTCAAAGACACCTTTACTGCCTCTTGAGGAAGTCAGCTCGATAGCAGTATTTTCAGAAACAGAGGCCACCTTATACAAGGTATGTCCTTTAGGATTTCCCGGACTTACCAGATACTGGATTTTCTGGTACGCTTGTTTAGGGCTCGCATGCGGTGTATTTTGGGCAGTTGTGCTTTGATTTTTATATTCGATTCCACCTCCGAAACCATTCTCTGGATTACAAGATAGAAATGGTAGGAACCTCGCTTTTACGGTTGCACCGCCGAGACTGGCTACACGGTAATACCAACCCGACTTAACCGGCATCGTCGCTCCGGTGCGAGTAACATTGTTCAAAACATAGTACCCCTCTTCCTCTGCTACAAGGATGTTATTCGGATATCCCAACACAGAGTCCGTAAAAATTACAAGTCCGGTAGAAGGGGGGAGACTCCAACCGGGAGCACCTTCCACATGAGCCAAAATAATACCATCGGATGGCGCTACTAAATCTTCGCCAATGGGTATATCAAAAAAGTCACCAAAAACAGCACAATTGCCAACAGGAGCCGCCGCCTGACAATCCAAGGCACTAAAAACTCCATCCCCATTGCTGTCTTCTTCTGGATCGTCTATGCCATTTCCATTGAGATCCCAACAGTGTATTCCGTTCAGACCAGCCGGTAATTCTACGGACCCTCCCCCCGGCTCGAGGGTAAGAGTATTTCCCTCCAAAACGAGCGTTTGCAGTTCATTAAAGGGATCTAGGTCATCGTCAGGAGCAAAAAACGGATTATTATATAATCCAAGGAGATTAACAAGGTCAGTGGTATTGATAAACTGATCGTTATTAGCATCAGGGTTATACGGCGCTGCCTCCTGTGCTTTCGCCGCAGCGTTGGTCAGGACCAAACCAAAGAGAAGGAATTTAATGTGTTTCATAATGTTATGGGCATTGGGTTCCATATACTCCTAGAAATGACAATAAGTCGCCGGAATTAATTACACCATCATCATTTAAGTCGGTAGTACAATTATTTAAACAACTGAATTCGGTAAGTAAATTTAGTAAATCAGCTACATCTCTGGAGCCATCGTTATTGAAGTCGCCAAAACATATATATACCTCATCGGATTCCAAAACTCCTGAGCAATCGTTATCTACCCCCTCATTGGTACCGGGAGCGCCAGGATACACTTGCCCATTAGCATCGTCGCAATCGTCTGCGCTGTTCACGTAACCCACCGGCTGTTCGCAAGCCGAAAGTATTACAAAAGCATTACCATATCCGTCACCATCGCTATCCTGATACCAATTCAGGATTTCGCAGTTACTTTCCACGATAACGGAGTATACCTCATCGCAGTCGTCAGGAAACTGATCGCTCGCTACACAGGCAAGATTTACCATGTCGACAAAGCCATTGGTTATAGTGATATCATCTACCCACCAACCGGCACCCCCAACAAATTCATCGCTGGCAGCCCTCCACCGGATGTAGGGAGATTGACCATTCCAATTAGCGAGATTAACTACCGTCTGGATAAATCCTCCACTATTGCCTGACCAGGCATTTCTGCCGCTGATGGCATTGGCAGGATTCACTATAATGGTATTATTATATCCATTTTGAATAATTTGCGGTCCCAAATCGGTCCATGTAAGACCGTTGGTGGAGATTTCAAGGACGGCACCATCCCAGTCTTCTTCTACATTGTAATAATGCCAAAAGCGCAGTTCGCTGTTCGCTGAAAGAGGCCCAATTGGACCGATTCGAAGATACATATCAGTAACGTCGTTGGGATCAGGAGCATACCAGCTTGATTCGCCGCTGTAGGCCTGCGTTGAAGCGATGCTCCAGTTATAACCAGGGGCATTGTTGGATACCGTAAAATTACCGGGGCCTTCTTCTATATTATCCTGGAAAATGAACGTTGTAAAAGGAGACGGGGGCACTTCTACCTGATACGTACAAATAAGGGATGCTCCGGGACTGATAGTTCCCAATGGTATTGAGAGTGTTTGGCCATTTAGAGAGCCTCCACACGAGGAGGAGCCATTAACAAAAGTAACTTCTGCCGGTATCTGGTCTGTTACTACCACATTGGTTGCGCTTACTGCTGAGTTATTGGTTACAGTAAGTGTGTAGGTAATTGTACTGCCCGCATTTGCGATGGTAGATCCTGATTTCTCGATATCCAAAAGACAAGATGGCGGCAAATCGAACGCCTCATCGCCATCAGAACGACTGAAAGAACTACCCTGATTGGCACTATATCCTAAGCCTCTTGCGGCAAACGTCTCCCATATAAGGCAATGGTGTATACCTCCATAATTAAGTTCGTCAGCAAGAAGAATGGCATCCCGTCCATCCACAAATCCGGGACTACAAGCCTGAAGCGCCATTCCGTCCATAACGAGCTGTAGCGCTATAGTATTCCCGCCCATTCCATTATATAAATCCGGATCAAAACCATATATATCGATAAGTTTCCATGTCATATCCCAAAGCATCTGGCACCAAATAGAGCCAACACCATGAGGTACGGCAAAAGTCTGAATGTCATTATAGGTAGTTGGATTTATATTAAAATCAATAGAATACGGGTAGGCACGAATGCCATTCCCTGCAGGGCTTTGACCAAATACATATGTTCCAATAGGCCTTGGATCGTTGCCCGTATCGCCCGGCTCAATAGTTGTAATAAGAGCGAAATAATCGCTCCACCCCTCTCCCATTTGCTCTTCGTTGCTTAAGCATGTAGTAATATCAGGACCACCCGTAAGACGATTCGAAACGCCATGACCATATTCGTGGGCAATAATTCCATTATCCAAATCGCTATCTGTATTAACCTGAGGAGCAATTTGAATGGTTGCCGTAACAGCGCCATTCAGCAGAAGCGACTTAAACAAGTTGCCATCGGCAAGACTAACCATAACCGAGGGAACAGCCAATGGCCCAACGCCACCCATCACAAAAGGAGGATCCACCACGTTTTGAATTATGATTACCCCAGCGGCACCAGCGGCAATAGCATTATTAACTTTAGTCACGAAGGAGCAGGTTCCGCGATCAATCAACACAATTTTACCCGACACATTATTTACTAAGGCATTACACGCCAAGGTTGGGCTGGGCGATCCATCATTGGCGAGAACAACCTCCGCTGTAACATTAGCAACCACCGGGTTGAATTGAGCTCCCTGAGCATTGTAATATATTCCATTGTATCTCAAAACAGGAACCTGACCATACGTCCATTCGTACATCTGCATGCGCGGATTATCGCCATCCGGAGGCGTTGCGAAGTTCGCATTGTTGGTGCCAGAGCCATCCTGCGCATCCGCATCTACGGAATCACCTCCCTGTCCGCCGTTACCATAATTATTTTCCTGAAAATTTCCGGCCTCTTCAGTGAACCCATAATTATACAGGATATCATGCATCATATTGTTTGAGTAGAACAAATTCGTAATTGCCGCACTTTGGTAGTTAACAGGATTTTGAGAAAGATCTAACGCAAAATCGAAGTCCAGATTAGCGCCACCATCGGGTGCAAAGCCGGGCAGATTGTCTGCGTTCCGGTCCTCGGAAGCATAAACATTATTTCCACGGGTATATGTATACTCATTACCTGCTGCTCCGTTAGTATCATGCCATCCATATGGAGAGGCACTCGGATTGTTCAGCCAGGGACTCGTCGCATTGGAGCGACTTCCAAACGATGGGGCCTCTATGGGTAGCTCGAACACATTGTAGCTATTCGGAGCCGGCGGATTTAGCGGGAAGAGTAGGGGTTTTTCAACAAGCTGACCTGCTCCTCCCGGCGTTTGCATATGCGAATGGCCGCATCCATCTTCTCCACCAAACGTGCAGGAAACCACATAATCACTCTTGTCGAGGTATGCTCCAGTTTGCGCATCCATCCTAATCTGCCACCAATGTAATGTGCTGATTTCATAGATTTCAAATTGCCATGCCAAGCGCACTTCATTTTCAGAAATATTCTGATACACCAGTTTCACGGGGATATCTTTGATAGCCACATTGCCCTTTTCAAATACACCACTTTGTTCAGCCCCGATAAGCGGCTCCAGCAAGACCGCATTTCCATCCATTTTCAAGCCCAAATGTTCGCAAGCTCTAAGGAGAGCTGTGGCAGCATCAATCGACGGGTTTACAGCATTTATTTTCCTTGTGAGACTTTTCACAGCACTACTGGTAAACCCTGCCACTTCTCCGCTCTTATCGAAATGAATACCAATTACACCATTATGCACCGCAATACCCGAATGCGTTTGAAGAAAATACAAGTGTCGAACCCCATTATGCCTGCTGGTGTACTCGCGAGTTAAACGCAAATTGTTAATTTCATCAGGACTCATTCCTTCCAGTTTGCCTGAACTAATAAGGTATTCTTTAGCCTTAGGCGAAAAAGTCTGTGCCCCAGCATTAACAGCTATGACAAAAAATGCAGCGAGAAACAAAATTGATCGTAATTTCATTTGGCTGTGGTTATTTAATTCCTTGCAATCGAACGCTGAATATACCAAAATTTACTGAAAAACCCTCCTTTGCTATTTTATGGAGCCGGTAATTTGATGCTCGGCTACCTGCTTTCAGAAAGGGTTCAACCACCTGTAAAACAGAAAAGAACAGGACTATGTTTTTGGGAAATAGCCTATTCTGGCTACCTTCGCGAACAATTTTTCAAACTCCACAGGTATGGGAAGGGCTTTTGAATTCAGAAAGGCTAGAAAATTCAAGCGTTGGGCCAGCATGGCTAAGACCTTTACGCGCATTACTAAAGATATAATTAACGCTGTTAAGGCTGGAGGTCCGGATCCGGAAAGCAACTCCAGGCTGCGAGCCCTTATACAGAATGCCAGGGCTGCAAATATGCCCAAGGATAATGTTGAACGTGCGATTAAAAAAGCAACAGATAAGGACACCGCCGACTACAAGGAAGTAATCTTTGAGGGTTATGGTCCCCATGGCATAGCCATTTTAGTAGAAACCAGCACGGACAATAACAATCGTACGGTGGCCAATATTCGGTCTTATTTCAACAAGTACAATGGAAGTTTAGGCACCAGTGGATCGGTAGAATTTATGTTCAATCACGTTTGTTTTTTCCGAATAGCCAAAGAGGGAGAAAATGCAGAAGATTTGGAACTTGAACTCATTGATTACGGTGCGGAGGAAGTATTTGAAGAGGAAGATGCCATTCTGATTTACGCAGCCTTTGAAAGCTATGGCGCTCTTCAGAAGCATTTGGAAGAAAGCAAAAAAACGATTCTCTCCTCTGGGTTCGAACGTATTCCGACGACGACCAAAGAGCTTGATGCCACTCAGCAAGCGGAGGTAGAGCGGCTATTGGAAAAAATCGAAGAGGACGACGATGTCCAGAATGTATATCACACGATGACGGGCGGAAGCGAAGAATAATTGAGTGGTTTTTGCAACCGCCTTAAGGCATGCTGAGCTGCTCGAACTCTCTTAATCCTCCGTTAAACACGTTGAGATCAACATAGCCTCCTATTCCGTCGAGGGTTCCGCTGTCCGTATGCTGCCATATAAGCCAATCTTTTCCTGGCAGTGGATCGAAAACTCTGTTGTAATTGGCTACCCAAAGCGGATATTCACTAAAATGCCTTAATAAATAGGCTCTGTAGAAAGACGCACTGCTATACAAAATGGGTTTTACTCCATAGTGTCCTTCCACCATTTCTAACCAGTTGCGAATTCCCTTAATAAGCTGTTGTTCGCTCTGAATATCACTAAGTTCTTCAATATCCAGTACAGGAGGCAAATCGCCGGACTTCAGATCGACGGTCAGAATAAAGTTCTCTGCCTGAAGCGTAGAATTTTGGTTCGGATTATAATAGTGATATGCCCCGCGTTTAAGTCCTTTTTCGCCCGCCAATTCCCAATTACGAGGAAACTCCCTGTCTTCGCCCAAGGATCCCATGGTTGCACGGATAATGACAAACCTGATGGGGTAAATGCGATTTACTTTGCCGAGAGCCGGCCAATCGATTTTTCCCTGATAACGAGATACATCAATGCCATGAACTTCGAAATCCTGAGGAATTCGCGAAGGACGATACCGCTGCACTGTTGGCCAAACTCGTTTGTAAATAGCGTAGCGGTAATGCCATGCTACATATCCTACAAAAATAAGCGATAGCAAGGCCAGAAGCCCTATAAGCTTACCTGAAACGTTGTTCTTTTTGAGTCGGTTGGTCATGGTATCCTTGCGCAGGCGAAAATAATCTTATAAACAACGCAAAATTGCCCCAACTCTTATTCCTGCCTGATGTAAATTTGCCGCATTATAGCGCCGATACCAAAAATGAATACCTCTCCCGAGAATTTGCACAAACAAGGCTTCGACTCGATGTTCGAACCGCGACATTACCTCAACCCTTACCTTATGTTCTACAAGGCATACGGGTATGTTCCCAGCAAACGAATCTTCCACGACATCGATAAAAAAGAACTTCTAAAAGTGCTCAAAACTAAATTTAATCCAGGTAGCGATGCCATATTGGTATCCGACACATGGAAAAAAGATGAGCAAACCCATCTAAACACCCTGGTAATCGCACTGGAAAAAGAATTATTTGTTTTCTTCAGCTCCGGCGGACCCTACGAACCCTGCGTCGAAATACTATATGGCCCTAACCTAGAGCCTGGGCGTTTAGACGACCTCAGCAAATTGATTTCCAGCGTAGATGAAAAAGACGAAAAACCCCGGTTATATTTGCTCTGTGCCGAACATTTCGGGCTGGACGTGCGTCCCTTTGAGATACGTAAAACGGAACTCGACATTCAAACCCATTACAATGAAGATTTCGAACCCATCCACGATCGTATTTATAACCGTCTGAAAGGAGAAAAAGACAAGGGAATTGTACTCCTTTATGGTGAACCCGGAACGGGCAAAACAAGTTATATCCGCTACCTTATATCCAATCTGGAGAATAAAAAGATGATTTACGTTCCACCCGATCTCGCTCCTAAAATTGCAGACCCGGGATTACTGAGCCTGCTTGCGGAGAACCCGGATAGTATCCTTATTATTGAGGACGCCGAAAGTATCCTAATGGAGCGAAGTGAATCCGGTGATGGAGCCATTTCAAATCTGCTTAACCTGGCCGACGGTCTTTTGGCCGATTGCCTCAATATCCAGATTCTCTGCACATTCAATGTCCCTTTGGCCAAAGTTGATAAGGCCCTTCTGCGAAAAGGACGGATAATAGCTTCCTACGAGATGAAAAAACTGAATAAGAAAAAAACTGCCTCCCTTGTTCAGCAGATATATGGCTTGGAGTATGAGGGAGAAGGCCTAAGTCTCGCAGATATTTACAATTACGGCGATCCATCATACCAGCATGGAAAAAAACCCATTGGCTTCCGTAATTAATCCAGGGCATTTAGTACATTCGGGATCAATCAGGCTGAGGCCCAACTACATGAACCCGAAACCGATTTTTATTTTCTTAATGGCCAATGCGCCTGAAATCAATGCAGCAAAGCCTTTATTTAGCTATTCGCCAAACCGTTGTACTTTATGAAAATTCTCTCCTTTCTATGCCTGGTAGGGGCCTCCCTTATGTGCCGCTCCCAGAACGCACCATACAACCCCGACTCCGATGAAAATCAGGTTATTAGTGCCAGTGATTTAGGTTCTTTCCTCGCTGTCTATGGAGGCCCATTCGTATCAGAAGACGACGACGTGGACGTAACCAATGAACTGCAGGAACTCAGTCTTTCCGGCGATACGCTATTCATCAGCAATGCCAACTACGTAATAATTGAAGGTATCTCGGAAATTCCGGGAGTTTTGCAAGACCCTCCTCCGGGCTTGGGACCGCTCAATGCCGTAAGTGTAGGTTTTCTGGGATACGTAAAATGCTGGTACGCCTGCGACACCTTATCCTCAGATGGCTTCACCGACTGGCACATGCTAACGAGCGATGAGCTATTTAGGAATGCAGAATACATTGAACCCTATGTTCAAGCTTCAGATATTTGGTTTCATATACCCAAAGACAGCGAATTTGCTTATAACATCGGCAATAGCGATGGTGGTGGAAATGCTCCTTATGTCTGGTGGTTTACCAGCCAGTCTAATTTCGGAATCGGAGCTACCACAGCGCATGGAAGCCTTGGGTGTCTGTGTACAAGAAACCTGTAAGACCTAATTACATTTCTGGAAGATGAAAATAAATTCCTTTTTATTTTTTTTCGCTGTAGGGCTTACCCTATTTACCATACCCTTGATGGCGCAAACCGAACTTAGCTGGAGCAGAGCACTTATTGTTACAGCAGAAGAAATCGTCCCGGCGGGAAAAGTTTGGAAAATAACAAACTACCTTCCTTCTTGCGCTCTGCAGCTCAACAACTCTGATTCTTCGCGAGATTTTACCATGATTGTAAATGGCAATGTAACATACCTGTATGGCATAGATACCGCCTATTCAATTTTCAATGGCAATCCCACCACATACGGTTATTCGGGTGGACTTTCCTCCTCTGATTTTTGGATCCCCGAAGGCACGGTCCTCGCGCCGGGAAATTGTGTTTGGGGCCTTTCTATAGTAGAGTTTTCTGTTCAATAAATACTTATCGCTATGAAATATACAATTTCCATCGCCCTCATCTTCTGTTTCACCGCCTTGTTGTCGGCACAAAACGCACCATACAACCCCGATGTAGACGAAAATCAATTCATTAACACCAACGATCTGGCTTCATTCCTTACTGTTTACGGAGGTCCTTTCATTTCTGACGACGATGATGTGGATGTGACCAACGAATTGCAGGAACTCATCCTATCCGGCGACACTTTGTTTATTTCCGATGCCAATTATGTTATACTTCCCTTCAATCAGGATGGTGGAAATGAAGTATCTCCTTTCCCTCCCGGAGCGGTGGAAACATACTATGCCGGCAATATGGGATATATTCGTTGCTGGAAAACCTGCGATACCTCCACAGAGGGTGGATACGAAAACTGGAAAATGGTTACAGACATAGAAATGTTTAGCGAACCGCAGCAATTCCTCGAAATAGCCAACGATGGCAACACCTGGTTCTTTGTTCCGGAGAATTCACCGTTTCGATTTTCGGGCAACAACGCCAGCAATATCTATTATTGGCCCTATTTTTACTCGGGT
>Ga0315906_10003441_pt1 | contig 21028 bp, 18 predicted proteins | sample LakEriMetagenome_4_FD_203526 | JGI IMG/M metagenome (GOLD analysis project Ga0315906, IMG submission 203526) | Freshwater fungal communities from buoy surface, Lake Erie, Ohio, United States - Buoy 2 MA122 | ecosystem: Environmental > Aquatic > Freshwater > Lake > Lake biofilm | place: USA...
CCAGTCTGCCGCTCGGTGTGAACCTGAACGATCCGCCCAGCGCCACCCTGCGCGCCGAAACCGAACCTGAGGAATTCCTGCTTGGCATGCGAGTGCTCGAGGCAATGGTCGAGGATCTGAGGCATCAGCAGTATCACGGGATAGATTTCCTGTCCTTCCGGGTGGTCCCCCGCGAGCGCGTGGCCCGGGTGTGAACCTGCATCAGGCACATTGATTCAGGTCAGATTCGGATGCCATGCCGGCAGCATGCGCAGGGTCCTGCGTGTAGAGTTCACAGCCATGAAACCGTACCTGATCAGATGCTTTGCCTGTTACCTGCGAGCAGCTTGCCTGCTGGTGTTTGCCTGCCTGCTGCTCGCCTGCCGGGAGCAGAAGCCGGAGCCGCGCCACGAACAGGTGCAACGCCCAGCGCCGGTGGAAGCGCCCGCTCCCTCAGACTCGGCCTCCCCTGCCGCACCCGGTGGGACGGGGGAGGCTGGCGCGGCGGGGCAAGGCAAGGCGCAAGGTCAACCGGCGGCTGAAACCTATCTGCCGCCAAGTGAGCAGGGCGCCGAGGTGCAGATAACGGAGACGCCTGCCGATGGTAGCGCCCCCTCGGAGGTCGCGACGGAACCGTCTGGACAGGAGCCGGCATCGGAGGGGGAACAAGCGAGCGCAGAAAGCGCGGGCACCGGTGGTGCAGTGCCGCCGGACGGGGCAAGGAAGAGTGACAGCCCACCGCCCGGCGATGCGGCGCAGGCCCATCAGGGAGCGAGCCAGCAGGCGCCGGCAGCGACAGTGCGGGGTAGCCAGGGTTTGTCGGCGACCGCCGCACGCACGCGGGAAGAAGAGGCGCGGGTTCTGGAGCAAGATCTTCAACGCAAGCTGCAGGAATTCGATGCCCGGATGAAACAGGAAGAGCAGGCAGCCGCCGCCGCACGGGCCCGAGCCGCTGGAATGGGAAGTCCGGAGAGCGACGCGGACGCAGGCCGTGGTGGATTGCTCGAACGACCGCCCGAGGGGACGGGGGCCGGAGGTCGCGCCGGGCAGGCAACCGGACTTGGCAACACCCCCGATCTCAGCGGAGAAACCTCCGGCAACCCGCGCCCCTCCGCCGGTGGACTTGGACTCGCACCCACCGGAGAGGCCGACGATGACATCGTCGCGCGGCAGTTGCGCGAGGCAGCGGAGCGCGAGGCGGATCCGGGCTTGAAGGAAAAGCTTTGGCGGGAGTATCGCCACTACAAGGATGGCTTGTGAGCGCCCGACGTATCCCGGCAGCATGACAGAGCCTCTGGTCCGCGACACTTACGCGGCGCCGCCCGCCGCGGAAACGCCGTCACGCCCTGCCCGTTCCCGCAGAGCCTCTACCCTCTTCAGCCAGGGACTTTCCTCACGCTTGGCCCTTGGCCTGCTGCTCGGCCTTGGTGTGCTGGCGCTGCTGGTGATTTTTGCCCTGCCCGTCTGGGTGAACACGCCAGCACCGCCCAGGGAGCCCGGCGCGGCCGCAGAAAGCGGGTCCGAGCCTGAGCGCAGGGCCGCGCAGGACTCGAAGCTACTGCCTGAGCCCGCAGGCTCCCGCGAGTCCGCACAAGAGGCGTTGGTGGCGCTCATGGAAGATCTCGATGCCTTGCGCGGTCGCCGGGTGGCCGACTGGGACGCGCAAGGATTGGCCGCCATTGAAGCCCTGCAGGCCAAGGGCGAAGAAGCCTACCGCGCCCATCGATACAGCGCGGCGCAGCGCGAGTATCAGGCGGCGCAAGTGCGCATGGGACAGGTGAGCGCGCGACTCCCGGTCATCATCGAAGAGCAGATTGACGAAGGCGAAAGGGCACTGCGCAGCGGCGATGCAGGTGCCGCGGAGCGCGCCTTCACCCGTGCACTCGCCCTGTCACCGGGCAATGCCAGCGCCCGCCTCGGGCAGCAACGCGCGCAAAACAGGGACCGCGTGGTAGCCCTGCTCGGCGAAGCACAGGGCTACGAACGCATGGGCGAGTCACAACAGGCCGAGCGTGCCTGGCGTGCTGCGCTGGCACTCGACCCGCAAGCGGCAGAAGCCAGCCAGGGGCTTGCGAGACTCGCGCGCTCACGGGCTGATAAAGCCTTCGCCGATAGAATGTCGGAGGGCTACGCCGCGCTGGAGAAAGGCCGGTTCCAGCGTGCAAAAAGCGCCTTCGAGGCGGCACTGAAGCTCCGACCCCAGGCCCCCGAAGTTGCCAACGCACTCACTCAGACCACCGCGCGCGCCACTGCGGCGCAGCTGGAGGCCGCACTTCAGGGGGCAGCGCGTGCCGCTCGCGCCGAGGACTGGACCCGCGCGGAACAACGCTATCGAGAAGCCCTGGCGGTCGACCCCGGCGTGCCGGCGGCACAGGCGGGCGCCACGGCCGCCCGGCAACGCGCAGCGCTCGATCATCGGCTGGAAACAAAGCTGCGCGAGCGCGCACGCCTCGCGGAACCCGATGTCCAGCGCGAAGCGGAAGCGCTGCTGCGTGAAGCCCGCGCCGTGGGCTCGCCCAGCCCGCGGCTGCAACAACAGATCACTGCCTTGCAGTCAGCCCTCACTGCAGCCCGGACGCGCGTGCCGGTGGTACTGAGCTCGGATGGCCTGACTGAAGTCGTGCTTGTGGGCCACGGCACACTGGGTCAGTTCATGCAGCGCGAAATCCCCCTCCCCCCGGGGCGCTATACTGCGGTGGGCAGCCGCTCTGGCTACCGCGATGCGCGCGTGGCGTTCACCGTGGAGGCAACCGGCGGGCCCCCGATTATCGAGATTCAATGTCTGGAAGCTTTGCCCTTCGGGAGATGAGTTCGCGTGCCACGCAGTGAAGACACGTCCGCGGCGGCACGCCGCGACACGTTGGAACCGGTCGTATTCCGCCCCCCCGGCGCGCTGAGCGGCCTGCGCTGGCCGCGCCTGCCTTGGGCGGGCATTCTCATCATGGTCATCTTGCTGATGGCGGCCGCCATAGTCATCTACCTGTTCAGCGTGCGCGCGGTGCAGTTCGATGTGACCCCATCCCACGCTGACGTGAACGTCGCAGGATTACCCACCCCCAGAATCGGTGGTCGCTGGCTGCTGCTTGCGGGCGAACGCAGGGTTATGGCCCACGCCGAGGGATACCGGGTGCTGGATCAGCGCGTGCGCATCACCGGGGAACCACACCAGACCCACGCACTGGTGCTGAAACCCCTGCCGGGCAAGCTCGCCACCACGGTCACTCCAGACCTGCAGGCCGAGATGCTGATCGATGGGGTTACGGCCGGTACGGTGCCGGGACTCATCGAGGAGGTGGAGGCAGGCTCGCGCGAGATCGTCGTCAGGGCTCCACGCCACCTCGATTTCATGGCCCGTATGGACATCATCGGCAAAGGCCAGACCCAGCCTCTGACCGCAACCCTGCTCCCCGCCTGGGCCGAGTTCTCGATCGCCTCCGCACCGGCAGGCGCGCGCGTGCTGAGTGGCCGTGAGGTGCTGGGCGTTACACCGTTGCGCGCTGAGCTGCTCCAGGGTGCGCGCCAGATCACGGTGGAGCTCAAGGGCTACAAGTCTTGGACGCGCCGCGTCGAGGTGGTGGCAGGACAGCCGGTGAATATTCCCGACGTTCGCCTGCAAAAGGATGATGGCTACTTTGTGGTGACCAGCGTACCGACCGGTGCCGCCATCACGGTGGACGGTGTGTTCAAGGGCGAGACGCCCGTGCGATTCGCCGTGACACCGGACACCAATCATGCGCTGGCAGCAATGAAGACGGGTTTCCTGCCTGCTCGCGGGCGGCATCGTGTGGGCTCGGGAGAAGAGATCAAGGTCCCGCTCGAGCTCACACCGGAACTGGCAGCACTTGAACTCGTCACCACTCCGGCCGATGCCGAGCTGCTGGTGGATGGTGTGGCGCGCGGCAGCGCCAACCAGCGTCTGGAACTGCCCACCCATGAACACGAGATCATCGTCCGCAAGCCGGGCTATGCGACCTATCGCACCCTGCTCACTCCGCGCAAGGGCGTCATCAAGCGTGTCCAGATCAGGCTCAAGACAGCAGCGGAGATGGCGCGCCTCGAAGCCCCTGCGTCGCGCCCGACCACGCCGGCCGGCACTGCGCCTTCTCTCGCTTCACCCGGAGCAGGGACTTCATCCCCCCTACCCCCTCAATGGAGCGCGGAAGCGCAGCGCAACGCGGATCTCATGATGGCCGAGATCATGCGGGCGGGGCCTGCTGACGGCGCACAGGGTCTGACTGCACCGGGGCGTCGCTACACCTATGAGGGGCGCATCCTCGGTGTCGACTGCACGGACTGGACCGTGCAGGAGATCCGTGACAATGGGGATGTCATCAGCCGCTGTGGTGAGTACACGCTGCAGACCAGCGCTGCCCATGATCACAATGCACTGCGCATGGTTCGGGACAACGGCGAGGTGGAGATCGAATTCGAGCCCAGCGCGCAGGCCTTGCGGCTGCCGCTCGCAGTAGGCAAGCGCTGGAGTGGCCAATACCGCCTGAGCCTGCGGGAGCTCGGGGAATCCCTGGAAGCTCGCGCCGAATGCGAGGTGGAGGCGGAAGGTCCCGTGGAGGTGCCGGCCGGCGCCATTCCCTCCTTCCGCATTGCCTGTACGGACCATCTGCGCGTGGGTACGCGCCGGGTGGTCTCACGTTCCACCCGCTGGTACGCGCCGTCACTGGGGATTTTCGTGAAGGGTGTGAATGCCGAGGATCCGGGTCGCTGGAACTTCGCCTTGACCGGCCTTGGTGATGCAGCGGGTGCGGGGCAGTCAGGAACCCCGGTCCCAGCCTTGGACGGCACCGTCACGCCGGCCGCACGCCCACCGCAGCCACCCGCCATGCAGGCCGTTCCCGCAGAGGGCGGCACTCTGCGCTCCAGTCTTGGCCAGGAACTCAGGCTCATGCCACGCGCCGATTTCCGCATGGGCAAGACACAAGTCCAACTTGCCCGCCCCTATTACCTGGGCCTGCGTGAAGTCTCGAATGCTGAATATCGGCGCTTCAACAGCGCCCATGTGTCGCGGGGCGCGGAGGGGCAGGATCTGGATGGCGAACACCTGCCCGTGGTGAATCTCTCCTGGGAGGCTGCGGCGGCCTACTGCAATTGGCTCAGTCGGCGCGAATCCCTGCCACCCTTCTACCAGATCCGCTTTGGTCGCGTGATCGGAATCCACCCGGAAGCGGTGGGATATCGCCTGCCGACTGAAGCCGAGTGGGATTTCGCAGCGCGCATTCCACCGGAAGGTGAGGCGCAGAATTTTGCGTGGCTGGGCACCTTCCCTCCACGCGGACGCACTGGCAACTTCGCCGATGAATCCGCGCAGGGTTTCCTCCCGAACGTGATCCCCGGCTACCAGGATGGCTTCGCGGCGTCGGCCCCGGTGGGCAGTTTTCCGGCCAACTTGCGTGGCCTGCACGATCTGGCAGGCAATGTCAGCGAGTGGGTGCATGATTTTCAGGGCGAACTTTCCGCAGTGAACGTGCGCGATCCCCTTGGCCCGCCGGACGGTCGGGCCCATGTCGTGCGTGGCTCGAGCTGGGCCCAGGCTTCAGCAGCGGAATTGCGCCTCGACTTCCGCGCATCCGCGGCCTTACCCCGCCGGGATCTCGGCTTCAGGCTGGCTCGCTATGCGCAGTAGGACTGGCGATCTGTGCACGCGACTGGCCAGGTGCGGAATCCTGCTCCTCGGTCTCTTGCCCGCGCTGGCTGTCGCGCAGTCGACACAACCCCCGCAGCCCCAGTCACCCGCACCGCAGGCCGAGAGCGAGCTGCCGGAATACCGCACCAGAAGCCTGCCCACCGACACCTTCAAGCCGAGCGAGGAAGTTTCTGAAGACTTTGCGGTTCCCTTCCCTGCCGATATCTGATGACACGTCCATGCCTTCCAGCAAGCCCAGCACACCCCAGGTGATTTCATGCGCCCTACCCTGATCGACCTCAATGATGTGGAGCTGCGCGTCAGCCATGGCGAGGACGAAATCCTGCGCAGCCCAGGCTATGCCACCCTCGTCGACCACAAGGTGGAAGTGGGCGAGAAGGGCTTCTCGGAGGCCTGGCGCCACCCGCGCCACAGCCACAATCGCTACTGGCAGATGCTGGATACATCGCCCCTGCGTCATCTGGGCAAACGGGTACGCCATGCAGGAGATCTCGCGTGGCTGCATCTGGAGGAGCTGCGCAAGCAGGCCGGTCGTCCCGAGCGCGCGGTGTTCATCCTGCCGGGGGCCTACCAGCGCGACCAGCTGAGCCTGCTCCTGGGTATCGCGCAGGCTGCGGGCCTGCAGGTGGATGCGCTGGTGGAGAGCGCGGCAGCCGCTGGCGCCGTGCTGTCGCCGGGGCATTACGTCCATGTGGAAGCCTGCCTGCATCAAACCGTGCTCACCCGTCTCGAAGTGGGCGCCGACAGAGCCGTCTGCATCGCGCGCGAGGTGCTGCCCGAACTCGGTTACCTGCAATTCGAGAAACGTATTCTCGGCTGCATCGTCGACAGTTTTCTCACGGGTTGCCGTTTCGACGTGCTGCATGAAGGCAGTACCGAGCAGCTTTTACACTCCCAGCTCGGACAATGGATGTCGCTGCTGGCGCAACAAGGCAAGGTCACACTCACCATCGATCACCGTGGTGTGCGCCATGAAACGGTCCTGCAGCTCGGCGAGGTGCGCGCGGCACTGGCGCCGCTGCAGCGCTCGCTCATTGCCCATGCAGGCACGGGGGCAACGGTGATCGATTATCGCCTTGCCCGCCTGCCCGGCCTGCTCCATGACTGGCCAAATGCACTGGCGCTGCCCGCCGGCGCGGTCTTCACTGGAGTCGCCCACAGCCCCGACCTCGCTGCGCCCACGGAACAAGGGGTGTCCTTGCGCACACAGCTGGCCTGTGTCCCGGCGCAATCGAGATTGGCGGCCTCCCACATCACACCGGTCGCACTGGCCAGCCCGGCCTCACATCTCCTGGCCGGCGATACCGCGTGGGAACTCACCGCCACTGCGTGGTATCTCACGCGCCGCGGCACCGTACAGCGTGCGGCGGGTGCCGAGACGCTTGGCTCAGTAAGTCGTGGGCCGCGTGGTGGCGAGGTAACGGCGAGCGAAGGAAGCGGCCTGCTGCTGAATGGACAGCCCGTGCGGGGAACGCAGGCCTTGCGCGCCGGGGATCATCTGACCGCTGCGGGCAGTGCCTGTCTGTTCGTTCCGATCACGGTGCATGACGACGATGCCACTTAAGCGTCGCCCGTTCTCCATCTTCACCCTATCGTTTCTGGATGTGATGTGCTGCGGCTTCGGCGCCGTGGTGCTGCTGTTCATGATTCTGAAGCATGAAGCCATCGTGAAGGAGCAGGTACAGAATGTGGACCTGAGTGCTGAAGTCGCATTGCTGGAACAGGAGATCACGGCAGCGCGCGCGGGCAGCAGCGCGGCGTCGGGCAATGCTGAGGCACTGGAAGGCGAGCTGGCACGGCTCATCGCCGAATCGGCAGCAGCTGCCGAGGCGCTGAGGGCGGCACGCGCGACCCTCAAGCCCCAGACGTTTCCCGCTGTCAGCTCGCGGGATGTGGAGGCCATGAAAGCCGCCATTCGCAAACTGGAAACCGAGAAAAGGGCCCTGTTGTCGGAGCTCAACGAGAAATCCACCCAGGTGAGGGCCTACGCCGGGGAAGGCAATCGCGAATATCTCACCGGCATCCGCATGAACGGGCAACGCACGCTGATCCTGCTCGACAACTCGGCGAGCATGCTGGCAGATACCGTGGTCAATGTTATCCGCCGCCGCAACATGGACGCGGCGGCGAAACGTCGCTCCGAGAAATGGCAGCAGGCGCTGGATACGGTGGACTGGATCACTGCGCGACTGCCGCCTGGAGGCCAGTACCAGATCTACACCTTCAATGAGAGTCTGGAACCGGCACTGCCCGGCACCAGTGGCCAGTGGCTGCCGGTGGATGATCGCGCCAGGCTGGAACAGGCGATGGGCGCTATCCGCATGCACATCCCCGAGGGCGGCTCGAATCTTGCGAAAGCGCTGCAGGCAGTGCGCCTGCTACAGCCGCAGGCGGACAACGCCTTCCTGATTACCGATGGCCTGCCCACCAAAGGGCTCTCAGGCAGCAGTCGACGTACGGTCTCAGGCCCCGAGCGAATCGAGTACTTCGAACAGGCCCGCTCCCAGTTGCCGGGCGGAACGCCGATGAATGTCATCCTGCTGCCGATGGAGGGTGACCCGATGGCGCCTTGGGCCTATTGGGGGCTTGCGATGGCGAGCCGTGGCTCATTTCTCACACCGGCGTACGACTGGCCATGAAGCTCGCGCGCCGTGAGCCGCCGGAAATCGGGATTTCCTTTCTCGACACGATCACCTGCGGCATTGGCGGCGTAATTCTGCTGATGGTGATCACGACCACCGCACCACCCCCCGTCGAGTCACCAGGACCCGATCCGCGTGAGCAGCAGATCAGCCAGCTGCAACGGGAGTTGGTAGCCTCACGGGCCGAAGTTCGGGCCGCCACCGCCAGACTGGAAGCCCAGCGCGCGGCACTCGCGAAAAAACGTGCCGCACTCGCAGCGCTTGCACGGGAGACGGCAGCTGCCCGCAGCCAGGGTAAGCAGCGCACTGCGGCGCAGGAAGAAGCAGCGCTCAATGCACGGGTGATGGGGGAACTCGAAATTGCGCATCAGCGCCTGACCGAGGAGATGCAGCGCCTCTATGCGCAGAAGAGCCGCCCGAGACCGCAGAATTACATCGGTGGCATTCCAATCGACAGTGAATACATCGTGTTCATCATCGACACCTCGGGCAGCATGTTCAACTACGCTTGGCCCAGAGTCCTCGAACAGATCGTCCAGACCCTCAGCGTGTACCCCAGGGTCAAAGGCCTCCAGGTGATGAATGATGAGGGCAGCTACATGTTCCCGGAGTATGCCGGGCGCTGGATTGAGGATACGCCGGCGCGCCGGCGCGCGGTTGTGGAACGGCTCAGAACGTGGAACGTGTTCAGCAACTCTTCGCCGTCGGAAGGCATCGAGGCCGCAATCCAGCAGTTCTACCGCGCGGATCGAAAAATCAGCCTCTATGTTTATGGCGATGAATTCACCGGCCGATCCATCCGCGAAGTGGCCAGCTTCGTGCAGAAACTCAACCGCCCCGACGCGCAGGGTGCGCCTCTGGTGCGCATCCATGCGATCGGTTTTCCGGTGCAGTTCGCCAACGCGCCGGGCATGCAGATCACGGGCATCCGTTTTGCTGCGCTGATGCGCGAACTGACCCGCCGCAACGGGGGCAGCTTCGTTGGCCTCAATTCCTTCAGGTAACCTCCGGACACTCCGATGAACAAACGCATCCCCTTCGATTTCTTCTTCATGGTGGGCTCCTTGCTGCTCTCCGTGATCATCGTTCACGCAAGCTACACGGCCGTCATCCGCCCTGCCGCCGAAGAAGTGAAGCAAGGATGGGCTGAACGCTGGGAAGTGGAGCCCACGTTCGCACCTGAGCCTCACCTGATGATCATCCTGCACGAGCAGGAGCCTGAGGCCTGTTTCATCCTGGCTGTGTGGGCGGGCTTCATCTTGGCCTATCGCTGGCGTCTGCTGAGCCGGGAGCGGGCGCTTCTTGATCGCGACTTCATCGGCCTGCGCGAAGGACAGATCATCTTTCCAGACGATGTGCGCGAATTCTCTCGTCCCTTGGAACAGCTGCCGGCGGAGGACCAGAAACGCTTTCTCCCGCGCGCCCTCAAGGTGGCAATCAATCGCTTCGGCGCCACCAGGAGTGTGCAACATGCCGCAAGCGCAAGCCGGGATGAATGTGAATTCGAAGCCGCACGCCTGGACGCCGAGTTGTCTCTCATCCGTTTCTCGGTGTGGGCCATCCCGGCCGTTGGCTTTGTGGGCACGGTGCGCGGGATCGGAGCCGCATTGCAGCAGGCACAGCGGGCGGCGGCGGGCGATGTTACCGGCGTCACCCAGGGTCTTGGCATCACCTTCAATGCAACGCTGGTGGCATTGAGCCTCTGCATTGTGGTGATGTTCTTCCTGCACCAGCTGCAACTGCTGCAGGACCGCCTGGTGCTCGACACCAAGACCTACGTGGATGATCAGCTCATCCGCCATCTGCGCGAGCGTTGAGGCGAGGCCGGGCATGGACTGTCACACGGCCCGCGGCGCGCTAGACTCAGGCCGCGAACTATTTAATGAAAGGATCCACCATGGGCGCAACCGGTAACGTTGGTACCACCAAGCTGTTCGAAAACGATGACATCATCCTGTGGGAATTCGTGCTTGAACCGGGTGAGACCACCCCTGTGCACACCCACCGCCATGATTACGTCTGGTATGTGCTCGAGGGCACCAAGCTCGAAGTCTTCGACGAGAAGAACGAATACCTGGGCGCGTTCGATGCACCGACAGGCGCCATCTTTCCGCTGCGGCTGGAAGGCGATGAACTGGTGACCACCGATGACAAAGGGATTCGCGCACCTGCAACCCACGCGGCCCGCAACGGGGGGCCAACCCGTTATCGGGAAATCCTGATCGAGAGCAAGAAAAAGAAGTGAGCAGGGTTTGGGTGGGGCGCCGCAAGACGCCCCACCACGCAGGCCTCAGATGAGCTTGGCGTACTCGTCAAGGATGGGCAGCACCGTGTCGCGGCCGGCAGGCGGCAGCGGCAGAATGGCCCGCTTTACCTGCGTGCCGCGGAGCTTCTGCACCGCATCGGCATCCGGTGGACCGGCGAAGAACATTCCCAGTTCGATCTCGTCCGGGTTGCGGCCAATCTTGGCGCAAGCGGCGTGGAGCTGCTTCAGGCCGCCCTCGAAATCATAAAGTCCACCCAAGGGCATCCAGCCATCGCAGAATTCGGCGACATGCGCTGCAGTCTTCGGGCCCAGTGCACCGCCCATGATGACCTTGGGGTGCGGCTTCTGCAGGGGTTTGGGCCAGGCCCAGCTTTTCTCGAAGTGCACATGATTGCCCCGGAACTCGGCTTCCTCCTTGGTCCAGAGCTCCTTCATCAGCAGGACATGCTCGCGCAGGATTTCGCGGCGCTGCTTGAAATCCAGCCGATGATTGCGCATTTCCTCCACGTTCCAGCCATAGCCGATGCCGAACTCGAGGCGACCGTTCGAGATCACATCGAGACTGGCCACTTCCTTGGCGAGCCAGATGGGGTCGCGCTGGGCCACCAGGGTAATGCCGGTACCAACGCGCAGCTTGCTGGTGACGGCCGCTGCTGCCGTGAGCGCCACGAACTGATCATGCGTGCGCCAGTACTCCTCGGGCAACGGTCCAAGATGTTCATAACCACCCCAGGGTGTCTCGCGTGAGGTCGGGATGTGGCTGTGCTCGGGGAACCACAGGGACTCGAAGCCACGGGCTTCGCATTCGCGGGCCAGATCCATGGGCTGGATGGCCTGGTCGGTGGGAAAGATGATGACGCCGATATCCATGTTGCTCCCCTCGTCGATTCTGGTTGTTGGAGCAACCGAGTATACGCAGGGACCGGGAGAGCGCACAGGCGCAACCTCCCGCAAGGCCCGTCAGCGCAACCAGCCCTTGCGGCGGAAGTACCAGAAAGGTGCCGCAATCGACAGCGCCATCAGGCCGAGGGCGAAAGGATAGCCTAGCTTCCACTCAATCTCGGGCATGAAACGGAAGTTCATGCCGTAGAGGCTCGCGATCAAGGTGGGGGGCAGCAGCGCAACGGAGGCCACGGAGAAGATCTTGATGATCTTGTTCTGGTTGATGTTGATGAAGCCGACTGTCGCATCCATCAGGAAGTTCAGCTTGTCGAAGAGGAAGCCCGTATGGCCATCAAGCGAATCGATGTCACGCAGGATCTGCCGTGCCATCTCGAACTGTTCGGAAGACAGCAGGCGCCCGCGCATCAGCGCTGAGGTTGCGCGCCGCGTGTCCATGAGATTACGGCGGATGTAACCGTTGAGGTTTTCCTCGCGCGCGATTTCGGACAGGACTTCACCAGCCTCCTCATCCGAGAGATGGATGCCGATGACCTTGTCACTGAACTTGTGCAGGCGGGCGTAGATGCCTTCCAGTGCATCGGCCGAATACTCCGCATTGGCCGCGTAGAGTTCGAGCAGCACGTCCTTGCCGTCCTCCACATAACCCGGCTGGATCCGGGCGCGCAGCCGCAGCAGCCGGAAGGCGGGCAGATCCTCGGTATGGAGGCTGAAGAGGATCTGGTCCTTCAACACGAAGGAAACGAGTACCACCTCGCTCTCTTCCTGATGCAGCAGGAAGAAGTCCGAGCGAACGTGAATCTCACCGTTCTCCTCGATGTAGAAGCGTGCGGAAGCTTCGATGTCCTCGACTTCGTCCTCTTCCTCGCCGTCGGGCAGGTTGATGCCGAAGACTTCGCTGGCCCAGGCAATCTCCGTTTCCGTGGGCTCGTCGAAATCGACCCACACCGGCCTGCACTTGCGCAGATCCTCCAAGGTCTCCACATGGACCTGGCGCAGGCGACCGGAGTCAAGTTCGAACGCGTTCAACATGGGCAGGAATCTCTGGGCTGGCCCGGATCAGGGCGAACCACCGCTGCCGACGGCGACCTGGACGGTTTCTATCGCGCCCGCCACCTTCTGCTGGTGCAGGTCTTCGATCTGTCCGTCATAGGTCAGGCAGAAAAGCGTTTTGCCATCCTCGCCACCCAGCTGGCATGCCACCGCTCGCTTGTCGCCCACCTGGACGATGTCGGTGATTTCACCGCCGTCCAGCACCCGCAGGAATTCACCCGAGTTGAAGCTGGCAACCCAGATGGCACCCTCGGCGTCCAGACAGATGCCATCCGGCATGCGTTCGGGCAGCGAGGCGTAAACCCGCTGGTTGCCGAGACTGCCGTCGGCCGCAATATCAAACGCGCTGAGGCGGCTGGACCAGGTTTCCGCCACCACGAGCGTGCGGCCCTGGTCCTTGATCACCGCCCCATTGGGAAAGTCGAGACCACTCGCCACCACGCGGGCGCGGCCGTCGGGCTCCACCAGTACCAGATCCGCAGGAGCCTGCGGCGCACCGGCAAAGAGGTCGTAGCCGAAATTGCCGGCATACAGGCGGCCCTTGGCATCGGTGACCGTATCGTTGACGTCACCCTTCGCGAGTGACGACAGATCAGCATGAACACTGAGCTTGCCGTCCTTGAGCTTCATGATGCGCCGGTCTGCCATGGAGACGATGCTGAGGCTGCCATCCGGAAGGAAGCCGAGGCCGGAGGGTCGGGTGGGCATCTCGCAGACAACTTCCGGCTTTTGGCCCGGGACCAGCGAGTAGACCTTGAAGCCCCACATGTCGGAGAACCAGAGCTTGCCCGCATGCCAGCGGGGTCCTTCCAGAAACACAAAGCCGTCGGCGAGCAGTCGGGTCTGGTGTGTATTCATCGTTGCGGTCTCCCCTGGTTGCGGTGCCTCTTTCCGGGCCCGGCTAGTGTCCCACACTTCCCTTATGCCGCGCGCCTGTGACGCCCTCAGGACTTGAACCCTCAGGACTTGAAGAGGTCATCCAGCGCCGTGCGCGCGGCCTCCGGAGTCGCCGGCGAGGCGCAGCGCCCGGTGCTGCCCTCGAACAAGGCCGCCAGCGCGGCCTGCGCCTCCGTCGTTTCAGGCTTGCCCTGCCACGCACTACCGCGAGGCTTGAAGTAGCCGCAGAAATTGGCGCGGGTCTTGTCCACCACTCGCTCCGCAATGGGCTCGCGACACTCGTTGGCAATGCCGCGGGCATGGAACTCGCACAAGCGGCAGACATGCAGATCCGCATGACAGGCACGACACTGCGCTGCGCGTGCCAATGGCAGGGGCTCATCAGTCAGGGCAGTACCACAACGCCAGCAGACGAAATCATCCATCGCTCAGCCTCGGTTTGCGGGGGAGAAGCGTGACAGGTGATAGATCTCGTGCGGCAAAGCGGGGCGTTGTCCCGTGATCTCATCCGCGACCAGGTGTCCGGCGCCCGCTGCCATCGTCCAGCCGAGGTGGCCGTGGCCGGTGTTGAGGAAAAGACCGGGCACGCGCGTGCGGCCCATGATGCCGACCCCGTCACTGCTCATCGGGCGCAGCCCGGTCCAGCGCATGGCCAAGGCGGGATCTAGCCAGGGCCGGAAGGCCGGGTAGAGCTTGGTGACGAGATCGAAGAGGTTGTTGATGCGCGCGGGCGTCAACGCAAGATCGTGCCCGGCGAACTCCGCGGTGCCAGCCACCCGCAGACGATCCCCCAGCGGACAGACCGCAGCATGCAGGTGGTCGTCGATCACAGGCACGCGCGGGCCCGCCTGCCAGCCGTTGAGCGGCAAGGTAAGCGAGTAGCCCTTGACCGGCACCACCGGCAGCCTGAGACCGAGACCCTTGGCGAGTTGCGGCGAGTAACTGCCCGCGGCCAGCACCACCGCCTCGGACTCCAGCTCCCCTTCTGCGGTAACCACCACCGGGGCACGGCCCTGCCGCGGGCGCATGGCAAGCACGCCAAGCCCGAAACGCAGGCGCACGCCCTCAGCATGAAGCCAGTCCGCCAGGAGTGCGCAGAAACGCTGGGCATCCCCGCTTTCATCCTGCGGAAAAAACAGGCCACCGGCGAGCTGCCGCTCGATGGGTGCGAGCGCCGGCTCTCTCGCCACTGCCCCCGCCGCGTCGATCACTTCGTGCTGGATGCCCCAGGCACCCAACTGGGTGCAAAGCCTGGCCGCACCGGCCACCTCGTGCGCGGTGCGAAAAAGCTTCATGGTGCCGGAGCGCTGCGCGTCGTAGCCATCGCCGATGATCGCGCGGATGCCTTCCATCTCCGCGAGCGAGTAGCGGGCGAGATGAGCATTGCGCTCGAAATTCCGCAGGTACTGCGCCGGGCGGGAATGACGCACGAAGTCCAGGCCCCAACGCCACATGCCGGGCAATGCACGCGGCCGCAGCAGCAGGGCGGCATCCTCGCGACCGATCATGCGCAGCGCGGTCCACAGCACCCCGGGTTCGTTCCAAGGATTGGCCTGGCTCGCGTGCAGCATGCCGCCGTTGGCGAAGCTCGTTTCGAGTCCCGGCCCGGACTGGCGATCGATCACGGTGACTTCGGCGCCGGCGCGACGCAGGAAAAAGGCGGTGGTGAGCCCCATGAGGCCTGCGCCCACGATGATCACATGCATGGCTTGAACGTCATCCGTGCAGGAGTGGTATGGTGACCCTATCTTAACGTGTGCCGGGCCCCTGCCGACACGGCAGGACTGGCGATTGCGAGGGGACATGCCCGGCGCGCTGCATCTGGTGGCGGACATCGGTGGAACCAAGACTCTGCTGGCCTTGGCGGCGCGCGACGGCCTCAGACAGACCGTGCGTCAGGAGAATGACAGCAGCGAAGGCTTCCTGCCCTTGCTGAGGGCCTATCTCGCAGAAATCCCCCCGTATGAGCGGGTTCGAATAGAAGGCGCCAGCCTGGCCGTCGCCGCTCCGATCGGCGGCGAACACGTGACTCTAAGCAACCGCCCCACCTGGCAAATCGATCGCGCGGACGTGAGCGAGCTGCTGAGCCACAAGCCGGTGCACCTTCTGAACGATTTTGCGGCGGCGGCACGCGGGTTGCCGACGCTGGCTGCCGACGATCTTCACGCCTTGCAGCCAGGCATGGCGGCACCGGAAGGACTGCGCTTGTGTCTCGGTCCGGGCACCGGATTTGGCGTGGCGGCCCTGCACGAAGGACATGTCATTCCCAGTGAGGGCGGTCACATCGCCTTCGCCCCTGTCGACCATGCCCAGGTTGAACTCTGGCGTTTCCTCGGGGGCGAGTATCGGCGGGTCACATTGGACCGCGTGTGTTCCGGCCCGGGACTCGTGGCCACCTATCGCCACTGCCTGCATCGCGCAGGCCACGCCATCGACGGTGAACTGAGCCCGGCGCGCGTCATCGGCAGGGCCCGTAAGGGAGGCGACCCGCACGCCAGACAAGCGCTTGAGCTCTTCACCCGCGTGCTGGGTGCGGCTTGCGGGGACCTCGCCCTCGCCTTTCTGGCTACCGGCGGGGTGTACCTCACGGGTGGCATGACACTTCATCTGCTGCCTGAAATCTCGCGCGGCGGCTTCCTGCGTGCATTCAATCGCAAGGCGGAGCATGGCGGCATCACCCGTCGCATGCCCTTGCATGTCGTCCTGCGCGATGACCTCGCGCTGCTCGGCGCCGCCGCCCTGGCGCGCGACCAACTGGATATCTGAACCGGGCCCTTGAATGCTGCGGCACCGGCCGTTGGCATGGACCCTGTTCTCAGGGTGACAGGGCGAACCGGAGCCCGAGATAGCCGGAGACACCCTCGGTCTGGAAGTCGAATACCTCTTCATAGTCATCATCGAACAGGTTTTCGAGGCGCGCAGTGAGGGCCACCCGCGGCATGAATTGCCAGCTGGCCGAGACGCCCACCAGAGTGCGTGCTTCCAGGGTAGTCAGACCATCGTAGGTTGGGGGCAGGAAGGTGAGGTCACGGCTGTCACCTGCGTGATTCAAATGCGTATCCATCACCAGCCTGCCACTCGCATCCTGCCAGTTGAGACTCACTGCCGCTTGATCGTGGGGCCGCCTGACCTCGTCTTTGCGCAGCCCGCCGCGAATCTCCGTGGCGTCCAGCCACGTGTAACCGGCATTCAGGTTCAAGCGTTGCAGAAGTCTCCAGCTTCCGGCGAGTTCCAAGCCGCGGCGTTTGCTGGAGCCCGCACGGTTGGTTGCGGTCAGAATGAATCTGTCGGAATCAAAAAAGTATCCGTCGATTTCGTCAAAGAGATGCTCGTTGAAGTAGGTTACCGACGCCATGACGCGTTCCTGAAGGAAGACCTGCCGCAGCCCAAGCTCGTGGCCCTCGGAGCGCTCGGGCCGCAGGCTGGCATTGCCGACAAAGGGCAGGAAGCCGCCGTTCGAGAAGCCATAGCGCTCGATGAAGGTGGGGGCCTTCTGGCCCGTGGCATAGACGGCCGACAGGGTGGTCCCGAGAGTAGGGAACTGCTGCGAGAACAGCGCCCGCCAGGTACCTATGTCGGGAATATTGCTGTTGTCGTCCCAGCGCCCCGTGATCCCTAGGGTTGAATCACGACGCACCGTCGCCCGGTATTCGACCACATAGCCCAGCGTATGACGACGACGATCCTGGTTCGGGTCCCCGAAAAAGGACACGGGCCCGCGCTGGTTGAATTCCTCCATGTCATAGTCGACCGCCAAGGTCATCACGTGCGCGACGGGCACCAGCGGCGCCGTCTCCAGCCTGAAGGTGGTCTGGTAGTCCAATGCGTACTTGCGGCCTTCGTTTCTGCGCTGGCCCGGGATCGTGGGATTGCGTTCGACATTGTCGAGCTTGGTCCAGCCGCCGATCAGCGTATGAGTCCAAAGATTGTCAAAGGTCGTGAGTTCGGCACGCCCCCCGACAAAGGCCTGCACGAGATCGATATTGGCATCGGTGTCCGTGCGCAGGCCGGTGTCCGGATCAGTTTCGTCAAACGCCGACTCGGAATCAGTGAGACGACCATGCAGATCCAGCTTGAAGTTCTCCACGGGCTTCCAGCCGAACTTGAAATTAGCGGCGGCATTGCGATAGCCATCATCCTCCGCGCCAGTGCCCGCGATGTTGATGCCGCCGGTCTCGAGGTAGCTCAAACCCACCCGGCCATGCACCGTCCCGCGCGAACCGCCCAGCGCTACCGCCCCGCGCTCGGTGCCAAAGGAACCGGTCTCTACCGAACCTTCCAGTTCCATGGGACGGGCAGCAGCGCGGGTGATGATGTTGATGACACCGGCCAGGGCGTCGCTGCCCCACAGAGAGCTTTGCGGGCCGCGCACGACTTCGATGCGTTCGATGTCGCTCACCGTGAGATGGGCAAAGTCGAATTCATCCGCCTGACTGAAGTCATTGGCCTCCACGCCGTCTATCAACACCAGAACATGGTTGCCCTCCGCCCCACGCACCCTGACCTGGGTTTGCGAGCCAGCACCGCCGTTGCGGGTCACCGCAACACCCGGCACATCACGCAACATGTCGCTCACGAAGCGAGGGTTTCGACGTTCGATCTCCGCGCGGGTGATGACGGTGGTGCCGCTGCCAATGGTAGTGACCGGCACGGGTACGCGTGAGGCACTGACCACCACCACCTCGGCCGCGGAGATCAGCGAGGTAGGCAAGGTGGTCGACGGATTGCCCTCGAGTCCGGCTGCTTGCAGGCAGGCCGGCAGCAAAAGGACCGGGAAAAAGACTTTGCGCATGATGTGACTCCGCCCGCGTTCACGCCCGAACGCCGGCAACAGGAGGTCACGTTGGAAGCGGCCCATGCTGGGCCGGACAGGCAAGACGTGTCACGCCAGACCATGCCCCGAGTGCTCCCGCCGCGACCCGGTTTGACCATGCATCAGGCCGGTCTCCGGACTCGCGAGGTCAGGTCGCTGGTGCGGGCACCAGCCCTGTCGGCATCCGTCTTCCCGTGCCTGCGCACAGTGACATGGTGGATGCTTGCTCTCGCCTACCGTTGCGGGGGCAGTGTCGGCTTGTCGCGGGCATACCCGCAGGCACCGACTTCCCGATTATCCCTGGCGCCGAAACGGCCTCAGGGCACCTCATGCTCAGCATCGAATCTACTGGCCGAGTCACGCGGGCGTCAACATAAGATGCGCCGGACGGGCCTTGCAGCCACGTGACGGTTGCTGACCGCGCAAAAAAAAACACCACGCTGATGCGTGGTGTTTTGTTGGTTCCGCGCGGTGGCGGTACCAAGGCTTCAGCCGACGACTGAGTCCTTGAGGCCCTTCAGCGCCGAGGCGCGCACGGAAACGCTTGCGGGGCGGGCTTCCACCTTCACCATCTCTCCGGTGAAGGGGTTGCGCGCCATGCCGGCCTTGCGGGCGGCCTTGGGCACACGACGGAGCTTCACGCCAAGTTCCGGAACGCTCATTTCGCCCGAGCCGTTCTTCTTGAGGTGGCGGACGGCGTGATCACGGACGGCGCCCAGCACGGCCTGTACTTGCTTCTTCGTCAGGCCGGTGGCTTCGGCCACGGCGGAGACGATCTGGCTCTTGGTTTCACGTTCTTTGATGGCGGTTTTCGCACGGCTCATAGGATGTCATTCCTCCCGGGGTTTTTGCGTAATCGAGTCATTCGCAAGTGCGGTCCGGAAACAGTGGTTGCCGAGGCAGTACACCGCGCCCGGACCGGCTCAAATGCGCGGCTAATATAGCCCCTCAAAAACCATTTGTAAGCAGGCCACCAGGCTTTTTTCAGCGGTTTTCTGGCTGTTTTTTCGCCATGGGCGCTGTTTGCAGCGGCTTCCGGCTGCCTGCGCACCAAAACGGCTTGATTCCTGCGGGTGCAGCGCCAGTCCTAGTGCGCAGCGTCCAGTGCGACAAACGCCTCGTGGAGAAAGCGGAACGGGTTGCGGGCCAGTTCCTGCGGGAGGTGGCTGCACTCCAGACGGTCCAGCACCGGCCCCTTCACCTCAGCCAGATGCAGGGTGACCTGTCTTGCACGCAGGCTGCGGTTGAGTTCCCGCAACCCCTCGAGTCCGGTCAGATCTATGCGATTGACGGCGGACAGGTCGAGCACCAGATGCGTCACGCCGGGGCGGGCAGCCAGGGCTTGCTCGATCTGCATGGTCACCGGTCGCACGTTGCCGAAGAAGAAATCACCATCGACACGGATCGCGAGGACGTGGGGATAGGTGACGACGTCCGATCGCTTGACGTTGCGGTAATGGGTGGTGCCCGGTACACGGCCGATTTCAGCGACATGTGGATTGCTGGCACGCCATTGAATCGTTGCCAGCGAGAAAATGACGCCACAGAGGATACCGATTTCGATACCGAGCACCATCACACCGACTGCGGTGCCGATATAGGCCCAAGCGTCGGAACGGGAGAATGCCCAGGCCTCCCGCAAAATCCTGAGATCAACCAGACCAAGTGCAGGCAGGATGATGGCAGCGGCGAGTACGGTGTGGGCCAGTTGCGAGAACGCCCTGGTGAGAAAGGCGACTACGGCCAGCATGAGCAAGGCGGCATAGACACCCGCCATGCGCGTGCGTGCGCCTGCACTGAAATTCACGATGGAGCGGGACAAGCCTCCCGCCACAGGGAAGCCGGCGGAAAGGCCGGCAGCCAGATTGGCGGCGCCGAGCCCGCGCAGCTCGGCATTCGGGTCGATGCGCTCACCACGACGCATGGCCAGTGACTGGGCAACCGAGACACTCTCCACGAAAGCTATCAGGCCGATGCTCAGCGCGGGTAGAAGCAGCGCTTCCAGTTGAACACGCGACGGCAGGGTGATGCCGGGATCCGGCAGCCCCGCCGGGATTGCACCCACCACGGTGATGCCATGGCTACGGTCCAGGCCGAGCGTCGTCATGACGATGATCGACAGCATGATGAGAACCACCGGTGTCAGCCGGCGCGAAAGATCAAGAGTGCGATCGCTCGCCCTGACGCGGCGCCCCAGAAGAAGGACCAGTCTGGGCACCGACCATAAGAGCAGCAGCAGGCACGCCCCAAGCATGGCGGTGGGCGTGTGGACGGTATGCACATGCTGCAGCAACGACCACCCAAGCTGCAGAGCGGTCTCGCCTTCCCCCTCCATCCCGAGCAGCGTCTTCAACTGGCCCAGCACGATGAGGATCGCGGCACCGGTCATGAAGCCCGCCACCACCGGATGGCTCATGAGGTTGGCGACAAAGCCAAGTCTCAGCGCGCCCGCCAGCATGAGCACGCCACCAGAGATGAGCGCCAGCCAGGCAGCCAGCAGCAGGTAGGTCGAGGAATCCTCCGCGCCTATGCCTGCCAGAGCCGTGGCCGTCATCAAGGAGATCACTGCCACGGGGCCTACCGACAGGGTGGTCGAGGAGCCGAACACGGCGTAGGCGATCATCGGCAGAACGCTGGCGTAAAGACCTGACTGCAGGGGCATGCCGGCAAGCTGCGCATAGGCGAGGCTCTGCGGCACCAGCATCACCACCACGATCAATGCAGCGGTGAAATCACGCCCGAACGACTTGCGCAGCGTTTCCACCGCCAACGACTTCATATGTCAGGAGCGCTCCGTCCGGGCCAACTCAGGCGGCGCC
>Ga0315906_10003442_pt1 | contig 21025 bp, 13 predicted proteins | sample LakEriMetagenome_4_FD_203526 | JGI IMG/M metagenome (GOLD analysis project Ga0315906, IMG submission 203526) | Freshwater fungal communities from buoy surface, Lake Erie, Ohio, United States - Buoy 2 MA122 | ecosystem: Environmental > Aquatic > Freshwater > Lake > Lake biofilm | place: USA...
GCTGTCGGAGTTAATGGATTACCTCAATACTTTTGCTAGCATTTGTTTTAGATGTGCAATCTCCGCTTTTAGCAAATCGATTTGATCGTGGTATAATTTGCGTCAAATTTTTTTATGCTGCTAGTTTATTGATTTTCTGACCAATTTGCAAGGTGCGAAGATCATACATATTCATTTGTTTGAACAATTTTAGAGATTTATTGAAATTAACAATTTAAACTACAAATCATTTCCCTAAAACAAAGGGCAAATAATTGTCTTTATGAATAACCTCAAATGTCGCTTCAGAATAATTGTTCTTCCAGGCAATTGGTACCTTAACCTTGTTTTTATTCCATTTGAATTCAAAAGCCGACAAATTTGTACCCGATTCTTCGATGAGATCAATTTCTTGCTGGTCGTAAGTTCGCCAGAAATAGCTATTTAATCTTCGTTTTAGATATGAGTTGACTTTCATTCGTTCACCCATCAGATAATTTTCCCATAATTGACCGGTATCATTGCGTAAATAAAGTGGGTTATAATTTCTTATTAACGCATTTCGAATGCCATTATCGTAGAAATACCAACGATTTGACTTGCTGATTTCCTTTCGTAGATTTCGGCTAAAACCTTTAACGGGATAAATAACAAATACTTTAGAAAGTAGGTCCAAATATGATTCAATTGTATTTCTGCTTATACCCTTTAAATTCGTTGCCAGTTCATCTATGCTAACTTCATTGCCGATTTGAAAGGCAATTAATCGCAATAAATCAATTAATTTATCGGCTTTTTTTATTCCTTCATAGGCAAGAATATCTTTTAATAGGTAACTACTAATCAAACCTTCTAGGTAATCTTTTTTTTCTTCGATGTCATTCAAATGAATTAGTTCTGGGTATGAACCAAAAATCAGACGTTGTTCTAATTTTGCATCCGTTTCTACAATGTTTTCATAAGGTTGATATTCCAACTGCGCAAATGGAAATAATTGCATCACGTGCGATCTTCCAACAAGTGGTTCACCCAATTTATTGGTTAATTCAAACATGGACGAACCGGTAACAATAACATGCGTTGTTGGTATTTCATCAACGAGGAGTTTGAGTTTCAAACCAATATCAGGAATGTTTTGAGCCTCATCAATGATCAGGTAGTTGGAATTGCCGAGTAGTAATTTAAAATTCTCAACGGATCGAATTGACATCCTATCAATCGTAGTCTGATCCTCGCCATTTAAGATTAATAATCGACTTTCGTCTAAATCTTTGATTACTTGTTTTAACAAATGGCTTTTTCCAACGCGTCTTGCCCCAAGTAAGATCAGTACTTTTCCCCGTTTTATTTGCGCTTTAAAATCTTCAACAATAGCTCTATTAATTAGTTCCATTTTTTAAAAGCATGTTTTTAATGAACTAAATTAACTAAATTACTTCAATGTAACTATTAAATTCAACTAAATTACTTCAATAACATCCTGTTTTGGCGTTTCCTTCAGAACACTTGTTTTTTCCTTTCGTGCCTGGCTGCCGCAGGCAGGCTATCCTTCTTTTGCTAAGACGTGCGTCTCCGCGAACAGCAACTACAGTCAAAATTGCATTAAAGATGTGTGAAAGTTGGGAATGATCACTCTACTATTTCTTTTGAAACGAAGTAAAATTAGGTTTCTCCCCTAAGCTGTCCGCGTGCGGCAGGAGGGGAGATTAAGAGGGGTGATCTGTCAAAAATAAATTCCATTCCCACGATTCCCGCGCATTGAATGATTAAACTGGGACCCCACACGACGAAGTTGCGTTTAAATTTCTGACTGTCTGAGCCAAGGCACGATGGCGAGTTTTAGAAATTTTAGCAACAAGGAAATTGTGGGTAGTTTAATCTTTCCAGCGCTAGACTTTTTTCTTTCTTTTTGTGGCGATGACAAAAAGAAAAACCAAGATTAATTTCATTCTTACTTTTTTTGCCGAAGCAGAAAAAAAGTAAGCAAAAAACTGCTTTTTTCAACTTTCATAAGGCATTTCCTTCGGAACACTCAGTCTTTTCGCTACGTGCCTGACTGCCGCAGGCAGGCTTTTGTCCTTTTGCTCCAGCAGAGCTGTCACGGACCGCAACTTCGCCTGCCTGCCGGTAGGCATGGCTCAGACTTTCGTTAATGCTGTATGAAAGTTGGGTTAGATGCACCAATATTTTTTTCTTAACGAAGAGAAAAATAAATTCCATTCCCACGAACCCCGCGCATTGGAAAAATAACTTGGGACCCACAAGGTGAAGAATCGTAGAAATTTTAAACTGTTTGAGATGCAGCGAAGCGGAGTTGCCACAACGATTAATTACATTTTCTTGAAAAAAAATGAAAAATGTAATGTTAAGTAAAGCTCGCAGGATTGCAAATCCAGCGGAGCGGGTAGTTGAATCTTTTTAGCGCTAGACCTTTTTTGTTTTCCTCCTCGGCGGACAGGCCTTTTTGGGGCAATGCCAAAAAAGAAAGTACAAAACCAAAATTATTTCTTCTCTTACTTTTTTTGCCGAAGCAGAAAAAAAGTAAGGCCAAAAACTGCTTTTTTCAACTTTCATAAGGCATTTCCTTCGGAACACTCAGTCTTTTCGCTGCGTGCCTGACTGCCGCAGGCAGGCTTTTGTCCTTTTGCTCCAGCAGAGCTGTCACGGACCGCAACTTCGCCTGCCGGCCGCAGGCGGGCTCAGACTTTCGTTAATGCTGTATGAAAGTTGGGTTAGATGCACCAATATTTTTTTCTTAACGAAGAGAAAAATAAATTCCATTCCCACGAACCCCGCGCATTGGAAAAATAACTTGGGACCCACAAGGTGAAGAATCGTAGAAATTTTAAACTGTTTGAGATGCAGCGAAGCGGAGTTGCCACAACGATTAATTACATTTTCTTGAAAAAAAATGAAAAATGTAATGTTAAGTAAAGCTCGCAGGATTGCAAATCCAGCGGAGCGGGGCAGGTATGTGAAATGTTAAGTGCCGCTCGCAGGTTGCAAATCCAGCGGAGCGGGTATCCACAGTAAAAAGTTGCATTTACTTGCCCTTATTAGTGTTTAATTAGCCTACAAAAGCCGAATAAATCACTTCTTATTTACAAAAAAATCATAAAATTTGATAAAATAGTTTAAATTTATGGCGCTAAATAAAAAATCATGAAAAACATTGCTTTACTTTTCTCGGCACTACTTGTAAATGCGTCTCTTTTTGCCAATAATATCTTGGTACAAAACGTAACCACCACCGGCAACAATGCCACTAACAAAACCATACAGGTGCAGTTTGACCTGAGTTGGGACAACTCCTGGCGCGATGCCATAAATTGGGATGCGGCATGGGTGTTTATGAAGTTTAAAGATGCGAGTGGCGTTTGGCAACACGCCCAACTAAACACCACAGGTTTTGCCAACGGCACAGGAACAGCTAACACCATGCAAGTAACTTCTGATAAAGTGGGTTGCTGGGTGTATCGCAGCGCACAGGGCTCAGGAACCTTTAACAATACCTCCATGCAGCTGCAATGGAATTACGGCTTAAGTGGATTAACAGATGTTACGGGCCTCGAAGTGCACGTATTTGCTGTGGAAATGGTTTATGTGCCTCAGGGGGATTTTAATTGTACTGCTATATTAAATAGAGGTTCCGCAACAAATCCTCAGAGTTTTTATTTTAGTAACGGAATATCTTCAAGCAGATCTAACGGACAATTTTATGCGCCTGGAGATAAATTTCCGGTAATAAATTCTAGGATGAGTCCAACTCTTTATTATAGTGATCAAAGTTCAGTCAATATTAGAATTAAAGGCGATGTTGGTATTGATACCAATAACGATGGTGTAATTGACAATACTAATTATCCCATTGGTTTTAAGTCATTTTATTCCTATAAATACGGATTGACCGAACAACAATACGCTGATTTTTTAAATACTTTATCTGCTTCACAAGTTGCAAATCTTGGCGTTGCCGGTACTGGAATTACTTTAAGTAATGGTCAGTATTTTTCGAGTACTCCAAATAAATCATGTGGCAATGCAAATGCAAATAGGCTTTTATCTTATGCAGACTGGTCAGGAGTGAGACCTATGTCTTTGCTGGAATTCAATAAAGCAGCATTTGGGCCACAGCAGCCAATTGAATATGATTATTGTTATGGCGTTTGGAATGGTTCGTCAACTCCTTCAGGTCTTAAAAATAATTCACCTCAAAACGCAGGTTATTTGGCAACCTCTAATTCTACTCGTTTAACTTCAGGCGCTAGCTATTATGGATTAATGGATTTAATAGGTAGTACTTTTGAACCTATCGTTAAGTTAAATTATTTCACTTTTGGAGAACAAAATGGTGATGGAATGTTGGCTAGTAATGGATACTTTGATGTTATAAATTGGAATGCAAGTAATATGATTTTATTTATTGATTTAGCAATTAGAAATATCGATGGTTCGATAATATCGACTATTCCATCAAGCTCTTGGGGCTTTCGCTATGTTCGTTCAGCAGAATAATAATTAATCTTCCTGTTCTCATGCAAAAGAAATTAAAATTATGGAGCTTATGGGTATTGCTGTTTGCAACTTTGCATACAAATGCCCAAACCTTACAGCTTACTTCTCCCAACGGAGGAGAGAGTTGGATAGGAGGCTCCACCAAAAACATCACCTGGACCTACACCAATATTGACAACATCAAAATTGAGTATTCACTCAACAACGGGCTCAACTGGACAGTGATTTCAGCGAGTTATCCTACTTCTGCACTCAGCTATGCTTGGACAGTTCCGTGTATCGGTTCTACGCAAGTAAAGGTCCGCATCACAGACGTATTGCAATTCGTTCAAGACGAGAGTAACAGTGTGTTCACCATTCCCCAGGGAACGGTAAGTATTTTCTACCCCAACGGCGGTGAAAGTTTCGGAACTGGAACCGGGCAATACGTGGAATGGCAAAGTTCGGGCATTACCACGCTCAAATTTCAATACACCACCAACAATGGCACTTCGTGGACAGATATTGGTTCTTTTCCTGGAGCCAATGGTTATGCGAACTGGATTGCACCTGCTGCTGCGAGTTCACAAATGCGAATTCGGGCTTTCAACATTGAAAATACCATAGACCGCGATTCCACAGATGCTTTGTTCAATGTGACCACTTCGCCAAGCGAGAATACAGATAAATTTAAAGGTGGCGCGCAAGATGGCTACAACATGTGTTCGAATTTACCCGATACCATTCGTGTAACTTCCCCCAACGGAGGAGAGTCACTTTCGCCGAACTCGACGTTTACCATCAATTGGACGTATCGCCACGTGGATGATATCAAAATTGAATACAGCACAAACAACGGTTCAACCTGGACAAGTATCGTGAGTGGGATTCCAGCCGGACAGCTGAGCTACAACTGGACGGTTCCCAACAGTCCATCCACACAATGTTTGGTACGCATCAGTTCTTTGGTGGGTAACATCAGTGATGTCAGTAATAATTTATTTACGATTACCTCTGCTTTTGTCTATTTAACGTATCCCAATGGCGGTGAAAGTTTCGGCGCTGGAACAGGTCAATATATCGAATGGACATCCAGTTCGGTTGCTACTGTAAAACTCGAATATTCCACCAACAACGGAACTTCTTGGACAACTATTGGAACCACAACAGCATCCAACAAATACGCCAACTGGATTCCTCCGGCAACCGTAGGAACGCAATACTTGATTCGCGTTTCTGATAACGCTGTACCTTCTGTAAATGACGTTTCAGATCTTAATTTTTCAATTGTCACCATGGCAACGGAGAATGCCAATAAATTCAAAGGAGGATTAAACGACGGTTACAGCATGAACAACAACCGAACCGATTCCTTGAACATTACCTCGCCAAACGGAGGGGAAATTTGGACATCGGCATCTTCGCGCACCATTTCGTGGACCTACAACGATGTCGACAACATTTCCATCGAATACACCTTGGATGATGGACTTACTTGGACAACCATCGCTGCTAGTGTTCCCGCTTCGCAATTAAGTTATTCGTGGACCGTTCCAACAACGCCTTCATATCTTTGTCGCATTCGCATCAAAGATTTGACAAGACCTATTTCGGATCTGAGTAACGCGGTATTTACCATACCCAACGCGTATGTGCAAGTTACCTATCCAAACGGAGGAGAAAGTTTCGGAACAGGAACCGGACAATACATCGAATGGGAATACAGTGATGTTGGAACGGTTAAATTGGAATATAGTACCAACAACGGCAGTACCTGGAATGTCATTGGAACTGCTCCTGCAGCAAATAAGTATGCCAATTGGGTAATACCAACGGTGGCGTCTTCTCAAATTTTAATACGCGCTACTGATAATGTCAGTCCCATCTATACAGATCAAAGCAATACCGTTTTTTCTTCGTTCACTTCGCCAACCGAGAATGCCAACAAATTTAAAGGAGGCATCAACGACGGTTATTCCATGTATTCATTCAAAGATGTTTATATTAAAGTTCTTTCACCGAACGGAGGAGAAATTTGGGGTAATGGAACGACGCAGCAAATTAAGTGGTCGACGCTCAATACAACTGAAAATGTGAATATTGAATTTTCAACGGATAACGAAGCTACTTGGACAACCATTGTTTCCAATATTGCCAATTCCCCTGGAACATACAATTGGACAATCGCCGCTCCCGTTTCAAATATTTGCAAGGTTCGGATTACTTCCGTTTCTGGAGCGCTTACCGATAAAAGTGACAACTTCTTTACTATTGCAAACACTAATGGAATTGTTACAAACGCCATTTCCGGAACTTCATTTTGTTCGGGTGCAACAGTGCCTGTGACTTTTAGTTTGAATACTACTTTCAACACAGGAAATCAATTCATCGTTCAATTGTCAGATTCAGTGGGTTCATTTGCAGGACAGGTTCAGAACATCGGTTCAATTACATCAACCACAGCACAGACAATCAACGCCGTTTTACCGGTGAAATATTATTCTGCTTCGCTCTATCGTTTGCGTGTGATTTCCACCAATCCGCCAACCATTGGAACTAATAATGGAACAAATTTTACCATTAATCCGCTTCCGAAAGTCAATCTTGGAAATGATACCATTATTTGTGCTGGAACAAGTATCACGTTGAATGCAACCAACACGGCTTCTACTTACTTATGGAGCACAGGAGCCACAACTGCTTCAATTTCCGTGTCAAATCCTGGAACGTATTCGGTTTCTGTTACTAATTCTTGTGGTACAACAACCGATAACATTGTCATTCAACAGCGTCAACTACCGAGTGTAAATCTAGGTGCGGATAAGTCAATATGTATCAACAGTGCTACTACTTTGGATGCAGGAACAAATGCCGCTACATATCTTTGGAGCACGGGTGCTGTAAGTCAGCAAATAAGTGCTGTTATACCCGGAACGTATTCTGTTGCTGTAAGCAATGCTTGTGGAAATGCAACAGATGAAATTGTTATCACCAACAAACCAGCAACTGTTGTTAACCTCGGAAGCGATCAGGGCTTATGTTCAGGCGGTTCGATTGTGCTGAATGCAGGAAATGTAGGAGCAACTTACCTCTGGTCGAATGGAAGCACCACGCAAAGTATCACCGTTACAACTCCAGGAAATTATTCGGTGGACGTAAACGCTGGTTGTGGTGTTGTATCTGATCAAATCAGTATTTATAATGGTGCATTTACTGTGAATGCAGGTGTTGACAAATCCATTTGTACGGGAGGCTCAACCACTTTAACTGCAACGGGTGCAACCGGCTACACATGGAGTACAAGTCAAACAACTTCTTCGATAAACGTTTCGCCAACAGCAAACACTACTTACACGGTAAGTGCAACCAACATTTACAACTGTACTTCATCGGATCAGGTTGTTGTGACGGTTAATCCAATTTTAAACACAACGTTTACGCAGGTTGGCCCCTATTGCTCAGGAGCTACCATTCCTGCCTTACCAACAACTTCTACCAACGGTATTTCGGGAACTTGGTCTCCTGCAATTAATAACACAGCAACCACAACGTATACGTTTACTCCGGCAACAGGTCAATGTGGAACGAGCACAACGATGGCGGTTAGCATCAATGCGTTGCCTACTGCTACGATAACACCAGCTAGTTCAACATCACTTTGCCAGGGAGGTTCCGTTGTATTGAATGCCAATACTGGAACTGGCCTTACCTACGTTTGGAAAAAAGACGGAACAAACATTTCGGGAGCAACGGCGGCAAGTTATACGGCCACTACGGCTGGCTCGTACACCGTGGTTGTAACCAATACAAACAACTGTTCAGCTACTTCCGCAGCAGTTGAGGTGACCGTAACGACGAATGTTACACCAACATTTACTCAGTTTGGACCATATTGTTCAGGAGCATCCATCCCTTCCTTGCCAACAACTTCCAACAATGGTATTTCGGGAACATGGTCGCCTACCTTGAATAGCACTGCAACAACAACGTATACGTTCACGCCAAGTTCAGGTCAATGCGCCACAACGGCCACGATGACAATTACCATCAATCCAGCAACAGTTCCAACCTTTACACAAGTTGGTCCATACACTTCCGGAACTTCAATCCCAGCTTTACCAACGACATCTAACAATAACATAACAGGAATATGGTCGCCGGCAATTAACAACACCGCAACAACCACATACACATTCACTCCAACAGCTGGGCAGTGTGCAACAACAACTACCATGGTGATTACCATACAGTCTGCGTTTAATTACACGCTAACGTCTAATGCCACTAACAATACAATTTGCTCTGGAACGGCGGTAACGCTATCGGTGAATATACCTGGTGCTTCCTCTATAACAGACATCGATGGGAACACGTACGAAACAGTTCAAATTGGTACACAGATTTGGATGAAAGAGAATTTGAGAACGACTAAATACAGCGATGGAACGGCTATTCCATTAGTAACCGACAACGCAGTATGGGCAAGCAATTACAATAACGGCACAACATTACCCATGATGAGTTGGTATGACAACGACCAAGCAACCTACACTGCCAATAAATTTGGAGCCTTATACAACTGGTACGCGGTAAGCCCAAGCACTAATGGTAATAAAAATATATGCCCAACAGGCTGGAATGTGCCTTCTGATGCAGAGTGGACGGTATTAAGTAATTATCTTGGAGGTGAATCTGTTGCAGGCGGCAAAATGAAAAGCACAGGCACGCAATACTGGCTGAGCCCAAATGCAGGTGCTACGAACGAAAGCGGTTTTTCAGGTCTTCCGGGTGGTACCCGTGCCAACGATGGGGCATTCTACTCCATTGGCAGCTTCGGTTACTGGTGGAGTTCTACTGAGTTTAATACAGACCAGCCTTGGCTTCGACGACTATATTATGATTGGGGCATTATATATAGTGCTAGCGGTAGCAAGACGCTGGCATTTTCCGTCCGCTGCGTCAAAGATTAAATTAACCGAAAATTGGATAAAATGCCACTACCGATAAACATAGAAAACTTACTTGCGGGACGCTCAGTTGGGAGAATTCAAAGCACGATTCTGAGCTTGTCGAAGGGTGGATGGCACAATAGAGAATAAAAAAAGGATAACAACCATAATAGTAGAAATAAAGATTATGAATAGAATACAGGTTTTCTTCGCAACTTGTATGTTGCAATTTGGTTTAAACGCCCAAACCTCCGTAAACGGCGCTGGTGGAGAAGCAACAGGCTCGAATGGTCAAATGTCATTTTCTGTTGGTGAAATAGTTTACACAACGATGAATAATTCAAGTTATTCCATTGCTCAGGGAATTCAACAACCTTACATTCCGCCTTTTAATTATACGGTAAGCGCCACTAACAATACAATTTGTTCCGGAACAACAGTAACGCTTTCGGTGAATGTACAGCCAAGTTACCCTGCAGGAACAGTACATTGTAACGGAACACCGACAGCAGTTGTGGATGTAACCAACCCAATTACTGGAAAAACATGGATGGACAGAAATTTGGGAGCAAGTCGTGCTGCAACCTCTAGTACAGATGCATCTTCTTATGGAGATTTGTATCAATGGGGTAGAGGTGCGGACGGGCATCAGTGCAGGAATTCGGCGACTACATCAACGTTAAGTAGCACAGATCAACCGGGGCATGGGGATTTTATTTTAGTACCCAACACCCCTTATGATTGGCGAAGCCCCCAAAATGCGAATTTATGGCAGGGAGTGAATGGTGTAAACAATCCATGTCCGAGTGGTTACAGGCTTCCAACAAGAATGGAATTTGAATCAGAATTAGCAACTTGGCTTAGCGATGACGCGTTTGGAGCCTTTACTTCTCTAAGACTTTCAATGGCGGGAGGTAGATTAAATGATGACGGCTCATTTTTAAATGTGGGTTCATTTGGAGCTTATTGGTATAGCACAGTTTCCGCCAACAATGGAATTGGATCAAGTGGATTGGGATTTAATACTAGTTCAAGATATCCAAATGACAATTATCGTTCTATTGGTCGATCAATTCGTTGTATTAAAAATTAAAAAGTTCAAACATTTAAAGCACCTATGAAAAAACAAGCCATTCTTTTCTTAATATGTTTGTTAAAACTTTCCCTAAGCGCTCAAACCTCTGTAAACAGCGCTGGTGGAGAAGCAACAGGATCTAATGGTCAAATTTCTTTTTCTGTGGGAGAAATAATTTATACAACAATGAATAATGCAAGCTATTCCGTTGCGCAGGGAATTCAACAGCCATATATTCCGCCGTTTAATTTCAGTATTAGTGCCAGTTCACCAATTATTTGTGAGGACGAGAACACAACGATTTCAATAACCATTGAATAAATTAAAGTCATCAAATAATTAAAATCATGAAGCAGATTATTTCCAAGTTCAAAACAGCGCTAATTATAACATTAGCCAATTTGCTAATTTCTACATTGGCCTTCTCCCAAGCCCCTGAAAAAATGAGCTACCAATCCGTTTTGCGCGGAACGAATAACGCCTTGGTGACCAACCAAAATGTGCGTGTCAAAATCAGCATTTTGCAAGGCGCAATTACTGGTTCGGCAGCGTATGTAGAAGAACACAACACGAGCACGAATAGCAATGGATTGGTAAGTTTATCCATTGGCGGTGGAACGCTAATCAGTGGAAACTTCAGTACAATCAACTGGGCAAATGGACCATACTTCATCAAAATGGAAGCCGACCCAACAGGTGGAACAAATTACACCATCTCAGGAACTACGCAATTGTTGAGTGTGCCGTATGCGCTTCATGCCAAGACGGCTGAAAGTGTTGTTGGTGGTTCATCTCTTGAGTCAGGCACTCAGATTGGTAATACAACTTATTGGAATGGAACAAAATGGGTCACTAATAGCAGCAACCTTTTTAACAATGGATCAAATGTAGCAATCGGTACATCAAGCCCAAATTCCTCGGCTGCATTTGAATTAGCATCTTCTAATAAAGGTTTTCTGCCCCCTAGAATGACTTTAGAAGAACGAAACCAGATTGTAAATCCAGCAGACGGTCTTATGATCTTCAATACTTCCATCGGTTGCCCTAATTATTTTTTCGCGGGTCTATGGTATGAGTTGTGCGGTTCAACGGGTATGCTTTTAATCGGCTCAGTTGATGTTTTAAGTTGTTCATCTGTTTCCAGCAATGGAACAATAATCCAAGGTATTCAACTATCATCATTTAATTGCACAATTCCTTATTCTGGAGGTAACGGTGGATTCTATAATAGTCAGACGATTTCATCAACTGGTGTAACAGGCTTAACTGCAACACTTCCGCAAGGAATGTTGGCAAATGGCTCTGGAAGTTTGATTCTAAATATTAGTGGAACACCAAGCTCAAGTGGATCGGCTTCATTTGAATTAAATGTCGGTGGTCAAACTTGTGTATTTAATCTAAGTGTATTATCAAACACTGCAGCTCTATATCCTACAGGGTCTGTTTTTTGTAATGGTCCTACAGAAATTGTTGACGTTACAAATCCCATAACTGGGAAAACGTGGATGGATCGAAATTTAGGAGCGTCACAAGTAGCAACCAGTTCAACCGATGAAGCCGCTTACGGAGATTTGTATCAATGGGGAAGAGCAGCGGATGGGCATCAATGTCGGAATTCAGCGACCACAGCAACTTTGAGTAGCACTGATCAACCAGGGCATGGGAATTTTATTACTACCAACTCTTCACCTTTTGATTGGCGAAGTCCACAAAACACGAATTTGTGGCAAGGTGTTAATGGGGTAAACAATCCTTGTCCGAATGGGTATCGTTTACCAACCGAAACAGAATTAAATACAGAACGAGCGAGTTGGTCTATTAATACAAGTGTTGGAGCTTTCTTATCAGCACTTAAATTGCCTATGGCCGGCTGGCGCGACTTTGTAGGTTCGCTTCGTGATATGGATGCCAATGGCAGCTATTGGAGTAACAACGTTGACGGTGTCAATGTGCGCCTCCTATTCTTTATCAATGGAAGTGGAGCTAATTTTGCCACAGGCTTGCGAGCAGATGGGTACTCTGTCCGCTGCATCAAAAATTAATAAATGATTAAATCTCTTTTTTCAATGGTTGATTATTTACAAAAAATTTAATTGTATTTATGTCAAATTTGAATGGTTTTTATTTTAAGGCGCTAGTTGTTTTCACTCTATTTATTTTTTCAACGAGATTAATATCTCAAACTTTAATAATGATGCAGCCGCTTACGGAGATTTGTATCAATGGGGAAGAGCAGCAGATGGGCATCAGTGCCGGAATTCAGCGACTACAGCAACCTTGAGTAGTACGGATCAACCAGGGCATGGGAATTTTATTTTATCTCAAAATTCACCTTATGATTGGAGAAATCCACAAAACACAAATTTATGGCAGGGGGTGAATGGTGTAAACAATCCATGTCCAATTGGTTATCGTTTACCTACATCTAGTGAGTTTGAACAAGAACTATTAAGTTGGTCAAGTCAAGATTCAACAGGCGCGATTACTTCAGTTCTTAAATTGCCCTTGGCAGGAATACGTTCAAATGGCAATGGTGCGATCTTTTTTACAAATAGCGACGCATATTACTGGACGAGTTCAATCGAATATTCAAATTCCCAAGCGATGTATTTTTACAGCGATTGGTCAGGAATGTTAGTTCGTTCTCGTGGCATAGCGCAATCCGTTAGATGTATCAAGGAATAGTTGCTTTAAGTGTTTGGTTGTTGAATAAAAACAATCTTTTCTGTTTATACTTTATTTTTCACAATTGACAATACACACTCAAAATGTTTATCATCGGTATCATCTCAAAATTGCTGCAATTCCAGGTAATTCCTTCCCTTCAAAATACTCAAGAAGCGCTCCCCCACCTGTGCTAACGTAACTCACTTGATCTGCAAAACCGAACTTCTGAACTGCTGCAGCGCTGTCTCCGCCTCCGATTAGACTGTAAGCGCCATTTTTCGTAGCTTCCGCAACTGCTTCCGCAACTGATTTTGTTCCTTTCGAAAATGGAGCCATTTCAAATACACCCATCGGGCCATTCCATAAAATAGTTTTACTATTCAATAATACAGTTTTAAATGCCGAAATGGATTTTTCACCAATATCTAGTCCCATCCAACCTGAAGGAATCGCATCACTTTCGCAATTTTTGGTTGTCGCGTCTTCCGCAAATTTATCAGCAATGATTGAATCAACAGGTAAGTGGATTTGAACTCCTTTATCCTTCGCCTTTTCCAAAATTTCACGGCATGTTTCTAAGCGATCATCCTCACACAACGAATTTCCGATTTCCCCACCATTCGCTTTAAAAAATGTATATGCCATTCCGCCACCAATAATGATATGATCTGCAACATTCAGTAAATTCTCAACGATTAATACTTTGTCTGAAACCTTTGCTCCACCAACGATTGCCGTAAATGGTCGTTCAGTTTTTTCCATCACTTTTTTCGCGCTTTCAATTTCCGCTTTCATTAAGAATCCTACCATTTTATCGTTCGGGAAATAACTCGCAATTTGAGTTGTACTTGCATGCGCACGATGAGCAGTTCCAAAAGCGTCATTGACATAACAATCGCCTAGTTTAGCTAATTTCTCCGCGAAAGCCATTTCGCCTTTTGTTTCCTCTTTGTAAAAACGAACATTTTCAAGCAACAAAACCTCACCTGATTTCAAATTTGCAGCTTTTTCAATCGCTTCATTTCCAATACAGTCATTCGCAAACTGCACTGAACGATTTAAATTCTTCACCAAACCTGACACAATGTGTCGAAGCGAAAATTTATCTTCTGGTCCTTCCTTCGGTCTTCCCAAGTGAGACATAATGATTAAACTACCACCCTGACTCAAAATATGATTTAACGTCGGCAATGCCGCACGAATGCGTTTATCATCCGTGATTTCGAGTGTTTCTTTATTCAATGGAACGTTAAAATCCACACGAATTAATACTTTCTTATCTTTAAATGAGTAGGTTTCGAAATCTGCCATTGGTAAAGTTTTTTTTGCAAAAGTAGTGATTCGAACCCATTTTTTAATAAATCACTTTAGCTGAATTATCAAATAATTTATGCAGTTTTGTGCTAAATATCGATTTATGAAGAAGTATCTAATTGGTTTATCCATTTTTTCAGTTTTATTGAGTTGTAAGGTCGGGAAGTCGGATTCCGATGAAATTTCAGTTGTAGAATTTACTGAAGATTCTGCGGCTTATGATGAGTATATTGATGAATCTTACGACGACTTCGAGGGCGATCTAGTTGGTTTAGAAGATGAAGTTACAGTTCGAGGAATTTACAATCCATCAAGAACTTTGATTACCGACTTGATTCACACAAAATTGGAAATCAACTTTAATTGGGAAAAATCGCAATTGAATGGAAAAGCTACAATTACGGCAAAACAACATTTTCATGCGTCCGATAGTTTGATTTTAGACGCGAAAGGGATGGAAATCAAAAAAGTGGAAATGGGAGGAAAATCTGTTTCTTACAGTTACAATGATTCACTAAAACTGCGCATTAAACTTGATAAAAAATACAATCGCGATGAAAAATTCATTGTTTCGATTGAATATGTTGCAAAACCGGAAGAACGTCAAACTTCAGGAAGCGCCGCGATTACATCCGATAAGGGACTTTACTTCATAAATCCGAAAAACGAGAAAAACGGAAATATGCCGCAAATTTGGACACAAGGTGAAACGGAAGCAAATTCAGTTTGGTTTCCAACGATTGACGCGCCAAATTCCAAATCTACTCAGGAAATGTATATTACAGTTCAAGACAAATATGCAACCCTTTCCAATGGTAAATTAGTTTCATCTAAGAAAAATGCAGATGGAACCCGAACAGATTGTTGGAAACAGGATTTACCTCATGCGCCCTATTTGTTTATGATGGCAGTTGGAGAATTTAAAGTGGTGAAAGATACATACACACGACCTGACGGGTCAAAAATGGAAGTGAATTACTACGTTGAACCGGAATATGAGCAAAATGCAAAGGCTATTTTCGGGGAAACGCCCGCAATGATTAAGTTTTTCTCTCAAAAACTAGGAGTAGAATACCCATGGGATAAATACAGCCAAATCGTTGTTAGAGACTATGTTTCAGGGGCGATGGAGAATACGGGTGCTGTTATTTTTGGTGAATATGTTTACAAAAACGATCGTGAATTGCTTGACGGAAACGATCAGTCTACAATCGCTCACGAATTGTTTCATCATTGGTTTGGCGATTTAGTAACGTGTGAGTCGTGGGCTAATTTACCATTAAACGAGTCATTTGCAAACTATTCACAATATCTATGGGACGAATACCGATTTGGTCTTGATGAAGCTGATTACCAAGCTGAACAAGAAGCAAATGGTTATTACGAATCAGGAATGTATCAAGGCTATCATAACTTGATTTGGTATGCGCACAACGACAAAGAAGAAATGTTTGATGGCCACTCCTATAACAAAGGTGGTCGCATTTTACACATGCTTCGTAATTATTTGGGTGATGAAGCATTCTTTAAAGGATTGAATAACTATTTGGTCACCAATAAATTTAAGACAGCCGAAGTTCACAACTTACGTATGGCATTTGAAGAAGTGTCCGGTGAGGACTTGAATTGGTTTTTCGATCAATGGTTCCTTGGAAAAGGACATCCGATCATTCATACAACACAAACAGTTAACAAGGAAAATAATACCGTTACGGTTGGAATTAAACAACGTCAAAAAACAGATGATTTTCCGATTTATAAAATCCCAACGAATGTTGCAATTTGGGATGCTAATGGAAAACGAATTGAAAAAATCACCATCGATTCAATAGAGCAATCATTTACTTTTTCGTTTTCCGGAGAACTTAAAAACGTGCTTTTTGATGCTGATCAAGTATTACTTGCAAAGTATTATGAAGATAAACCTGCTAATCAATTTATTCATCAGTATTACAACTCCAACCGTTATCGCTCAAAAATGACTGCCATGAAACGCGCAAGCAAGATGAAAAGCGATGCGTCCGAAAAAATGGTTTTTGATGCGATGAATGATACATTTTGGGATATTCGTTTGAATGCTATTTCCCTCTTCGAAAATGTTAAAAATAAATTGGCCGATCAAGGTTTGAATCGTATTAAGGATATGGCCTCGAATGACACGAAACCACAAGTTCGAGAGGCCGCGATCAATTATCTAAAAACACTTCCCGTATCAGAAGCAACGGCGCTTTTCAAGAAAATCATTGAAATTGATAAATCGTATTTAGTTATTTCTTCGGCGCTACAAGCATTAATGGAAGTAAACCCAGATGACGCTGTAATTGTGGCTCGAAATTTAGAAAAAGATAATAATAAAAACATCAATGTTGTTCTTGCGGAAGTATACGGCCAAAAAGGAGAAGCGGAAGAAAACAAGTTCTTCGAAAAGCAGATTAACGAAGGTAAATTGAAAGGATATGATGAATTACGCATGGTAATTGCTTACGCCGTTTATATCATGCGCATGGACATCGACTTACAAGAAAAATCACATGCCATTTTCACTTTGTTGAATGAAAAGGGTGGATCAAGTCTTAAAATGTATTTATCGAGAATCATCGAATACAACATGAACACGTATAGAGAAAAAGTAAACGAACTAGAACTAGAAATCGCTCAATTAGAGGAAGCAAAAGCCTTCGGACAAGCGGATGATAAAAAACGCATCAAGCAACGTTATGAAGATTTGATTAATAATCTGTCTACCCTTGTAAGTCCTGTTGAATCTGGATTTTAATTACAACTTAGTAACTTTTCACTAGAACGAATTATAAAAAAGCGATTTTTAGTTTGCTATGCGTAATGTTATGATTGCGAATATTTTTGACTGCAGAATCAGATTGCAATTTATAAAATCGTAGTGAGATAACTTTCTAATTCCAACATAGTTCCCGTCTGAAGTACATTCATGACGGGAATTTTATTTAATAGTAATTCTTTTTCTGTACTTCTACCCCACGCGATGACATTTTTTAAACTTGACCTGTCATTTGACAAAAGAAAAGCACGCACATTTGTTGGACTTGTGAAAACATAAGAATCACAAACCGGGATTTTTGTTGGGTTCAAACTTGTTTTATAAACCTCAACTAAAACAATTTGATTTGGATTCAAGTATTCAGTGATTGAAAGCAAACTTTCAGATGAATGTGGAATCAGTACTTTTCGATTTCCGAGCCAATTTTTAAATTCGCGCGAAACGTCGGATGGGTTTCCTGAATTTTCTCCAACAAAATCTACATGTATCCCGAGATTTTTCAGCTTTAGCGCGGTTTCTTGACCTATGCAAGCAATTTTTTTTGAGTCATCTATTTTTTCTTTTCTCAAAAAATATTCTGCAGACCGTATACTACTGAAAAATATGACATCGTATGAATAAAGAACTACAAAATCTGATGACTCAAAGGAGATTAGTGATTGCGAAACTAAGTCCAGTTGATGTTGTTTGCAGAATTCAATTAGACTGACGCAACCATTAGAGTCCCTTGAAATAAAAATGCTTTGAATCAATTAAATCGATTTTAAGTGACCAACAATTTCGTTTACTAAATCTTGGTTGATTTTTTCAAAAACAAAATAACTGGCTGGAATTTCTGAGTTTTCAGAATATGAAACGTGAACTTTCTCTCCGTTGTAATACACACCAAGAGGAAGCTGACAGCCTCCCTCCATTTTCCTCAAAACCCCACGTTCGATTTCAATTTGAGCCTGCGTTTGTTCGTGATTCATCTGAGCCAAAATATTCGCAAGTTCGTTATCTTCACTCCGGATTTGTAGACCAAGGACCCCTTGAGCTGGAGCAGGAATAAACTCAGTTGAATTCAATGTTTCACAATGTAAATCACTTAAATCTAATTCTAATCTATTTACCCCCGCTTTCGCCAAAAGTATAGCGTCATAATGTCCTTCACGTAATTTATTGATTCGGGTTGGAACATTTCCTCTCAAATCTTTAATCGATAAATCGGATCGATAAGCTAGAATCTGGGATTTTCTTCGTGCAGAAGAAGTTCCAATAATCGCGTTTTCCTTCAATTTCCATTGTTGATTTTGGTCCACAGATTCCTTTCTAATCAACAATAATTCAGATGGGTCTTCTCGATCAGAAACAGCAGCGATGGTCAATCCTTCGGGAGAAGTTGTTTCCAAATCTTTGTGCGAATGAACAGCGAGATCAACTTGTTTTTCTAGCAAGGCTTGTTCAATTTCCTTTGTAAAGAAACCCTTTCCCTCAAGTTTATCAAAACTCAAATCTTGAATTTTATCTCCTTGCGTATGGATGATTTGAATTTCAACATGCTGACCCAATTTTTCCAAAGACCTCTTGACGAAATTCGCTTGCCAAAGAGCAAGGTCACTTCCTCTAGTTCCAATTCGAATAATTCGATTATTAGACATTTTCTAAAATGATTTTTTTGGCGAGTAGCATTGGCCCGCTAATGTATTTTTTCTCCATGTAACCAATCACTTTTTCTAACACTTCTCGAGATTCAGGATCCATATTCTCTATATCCTTTCGAAAAACCTCATTGATAGCAAACGACTTGATGGATTTAATTTGTTCAGGAACTTCACGCATAGCTCTTTCAACGCTTCTTTCTTTTAATAACGAAAAGAATTCAGCGTTTCCTTGACTTAAGATTTCCTCTACGTGTTTAATTTCCTTTGTTCGTTCCTTTAAATTTTCATTTGAAATAACTTGTAAATGAGCAACGGAGATATAATCAATTTTATGATCTTCAATTATCTCTGGATCCAAATCTTGTGGAATTGCCAAATCAATTACAATCTTTTTATTTTTTTCGCCAACGAGCAAACTTTCATATATTTCCTTGGTGATGATGTGATTATCTGCTCCAGTGCATGTTATAATGACGTCAAATCCGTTTTGATAATTCTTTAAATCTGCCAATGAGATTGGAATTCCTCGAATTTCTTCAGCTAACGTATGTGCTTTTTCATACGTTCGATTGAAAACCACAAAATTCTTGAAGCCATGTTTTTTTAGAAATCTAGCCATGGTGGTGTTCGTTACACCAGCTCCGATGAATAGAATTCTAGCATCTAATGGAATGTTATACTTTTTTAACTGATGATAGGCTAAAGAAACAACAGAAACTGGTTTAGAAGCAATGCTCGTTTCGGTATACACTTTCTTTGCTGTTTCGATTACTTGTTTCATCAAAATACGAATAAGATCGCCGGTCAATTCATTATCACGGCAAAACTCAAACGCTGTTCTAACTTGTGTTATAATTTCACGTTCACCAACAATCATTGAGTCAATTGACGAGGCCACTGCTAAGGCATGATCTACAGCATTGTATTCAGCATAATGCTCAACATGAATTGAAAAATCGGAAATTTGAGATTCGCTTAAATTTGGATAAAGCATTGATAGAAGATTGAAAGTGTGATCTTCTTGCCATTCGTAATCACTAACAAAGGTAAATTCCACTCGATTGCAGGTAGTTAAAAAACAAAGTTCAACTAAACCCAATTTTGATTTTAATTCATGAAGACGTTCTGGTTGATCAGTTTTGTCAATGTGAAGTAAACCAATTTTACTTACATCCAAGTTTCTGTGCGTGAAAGCCAATATGTTTAATCCTGTCTGCACCTATTTTCAATCTATGCACAAATTTCGGTTCTGAATTATTTATAAATGTCATAGAATTGTCATAGATCGCAATTTAGATTTCGTATAAATAAAATTCAATGAACTATTTTTGCTCAATGAATAAATTGAAACAATTTGAAACGATCATTTTTGATCTCGGCGGTGTTCTTCTCGATATTGATTATCAAGCAACTACCAACGCTTTTCGAGATTTAGGAATAACGGATTTCGGACTTCATTACAATCAATTACAGCAAGAATCACTTTTCGATGCATTCGAAAAAGGTGAAATTTCAGGTCAACATTTTATCAATAAATTGATGAATATTGTTCCAAAGGGTGTTACTCCAAACCAAATTGTCAGCGCTTGGAATGCGATGTTGGGGAATTTTCCTTTGAAAAAAATTGAATTACTCGAACGAGTTAGCAAAACACACCAAACATTTTTATTGAGTAACACGAACGAAATTCACATGCCAATTGTCTACCGAAATTGGAATAATGTTTCAAATCTTTCATTTAATGAACTATTTAACCAAGTGTATCTTTCATTTGAAATAGGGAAGCGGAAGCCTGATGTTGAAACATTTCAGTGGGTAATACAACAAAACAAATTAAATCCTGAAAAGACCTTGTTTATAGATGATAGTCCCCAACACATTGAGGGAGCAAAAAATGCTGGGCTTAACACATATTTTTATCAATCCGAGGAGGAATTCTACGCGCTTTTTTCTTGACACAATTCCAACAACAATCCATCAACAGCTTTTGGATGCAAAAACGCAATTCGCTTATTGTCAGCTCCATCTTTGGGAGTTTTGTGAATCAATTCGAAACCTTCATTGGTTAATCGTTCTATTTCAGCATCAATATTTGATGTTTCAAAAG
>Ga0315906_10003443_pt1 | contig 21016 bp, 20 predicted proteins | sample LakEriMetagenome_4_FD_203526 | JGI IMG/M metagenome (GOLD analysis project Ga0315906, IMG submission 203526) | Freshwater fungal communities from buoy surface, Lake Erie, Ohio, United States - Buoy 2 MA122 | ecosystem: Environmental > Aquatic > Freshwater > Lake > Lake biofilm | place: USA...
CGAGTGGAGATAATTGGACAGATCTCGAAAATGCATATGTAAGCTTTGGTCCAGTCTTGTCAAGACGATACAATGCGAAATGGATGTTAAGCTCAGTTTCGGGCATTGGTCTGATGAAGAGCTTCACGGAAAGTGATAAGAACATTCCTGAAATGTATCAGAAGACTTCATTGGACGAATACTCGGGAGAATGGAGGTTTGACAAACAACAAGAACCAGATTTGGTGTTCATTACCTTAGGTCAGAATGACGGCATGCAGAAACCTGAGAAATTCATTTCGACGTATGTTGATTTTGTCAAATTCGTGCGGTCTAAATTCCCACACAGCAGAATCATTTGTTGTTCAAGTCCAATGGCACAACCCAACTTGCGAATTCATCTAAATAAATGTATTCCCCAAGTTGTCTCAAGAGTAAGAAGAGGAGGTGATAAAAGTATATACAGTTATTGCTTTAAAGATGTCTATAATTCCGGACACAAATCACATCCTTCTAAGGCTGAGCATCTAAGGATCGCAGATGAATTGCAACAATTTCTAAAGTCAAAAGGCTGGAATACAGAACAGTCTCTGCTCGACCAGCGCATCCATTAAATTAGGGTTTACCCTCACCCAGGATTGGAATCACCAAAGGATCCGGAAAGCCAGTAAAGAAGATTTTACTGTTCAAGTAGAACAACCCGGAAGGAAAGGGTTTCGTGCTTTTGTAGGTGATTTTTATCTCCTCACCCGGAGGTAAAGTTTCAGGGAAAGTAATAGCAAAGACGGAATCATCGCAATTTACCGAACGTATAAATAAATGCCTAGAAGAAGTATTCTTAAGGATAAGTTCTTGCTCGACAATACTGTCAGGCCTTAATTGCTTCAGATCGAACGTCGTTTGTGAAAGCTCGATCAACGAGAGCAAGCTGTCTTCTTTCATGAAATCAACACTTTGGATTTCAATCTTACGTTCGATGGCTGCCGCTCTGGAGTAAACCGAGTTTTTTTGGTCATGGAAATTGTCTGAAGTAAGTTTGTTTGCTGTGTACTCTCCGAATGGTACTTCAGTGAATTGAACCATCCCTCCATTTTTCGCCGTTCCATCTATGAACGGGACGAAAATACCATTCTCATATTCCCTTAGATAATTTACCAAAGAGGATATTCTTCGTTTGGTTAGATTGACGTTGTAATCTGTCTTTGCCAGAGGACTCGCAAACCCTTTCACTGTAAGATTGATTCGGGCCCCATTTTGAAGCTCTTCCAATAATAAGTTCCGGAAAAGCTCCAAGTCTTTCACACCCTGATCAACGTATTCAATAAAAAAACTTTCAATGTCCTCTTTTGCCTCTTCTGCCTTCACTGGCTCCAATCCTGAAGAATATTCCACCTGATATTTGTCCAGTAAGGCCCGGTAATCATTGTATCCATTAATGTAATTCACATGTGTCAGGGTATCTCTTGATTTTGGATCCGGACAATCGTTGTGAAAATAAAGTGTCACAGGAAGTCGTTTGCTCAATTCAGCCAGCGATTCCCTTTTTGGTAAGATAATGGAATCCGCGGGAACAATTGGAGGAGGAGGAAATGGATAACCAGAGAAAATATCACTGCAACACGTAGGGTTTTTACTATAATTTACTCCGATACGATTGCTGCTCACATAAGACGTGTCGGCATTCTTAAAATAGTACAGATCATTGGCGGGACTATTAAAGGGTTGCCCGATATTTTGAGGTTCAGTGAATTGTTCTTTGAAGCTTGAAGAGAAAATATCATAGCCGCCGAATCCATTATGCCATGATGAAGAAAAATAAAGTATTTGATTCACAGTGTCGAACCACGGGCTCAATTCGTTGTCTGGTGAATTCAGATTTTTGAGGTTTACAGGTTTCGTAAATTGTGTGCCGTTGCGAATAGAGGAGTACCATAAATCCATACCACCTTGACCTCCGTCCCGATCGGAAGCAAAAAACAAAATTTCCTCCCCATTCAGGTAAGTCAGACAGGGCATCGTGGTATTCTTTCCGGATGCATTGATAATCGTACCAAGAGAATCTATTCGAGAGAGCCTTCCGGATGCATAGGTAGCTACCATGATCTTGCATTTATAAGCATAACCTTCGTCACTGCACTGACTGAAATAAAATCTCGATCCATCCCGGCTGTAAGATCCGTTACCGGAATTCAACTCGCTAAAAACAAACTCTTTCAGAATTTTTGGAGCTAAGAATAAAGTGTCTTTTTGTTCCGAACTGTACAAGCGTGTTTTGTATGATTTGGCATACACCTCCTCTGCGCTGCTGATGGAATCTGCTCGTAATGAACTGAAAATGAGTTTTCCATTCATTAGGGTATGCCCAAATTCAGAGTCTTTGGAGTTTATTATCTCGGGGAGATGTACGAAGTTTACCTTTGCACTGTCAGATTGTGCAGATCTTGCCCACAAACAAGACTCCATTTCTCGTTTTGCTTTAAGGTATATGTAGCCTTTTTTGTCTTTAGAGAATTTCGATTTGACCTTTTTGAAGGTCTCCAAAGCAGCGTCATACCTGCCATTTTGTTTTTGCATTAATCCGAAATAAAGCAATGAATAGGGATAAATACCTCCTTCTTCACGTTCATAGACTTTTTTATAATAGTATTCTGCTTTGCGATAATCTTTGTAGGCCCGTAGTGTCTCGGCATAGTTCCACAGTGTTGCTACGGAATTCGAATCGATAGCCATCGCCTTCTGGTAAAGTTCAGTTGCATAGAAATAATCACCGGCTTCAAACTTTTCCTGTGCATGCTTCAGGTAAGCACCTAAATTGTTTTGCCCAAACACACTGTTTAGAGGTAAAAACACTATAAAAGTCAGTATCAGATATAATCTGGACATACGCGATGCAATGCTTTGCTAGGTTTAAAATGATTGAGAATATAGCGAACAGCAAACTCGATTCCTCCACGTGCATTGCTTGCAGGAACGAGCTTAGAGAAATTAATGTCATAACTAATTCCGGCAAACCAGGATTGATAGTCCATGCCCACCGTGAGAATGGCAGCATCACGGTTGCGATACCAGATGCCCCCGTAAACGGCACGATAGGTGCCAAGTCTGTCTATTAGCGTATATTTCACTGAAGATCCCAAGATCAGCTCACGGTATTTTCCCTGAAGAGAAAGGTTCACACCCGGAACAAGATCCCAGTCAATATCAAGTTTATAAAGACCTCGACCATGCAGATTAAAACGAATGTCACGGAATACTTTCTCGTTATAAAATCCCTGATCCGGACGATTCAGATTATAGAATCCCATTCCAAGGGTAAACTTTTCACGTTTATTTATGAAGTATTCATATACTGCCCCGGTTCCGATTGAGAAATTTGTTCTCCGATCGGTTTGAAAAAGTTCCCCTGATGGAAGAGTCGGGTCAAAGATGACACCATTAAACTGGTTATCAAAATAAAGCTGATCCCAATTTACCTGGCGATGGTTCATTCCGATATTAATTCCCGCACGAAGCGTGTGTAGAGAGTCGGGAGTGAGTTTGAATAGGTATGATCCGTTCCCCTGAAACTCAATGGTTCTAAGCTTTCCATCTCCGCTGACATCGTGAAAGAACACTATTCCATAACCAATTTCCGGTCGGTTGTAAAGTCTTCCGTCGGCTGAAAAAGACAAGGTACTGAATGGAATTGTAACACTTTTCCATTGATTTCGATAATTACCGACAAAACGGTAGTCACCATTGAAGTTACCTGCGTTTCCAGGGTTTTGAAATAGTGGATTGTCATTGAATTGTGACCAGTGAATGTCCTGTCCGCTGCAAATTGAAGAAAACAGCAGAAATATAAGGACAAGGCAATTGGTTGTCAACCTCTTTAGTTTCATAATCTAAGGTTGAAGTTAAGAAAAGGAATGAGAACATTCACACATCTGTTTAAGTAATGTTACGTACATGACCGTAGGCATAATTTGGCATTTAATTAGCCGTACATTCCAAAATCTTTGCTTTCACAATTGCTTAACGGAAATTTGCTTTGTGATATCGTGTAAACTATGAAAAGCAACCCATGTATTTTAAAATTCTTGCCGCTCTGTCTGCTATTAATTTTTTGTTCAGAAGCTAGAGCGCAATACCAGTTGTCTGTTCCGTTCAATGAAGGATTTGTTGGAGACAATACAGCTCAAAACGTAAGTTCCAATTCTATTTACCTAACGGCACTGGGTTGGTCCAATATTCAGTTTTCTCAAAATTCATCTGCAACAACTTTTGTCGCTCAGGGGAATGACATCATTGGTTTTGTGTTAATTACTGACAATAATGGTGTGGAACATTCAATACCCGGTTACGTTAAATGGCGCGCACCAAGTGGTGCCGTAACATCTCTGGTCTTTTCACCCAGCTCATCCGTCACGATGGCTACAAACGGATCCAATGGAGGCTCGAGCTATACGATAAGTGCTTCGAAGTATGTAGGACTTATTTTTAATAATCAAACGCTAACCATTCCCAGTACAGGTTCCAATGCCGGTAAAGTGTCTGGAAATGCCGCAACAACTGGTTTGCTGGATCAATTGAATACGTATCTTGCTGCTTTTCCATTCCTGAGTGTACCTAATTATTCTGTGTATGAAAGTGCTGGTAAAGTATTGGTTACACTAAGTTTATCGGCATCAAGTTCAAATACAGTCTCGGCATTATATACAACCGGAGATAGCACAGCTTTGAGTACATCAGATTACACAACCAAAACGGGTTCAGTGAGTTTTGCACCCGGTGAACTGACCAAAACGATTGAGTTTTCCATTACTTCGGATGCAAATGTTGAGGGAACAGAATTCTTCAAAGTGACTTTTACAGATGCAAAAAATGCGTCTATTCAGAAAGGAATGTCAACCGTAACTATTTGGGATGACAGCCCTCTCGGAGTGGAGTTAATGTCGTTCAATGCGCAATGTCAGAATGGTCTTGTTAGTATTTCATGGGCTACAGCCTCTGAGCATAATTCAGATTATTTTGCACTTATGAAACTTTCTGATTCAGACACTTGGGTCGAAATCGCTCAAGTGAAGGGGCAAGGCAATACCACTGAATTTACGGAATATTTTATGGAGGATCGCTCGGTAAGTGATTTAGGTGTATACCAATTGATAGAGTACGATATGGACGGAACGGCAACTGAATTTTCGCCTGTTAAAGTTGAGTGTCGCTCATCCGAGGAGATCGTATATGAGGTATATCCAAACCCCACGAAAGGAGAGCTTTCTTTGAAAATCGATTGGAAAAGGGCAGACCAAACTGCTCAGGTGACGGTATTGGAACTACAGGGTGGAATAGTTTATCAGAACGTGATATCTGTTTCCTCGGGTGTGAATGTACATTACATGGATCTTTCTGAGCTTAAGTCAGGGACGTATCTTTTACAAACGAATTTGGATTCTAAAATCCAAACGCAGCGGGTTGTAATTCAATGATTATTCAAAGAACAGAAGCAGGATCAGAATTCCGATGATTACAAACAGTAGATAAAGTTTGGGGTCCTTGTATAAGGGCCTTGTACGCTTTTTTGCAAGCAGTTCATAGTCGGAATAGATACGAGAAAAATTTTTAAACCGCTTGATCTGGTTTAGATTTGGCTCGAGGTTTTTTCCTTCTTTATTTAATGTAAAACGTCTCATTTTTTTAGTTCGTTCCATTTTTTTTGAAGCTTCTCTAAAATTCGGTATACTCGCATTTTGGCATTCGCTTCGGTGATGGAATAGATATCTGCAATCTCTTTGAAACTAAGCTCCTGAAAAAATCTTAATTCGATCAGGTCTAATTGCTCCTGTTCCATGTCATTTAATATGTCCATCAATTTTTCTTGCTCCTCTAGGGTCATATACCCGCTAATTCCAGCTTCTTCTATTATTCCGGTAAATTTTCGTTCGTCGATTTCTACGGTGTAAGCTTTACTTTGTTTTCGAAAGAACATGTTGACTTCATTTTGAGCAATTCTGTATAACCACGATACAAAATTCAGACCCCGATCTTCGTACTTATCTATGTTCGCCATAGCCTTAATGAATGTTTGCTGACAAAGATCTCCAGACTCGGCCTCATTGCCGCCTAACCGTTTGAAAATAAAACGAAAGATGGTTTCGAAATATTTCTCGTACAAAGGACCAAAATGTTTCGCGTCAACCTTTGCAAGTGCAATTTGCTGCACTTCGTTTATAGGAGTTGATGATTTTGGTTTTTTGAACAGGCTCATTTCAGATTAGAAATGCAGATTGAAATAAAAGTAACAAACAATCTTCTAGGGTGTGCTTAGTGACACGGGTAGAATTTTCCCATTCATCCATTGATGACCACGTAAAGCGAAATCTGCAATGAAATTTGCCATTTCATCTGCATTCATAGGTGCTTGGTAGCCTGGAAAAGCTTCCTCCAGCATTTCAGTTTGAACTGCCCCGAGACAAAGACAATTCATCCTGGTCTTTGAGCTTTTAAATTCCTCTGCAAAAAGTTCAGTAAAGGAGCACAAGGCCGCTTTGGAGGTCGAGTAGGCAGCCAATCCGGGAAATTTAACACTTCCCTGAAAGCCTCCCATAGAACTAATGTTGACTATATGTGCGCCTGATTCTGATAAAAATGGGAGTGCTGCCTGGACCGTCTCCATTACTCCAATCACATTGGTTTGATAAGATGTGGAAATGTCCTGATGCGTAAGCTCGGAAAACGGTTTATTAACGAGATATCCTGCATTATTGATCAACACATCGATACGCCCGAACTTTTCGAAAAGTGCTGAAGCATTTTTCCGGATTTGGTCGCTCAGGTCAAGATGTCCCGTGTATACATTTTCATATTCTCCGAAAGCCAAACTAAGCGCGTCAACGTTTCTTGACAGAGCAAGGATTTCATTGCACTTGTCTGAACCAAAGAGTCTCACCAGGCTCGCGCCGATTCCGCGACTTGCACCGACAACAACGATTCGACGATTAATCATCGTAACTAAACGTTAATTCCTCACTGGTCGGATGCGCCTGACAAGTGAGGATGTACCCTTGTGCTACTTCTTCATCGGTCAAAGCATAATTGACTTTCATCGCTGCACTTCCTTTTAAAATCTTAGCCCGACAAGAGCAACAAACGCCACCTTTGCATGAATAGGGGGCATCCATTCCCGCCTTGTCCGCAGCTTCAAGAAGTGTTGGGCCTTTTGCATCCAAATCAAAGTGCAATTTTTCTCCATCTAGTATGGCCGTGACATGAGATATACCTGAAAAATTTGCAACGGATTGTGTCGCACCCGGACTCATTTCTGTGGGCGTGGTGAATAATTCAAAATGTATTTTTTCTGTCTTTACTCCGAAAAATTCTAGAACTTGTCTGACTTCACTGATCATTCCTTCAGGTCCACACAGATAAAATGCATCTGCTTTCAAAAGTTCCAGATCTTCTTTAATCAATGCAGTAAAATTATCCTTGTCGATACGGCCTGAGCGATACCCTTCTTTTGCTTCCCCGCTGAGAAAATGAATTGTGCTAATTGAGGACAGCGCATCGATCTCATTTTTGAACATAATAGCGTCTTCTTTGCGGTTCCCATAAATCAGAATGGTTTCTGAAACGCTTGTTGACCGTTCTTTGGCCATAGAAAGAACGGGTGTGATTCCACTTCCCGCGGCGATCAATACGACCTTTTTGGCCGTGCTGTCCAAAACAAAATTCCCCCTTGGTTCAGAAACACTAAGTTGCTCGCCAACCTTCACGTTTTGATTTAACCAAGCAGATACTTTTCCGTTTTCCAGTTGTTTAACTCCAATTGAAAGAGTTTCGTTCTGTCCACTGCAAACAGAATATGATCGCAACTCTTCTTTTCCATTGATGCTCACAGAAATGTCAAGGTATTGGCCTGCTTTATAAGCGTACTTCTCAGCCAATGCTGCGGGAACATCAAAGCTTATTTTGATCGCCTCATCCGTGAGTTTCTCCACCCGAGATACAGACAAATGGTGAAACCCCTTTCTCAGTTTTCCTTTTTCTTCTTTTTTTCCGAATAATCCAAATAATCCCATGATCTTTTATTCATCAAATGAAACAACTACACGTTCACTCGTTGGATGCGCCTGACAAGTAAGAATATAGCCGGCTTCGACTTCGTCTTTCTCCAATGCATAATTGACATCCATCCGTGCCGTCCCTTCTAATAGTTTTGCTTTGCAGGTACAACAAACTCCACCTTTGCACGCATAGGGTAAATCTGCTCCTGCACGCTGCGCTGCATCCAGAATGGTCTCTCCGGAGGAGTCCAGAGCGATGTCCAACCTGTCGCCATCAAGTATAACTGAAACGTTTGCAGTAATAGATGGTTCATTGGAAGGCGCACTTTTCTTTTCTTTAGCCTGACCAGGAGTGGTAAATAATTCAAAATGAACTTTTTCAGATGCTAAGCCATTGGCCAACATACTTTCTTTTACTCCGAGAATCATTTCTTCAGGTCCACAGATGTAAACAGCATCTATTGCTTCATCTTTTAGAAAAGCACGGAATAAATCGTCTGCTTTTGATTTGATAATGCGGCCTTTTTGTATGTCATTACCCAAGCTCTCTCGAGAAAGTACATGTATGATTCTGAAACGATCCATTTCCAGATTCTTCAATGCTTCTAGTTCTTCTCTGAAGATGATACTGTTGAAATTCTTGTTTCCGTAAAAGAGTGTCACCGAGGAGTCCGGTTCCTCATGCAGGATGGTTTTTGCTATTGAGAAAACAGGGGTAATGCCACTTCCGGATGCAAACAAAACGATGTTTTTTGTCATCTTAGCATCAGCCTCATAAAGAAAATTTCCTGTCGGAGTCATTACTTCAAGGGTTTCTCCTTCCCGTAAAGATTCGTTGGCAAAGGTTGAAAACACGCCTTGTTCTACTTTCTTGACGGCCACACGCCATTCTTTTTCAAAAGGTGCTGAACACAATGAATAAGATCTTCTTGTGTCTTGCCCTTCAATTGTTTTTCTTAATGTAAGGTACTGCCCGGATTTAAAAGAATAATCATTCTTTAGTTCATCCGGAACCTCGAACGAAATAGATACACAATCCTCGGTTTCTTTTCGAATTTCCTTAATCTGAAGTGAATGGAATCTGGGGGTCATGCCTTTGAAGTTTATGGGCAAAAGTAAGGATAAGTTTGCGAAATGGGAATGACAAGATGGATATCGGCAAAAGCAATTATTCTCAACGTTCCTTTGCAGGTGTCATTTCAATTTTACGTTTCATTTAGCCTTTCAATTCGCTGATTGAAAAAACCATTCCAGGCCTTTTTCTGATGGTAGTTTAGTTTAATAAATTTTAAAATTGAATTGCCATGAAAAGAAAAAGATCGATGTTTTTTAAAGTAGCACTGTTTCTGATTTTCAGTACATCTATTGGGTTGGGGATTTTACTTTCTTGTGAAAAAGTTAATCTATCCCCTGTTTCGAAGAGTACAACAAAAGGAATGTTGCCACAAGAGCTTCAAGATGAATATCCCTACGTTGAGATTTGCGGTACTGTCGTTGCAAAGAAACTTTTAATGATTGAGAAAAAAGTAGTGGGAACAGCTTTTGTTTTTAATGATCGTCACTATTTGTATGTTCACGCGGTGGCGAGCAACAATTTCATGTTTCACAATTCCTATTTGTATGCAGGAATGAAAGATGAGGTTCCCATGACTACAGAGGGAGATCCTAATGTCCTTGCATTCAAGCACAAGATCGAAGATGCAGGTACCTCTCCGATTAGAAATTTCAAAATTCCTTTGAGAAGTCTTTCAGGAACATTTGCAATAGGTTTGATGCTAGATATCAAGCCAAAACTTTCTGAGGAAGGTCACCTTGAATTGAAGTCTTGGGCTCAGGGATATACCATAGGACAGAATGAAGGGAAACGTGGGATGTTGTTTGCATACAAAAAAGGAATTTGTCTTTATGATGAACCCTCAGGTGAACCTGATCCATTCGAATAAGTTGTATTTGATGAAAATAATGAAAGGGATGCGAACACATCCCTTTTTTCGTTTGTTTATCTCATGTTGAAAAAGACAGAGAATTGTTTAAATTTGCATACATACCATAGTCTTATGAAAGAAGTAAACATGGACGAGCTGGAACGAAAATTCCAGGAAAAAATCGATAAGGACATTAAGATCGAACCAAACGACTGGATGCCTGAAGCTTACCGTCAAACATTGATCCGTCAAATCTCTCAGCATGCGCATTCTGAAATTGTTGGAATGTTACCTGAAGGAAACTGGATCACGCGTGCACCAAACCTAAGACGCAAGGCTGTGTTGCTTGCTAAGGTTCAGGATGAGGCAGGACATGGGTTGTATCTTTACAGTGCTGCAGAAACGCTCGGCGCCGATAGAGAGGAAACAATCGATGACCTTCATACCGGAAAGGCAAAATATTCTTCAATCTTCAATTATCCTACACTCTCTTGGGCAGACATGGGAGCAATAGGATGGCTTGTGGATGGTGCTGCCATCATGAATCAAGTCCCTTTGTGCCGTTGTTCGTATGGTCCCTACGCGAGAGCTATGGTTAGGGTGTGTAAAGAGGAATCTTTTCATCAGCGTCAGGGGTTTGAAATTATGACGACCCTGGCAAAGGGAACGCCAGAGCAAAAAGCAATGGCGCAAGATGCCTTGAACCGTTTTTGGTGGCCTGCTTTGATGATGTTTGGTCCAAATGATGCCGATTCTAAGCACACTGAACAGTCGATGAGGTGGAAAATCAAACGACATACAAACGATGAACTCCGTCAGCAGTTTGTGGATGTAACTGTTCCCCAAGCTGAATTGATTGGCTTGACGATTCCTGATAAAGATTTGAAATTCAACGATTCCACCGGACATTATGAGTGCGGATCGATCAACTGGGATGAATTTTGGGAGGTTGTAAAAGGAAATGGACCCTGCAACAAAGACCGTGTGGATGCGCGTCGAAAAGCGAAAGAAAATGGTGAGTGGGTGCGCGAGGCGGCAAATGCTTATGCCGAAAAGCGATCAAGGAGGCAGCGTGCTTGATAATTGAATGAACGTATGACAAAAAAAGAATGGCCTCTCTGGGAGGTTTTTATAAGAAGTAAAGCTGGATTGAACCACAAACATGTAGGAAGTTTGCGTGCTGCGGATGCAACTATGGCCGTAGAGAATGCGAGAGACGTGTACACACGAAGATCCGAAGGAATAAGTATTTGGGTAGTAGAATCAAAAAATATCCATGCTTCTGATCCTACCGAGGCGGATGCTCTTTTTGAGCCTGCAGATTCGAAGGTTTACCGTCATCCTACGTTTTACGATGTGCCTGATGGCATTTCACACATGTGATTTATGAGCACTTTATTTAATTACATCCTTAAACTTGGTGACGATAGTTTAATCCTGGGACATCGACTGTCGGAGTGGTGTGGTCATGGACCTATTCTTGAAGAAGATATCGCACTGACGAATATTTCTCTTGACCTTGTCGGTCAGGCGACGACACTATTGAATTATGCAGGAGAACTGGAAGGAAAGGGACGTGACGGAGATGCACTTGCTTTTTTAAGATACGACAGAGAATACAAAAATCTTTTACTAGTTGAGCAGCCAAACGGTGACTTCGGTGTGACGATGATGCGTCAGTTCTTGTTTGATGCCTATCGATTGCCTCTTTTTGTGAAACTGCAGACAAGTACCGATGAAACGCTTGCTGCGATTGCCGAAAAATCCTTGAAAGAAACGAAATACCATTTGAAACATTCTTCTGAGTGGGTGATTCGATTAGGTGATGGAACAGAGGAGTCTCACAAACGAATTCAAGACGCGTTGGATACGCTATGGAGATATACAGATGAACTTTTCCTGCAGGATGATCTTGACCTTGAATTGATTGAAAAGGGCATTGTTCCAGACCTTGAAGAAATCCGAAAGGATTGGCAAAAAACGGTAGATACTGTGTTCAACGAGGCTACGTTGGAGCTTCCTAAAAACAATTGGAAATTCTCAGGTGGTAGAAATGGCATGCACTCCGAGCATCTGGGATACATACTGGCAGAGCTGCAGTATATGCAACGTGCCTATCCAAACATGAAATGGTAACCCGCGAACAAGTCTGGAACTGGCTTTACGATGTTTCTGATCCAGAAATTCCCGTACTTTCGATTATAGACTTGGGAGTTGTGAGGGAGGTCAAAATCGAAAATGATTCGTGTCAGGTAACAATTACACCAACGTATAGCGGTTGTCCGGCAATGAAAACCATTGAGGATGATATCATTGCGAAATTAAATCAGGAAGGATTGAACGAGGTTAAAGTGAATCTTGTGCTTTCTCCTGCGTGGACAACGGATTGGATTTCAGAAGAGGGCAGAGATAAATTGCGTGCTTATGGCATCGCACCACCTGAGAATGAAGTGGATAAATCAGTGTTATTTGCCGAACCGCCTACGGTGCCATGCCCTCTGTGTTCATCCAAAAATACGCGAATGATTTCGTTGTTCGGCAGCACAGCCTGTAAGGCTCAATACCAATGCAATGACTGTCTAGAACCCTTTGATTATTTCAAGTGTCTGAAATAATATAGTGCTAGTATACCATTCGAATGGTGAAATACTTATTCTTGTTCAGAGACGTTGAACAATCGTGAAAGTCTGGAATAGACAGTTTCGGCCGAATATTATTTGAAAAGGCATAAGCCTCTGTTGGAATCCCTATGAAATTCTTGTCACAGACCTTATTTGCATTCTCATCGTGGAAAATACACACGGCATACTCATCCTCAGGCAGGTCCTTGAAATAATAAACGAACTCATTCCCTTCAGGTTTTACCCTAACCATCCGGTAAGTCTTACCGACTTGTGCAAATTTGTTGGGATCGTTATAAACCGCAATCTCTATCAATCCTTTTTGGCTTTCAATTCCAACGATCTTCACTGTGAGGGTATACTTTTCCTCTGCAGGTATAAAAGACATACTTATGAAGAGTAGGAGAGCAACGGCAATTCTCATTGATCTTTGAATTCTGTTTTAAAAACTTTATCCAGCCAATGGAAAGTAGAGGCATAGTTACCTGTCAATTTCGAATGGTGGTCATCGTGATGTTTGGTGGTGCTGATGAACGGAATTTTGCTTATCACTGGAAGCTCTAAGTCTGAGTGAATATGTATTTCATGCAAATTGCGTAACAAACCGAAGATCCAAAACGCAAATGCATTGATGCCGCCGAAAACAAAAAATATCCCGAATGCAATCAGGATACCTATCATTCCCAACATCCATTCGAGCGGATGCCCATAAAGGTATTCCAGAGGAAAGGGTGTAGTCGCTCTATGATGAATAGAATGCACGTGCTTTAGCATGAATTTATTTTCATGGAGCCATCGGTGATAGAAGTAAAACCAGATATCATCAAATACAAATCCCAGTATGACTTGAAGTATAATTATGGGAATGTTTAATTCAAAACTCAGATAATCACTCAGAAAATACGCCCCAGAGCCCGAAACAGCAAGAAGCAAAACGAAATTTAGTAGAAAAAGAGGCATCCGTTCAGAAAACAATCCATTTCGGTATGGTTTAGATTGAATTCTGAAGTTAGAAAACAGAGAACTCTTCAGGACCACCATGCTGTATATCAGTCCAATTAAATTGGATAACAGCAGAATACCGACAGTGATCAAAGCTACCGTTCCCGGGTTCATTCTTTTCGAGCGAATAAATTAAACATGGCGGTATCCTCCAGGCCTTTCTCACGCTCTGCATGCAGGAAAGTAAATCCTTTTTGCGTGAGTAGATTTTTGACTTGTTCTAGGCGTCCATCTTTGTCATGGACCTCTATGACCATTGATTTTATGATCGGCCAGTGCTCTTCGCGGATTCCTTGCAGCACACTCCATTCTGCACCTTCACAATCGATCTTCAATAAATCAATCTTTTCTATATTTTCAGCGCTGATGATATCTGACAGTGGTTTAAGTTCGCACGCAATTTTTTTGCTTCCTTTGACCAAAAAATGGGCGATTACTCCTGCAAAAACCGTTGGAATTAAACGCATCCATTTCATACCCTCCGGCGGGTTTTTCATGGTGCCTTTCACCGCTCTTGTAAATGCTCCTGGATCGTTGTCCCACTGCTCAGGATGCAATGTTGACAAGGCTGGTGTATTGGGGAAATAGGTAAATGTTGCCTGACCTTTCTCTTCGGATACTCCGCATTGAAAGACGTGCATGCGCGCCTCTCCGTGGAGATCAGCATTCTTCTGAAGTATGGAAGCAATATCTGGAATCGGTTCGAAACAATAGACCTTTACATTCTTTGCCTTTTGCATTGCTCTGATTCCGAAAACGCCAATATTTGCACCCACGTCAAAAACGACGTCTTCATCAGAAATACCTATTCCGTGTTGTAAATAACCATCTACGTGATGGTCAAGCATTTTAGCTTCCGGTCTCCGAAGACAATAGACTCTTGTGCCGTCTGAAAGTGTTGTTCTGGTCATGATGTAGATTGACTAAGATAACCATTATCTACAAAACAATATGTGAATCAAAAGAATTAATTAGCCAAGAAACGGATAACAATAGTCAGTTGGCGGAACAAATGTCTCCTTAATGGTGCGGGCAGAAACCCATCGCATCAAATTCATTGCAGCTCCTGCTTTATCATTCGTTCCTGAGCCCCGGGCACCACCAAAAGGTTGCTGTCCAACAACTGCTCCGGTAGGCTTGTCGTTAATATAGAAGTTTCCTGCTGCATGTTGCAATTTCTCTGTTGCCAGGCGAATCGCATATCGGTCACCTGCGATGATGGATCCTGTGAGAGCGTATTCTGAGGTACTGTCTACAAGTTCTAGTGTTTGTTCGTATGCATCGTCTTCATACACGTAAATCGTTAGCACAGGACCAAAGATTTCTTCGCACATTGTTCTGAAGGATGGATTGGTGGTCACTACCGTTGTAGGTTCGATGAAATACCCTTTGCTTCCATCATATCCTCCACCTGTAATGATTTCGGCATCTGATTGTTGCTTGCAGTAGTCAATGTAAGCTGAAATTTTCTCGAACGCTTTTTTGTCGATTACAGCATTGATGAAGTTTGATGTGTCTTCCGGAGAACCTATTTTAAATGAATTCACTTGTTCGACCAAAATTCGTTTTACCTCCGGCCAAATACTTTTTGGAATATAGGCTCTGGAGGCTGCCGAACATTTCTGTCCCTGAAATTCAAATGCTCCACGAGAAAGCGCCGTCGCTACCTCTGCTGCATTTGCGCTGTTGTGAACCATTACGAAATCTTTTCCTCCTGTTTCACCAACGATTCGTGGATATGAACGGTACGTTTCAAGATTGTTTGCGATGTCCTTCCATAGTTTTCTGAAAACACCTGTTGAACCGGTAAAGTGCAACCCTGCAAAATCTTTATGTTTGAAGATCACTTCTCCGGCAATTTGTCCACTTACTGTAACCATATTTATTACTCCATCTGGTACGCCGGCAGCCTTGAACAACTCCATGATTATTTGAGCTGAGTAAATCTGAGATTCCGCTGGTTTCCAAACAACAACATTCCCCATCATTGCAGGCGCAGCACACAAATTTGCTGCAATAGAGGTAAAATTGAACGGAGTAAGAGCGAAAATAAAGCCCTCGAGTGGGCGGTATTCCAATCTGTTCCACATTCCCGGCAATGACTCGGGTTGCTCTCTGTAGATCTGTGTCATGTACTGCACATTGAACCTGAAAAAATCTATCAATTCACATGCAGCATCAATTTCTGTTTGAAATACATTTTTGGACTGCGCCAACATGGTTGCGCCATTCATTTTATCTCTAAAAGGTCCGGCGAGAAGATCCGCAGCTTTGAGGAAAATTGAAGCTCTGTCTTCCCAAGGGAGTTCCGCCCAGGCTTTTTTCGCGTTTAACGCTGCCGCTATCGCTTGTTCAACATGCTCTGCCGTTCCAACATTGTAATGCCCGAGAATTTTGTTGTGATCATGCGGTGCAGATAGAGATTTTTTATTTTCTGTTCGCACTTCACCGCTTCCAATATACATCGGAACATCGATGACAGCCTGGTCATACATTTTTTTGTATTGAGAGAGAAGGGATGCTCGTTCTGCAGACCCTGGGGCATACGCTTTAACGGGTTCATTTTTAGCAACTGGAACAGTAAAGATAGCGTTGGACATACTTTTCAATTTTGTTGCAAAAGTAGCATTTGTTCCCTATCCTTGCAATCAATACAGGTATACTTTGCACAAGGCCTTTAAATCAGTATTTCTTTTTTGGACAATCTTGTTGATTTGCTCCACATCTTACACTCAAGGATGGGTGCAAAAGGCAGTTTTTAATTGGAATGAATTATTGAGAAGGGATCTTCTTGCACTTCGAGTAGATGCTCTACGAACGATTGAGAGAGGTATAGAGGAGAACAATGCGTTTGCAGTGAATGTAGGCAAGCGCTCTCTAGGTACGTACCTCGCGCGTAATCAAGGTGACCATGAGGCCATCCGGCTCTTACAGGAGGCTGCATTTTATTTCGTCAAAATTGGGGATGAGGTGCTCGCAACTGAAACCTACAATGAACTTGGAAATGCGCATCTTCTTTTGGGCAATACTGATTTGGCTATTCAGGCGTTTCTCACGTCGTTGGATTATGGAAAATCTTCCAGCGACCCAACCTCCGCATTTTTAGCAGAAGTTAATCTTGCTCAGGCATACTTAGTAAAAGGAGATACTGCCAAAGCATGTGGACTTTTGGAAGATTACAAGCGGCGGTCAATGCAACTTAAGAAATTTGAAGCCGTTGCAAATGCATATGTTGTTTTGGGTGAAATTGCTCAGGCGCAGTCAAAAAAAGCACTTTCTCTGGAATATTTTCAAAAGAGCGCAGGATTTGGTATAAAATCAAAGGCGCGATTCATCCGGGCGCAGGCACTCACGAATTTAGCTATCGTTGCTTTCGAGGAAGGCCGAAAAGATGAGGCAAAACGACTTTTTTTCGAGGCCTACAGATTGTATACAAAGGTTGGTTCAACAAAACGGATTGCCGAAAGCATGAATAATTTGGGTGAGTTTTTTGTAAAAACGAATCAGTTAAACACTTCACTTAGCTGGTACTTAAGAACCATGCGCTATTCAGCCCAACTCTTGATGCTTCAACCAATGAATGATGCTCATACCGGAGTGATTGAGGTCTATCAACGACTGTCGAACCTTCCGGATGCTTTGGAACATATGAAGTTATACGATGCGCTAAAAGACAGTGTAATCTTAGAAAAAGAGTTGCTTAAAACGGAACAAACTGAATTAGTGAATAACCTCAATGTGTATTCCTATACTCAAATAGAAGCTTCAACAGAAACGAAAAATGAAGATTGGTATAAAGGAATTGTTTGGGGTGTACTGTTAGGATTTTTTCTTTGTATATTTCTTATGATTGCTACGAAAAGAAAATTTTTTAATTCAGACGGGGTGGATAAATAAGCTGGAACATTGGTATATGAACCTGAAATAAATTCCCGTTTGCAAGGTTCTTAAAGGTATAAAATCCTTTCATTAGGCCCATTTCTGAAAATAATTCACATCCACTCGTATAACTGAACTTTTCATCTCTCCGAATAACGGGCTGTTCTCCAATGACACCTTCACCACTCACGAAACTCGGCTCATTCAATGAGTCGAAAATGTACCAGTCACGATGAATTAACTGAACATTAAAATCATTGTGATTTTGCATTTCTACATGATAATTGAAGAAGAATTGATTTTCGGAAACATTCGAAAGATCCTTTCTAAAACGGGCTGATACAGTGATTTGTACGCCTTCAGTAGTTGCTGTATTCATAGTCGATAAATGCGATTGCAAGTTCAAAATTATTCTGGAATTTTCCAATTTTTTTTTTATCTTTAATATCATTCTGCCTGAATTCATTCTCATGTGGCATGTCATTTGCTAAAAGGTCTCGTCAAAAAAAATAATATGAACTGGAAAATTACATTTTTACTCTTTTTTGTTTCCATTGTAGCGAAAACTCAAGAAAGGAACAGTGTTGAATCGTTTAATTCCTCTGCGAAAATTCTCCAGGATTGGGATCCTGTACGTGGCGCATGGTTGCATCAAAGCTTGCTTTCCATGAGCTCAGGAAGTGCAATCCCAGACAGAACCTTTCCGGAAGATCTCACACCCTTTGAGTTACTAAGAGCATTGCCCTCAAATGTTCGAAGCGCTTATCGAAATTCTTTTTCTGAAAATACTTCAAATCAAACGCAAGCTGAACGGGAAAGTGCAGATCGTATCAGATCAATCAGCGATCGTACCAATTGCAGGCCACAAAGTGGCAGATCCTATGGGGATCCCCACCTCAATTCTTTTGATGGAGCAACGTTCTCCTTTCAAACAGTGGGAGAATTTGTTTTATCAAAATCTGCAACTGGTAATATTGAAATCCAAACGCGTCAACAGCCTCAAAGAGATGACTTCTCGCTGAATACAGCAGTTGCCATGAATGTTTCAGGTGACAGAGTTTGTTTGTATGCCAATGAAAAACCTGATGCAAATAGTTCCAGCGCCTTGAGAGTCAATGGCCAATCGGTTGTTCTTGGTACGGGCGCTTACTTTCTTGAACATGGCGGTACCATTACTTATACGAATAATACGTATCGTATAAATTGGCCTTCTGGTGAAGTGGTAAAGGCGGAGATGCGCAGAGGGTGGGATATGAATTTTATAAATCTTACAGTTCAACTTTTCCCATGTTCTGACCCAGGATTCTCTGGTCTTCTTGGAAATGCAAACGGGATCAGCAACGACGATTTTGATGGCGGTGCTTCAAATCGTTCGCTTGCTTCATTCTCTACTTTCGGAAACAGTGCGGCTCAACAGGCAAGCAATGAATTAGAGAAAGAATTTCTCGCATTTATGGCTCGTGATCTTGCACGTCAATTCCGCATCACTCCGGCGTCATCTCTGTTTGACTATTCTCCTGGTATGAGTACTCTTTCATACACGGATGAAAGCTTTCCAAAGGTTCACAGGACGGTGGGAGATCTTACCCCGGACAGGCAACAGGCAGCACGAAGAGCGTGTGAAGAACAGGGTGTTCGTGGAGATGATATCAAAGGATGTATGTTCGACCAGGCTTACCTCTCTCTTCCGCCATCTCCAAGACCAGTGATTAAAGATCAGGTTGAAGGTGTGATGCTTTCAAAAGTTGATGTGCCCAGGCCAAATGTCAATCCAGGCCGCCCTAATTATGATCCTCTTGGAAAGAAAAACGATGCTCCAAAACCGGAAATTACGCCTCAAACCATTTCTAAACCTCAACAGGTCGAAGGAGTTAAACCGTCACAACAGAAGCAGGATGTTCCCGAGGTGCCTATTTCTAAACCATCAGGAGCTCAGCCTTCTACACCTGCCAAACCATCAGGCACTATTCCAGCTTCTCCATCAAAACCAAGCGCTCCATCGGCACCTTCAAAGCCTGTAACATCGCCGGCGGGAGGAAAAGTAGGCAAGGGGTAAGGAAAGACGAGTTGTGTTAGTGTTGATTTTAATCATTATTGGTTAGGAAATACCGCATACTCTGCTATTTTTGCAGAAAAGGATCCTGTCAATTATGAGATATCGTTTCTTGAGTTTTTGTCTATTCATTGCTGTATTTGTAAGTGGCCAGCTAAGCATTCCTGCCAATACGAGGGGAGATCTAATACTCATTGGAAAGGAACTTCTCAAAACGAAAGGTAAGTTATCTGAAAGTTTTCTCGCGCGATTTCCTTTTCATACTATTAAAGGAGAAACTTATCTGTCTTTTCTCGGAGAAAAGGATCAACACTTTCTAAAGTCTGAGCTCGCGGCGCTTGGAATCGTGTGTGGGGCTGAAATAGGGTCCGTTGTATCGATGCGAATTCCTTTGGAGCTGCTGGATGATCTTTATCAGATCAAGGGAATTAGAAGTCTACAACTTGCCGGAAAAATAAAGCCCACACTTGACCGTGCTGTCAAAGATGTTCGAGCGGACAGTGTTCACGAGGGAATTGATTTACCTCAGGGGTATACCGGAAAGAATATATTGATCGGAGTGACCGATTGGGGGTTTGATTACACCTCCCCAATGTTCTATGACACCTTGCTTCAGCAATCCCGAATTTTAGCGGCATGGGATCAGTATAAAACTTCTGGCCCACCACCGGTTGGGTATACCTATGGTACGGAGTATGCGACCATACCCGAATTTCAGGATGCTGGCTCAGATACATCAAATATTTACTCTTATTCAACGCACGGAACCCATGTCGCGGGGATTGCCGGCGGAAGTGGGGCCGGTACGGTATATAGAGGCGTGGCATTTGAATCCCAATTTTTGTTTGCAACTTTTCTAGTAGATGAAGCTGCAGTGCTTGATGCCTGGGAATGGATGTATCAAAAATCTTTAAGCGAGTCCAAACGTTTGGTCATCAATATGAGCTGGGGACTTTACCATATGGGAACACTTGATGGTACCTCTTTGCTAAGCCAGGCAATTGATTCCTATACTGAGTTGGGTGTTGTGTTCTGCAATTCAGGTGGAAACAATGGAAACGTCAATTTCCATATCAAAAAAGATTTTGTAAATGACTCGATTCGAAGCATGATCAGTTTTTATGACTACAATGCAAATCCAAATATGTGGGGACAAAGTATTCATGCCTGGGGAGAGGTCGGAAACTCTTTTGAGTGTGGATTACAGGTTTACAATACAACGGGAAGCACCCTGTTGACTCAAACAGCTTACTTTTCAACCGCTACGACCTCAACGTACATTGATACCTTCATGGTTGTAGCTCAAGATACTATTTGGTACAATATTTCCGCAGATAATGCTCATCCACAGAACGATCGTCCGCAATTGAGAATTCGTGTAAAAAACAAAAGTGCATTAAGGGTATTACTTAAAGCCCGCGCTTCTTCGGGACGTGTTCATTTTTGGAATGTGACAGAACTGTCAAACGATGTTGGCAATTGGGGAATGCCGTTTATGGTTTCAGGTTCCGGTAC
>Ga0315906_10003444_pt1 | contig 21016 bp, 19 predicted proteins | sample LakEriMetagenome_4_FD_203526 | JGI IMG/M metagenome (GOLD analysis project Ga0315906, IMG submission 203526) | Freshwater fungal communities from buoy surface, Lake Erie, Ohio, United States - Buoy 2 MA122 | ecosystem: Environmental > Aquatic > Freshwater > Lake > Lake biofilm | place: USA...
AATGTTCATTCTGCGTACAGCGTTTACAGGAAGGCAAGTTGAATGCGAAGAAAGAAAGCAGACCGCTGGTTGACAGTGATGTTAAAACTGCTTGTCAGCAGGCTTGTCCAACCAATGCCATTGTATTTGGAAATGTAAACGATAAAGAAAGTGCAATTCATATTCTCCGTACAAAAGAAGGTGTACACCGTACCTTCTATTCTCTGGAGCAATTGCACGTGTTACCGAATGTAGGTTACATGGCAAAGCTGCGTAATACAGATCGTCATGTAGGAAATGAAGAAGAAGGTGGTGGACATGGAGAAGAGCATAAAGAAGAAAAGCACGAAGAAAAGAAAGCAGAAGCAGCACATTAATGCGCAATAGGATTAAGAACGTACAAGAGTGCGACGCAACAGAAGCAAAAATTGATGCACTGTTGGCCGCACCAAAAAATAAAAAACCAAAACTCAAAGTTTGCTTCTGGGCAAATTAGAGTTAAAGCTTAAACAAGAATATGGCATCATTAAGGTACGAATCACAGACCCGGGAACCATTGGTAGATGGTCATAAAACCTACGCTCAGGTTACCGAAGATATTTGTAAGCCGGTTGAGGCGGCACCCACACGTATGTGGTGGATTGGATTTTTGGTATCTGCAGCGTTGTTGTTGTTTGGTGTAGTCAGTCTTTATGTGGAAGTTGTATATGGTACTGGTATGTGGAACTTGAATAAAACCATCGGATGGGGTTGGGATATCACCAACTTCGTATGGTGGGTAGGTATTGGTCACGCCGGTACATTGATCTCAGCGATCTTATTGTTGTTCCGCCAGGGATGGAGAACAGGTGTAAACCGTGCAGCAGAAGCGATGACCATCTTTGCGGTAATGTGCGCCGGTCAGTTCCCGGTATGGCACATGGGTCGTGTGTGGATGGCCTTCTTTGTATTGCCTTATCCTAACAGCCGTGGTCCTTTGTGGGTAAACTTTAACTCACCGCTGTTGTGGGACGTATTTGCGATTTCAACTTATTTCACCGTTTCTCTTTTGTTCTGGTACAGTGGTTTGATTCCTGATATGGCTACACTTCGTGACCGTGCCAAAAAGAAATGGGCCAAAACATTTTATGGTGTAACAGCATTTGGTTGGACAGGTAGTACAAAGCACTGGCAGCGTCATGAAAGTTTATCATTGGTGCTTGCGGGTTTAAGTACACCACTCGTACTTTCAGTACATACCATCGTATCATTCGACTTCGCCACTTCAGTTATTCCTGGTTGGCACACTACCATCTTCCCTCCTTACTTTGTTGCGGGTGCCATCTTCTCTGGTTTTGCAATGGTGCAAACATTGATGATTGTTACTCGTAAAGTTTTAAACCTGGAAGATTATATCACCATCAGCCATATTGAAAATATGAACAAGGTTATTGTATTAACCGGTTCAATTGTGGGTTGTGCATACTTAACAGAGTTGTTCATGGCATGGTATGGCGCCAGCAAATATGAATATGATGCATTCTTTAAATTCCGTATCTCAGGTCCTTATGGCTGGAGTTACTGGTTGATGATGACCTGTAACGTAATTACACCGCAGTTGTTCTGGGTAAAGAAGCTGAGAAGAAATATCGCATTCACCTTCTTAATGAGTGTGGTGGTAAACATCGGTATGTGGTTTGAGCGTTTTGTAATCATCGTTACTTCATTGTATCGTGATTACCTGCCATCATCATGGTCAGTGTACTATCGCCCCACAATCTGGGAAGTTGGTTTCTACCTCGGTTCATTCGGATTGTTCTTTACCTGTTACTTCCTCTTCTCCAAATATTTCCCTGTAATTGCAATTGCAGAAATCAAACATATTTTAAAGAGAAGTGGTGAAAGCTATAAAGAAGCAATGGATCCTATTGAAGCACAAAGCACAGATGAGTTTGCGAAAGCGCATGCACACGCACATTAATAATTGATTCAGAAAAAAAGCATATATGCCCGTAAAAAAATTCATAGTAGGCTGTTTTGATGATGAAAAAACATTGTTTCCTGCTGTTAAAAACACAAGAAAGAATGGTTACAAGATTCATGATTTGTACACTCCATTTCCGATTCATGGTTTAGACCATGCAATGGGTTTGCGTGATACCAGCTTACACACCGCAGGTTTTATTTATGCCATCACAGGTACTACCACTGCGCTCTCATTTATGAGCTGGGTATTTACTAAAGATTGGCCTTTGAATATTGGTGGTAAACCATTGCTGCCTTTACCTGCATTCATTCCTATCATTTTTGAATTAACGGTATTGTGTGCAGCTGTGGGTATGGTGTTAACCTTTTGCTACCTCTGCCAGTTAGCTCCGTTTGTAAAGAAAGATCACTTTCACTTGCGTGCAACAGATGATTTGTTTGTAATGCCGCTGGAAGTAACAGATAAAACAAATGTAGAAGAAGTAAAAGCCTTTTTGCACAGTGCAGGCGCTGTAGAAGTATTTGAGAAAGAAGCTGAAACCGGATGGTGGCTGGGCAACTATGCAAAAGACCGTAAAATGTTTGAAGACGAATCAACTGTAACTGCATAAAAAATACGACATGCGTATAACTAAGATTTTATCATTTGGATTAATGGCGTTGACAGCAGCAGGCTTTGTAAGCTGCCGCTCAGCAGGTAAAAACGATCCCGGTACTGTTTATATGCCGGATATGGCTTACAGCCGTGCAGTAGAAACGTATGCTGATCACAGCAATTTGAAAGATGCAGGTATTTATTATGATGCTGCTCCTGTTGCAGGTACCATTAAGCGTGGCGATATTGGTGCATTTCCTTTGGCAATGGATAAAACTGGCGATACAACAAACTATGTGGCATCAAAACAAATTGCCAATCCATTACCTGCGTTGAACGAAAAAGATATGGCTGAAGCCAAGCGTTTGTACAATATCAACTGCGGTATTTGTCATGGTGAAAAATTGGATGGTAATGGCCCGTTATATAAAGGTGGCGACGGCCCTTATCCTATTGCACCTAAAAACCTTGTGGCAGATCCAATCGTAAGTAAAATGCCGGAAGGACAAATGATGTACTCTGTTACTTACGGCAAGAACTTAATGGGTAGCTATGCATCACAGCTTAGCACTAAGCAACGCTGGATGGTAATTCATTATGTAAAAAGTATGCAGCCTGGTGGCGCACCTGCTCCTGCAGCAGCGTCAACAGCAGACACCACAAAAACAAAATAAGAACAACCAAAACGAACATTCAACATAAACTGATTTCTAATGGTACTGAAAGAGCAATTTGAAATACCCGGCGGATTAAAAAAATGGAGCTACGCTTTGATGGCAGTTGGTGTAATTACACTGTTGCTGGGTGTAGTATTCCTCAGCCCGTTTGGCGGACACCATGGTGGAAGCGAAACAGACCCGCATTCTTACGGAGCAACTAAATTCTGGATGGCATTAATGCACAATGGAATTTTTTGGTTATTGGTTTGTGCTGCAAGCTTCTTCTTCATCAGTGCCACAACTTTGGCACAGGGTGGTTGGCCTTTAGCATTTCGTCGTGTGCCTGAAGCAATTTCCGGCTCTATCAATTACCTCGGCCCGATTGCATTGGTTATTTTATTAGCATATGTGTGGGTGAGTGATGATCATCATATCTATCACTGGAAAGATACGGAGCATGTAAAGCATGATGCAAAACTTACATGGAAAGCAGGATTCTTAAATCCTATGTTCTATACCGTACTTTCTGTAATATCAGTTGGTTTGTGGATGTGGTTCCGCAACTGGTTCCGTAAACTATCTATTGCTGAAGATTTAGGTGAGCCCAGCGATCATACGAATTACTGGAAAACATTAGCGATTGCAGCAGCATTCCTTGTAACTTATGGTCTTACAGTAATGAGCACATTGCCATGGATGTGGTTGATGAGTATAGATGCACATTGGTTCAGCACCATGTACAGTTGGTATACATTTGCCAGCTCATGGGTTGCAGGTATTTCGTTGATGATGTTGTTTGTGGTGTATTTGAAGAATCTCGGTTACTTAGAGTTTGTTACTGATGAACATATACACGACATTGGTAAGTTTATGTTTGCCTTCTCTGTATTCTGGACCTACCTGTGGTTTTCTCAGTTCATGCTCATTTGGTACAGTAACCAGCCTGAAGAAACGGTTTATTTTATTGACCGTGTGGGTATACCCGGTAAGCCCGGCCCTTTCAAAGGTATTTTCTACCTCAATTTAATTATCAACTTTTTGGCTCCTTTATTGATACTGATGAAGCGTGGCTCCAAACGTAACTATACAGTAGTAACCATCATGGCTGTTGTAATCATCTTTGGTCACTGGCTTGATTTTTACCAAATGGTTACTCCGGGCCCTTTAAAGAAATTAGGTGCAGCATCAAATGACCCTGTACATTTTATATACAGCCTCGGTATAGGTGCCGGATTTTTGGGACTGGTGATGTTCTTAACAGCAAGGTATTTAACTAAAGCATCCTTGTTGCCAAAGAATCATCCGTTGGTGAAAGAAAGTATCATTCACCATACATAATTGATTGAACAGTAAAACTAGATTTGAACAACTATAAATAATTTGCATTCGTATGACTTCACAAACTTACCTGGTAATTGCAGCGGCGGCCCTGGTGTTTATTGTAATCTTTCAGATTGCAAAAGCCAGCGAATACGTAAGCGTATTGAAAGGTGAAGAAAAAGCCAAGCAACAGAACAACCGCATCAACGCATTTTTGCTGCTGGGCTTTATGATCATCGGCTTTATTGGCGTTTGGTATTGCAATGATCAATTGTATAAAACAACATTGTTTCCGCAAGGGTCTGCTTCAGTTGAAGGCGAAGAAATTGACAGGATGTTTATGATGACTACAGCCATCACAGGCCTTGTATTTGTTATCACACAATTTTTGTTATTCTTCTTTGCTTGGAAATATCAGGCTAAAGAAGGAAAAAAAGCATTCTATTTTCCGCATAACAATAAACTGGAAGTAATCTGGACGGTTGTGCCTGCTATCTTCTTAACGGTGCTTGTTGTATTTGGTTTGAAATTCTGGTTCCGTATTACTTCAGATGCTCCTGAAAACGCATTGAAAGTTGAAATCATTGGTAAGCAGTTTGGATGGATTATGCGTTACCCAGGCAAGGATAAAGATTTTGGTAAAACAAGTGTAAAAGCTATCAGTGATGAAAAGAGTAATCCTTTAGGACAGCTTTTTGAAGATAATTCGGAATTAAAATTAAAAGCAGATAAAGCAAACTTTGATGATGTGGTTACAACACAAACCATGTATGTGGTAAAAGGTCGTCCTGTTCATTTGATCATTCATAGCCGTGATGTAATTCATGACGTAGGATTAAACCATTTCCGTATGAAGATGGATGCTGTGCCTGGTATTCCAACCACACTTTGGTTCACACCTAAGTACACTACAAAAGAAATGAAAGAGCGTACCGGCAATGAAAACTTTGCTTACGAAATTAGTTGCGATCAAATGTGCGGCAACGGTCACTACTCTATGAAAGGAATTATTGAAGTGGTAACACAAGAAGAGTTTGATATATGGATGGCTAAGCAAAAACCCAACTACTGGGCTGCTTATCCTGATAAAGAACCGAAAGCGCCTGCAGCAGTAGACACAACAAAAACATCAAATACAACTGCCGCAGTTTTGAAACCTTAATTACGAACAAGAGTAAATAAAATATTATGAGCGAAATCACACATATTCACGAGCATGTAACAAGTGTTCCGCATGAAGCACATCACGAAGTGCATCATGAGCATCACCATGAAACATTTTTGACCAAATATGTTTTCAGCCAGGATCACAAAACAATTGCCAAGCAGTTTTTGATCACAGGAATGTTCTGGGCAGTACTGGGTGGTTTCTTCTCGGTAGTGTTCCGTTTGCAATTAGGTTTTCCTGATGCAAAGTTTCCATGGTTGGAAGATTTATTGGGCGAGTGGGCACGTGGTGGTCAACTGCAACCCGAAGCTTATTATGCATTGGTAACGATGCACGGAACGGTGTTGGTGTTCTTTGTATTAACTGCTGGTTTGAGCGGAACGTTTTCTAACCTGCTCATTCCTTTACAGTGTGGTGCACGTGATATGGCTTCGCCTTTCTTAAACATGCTTTCTTACTGGTTCTTCTTTATTGCCAGTATTGTAATGCTTTCTTCATTGTTTGTACAAACAGGTCCTTTCAGTGGAGGGTGGACGGCTTATCCGCCATTGAGTGCATTAGGTCAGGCATCACCGGGAAGTAAAGTGGGGATGGATTTGTGGCTTGTATCAATGGCATTGTTTGTTGTATCAGCATTACTCGGTGGTTTGAACTATATCGCAACCGTATTGAACATGCGTACAAAAGGTATGAGCATGACACGTTTGCCTCTTACCATCTGGGCATTCTTCTTTACTGCTGTATTGGGTGTATTATCATTCCCTGTATTGTTCAGTGGTTTCATTCTTTTGATTTTTGATCGTCACTTTGGTACAAGTTTCTACCTGAGTGATATTTATATTGGCGGACAGGCGTTGCCAAATGAAGGTGGTAGTGCCATTCTCTATCAGCACTTGTTCTGGTTCCTTGGTCACCCTGAAGTATATATCATTCTCTTACCGGCCATGGGTATGGTGAGTGAAATCCTATCAGTAAACAGCCGCAAACCCATCTTTGGTTATATGGCCATGATCGGTTCTTTGTTTGCAATTTCAATTCTTGCATTCTTGGTATGGGCGCATCACATGTTTGTAACAGGATTAAATCCGTTCCTCGGTGCATTCTTTGTATTACTTACATTATTGATTGCGGTACCAAGTGCCATCAAAGTATTTAACTGGCTCACTACTATCTGGAAAGGAAGTTTACGTTTTACACCTGCTATGTTGTTTGCGTTAGGTTTTGTGAGTTTGTTCATCAGCGGTGGTTTAACAGGTATCTTCCTTGGTAACTCAGCACTAGATATTCATTTACATGATACTTATTTTGTAATTGCACACTTCCATATTGTAATGGGTGTGGCAAGTATGTTTGGCATGTTTGCAGGCATCTATCATTGGTATCCCAAAATGTATGGACGTTATCTTAATAATACATTAGGCTATATCCATTTCTGGGCAACGATGATCGGCGCATATTTAATTTTCTGGCCAATGCACTACAGTGGTTTGGCTGGTATGCCACGCCGTTATTATGATTTCAGCATTTGGGAGTCATTTAAAAACTTCGGACCGCTTAATCAGTTCATCAGTATTGTTTCAATTATTGTATTCCTTGTGCAGCTCCTGTTTTTATTCAACTTCTTTTACAGCATCTGGAAAGGAAGAAAAGTAACAACACAAAACCCATGGGGTGCAAACACATTGGAATGGACTACTCCCGTAAACCCGGGACATGGGAACTGGGTGGGCGAAATTCCTGAAGTACACCGCTGGGCGTATGACTATGGAAAAGATGGTCATGAATTTATTCCTCAAACCACACCGGTGGGAGAGAACGAAAGCAAACATTAATTGAAAAAAGAAATCACAGCAATGTGATTGAAGAATCATAAAGTTGAGCACAGCAGATACAGAAACAGCGAAGAAAGAAAAAAGTGCTTTGATGCGTAAGGTGGATGACTATAAACAGCTCATCAAATTTACGCTGAGTTTTACGGTGGTCTTCAGCAGTGTGATCAGTTATATGCTGGCGCCCAATGTTGTGGAGTTTGACTGGAAGAGTATTGTTCTTTTATTTATCGGAGGGATGCTGGTTACAGGCAGTGCAAATGCTATTAACCAGATCACCGAAAAAGATACAGATGCTGTAATGAAACGCACAGGCAACCGGCCTGTAGCAGCAGGAAGAATGAGTGTGAATGAAGCAAGTACGTTTGCCTTTGCAGCAGCAATTATTGGTTCTTTGATATTGGGTTTGTGGTTTAACTGGTATGCAGCAGGGTTATCACTGTTGAGTTTATTTATTTACAGCTTTGTGTATACACCGCTTAAAAAAATAAATTCAGTTGCAGTGCTGATTGGCGGTATACCTGGTGCATTACCCTGTTTAATTGGTTGGGCTGCCGCTTATGACGGAGATACATTCAGCTGGACAGGCGGATGGGTTTTATTTGCTGTTCAGTTCATTTGGCAGTTTCCTCATTTTTGGGCAATAGCCTGGGTGGCACATACTGATTATACAAAGGCGGGTTTTAAACTCCTGCCTTCGCAAACAGGACCAACGAAGTTTACAGCTATACAAACCATCATCTGGAGTTTGCTAATGATACCGGTGGGAATGCTTCCTTATTTCACTCACATGAGTGGCGTAGTAAGCTTTTGGATTTTGATTGTAGCAAATGCAGTAATGGTGATTCAATGTGTGCGGTTGTATATAAGTATGGATGTGAAGAGTGCAAGAAGGGTGATGTTCAGCAGTTATATTTATTTGCCAATTGTGTTACTGGCGTTATTAGCAGATAAAATGACTCAATAAAAGAAAATATGTAAGTACAAAATTGAATTTGATTTAAACAGATTGAAGATGGAATCGGTTATGAGTGAGCGTACAAGTAATAAAAAAATGCACCCGCACAAGTTTACACTGTGGGTAGCTATTGGAAGTATAACAATGATGTTTGCCGGTTTTACCAGCGCATACATTGTAAAGAGTAACCAGGCGGGATGGCAGCCTGTACAAATGCCGAAGATCTTTTTTGTTTCAACTGTTTTGATTTTGTTGAGCAGCGGAACCATTTACCTGGCTTATCGTGCTTTAAAAAACAGGGAAACATTAAAATATAAAAACCTGGTATTGCTCACAACATTGCTGGGTTTGGGTTTTGTGGCAACACAATACCTGGGCTTTCAGGAATTGTGGCAACAGAAAATTACGTTTAAGGATAGTGTGGCGGGTTCGTTCTTTTACATTATAACAGGGGTACATGCGTTACACGTTGTAGGAGGTGTAATTGCATTGCTGGTAATTTTTGCAAGGGCCTTTAGCTCTAAAACAAAATATTACAGCACTACGCCTGTTGAAATTGCCGGTTTATACTGGCATTTTGTAGATGTACTCTGGATTTACCTGTTTTTGTTTTTCCTTTTGGTGGCATAAACAGCATGTATAAATTATAAGACTAATTAAATTTTAATTAATGGCACACGCAGCAGCAGCGGCAAATACAAAATGGTGGAGTGGCGGTAAAAGCCCCTTTAACCTTGAGTATGGAAAATTGATGATGTGGTACTTTTTAATGAGTGACGCATTTACATTTGGCGCTTTTTTGATTTCGTATGGTACTGTTCGTATGAGCAGTGAATCATGGCCTGATCCAAACATTGTATTTAACTCTTTTCCGTTTGCAGGGCATGCCAATCTTCCGTTGGTGTTTGTGAGCTTGATGACTTTTATTCTGATTGTGAGCTCTGTAACAATGGTGCTGGCGGTACATGAAGGTCATCACGGAAATAAAAAAGGGGTTATTAAGTGGATGATATGGACCATACTTGGAGGTATTGCTTTCTTAAGCTGCCAGGCTTGGGAGTGGCATCACTTACACGACCAGGGTGCATGGTGGGGACGCAATCCTTTCCCAAATGCTGATGGTACAGTTGCAAGCAGCAATTTTGCCAACTTCTTTTTTACGATTACAGGTTTTCACGGCTTTCACGTATTTAGTGGTGTGGTGATTAATATTATAGTAACCTTGATGGCTTGGCGTGGTGTGTTTGAAAGACGAGGTCATTATTTGATGATTGAAAAAATTGGTTTGTACTGGCACTTTGTAGATTTGGTTTGGGTATTTGTATTCTTATTCTTCTACTTAGTATAACAATAATTAAAAAGAAATTTGAAATAAACGAGTATGGAACATCAAACATTTGGAGGTGAAGTAACGTTTCCGCATGCAGCACCGGGCGACGATTCAAAGAAACGCATCTGGAAAACTACTATCATACTTTCCATTATTACAATTGTGGAGCTGGGTGTAGGTTATCTCTTATATTTTACTGAGTTCAGCCACACAGTTGACCTTATGTTTAAGGGAGCAGTAATCATTCTCTCTTTTGCAAAAGCGTTTTACATTGTTTCTATTTTTATGCACTTGGGTGATGAAATCAGGAATATGATTATGACCATTGTGGTTCCATTACTGTTATTTGTATGGTTCATCATTGCATTTTTGTGGGATGGTACTTCCTGGAAAAACCTGCGTAATGAGTATGCACCTAAAGACCCTGTGAAGGTTGAACAGGTTGAACATGGCGGCAAGCATGAAGAAGGCCATAAAGAAGGCGGATTGAAATAATTTGATATACAAAAATGTATTCGTCCCGGTTTCTTTAATGCAAAGAATCGGGACGATTTTTTTAGTGAGGATTGAAACGTTATGAGTAAGAAAGCAATTTTAGCATTGATGATGGTGGTGCTTTTACCGGTAACCGCTTATTACCTTGTAAAGTATTACAGTGAGCGTGCAGTAGATATGCCGCATCATTATTTTTTCGATGATGTAAAAGACACTATTGTTGATGGCAAGAAGCGAAGTGATACTGTTTGGCATCGTATTTCTAATTTTCGGTTTACAAACCAATTGAATGATACCGTATATGCTGACTCATTGAAAAACAAAATCCTTGTTGTTGATTTCTTCTTTACACGTTGTCCCAACCCCTGCCCAACAATGACAAGGAATATGAAGAAAATGCAGGATGCGTATAAAAAGAATGATACGTTGATTCATTTCATTTCTTTTACAGTTGATCCGACAAGAGATACAGTTGAAGCATTAAAGCGGTATGCTGATAAATATGGTGTGAAGCACAACAACTGGTGGTTTCTTACAGGAGATAAGAAAACGATTTATGATTTAGCTTTTAATGAATTTAAAGCTGCTGTAGTGGATGGTGGCGAAGTGGATACTTCTTTCCTTCACACAAATAAATTTTACCTGCTGGATAAAAACCGCATCATCCGTGGATGGTATGATGGAACTGACAGCGCTGCGTTAAGCAAGCTGGCCCGTGATATAAGCCTGCTCATTTTAGAAAAAGATAAAACCAAGAAAAGAAATTTATTCAGAAAGTAAAACTTAACTATTATGTCACGTCGTCACCGTCAATCAAGGGGTATAGTATTACCAGCTTCCATTAAAAAAAATGATAAGCTTGCGTATGTGCTTATTATTACTTTTTCAATTATTGTATTTACTGTGGTAACTATACTAAGCAGGGTAAAGTTGGATGTAAATCTCGGATTTGATAAACACATCTTTGCACATTTGAATGCACTAATCAATACGTTTGTTTCATTGTTGTTACTGGGCGGTTTGTATGCTGCCAAACAAAAAAGGTTTAATACACATAAGCAGTTGATGTTATGGGCAATGTTGTTGAGTGTATTGTTTTTGGTCTCTTATATCTGTCATCATTTGTTTACCGGGGAAACGCCATATGGCGGTGAAGGACTGGTTAAAATCATCTATTTTATTATTTTATTTACACATATTCCACTGGCAGGTTTAATCCTTCCATTTATTTTATTTACTGCCTACCGTGGTTTAACAGCGGAGTATGATAAACACCGCAAGCTTGCCAAACGCACATGGCCTTTATGGTTGTATGTATCTGTTACGGGCGTGTTGGTGTATTGGATGATAAGTCCGTATTATAATTAATCGTTGACATATAATCTTTTAGAAGTGAAAAATAAAGAGCTGCATCATTAGAATTTGATGCAGCTCTTTATTTTTTAAAAACTCTATTTACTTTATTCCTTCACTTCAGTTGTTACCGCAGGTGCTGGCTTTGTCCACGGCGTAATATCCAACTTACGTGGTGTGGGATAAATTTCATCCAGTGTATTCCCATCATACAATCTTCCGTTCTTCAATACATAACGGATCGTATTAGTAAAACGAATATTGAGCAATGGATTTTGATCCATGATAATCAAATCAGCAAGTTTGCCTTCTTCCACACTGCCCAGCTCTTTATCCAATCCCAATGCTTCTGCACCAAGTATGGTTGCTACCTGCAATGCCTGTAAGTTGGTCATGCCACCACTTTGCACACTCCACAGTTCCCAATGATAACCCAGCCCCTGCAACTGACCATGACTTCCAATACCTGCCAGCCCACCATTGTTCACCACACTCTTAACACCTTGTGCATGTTTGGTAAACACATGATCTTCCGGTGTAAACCATCCACCCAAACCACCTGCACGGCGGCGTGCTTTGCTGCTCAATTCTTCATACGGAGTAAAACGGTTGAGCTTGGGATCTTTTAACGGACTTTCAGTGGTGTAATAATAATTCTCTGCCCATGGTCCGCCATAAGCAACAAGCAATGTAGGTGTATAAGCCATCTTACTTTCACCAATTGTTTTTGTTACATCATTATACAACGGGAAAATAGGAATAGAATGTTCATGACCGGGATAACCATCAAACAACTGAGTCATGTTGAGTTTATAATCCAGACCACCTTCAGTAGTAGGCATGAGCTTTTGTTCTTTTGATGCCATGATGACCCATTGACGGTGCTGCCTGTTGCCCACCAAATACATTTTGATGTATTGTGTGTTGTAATACTTGCTGTATTGTTTTAATACATTTCTTGTTTGATCTAAATCTTTTAAGTTGTACATCCAAAAACCAACACCGGGACCAGTGCTGTAAATACGTGGACCGGGAATCATACCTGCTGTAACCATATCACCATAAGTGAGCACATCTGTTGTTGCAGTTTGCGGATCTCTTGTGGTAGTTACACCATAAGCCAAATTAGCCGCATACATCCACACATTGTTTTTTTGCAATCCCCAGAACGGCCACATGTGTGCATGAGTATCAATAAAGCCGGGCGTTATTGTTTTACCTGTGCAATCAATTTCTTTTGTACCCGGCGGTGCTGTGATGGTTCCTGATTTACCAACCTGTTTTATTCTATTGTTGATGATGAGCACATCTCCACCTTCAATAACTTCATCACCCTTCATGGTAATGATGCGTGCATTTTTGAGCAACACCGTACCAACAGGCATATCTTTTTCAAAATATACTTTTACCTGGTTTTCTTCAGGTGAATATTTTTCTTTCTTCTTCAGTTCAGCTTTTGCAATACTGTCACGTTTGGCCAATGCAGTATCTGCTTTGTAAAGCGCAGCAATGCTGTCTGTTCTTTTCTTAAACAATGAATCAGCTAATTTTTTTGCATCAGGGCCAAGTTTTAATAAAGCGGCGATACTATCAGCTTTTGTTTTTGCTTCAATCTTCTTTGCAGCTTTTACTGAGTCTTCTACAAATTTTGCACGTTCTACATCATACACCCAATGCCCATTGCCTAAACTCCAGTGTACTTTTTTACCATCAGCTTCCCAAGCGGGCCACTCACCTCCAATTTCTGTTAACTGCCGTGATGGAAATGAACTGAAGGCAGGCATGGCCACATTAATGCTTGGTACTTTACCTGCTTCAGGAATGGTGATGACATAAATATTATTATTCACCTGTGCTACTGCCTGGTTGCCTACGGGTGCCATAAAGATGGTGCCTGCAGGTGTGGGCATGTTTTGAGGCTCACGGTTGCTGGCGCCTTGCGGCAACATGCAGTAGTTTACCGCATCATTGTTTTTAATGATGGGTTTGCCCATTACATATTTTACATTGTTGGCCATAGGTTCATCTGCATCATTATCAGCAACACCATTATTGTGGTCATCAGCATCAGCAACTGTACCATAAGTAGTAATGCCGGTAATACGTGCATGTGTTTTAATATCTGTGCCATCCCAACGCATAGAAATCAATGAACCGTTGGAGGAGTTTAAAAACACACGGCTTGTATCTTTTGTAAAATGTACATTACCATATTGACCTGCATTTTCAATTACATTCATGGCGCCACCATTGGCATTTATCCATACCAGTTCTGCTTCTGCACCACTGTAAAACGGATCTTCAGCATCTTTAAATAAACGTTTGGGTGCTTTAAAGAAGGTGATGCGGTTGTTATAACTCCATGCAGGCTGCATATAAAAACCATCATTGCCCTGTGTGAGTTTGGTGAGTGTTGGTTTTGCACCAAGTGTTGCTTTATAAACATGACCACCATCTGTTTCACTCCATGTAATAAATACCAATTGCTTTCCATCGGGGCTCCATGCAGGCATGGCTTCAATAAAATTATGATTGGTAATTCGTTTGGCAGTTCCATTTGGATAATCCATAACATACAAACGGTTGAGCACAGTAAACGCCAATTGCTTTCCATCAGGGCTTGGTACCGCATCACGTATTTGTGTTGCAAGTGCGGCACTGGTATCTTTTATTTGATAATTGAAATACAAACGTGGACCCATCTCCAATGCCACATCTACTTCAAACGGAATTTCAGTTGCTTTACTTCCATCAACAGGAAGTTTCCAGAGTTTACCACCATAGCTGGCAATTAAAAATTTACTGTCGGGAGTAAAACTCATACCGGGTAATACACCTTGCGGTGCAATGCTTTCCTGTTCATCTCTTTGTACCGGATAAGCCAACCATTTTTCATCACCTGTTTTCATATTGCGTAATACCAAACCTGTTTTATCCTGGTAGCGACTGCCGTAAGCCATCCACATACCATCTTTACTGAGAGTGGGAGTAAATGCAGAACCATAACGTGAAGTGATGGTGTTGATCACACCTCTTTTTCTGTCGTATGTTCCTATTTGATATTGCGGCAATAATGCATTGTAGTTCCATGCACCAAAACGTTGACTGTAATAAACTGTATTACCATCAGGGCTTATAAAAGGATCAATAGTTTTTAACCCGCCCAACTGTTCATTTAAAGAAATACCGCCGCCACCATCTTTGTGATAGAGAAATAATTTGGGCAAACGACGTCCCTTACTTGCAATAATATAATTACCATCAGGCGTCCATACAGCACCGGGAAAATCTTCTGTAGGGTCTTTAGTAAGCTGAACGGTATCCTGTTTTTCAAAATCCATATACCAGATATTGTCGCTTCCGCTTCTATCGCTGGTAAATAAAATTTTCTTACCATCAGGGCTGTAGCGTGGGTGAGTTTCATAGCCCATGCCTTTGGTGATTTGAGTGGCTTTACCACCGGTGATGGGTACACTGTAAATATCACCGAGCAAATCAAAAGCAATGGTGTTGCCATCGGGGCTTACATCCACACTCATCCATGTACCTTCTTTAGTAGTGAATTTTATATGCCGTTCCGGTTTTAATGGAAGGCTTGCAAATTTTGTGTGCGGCACCGAATCTTTTTTGGTGCTGTCAGTGGTTGGTTGAGCAATTGATGATAAGGCAAAAGATATCATCAGTAAAGAGAGCAATAATCTCATAAATTAAAGTTTGCAGTAAGATAAAAATGATTTTGAATAGCGCCTAAACAAATTGACGAGTGGCAAAAAAGCCAGGGATGAATGACTTTGATATTTTAGTTGAAGTAATTTATAAAAGAATTTTTCACTGATCAAAAAGCCGGGCCTTTCAACACAAGCCCGCTTTTTATTCCATTATGCTTTCCTTCATTAATTACAACCTGACCGTTAACAATTACAAAATGAAAGCCACTTGAGAATTGATGTGGTTGATCATAGGTTGCGTTGTCCTTAACTGTTGCTTCATCAAACACAACAATATCAGCGGCCATTCCTTCTTTAATCATACCACGATCTTTCAATTGAAATTTTTGTGCTGCTAAAGATGTCATACGGCGAATTGCTTCTTCCAGTGAAATAATTTTTTGCTCACGCACATAAAGCGCCAGCACACGTGCATTGGTTCCGTAGGTTCGGGGATGCGGCATACCACGTCCATTGCTTACACCACCATCAGCACCAATCATGTTGTAAGGATATTGAATAAAGTATTCTACATCTTTTTCATTCATTGTATGGTATACCATTTGAGCACCACCTGCAAGCATCATTTCCAAAATAGTTTCCGCTTCGTTGCGGGCAGTAGCTTTTCTTCCTTTTATGATATTGATTTCAGAAATACTTTTTCCGTTGAGTAAGGTGTCTGCGGTGTGATTTGCTACAACAGCATAGTTGTAATTTTTGAATTTGTATTTTTTAAGCTGCTCCAGCATACCTGTAATAATTTGCTCACGAATAACAGGGTCATTAATTCGTTTTTTTAATGAATCCTGTCCGCCGGCCAAAGCCCAATCGGGCAGACGAACACCAAGATTTGTACTGCTGGCGGTATATGGGTATTGATCTATGGTTACATCATATCCTGCTGCTCTGGCATTTTCAATAAGCGCCAATGTTTCTGATGACCGACCCCAGTTTGATTTACCGCTTACTTTAAAGTGGGAGATTTGTACAGGAATCAAAGCTGCTTTACCAATATCAATCGCTTCGTTTATTGCATCAACAACACTGTTTTCTTCATTACGTATATGTGATGCATAGATGCCTTTATATTTGGCCGTTTCTTTTGCAAGACCAACCACCTCTGCTGTATTGCTGTACATGCCGGGTAAATAAATCAAACCTGTTGACATTCCAACGGCACCATCTTTCATGGCTTTGGCAATAAGCCCTTCCATTTTTAATTGTTCTTCGGGAGTTGCGGGGCGATTATCATTACCCATAATTAATCTGCGTACTGTATTGTGTCCTACAAGTGATCCAACGTTGATGGAAGTTTTGATACTGTCAATTTTGTAAAAGAAACCATTCAAATCATCAGCCGAGTTACCGCAGTTGCCTGTTATAACAGTGGTTACACCATCGTAGATATAGTTATCAGCCGTTGGGCGATCAAACACACCGCCTTCGATATGACCGTGCACATCAATAAAACCGGGTGCTACAATTAATCCTTTGGCATCAATTGTTCTTTTAGCATTACCGCTGATGTTTTTTTGAATGAGCACAATTCTTCCGTTGCTCACTGCTACATCAGCATAATACCAACTGTTACCGGTGCCGTCAATGATTTTCCCATTGCGGATAATTATGTCATAATTGGTTTGAGAAAAAGAAAATGCAGGAAGTAGAAAGAGAAGAACAAACAAATATTTCATGGCAGTTGGTTAAGATGATAAATATAAATCATCTTTTATCAACCAAGTTCAATTGCCGGATCCCAAAAACGTTTTTCAAAGTCAATCACTGTATCATTCTTAACAGCCACACCATCTTTCTTCAATAATTCTTCCATGCGTGTAGGTGTTTCAAAATGTGCTTTGCCACTAAGCATTCCATTGCGGTTTACTACTCTTTGTGCAGGAACTTTTGGTTTTACATTGTGTGCACCGTTCATAGCCCAGCCAACCATGCGGGCACTGAGTTTGGTGCCGAGATAATTGGCAATGGCACCATAGCTGGTAACACGCCCCTTTGGAATTTGGCGTACTACATCATACACATCATCAAAAAAACTGTATTCTTTTGCTTTACCGGTTTTGCGTGGGAGTTCTGTTTTCTTTTTCGGCATTCCTGAGCTCTTTTAGCAGCAAGGTACGACGAGGCTCCGGAACATTTTCATAGTCGTAAGGACAATGTCTGCAACCATGACCACAACAATATCCTTTATCCATATGATATTTTGCAGTGAGCACCATGTTGCCACTTTCTTCGTAATAATAATCGATGCCTTCTACAAACTTTTTCATGTGCGTGTGCGAAATACGATTAATTAACTCATATTCAATTGTTTTGTTGACAGAAAGACAAAAAATATTTTTAAGTGGAGTGTTATTCGTTATCAAATACCCATTGTTTCAACAAAACATCTTTTTCTATAGGTAACAATTGTTTGTTGATGGAAAAACAGAGATAATGAATGCGGTTGCTGCCTGCTATGTCCAAACCTTCATAATGTGTTTTGATCTGTAATTCATTTGAGAGTGATGGCTGCTCGTATACATTGTTGTAATCTGTATGCAATGTCAACTCATACAACTCAATCACCTGTTTGGTGAATTCATATAAAACAGGTGAATCTGTTTTTAAGTGAATCAATCCATCAGGTTTTAATAATTGCTGATAGAAGCGTAAATACTTGGGGTGTGTTAATCGTTTTTTATGTTTGGATTGCCGGAGTTGCGGATCAGGAAACGTAATCCAGATTTCATTTACTTCATCTTGATCAAAGTATTCATTGATGCGGTCAATTTGCGTACGCAGAAAAGCAATGTTTTTTAAATTTTCTTTCAACGCTGTTCTTGCGCCCACCCACATGCGGTTACCTTTTACATCCACACCAATAAAATTTCGTTGCGGGTGTAATCTGCCCAAACCAACGGCATATTCACCTTTACCGCATGCCAGTTCCAGTGTGATGGGGTTGTTGTTTTTAAAAAAATCATTCCACTTTCCTTTTATATCCTGCGGGTATTGCAGCACATTGGGAAAGGTTTCTATTTCAGCAAAGCGTATCAGTTTCTTTTGACCCATAATGAGGGCGCAAAGGTATAGAAGCATAAGTATCCCACAGTGTAACAACAAAAAAGCCCTGTTGAAAACAACAAGGCTGTAAATAAAAAAAGCATGAGAAGCTGTAGGGGGAGGGATCGAACCTCCACGAGGCAGTTAGTTGTAGCACAAAGTTCAGTGGTCGACCCTGGTCGCTCCTGCATTGCTGCAAAAGCGGCTCTATGCTATATTTATCCTGTTATCCTCACCCCCGAGACAAGAGGGCATGTCTGCCGAAAATTTCATCACCCCACAGTGTATGTTGTTATTCAAAGAACGATTACAGTGCAATATTAAAGCAAAGACCCAATGTGTTGTATAATTTTCAACAAAAATTTAAAAATTTTTGATATTTTTCAAAAATGTATTACTTTGTGTTGATTAATTTTAAAATATAGACCGATTATGCCTTCTAAATTAAATCTTGACAAAATAGACCTTCAGATCATTAATGAAATGACAGAAGATGCCCAGATTTCCTATGCTGATTTGGGTAAAAAACTCTTTGTGAGCGGAGGTACCATTCATGTTCGTATTAAAAAGTTACAGGAACATGGAATAGTAAAGGGTACAAAACTGAATGTGGATTTAAAAAAGCTGGGTTATGATGTAACAGCATTTGTTGGTATTTATTTGGAGAAAAGTTCGATGTACGATTCAGTTGCAAAGGAACTGCAGAAAATACCTGAGATTGTTCGTCTCAACTATACAACAGGTAATTACAGTATGTTTATTGAAGTGGTGTGCAGGGATATGAATCAGCTACGGTATGTGCTGCATGATGCATTACAAAAAATAAAAGGCATAGAACGTACTGAGACATTTATATCCTTAGATGAAAGCTTCTCCAGAACAGTGAATGTTGTAAAGGCTGGAATATAATCTTACAAAGAACCGCCATCAACAATTTTTGACGGAACAAATTCTTCAACAGGATCTGTTGCTCCAGACATACATTCCTGCATACGCTTAAAAGCATGCTTACCTAAATTGTATCCGCTTGTTTCAACAAAGGTTATTTCAGGATAATACAGATTTGGAATACTCCCGTCACTTAATGTAATAATACCCGTTTGCCCGGGAACTGAAATATTTAAACGCATTAAAGTCTTCATAACACCCATTAAAATTTCATCACTCATACAAAACACTGCATCAGGTTTTGACTGCTGTTGAAAATATTGCATTGTAATATCTTCAGCATGTTTTGTAGTATGTGCGTGTTCAATGTTGAGCTTACTGTTTTTTGAAGATTTGAAACTGTTATTAAATGATTCAAGTCTTCGTTTTGTAATTGATACTTGGCGGCTTCCAAAAATGGCTAATATATTTTTTTTGTTTCGCTTCTGTAATTCTTCGGCAGCCATTGTTGCTGCTTCTTTATCAGCCAAACAAACTTTATTAAAATTTATTTCATCGGGAACCTTATCAAAAAAAATGAGAGGGATATCGGCGCCCTTCAATTTTTCATAGGCAGTTAAATTATTTGTTTCATTAGAATAGCATACAAACAAACCACTGATGCGGTTTTGGCGGCATAACTTTAAATTTTCCGATTCAGCTAACGCATCATCATTGTTTTGAAGGATGAGTAAGGAGTAACCAATCTTTCTGCTTTCTTCTTCAACAGCTGAAATAAATGAATCATAAAACATATTGGTAACTGATGGAACCATTAATCCAAAAAGCTTTGTTTTTTTGGTGCGCAGGTTAACAGCAGTGGCGTTGGGTTCATACTCTAAAGTTTCAGCCAGTTCTACAACTTTCTTTTTTGTGGCTGCAGAAATATCAGGATGATTTTTTAATGCACGGGAAACAGTAGAAATACTAATACCCAAAACCTGGGAAATTTTTTTAAGCGTTGTATCAGGCATAGACTATTGATTTACAGGCCGAAGCAATTTTTCCACCGCAATTATTTTCGCAAACGATTGCAACAAAAATATGTTATTTTATATGCACATGAATGTGTTGAAGTTGGAAAACTTAAATTAAGTTCACACAAATTTAACAAAGCTTGCCGGCTTTCCCCATATTCTTATCATGAATAAACAGGTAACCTGTAAGCTGCGTTATACAATCACATTCACTTCTTAAAACTACTGATTATGACTTTGATGAAGTTAGCAAGGGGTGTACTTACAACTTTAGTAAGTCTTCTTGTTCTCACAAATGCATCGTTTGCTCAATCCAAAACTGTAAAAGGCCGGGTAGCTGACTCTAAAGGAGAAGGTGTTCCTTCGGCAACAATAACAGTTAAAGGAACAAGCACTTCAACTACCACTGCCGCAGATGGTACTTTTTCAATTAGCGTTCCTTCCGGCTCTAGGACGCTTGTAATTTCTTCTGTTGGTTTTGATACCAAAGAAGTTGCTATTTCAGACAACATGAGTGTAACTCTTGAAGCCAAAAACGCAGCCCTTAATGAAGTGGTTGTAGTTGGTTATGGTACACGTAAAGTGAAAGATCTCACGGGTTCTGTGGCAAACATTACTCCAAAAGATTTTAACAAAGGCCAGATTGCAACCCCTGATCAATTATTACAGGGTCGTACTCCGGGCGTATTGGTAA
>Ga0315906_10003445_pt1 | contig 21015 bp, 16 predicted proteins | sample LakEriMetagenome_4_FD_203526 | JGI IMG/M metagenome (GOLD analysis project Ga0315906, IMG submission 203526) | Freshwater fungal communities from buoy surface, Lake Erie, Ohio, United States - Buoy 2 MA122 | ecosystem: Environmental > Aquatic > Freshwater > Lake > Lake biofilm | place: USA...
TCCTCCTAACTAAAAGATGTAAAGACAAATCACACTCTATTTCATTTAATCACCGAAACTCGTCCGTTTTGGGAGGGCAAAGGTAATCAACTTTTTCTTCTAACAAATACTTTTTGAAAAAAGTTTTATTATAAATGTTAAAAAGCAAGAAATGCTTACTGATAAAAGACAAAAAAGTTTCGATTCTAACGAACTATTATTTCGTTTTCAACTCATCAAACATACTTAACCAATCCAAATTCAGGGAAGCATGCCCCTTAACAGCATCCATCAGGGAGCAATTCACCAACTCACCCCCTTTCACTCCTAAAGCTAGGCCTGATTGCTTATTTAACAACATATGAACTGCATAATTGCCCAGTTTAGTAGCTAGAATTCTATCCTGAAACGTTGGACTGCCTCCTCTTTGAATATGACCTAAAACGGAATGTCTCAGATCATATTCCATGAGAAATGACTTGACTTTGTTCATCACAACCAACGCATTCCCGGCATCGTCACCTTCCGCTACTAAAATGATCATACTCCTGCGCCCCTTATATACATGACGGATATCATGTGCTAGTTTTTCTATGTCTGTATGTTCCTCCGGAATCAAAACCGCATCTGCTCCTGATGCTATGGCTCCATTCAAGGCAATAAATCCTGAATCCCTACCCATGACCTCTACAAAAAAGATCCGATGGTGGCTGGAAGCAGTATCCCTGATTTTGTCAACTGCGGCTATAACTGTATTTAACGCTGTGTCAAAACCGATGGTCGATTCTGTGCCAAAAATATCATTGTCAATGGTTCCCGGCAAACCAATCACCGGCAAACCTGACTCCGCGCTGAGAAGATTCGCTCCTCTGTAAGTTCCATCGCCACCAATGACGATAAGCCCATCTACATGTTCAGAGTCTAAGAACTCAATTGCTTTTTTTCTTCCCTCTTGCTCATGAAATTCTTGACACCGCGCACTTCCTAAAATGGTTCCGCCGAGTTGAATTATATTGTCAACATCTTTGTATTTCAAAACCTTCCCGCGACCTTCAACCATTCCCTGATATCCATCATAAATTCCAAACGGTATCATTTGATGATGCAAACAGGTTTTGACAACTGACCGGATAGCTGCATTCATTCCGGGGGCATCGCCGCCTGAGGTTAACATAGCGATCTTCTTCATGCAGTGAATTTAATAAATTGCAAAAACTTTCACTTACTTTTATGGAAAGTCGCAATCCTTTTCATCTAATTGATGATGTATCTCTTTCGAAAAAAATATTACAACAACAGAAGTGACGAACAATTGGTGGAGCTTCTTCGACAAGGGGATAGAAAAAATTGTATCTCAGAGCTCTATTTAAGGTATAGTCACTTGGTATATGGCGTTGGATTGAAATATCTTAAGAATAAAATGGATGCAGAGGATGTCACCGGAGAATTATTTATTCGACTTGAAGAAAAGATTCTGAGAAGTGACATTCAACTGTTTAAGCCCTGGCTCTATTCGGTTATTCGCAACGAATGTTTGATGATACTTCGAAGAAAACAACTCTCTGAAAAGGAAATTACAGATAATCTTGCGCATGAAGATGACGAAAAAGAACCTCTCGCGTTGGAAAACCTTTTGGATGCATTAGAAAAATCGATTATACTCTTGAAACCCGATCAGCAGACTTGTCTTAAGCTTTTCTTTTTTTCAAAAAAATCCTATGAACAGATCAGTCAGCAACTATCCATTTCAATCAAACAAGTAAAAAGTCACATTCAAAACGGCAAAAGAAATCTGCGCATCATTATGGAGGAAAACGAATCATATAAACACACTAAACATTAGTCATGCTCACTAGAAAAGACATAGACAACTATCAAAAATCGCAAAATCAGGAGTTCAAGCACGAACTAGAAAAAAACTCTCTGAATAGTAGTTTTGAAAGTGATGCACTTGACGGATATACGGATGTTCATACGAACACAACTGACCTTGGCGCGCTTGATAAAAAATTTCTACCGAAGTTTCCCTGGATATGGACTATTTCTATCGCTACCAACGTATTGTTCTTTTCTACTTTTATTTGGTTGAATACTCAAGACAACGTTTCTTCTCAAAAAGTACTTCAAACAAAAAATTCTCAAATTGACAGAAGCGATGTATTCATACCACAACGAATTGATACGCTTACTGTACTCCCCTCGGAAGAGGTCATTACGGCAAAAGTATTGGTCCAAGATTTTAAAGAAAAAATAACTTTCAATCAAGAGGTTGCACACGCGTCAGAAACTGAGGATCAGAAAATGGAACCCTTGCCAATTCAGCCATTGTCTGACCAAACAAAAACAAATGAACCAATCTCAATTCAAATTCTAGGAGCAGAATTTTATTTATACAATCTAAAACTTTTAGATTATCGAAAATACCGGTCAAAAAGTAGCATTCCTACCAAGGAAGTGAAATTAAGCGGAACAAGTGCAGATTTGGAGAATGTACATTCTTTAAAAGAGGAAGACTGGGAGAGTAAGGACATTCCTTATGTGAATTATCTCGACAAAACCATGTGCTATTTCTCAAAAGGTCAATATAAGAAGGCCTTAAACAGGTTGGAACACATCCTCAAAACATATCCGGATGACTTGAATGCACTTTTTTATGCAGGTCTTATTCAATATAATCTAGATAATTCAGACGAGGCATTTTCACTATTTGAACAATGTACAAAAAACAAATTTTCAAATTTCAATGAAGAAGCACGCTGGTACTGTGCCTTAAGTCGGATTAGACAGAAGGAGTTTGCCCTGGCTATTAAAATTCTGGAACAGATCCAAGCAGAAAAGGGTTTTTACGCTAACCAAGCCAAGAAGCTTCTCACGGAAATCCGTTAAAAGAAGGTCTTATTCTCCCTCACCATTCGCCTTAGCAACGGATTTGGTCTGTAGCGGTCTTCACCATATTCTACGAATAAATCCTCCAATGTCAGCAAAACATTCTCTAGACCAATTTCATCAGCCCAAGCCAACAATCCTTTGGGATAATTCACGCCTTTAGTCATGGCAAGATCGACGTCGGAGGCATTCGCTACGTTCATGAAAACAGCATCAACAGCCTCATTGATCAGCATGGCAAGTATCCTGTCGAAAATATATTTCCCAAGCTCAGCATCCTCATTTGCGGCGGGCATAACAGATCCTTCACTGTACGAGTAATAACCTCTCCCGGACTTTCTACCAAGGAAACCTGCCTCTCGATGCCTTTTTTGTGTAAGTGAGGGCTTAAAACGAGGATCAAAATAAAAGGCACTGAACACCGATTCTGTAACTGCGTAATTCACATCATTGCCAATAAAATCCATCAACGTGAATGGCCCCATTTTGAAACCACCCAATGAGGTCATCGCCCAATCAATGGTCGCAAAATCAGCGATTCCTTCCTCATAAATACGCAATGCCTCACCATAAAAGGGTCGCGCCACTCGATTCACAATGAATCCCGGCGTATCTTTACAAAGAACTCCGGTTTTTTTCCATTTAGAAATCAAATCCTTACAACTTTCGATGGTTTGTAAGGAGGTTTGAACAGCAGGAATAATTTCAACTAAGGGCATCAATGGTGCCGGATTGAAAAAATGGATCCCGACAACGCGCTCAGGCTTTTGAAGCACGGAGCCAATGGATGCAATGGATAAAGAAGAGGTGTTGCTGGCAAGAATACACTTTTCATTTACCACAGCCTCCAGTTTCGAAAATACGCTGTGTTTAACGCCAAGGTCTTCCACAATCGCCTCGATGACAAGTCCACATTCTCTAAAATCATTTAAATCTGTCGAATAATATAAATTACTCAAAACAACCTTTGCCTGTTCTTCGCTTAAATTTCCTTTTTCAACCAAGCGAGCTAAAACTTTGGCATGCCCGGATTTTGCATTATCAATTACGGTTTGGTTTAAGTCAACCAAAACAACAGAATGTCCATTCTGTGCAGCAACCTGCGCAATTCCTGCACCCATTGTTCCTGCACCAATTACCCCTACTATCATTTTATAATTTTTTCTGTCCTAATTTCTCTGATTTTGGAATCATCATACATCCACATCACTCACCTTTAAAAACAGGCTTCCTTTTTTCCAGAAACGCATTAACACCCTCACGGAAATCATACGTCATCCCTGCCTCAGTTTGAAGTTCCTCCTCCAAGGCAAGTTGCTGTAAAAGATCATTATTGAATGACATGTTCACTGCTTTTTTGGTTAAACCCAATCCCCTGGTCGGCATAGTAGCAATGGTTTGAGCAAAGGCACTTACTTCTTCCTCGAAAGTCTCATCATCCACAGCTTTATAAATCATATTAAGTGCAACAGCATCATCCGCATTGACTTTATCTCCTGTCATCATAAGTGCCAAAGCTTTCTGCATTCCAATTATCCGTGGCAAAAAGAAAGTCCCTCCTGAATCCGGTATAAGACCAATCTTAGAAAAGGCTTGAATAAAACTCGCACTCTTCCTGGCAATGGTAATGTCGCATGCGAGTGCGATATTTGCTCCAGCACCTGCTGCCACACCATTTACGGCGGCAATCACTGGTTTTTCAATCGTTCGGATACGAGTTATGATCGGATTGTAGTGATCTCTCACGATAGCCTGTAATTCCGGTCCCTCAGGATCAGTCGCCTCAGCCAGATCCTGACCTGCACAAAATGCTTTTCCTTCCCCTGTAATCACAATTGCTCTTACCTCATCATTCTTTTCTGCGGCATCCAACTCATTTTGCAGCAACAGAGCCATCTTGCGATTGAATGAATTGAATACTTCCGGACGGTTTAGAGTGATTAAACAAACCCCTTTTTCAATAGAAACTTTAATTTCGGTCATAAAAATTAATTTAAATAAATGTCCTTCATTTTTTGAGCTCTTTTTCGAATCTCATTCCTGAGCTCTGCCGGTTCCAATACCTCGACCTCGCCTGCATACGATAAAATTGATCTAATGAGTTCCTCAGATATAAAAACTTGCATTTCAAATATGCCCATGCCATCTGAGATTCCACATTTTTTCTGAGAATGATGGAATGGCTGCGTCTCGATATATTTAGACGCTACATCGTCCGCTTTAAGGACCACTGTTACAGGCTTTGCCTTATTTGATGCTGATATTCCCACGGCATATTTAAAATAACTATACTGATCAAAATCTGGCCTCTGAACTGATTCGCTTGTTACTTCAAGTTCCCTAATTCGATCCAAAGCATAGGTGATTATTTCACCCTTATCTAGATCAGAGGTGATGACATACCATCTGTTTCTATATTCACGCAAACACAAAGGAAGTACAGTTCTTTGCTTACTTACACCTGTTTGAAAGGAGCTATATTCAAAGGTAGTTCTTAATTTATTTTTGACGGCCTCTAGAAGAACAGGTAAGAATTCACTGCCTCCTGAGGATACCGCCGCCTCAAATTGAATGAATTCATCGAGTTGAGCATCTTGAGGATCATTGGATATGGAAACCCTGTCGACAATTTTATCAATGGCATTTCCAAATTGCTTGAATAAATTCACTTCTCTGAATTGCGTAAGTGTTTTTAACGCAAAACGAATAGCACTGAGATCTTCCTCCGTAAGTGGAATATCATTTATGGAAAATTCCGGATCTTCATAATAATACCCACCATTTCTTTTACTGTAACGAATCGGAGCGTCATGTTCCATTTTCATAGCGAACATATCCTTTTCAATCGTAGAGTCACAGATATTCGCACCATCATTTGCCCCAAAGAGCGCCTCTTCACATGCTTCCCGAAGATCTCTTTTAGAGGGAAAAGGCCTGTATTTGTTACGCAGACATCGATCAATGATCCTGTAGCGGATCAAGGCATTTTTAATGTGCGGCATTGACCGAATCTTTGGAGTGGTAACCGAACAACTCGTAAAATTTTATGGCTTTTACAACCTCATATGGTACGTCATCCTCCCAGCTCAATGCACCGGCGCGTATTTTAGACAAAACATCATCAGACATAATATGCAGCAATTTGTGATCAAATTGCTCGATTTTTTCCAATTTATTGTTGTCCTTCAGAAAAGTGATCAATCCTTTGTATTTCGGGTGAACCTTCAAATCGTCTAATTCATAAAGATCTCCCGTTTCGACATTGTTAGCAGGATAGACAAATAATTTCATATTGTGACCAAAACCTCGGCCAAAGGCCTCTAACAATCCACCCGGAAGATTATCGTAGTAACGCTCATCAAAAATGGTGTGTAAATTATAGATACCTGCAATAACACCCATTTTGTAGCCCTTTGCGATGGTCGCGAGGTAATCGATCATTTTGTAATGCTTGAGGTAATTGGATACCATTACAGTGTAGCCAAGCGTGCCCAGGAGTTCAGCTCTGTCAATGAAATCTTTAACTGATATCTTTCCATCAGCAGTGAGATCTTTGAGCGTGAGTTCAAATACTACACTCAAATTTTCTTCATCGACACCCTGTTCTCTCAAGAACTGCTTCTTGCCAGATTCAATCATATCAATATGTACCTTCGTCACTGGTCTGAAGCGACCGCGCATCATCAAGATATTTCGCTTGTACAAAGCGGTTGCAGGTTGGAGTACATTTCCACACAGGTCAAACATGGTAGCGTCTGTATAACCGCGCTTTACCAAATTCAAAGCAATCACTCTATTGTCTGTAGTTTGACAATTCGGACCAGAAACACGAAGCATGTCTACTTCCATGCGGTCACGAGGCAAGCGATGCATTAAGTTCGTCAGAAACTCTTCTAAATCATCAAAATGAAAATAACATGCATGGATCAGGTTTACGCCCAAAATACCTATTGCCTCTTGTTGCGCCTTGTGAGAATTATCATGCATTTTGATGTGTAATATCACATCATTCGGTTCAGCCTCAAGATCCATTTGAAAGCGAATACCCACCCATCCCTGGCCTTGATTTGTTTTATGATAATTTAAGGATTCTACCGTATTACTAAAGGCAAAAAATCGTGACTCTTTGTATTTTGCAGGAAGACGAAATTTCAGTGTCTCATACTCCGTATTGAGCATTGTGAGTAAACGTTCTTCACAAACATAACGTGATGCCTCTCCATACATGGAATCAGAAACTTTCATATCGTATGCCGACTGTGTATACGCTATAGTTCCTGAGCTTCCACCCGCTTTGAAGAAATTCGCCGCAACCTCCTGTCCTGCACCAATTTCTGCAAAACAACCATAAATGTCAGGTGTAAGGTTGATTTTAAGCGCTTTCTCTTCGGTGGTAAGTCTTCTTTCGTCTATCATAGGATCTCACTTGAAAAAATAACGAACATTGTCTGAATTAGTAACCTGGATCCTGAAAATCCGGATTATTTACAAACGATTGATCTGTTAAGGTGATCAAAAATTTCTTGAGTAAGAATCTCTCCTGATTGTCAAGTTGAACTCCCGAATTCGACAGATGTTCCATCAAAGGGTCAATTGTTGGACTGGAAACCAACCCTGAAGAATAATGCTCAATCACTTCATCCAAAGTTGCAAAGCGGCCATCGTGCATGTATGGAGCCGTTAGTTCGATATTTCGAAGTGTAGGAATTTTAAAGCGACCCATATCATTTGGATTACCTGTCACACCGCCCCGTCCGGAGTCAGTAAATGTCGCATCCAGACCATTATTGCTGAATTTATTGATATGCATCAACACACCGCTGTGACAGTGAAGACAATCAGCACCATTTAAACTTTTGAATAAGTCGTATCCTGCCCATTCCTCGGCTAAAATATTAGGAAGAATTTGCTGATCCACAGCTGTCAGAGACATGCCATTTTCATACTTATACATGACATCGAACTTTGAATTTCCTGAAATCATGGTACGAATAAACTGTGCGATGGCTTTTGTCACCTTCAGTGAATCAACTCCTTCTTCACCAAATGCCTTGAAGAACATATTTCGATAAGACACATCATTATTTAGTTTGGCAACAGCATCTTTCCAAGACTGATGCATTTCAATCGGGTTTGGAATAGGTTCTAAAATTTGATCTTCCAATGACTTAGATCTACCATCCCAGAAAAAGAATTTTTGCCATCCGAGGTTAATTAAGGCCATTGAATTTCTGTTGCCCTGAATACCTTGAATACCCGTAGAAAATTGATTCGGATCCGAAAAACTGTTTACAGGAGCATGGCACGATGCACAAGACATGGAATTGTCACCACTCAACTTTTCTTCGTAAAACAAACGCCGACCCAAAGCAACGCCCTCGACTGTCATCGGGTTATCCTCCGGAATGATCATGTCAGGAAAATGACTTGGAATTTGAAGCTCGTAAGGCGTTGGCATGTACCCTATCCGATCCTTTCTGCATGAAAGGACAATGGTCAAAACGACAAAAACTGCAAGAACGTACTTCATACGATTACATTGGAGTCAGTGCATCCTTCAGATTCTGAATCACCTTAAGGCTGAGTGCTTCTTCTCCTGCAAGAGAATGCGACGAATGCTCTGTTTTGACATCAATAGTTTGAGAACCATTTTGTAAAAATTTTTGCAGATCAAGCTTTAATGGAAGTTCGTATAATGAAGAAGTTTTTTGTAACCAAGAAAGTCCGGAATAATTGATCGTTTGAAGAAGATTGTCAGCCCCGACATGAAATACCACGTAATGGTTAAAATTTTGCACCGCATCCGGGATGGTGTCAACCTTAGCCTCGATCTTCAGAAAGATATATCCGGGATTCCAGTCCCAATGCATGTCATTCGCTATCAAAATGTTCAATGGATCTGTTGTTGGAAAAGCCGATGGATCATCATGATTCAGCGCTGAATCAACACCAAAAAAACCTGTCAGTGATGAAAAATCCGAAGGTATGCCATTGACCGTAAACAGATTGGTCCCATTGGAACGATAATCGAACAAAGCACTTGAAACAAGCTGCTTGCCAGTAGAATTTTTTAACGTCGTTAGATAAAACCGAATATCTGTAAATTGAATGGCATATCCTTCACTTGTATAAACCGTTTGATCAAGTTGCAAATCAGACGATCCAAAAGTTGGCTGAATAGTTACTTGTAACTGATCCACAGGATCAGGAACAGTTTTTGGCGGTTCGTCTTTGCACGAAGTAATCATAAGAATCAGAGGAAGAACCAAAAAGGTTAGCAACTTTTTCATATATCAAATTTACAGAAATTAATTTTACTACATTTATTTTTCAGTCCAGCCGACGTATAATTAACAAATGGAAATCGAAAAAGTTAAATCACTCAAAGTATTGAATGCCTCCGCCGGAAGTGGCAAAACATACAACCTTGTCAAGGAGTATCTCAAACTTTTACTCGGCGATCAGTTTCATCCCTCCAGGTTTTCTAAAATTTTGGCGATGACCTTTACAAATAAGGCCGCAATTGAAATGAAGGATCGGATAGTCGCAAAATTAGATGAAGTTGCATACCATTCCAGTGCTCAAAAAACGAAAGAGTATATCGATGATTTAGCTTCAGTGCTTGGATGTAGCCCTGAAGAAGTTCAACGGCGTGCACTATTAAGTCTAAAGGCCATTCTGCATCAGTATGAAGATTTCCACATAATGACAATTGACAAATTCAATTTGCGACTGATACGATCATTTAGCCGTGATCTCGACCTCCCAGGTGAATTTGAAGTCATTTTGGATGAGTCTGAAGTCAATGAGCGTGTCGTGGATCTGTTAATGAGCCAAATAGGGAATAAGGATCTAGAACTCCTTACAGACCTGATGATCTCCTACGCGAAGGAAAACATAGACGAAGGTGAGCGTTGGGATTTCCGAAATCAACTTATTCAGTTTAGTTCTATTCTTTCGAAAGAGAAAAATTTCTCCCTAGTTCAGAAGCTGATGCTAATGGACTTCTCAAATGATGCCAGAAGGTCTCTTAAAAAAGAAATTGATAAAATTGAGGAAGATTTTTTTACAAAATGTAAAGAGGTTCACGCATTTTACCATGCGTTAGGAATACCCGAGGAATTCTATCCCGGAAAGTCAAAAGCAACCAAACCTCTTGAAAAACTCGCAAATTTTGAATTGATCCCATTCGAAATCTTCACGCCTACCTACATGACCGATCTGGATAAACCAGTGCCGGCAGGAAGGCAATTTCCAAATGAGCTCAAAGATCTGATCCGGGATTTACACGACAAGCACAAAATAGCCAAGCCCAAGGTGGAAATAAAACGTCTTTTTTTGCGGAATTTCTACAATATGGCCTTGCTGCAATACATTGCGCGAACCATGGATGCCGTAAAAAAAGAAGACCAACAAATTCGAATTTCGGAATTTAATGCGCTCATTTCGAAATTGGTTCAAGAAGAAAAAGCAGCTTTTATTTATGAAAGACTTGGTACCCGTTACAAAAATTTTCTGCTTGACGAATTTCAGGATACTTCGCGACTTCAGTGGCTGAACCTGGTGCCATTGGTGCATGAATCACTTTCAAAACAAGATCTTAACCTCATCGTTGGTGATCCCAAGCAATCAATTTACAGATTCAAAAATGGAGTTGCAGAACAATTTGTTTCCTTACCGGGGATTTTTAATCCGGAGAATGATTCATACATAAAAGAGCTGTCAGATTACTTTGAAGACGCAGGCGAAGTCCATCCTCTCGAAGGAAATTTCCGTTCAGGAAGAATCATAGTAGAGTTTAACAATTCCTTCTTCCTGGATTTACGAGAGAGCTTACCTGCCAGCACCCAAAAATTTTATAACGCCATTAAACAAACGCCTTGTTCTGACAAGCCGGGATATGTAAAAATAGTGTCTAATGAATCGGATCCAGATTTTGACAGCCAGTTCGATTTCATTCTGAATGCAATAGAAGAAACTCTTGGAGATGGCTATCAGCCTGGAGAAATCTGCATTTTAAGTGACACGAACCACCGTGCGAACGATTGGGCAATCGAGCTTACCAACCAGAATTACAGAGTGGTTTCTGCAGATTCTCTTCTCGTTCAGAGTGAACCAAAAGTAAAGTTGATTCTTTCATACTTAAAACGTCGACTAAATCCCGGATCAATCACAGAACAAAAAAAGTTCGCCGATCTGTTCTTCAGGGTTCAAAACGTTTCTAATCCTTACGAGCACTATAAAAACTACATCTCTTCAGTAAAAAATAAGGAGGGAAAAACCAAAATGATGTTTGACGAAGACCGCTTTTTATCGGATAATTTTAAGTCCAGAGAAGCCTTCTTTAAAAAGTATGATACCCTTTACGAGTTAATTCAGTCTTTTTACAAGACCATGGGGTGGATCGAACTACGCAACCCCTATTTACATCATTTTGCAGATTTTGTATTTGAATTTGAGCAGAAAAAAGGTCCCGACTTGCGAGGTCTGATCGATCAATATCAGAAAGTGAAAGGAAAGCTGGCGATCCAACTACCGGAGAGCAAAGAATCCATTAATATCATGACAATACACAAAGCTAAAGGTTTGGAATTTCCAGTGGTTATCATTCCCTACCTGAATTTTGATACTCAGCTCCATTGGAAGAACAGCTTCTTAGTTGAAATAGATGATGTTATTGTGTATACCGGCTTAACCAAAAGCAGTCCCATTCCTGAAATAAGGGAATTGAATAAAGGAGAAAATGAACAGATATTAACGGATAAGGTAAACATGTGTTATGTCGGGTTCACGAGACCCGAAGAACGACTCTATGTTCTTAATCAAGCCAAGGGGGATAAATTCGGGAAGAGGGCCCACGAAACATTAAAAAAACAAACACATAAGGTAGCTGAAGATGGAACCATTCTCATTGAATTGGGAGCAAAAGTTATAAAGGAAACTACTGAAGAAGAAGAAAGTAAGGAGCCTTTTTTCATTCCAAGCATTGAAGATGATGTTTTATGGTTTCCTGAGATTTCTTTACGAAGATCACTGAATGAAATCAAAGATGATATCGAATCGAAGGTGCTTCTTACCGGAAATCAGTTTCATAATGCGGTGTCAAGGATTAAAAAACGAGAAGATATAAACTTTGTCTTAAGAGAAATGCTTCTAAACGGTGAGCTTGAACAGAGTCAACATATCCGAATAGAACAAATGCTATTGGAACTTTTTGAATGTGAGGAATATGTTTCTCTTCTTGAGAATTCAAAAGAGGATCTTTCAGAGCAATCCATGATTGTAGATCGTGAAACTATTCGAAGACCGGATAAGTTGTTGATCAATAACAACCAAGCAACCGTGGTAGACTTCAAAACTGGGATCCAAAAGGAGTCAGATCTGAAACAAGTAATTTCCTATGCTGAATCTCTTGAGAAAATGGGCTACAATTCCGTAAGTGGATATTTATATTATACTCAGTCGGGTACCCTTCACAAAGTGTGCTAATTCTACCTTCCTGAAAAGGCATTATTGATCACATCCTCTTCCACGAGCTCAGGAATAGTGACTTTTAACCTCGGTTCTGCGTCCATAGCCCGCTTTATTGCAAAAACAGCACCCTGATTTCTCGCCCAATTTCTTCGCGCGATGCCATTATTGACATCCCAATGGAGCATCATTTTCAATCTCCTATCTGCTTCTGTTGAACCATCTAATAGCATTCCGAAACCACCGTTGATGACCTCACCCCATCCAACACCACCACCATTATGAATAGATACCCACGTAGCTCCTCTGAAACTGTCACCAATAACATTTTGAATGGCCATATCTGCGGTAAATCTCGAACCATCATAAATATTCGATGTTTCTCTATAAGGGGAATCTGTACCGGAAACATCGTGATGATCACGTCCAAGGACAACTGGACCTATCTCTCCCCGTGCTATTGCATTATTGAACGCTTCAGCAATGCGCATGCGACCTTCGGCATCCGCGTAAAGAATCCGAGCCTTTGAGCCAACCACAAGTTGATTTTCTCGGGCACCTTTAATCCATCGAATATTGTCCGACATCTGCAATTTTATTTCATCGGGACTGTGGAGCATCATTTCTTCTAAAACTTCACAGGCAATCTCATCTGTTCGATCCAGGTCTTCCTGATTTCCTGAAGCACACACCCAACGGAAAGGTCCAAACCCATAATCAAAACACATCGGACCGAGTATATCCTGAATGTATGAAGGATATCGGAAATCGATACCGTTATCCGCCATAATATCTGCTCCAGACCTTGAGGCCTCGAGAAGAAATGCATTCCCGTAATCGAAGAAATACGTTCCCTTTGCGGTATGTTTATTCACGGATGCTGCATGTCTACGCAAGGAATCTCTAACATGTTGTTCAAATTTCTCGGGTTCCTCCGACATCATTCTGTTAGATTCTTCAAAATACAATCCTGCGGGATAGTAGCCACCGGCCCAAGGATTGTGCAACGACGTCTGGTCAGAACCTAGCTCAACAAAAATGTCATTCTCATCAAATTTTTCCCATACGTCTACTACATTTCCCAGATATGCAATCGATACTACCTCTTTGTTTCGTTTGGCTAAGGTTACTCGCTCGCACAATGCATTGAGATCAGTGATAACTTCATCAACCCAACCTTGCGAATGTCTCGTATGTACCGCTTTTGGATTGACCTCTGCCGTTACAGAGATACAGCCTGCGATGTTCCCTGCTTTGGGTTGAGCCCCTGACATCCCCCCTAAACCAGCTGTAAGAAATAATTTTCCGTGAATATCATCTGTTTTACCAGAAATTTTTCTTGCGGCATTTAATACAGTGATAGTAGTTCCGTGAACAATCCCCTGAGGCCCGATATACATGTAAGAACCCGCAGTCATCTGTCCATACTGAGTTACTCCGAGCGCATTGAATCGTTCCCAGTCATCGGGTTTTGAATAATTTGGAATCATCATTCCATTTGTCACCACAACACGCGGCGCATCTTTATGAGAGGGAAATAGTCCCATCGGATGGCCTGAATACATTACCAATGTTTGCTCATCTGTCATTTCCGACAGATATTTCATGGTCAGTCTGTATTGTATCCAATTTTGGAAGACCGCTCCGTTTCCACCATATGTGATCAGTTCATGCGGATGTTGCGCCACTGCATAATCCAGATTATTTTGGATCATTAACATTATTGCTTTTGCCTGAAGTGACTTGCCTGGGTAGTCCTCAATCGGACGTGCATACATTTTGTAATCCGGTCTATATCTGTACATGTAGATCCTTCCGTATGTCTCCAGCTCATTGAGAAAGTCAGCTGCTAATTCATGGTGTTGATTCTTTGGAAAATAGCGCAACGCATTTCGAATAGCCAATTTTTTTTCTTCCAAGGAAAGGCTGTCCTTTCGTTTCGGAGCATGATTAATTTCCTGTTCATATGGCTTTTTTGGAGGAATAATGTCAGGAATGCCCTGAATCAGTTCCTTTTGAAAGGCTTCAAGCGTCATAATTTTATTTTTTGCAAAAATACGGAATGAATTCGTCTACTCAACGAATCACGTTGAGGTGACCATGCCAGAGATACTGGTCATCATTGATGCGGTCTTTTGCGACAATTTTCCATGTATATGTCCCGACAGGAACGATCTGTCCATTGTATGAACCATCCCACGATTCGGAAGGATTATTATTTTCCCAAATTATTTCGCCCCAACGATTAAAAATCAACATGTTGAAACTAAAAATATCAATTCCATCTATATGAACCTGAAAATTCTGGTTGTATTCATCCCCATCAGGCGTAAACGTGTTGGGAACAAAAAGTACCACATCCTGAACAACCAAGACGGGTTTAATGACCGTATCCATACATCCATATTCAGAAGTAGTAATAAGTGTAACCTGATATTCACCTGCCTCACCTTCCGGAAAAGTTGTAATTGGATTTTCAGAAGTTGAAAATTCAGGATTACCAGATTCTATATACCATTGATAGGTATCACCAAAAGTACTGTAGTTGTATAAATAGACCGTGGGATCATACAAATACGCAGGATTTGGGGAATGCATGAAATCAGCCACCGGCTTGGGATAAGAAGTCAAATAGCCCATGTAGGTTGTTGAATCAATACATCCTTCAGGAGAGGTAAGGATAATCTGTACATCGTACGATCCTGCGGACATCTCTCCAGTCACAATCGATGTAAGGTCATTGTAGGTTTCTCCATTGGAAATATTCCATACAATACTCTGTACCGTAGAGGGATCAGTTGTCATATTTAATGCAAAAGATGCTGGCTCACACTCTCCGGAATCGACAACTTCAACAGCAGGAACTGGCAAAGGGGCAACCTCTACAAGCACATCCAACACCAAAGGAGTAGATTCACACCCATCAGAAATCGTCACAGAATAGGTCATAGTTTGAGGAGGAGAAACGTCTGTTGAATCCAATGTTCCTGAGTCATTAGCACCATTCGACCAGACAAAAGTGTATGGCGCACCTATTCCTCCGCTCGCAGTAGCCCCCACCGTCGTTTCGTATCCGGGACAGACATAGGTTTCAGGAGAGATCGTACCGCTAATTGGATCTAAAACCGTTACGGTTATTGTCTCTGTAGGGGAAGTACAACCACTTTGATTTGATGAATATACAGAATAGGTCGTTGTCGTTGTTGGTTGAACAGATTGTTCTGCAAGTAGTGAAGTCGTATGATCCCAATGATACGAAACAGCATTCCCACCGGCAGTAAACGCATTTAGTTGTGCGATACCATTTTGACAGATCGTCGTATCATTCGACACCGTAATCGCTAGTTGTGATGGCTCTGTTACAACTAAGGGGCCGCATTGAACACACCCCAATGCATTCCTCGTACAAACTGTGTAGTTTCCCGCACTTATCCCAGAAAACAATGGTGAAGCTTGCCAGGATGTGCCTCCATCGATGCTAAAGTCCACACCGGTGGCACTTGAAACTGTAATAGTCCCATCTGACTGACCTCCACAGGAGGGAGGAACAAAGGACAATGTCTGTTGAACTGAGCTGACTGTTACCACTACGGTATCTCGATTTGGACCACAAGCAGCACTAGTCTCCGTAAGAATAAATTGATACGTTCCATTCTGATTTACAGATACAAATGGATCAGAGGCTGAGCTCGAAGGTGCAAAATTGACAGCGGGAGCCGGTGTGATTCCAGAAGCGAGATAGGTCCATTGAAGTGTGTTTCCTGGATCACTCGCAGTTCCATCCAAATTAATTAGCTGTCCAAAACAGTATGCATTATCCTGTCCAGCATTGGGTTGTGGTGGTTGTTCAATATAAATTGTGAATACAGCTGTATCAACAAATTCAGACGAAGTTGATGTGGCAGGCTGGTATACTTCAACCTCATACGTAGTTGTTTGAGATGGAGTAACGGAAACATTTGATCCACTGCTCGTATTGGAAACTCCATCCGTCACCAGCCAAGTAAATTGAGGCGCATTGACACCTGGAGTGGCGATCGTGACTAAAGCCGTACCTCCAACACAAATCGTTTGGTCTGGAGCAGAAACACCACAAGCTACATTTGCTGTTCCGAAAAAGTTCAAATTTACATTCTGACTTGTTCCACTATAATTTGACAAGCAAAGCAAATACTGTTGTCCTGCAGTAACATTTAGCGGATTTTCATAGCTCGAGGGGCTTCCACTCGGGGGAAGCTGACCGGGAGGAGCCATTCCGGTGTTTCCATTACACGTACCATTCCAGTTACACGCCACCGGTGGAAGGGTATTTCCGGTAATAGCAGCACATGTAGAAGAGCCATTGTAAGGCCACATAATCCAATCAAAACAACCTCCACTCGGACCTATGATAGACCACGCCAAAGTACCATTGGAAACCACAGAAATTGTAATAAACGTAGAGCTCGTTTCTCCACTTAGTAAGCAACCCGCATTGCCTGGAGAGGAATTCGGGTTTGTACTCGGATTAGAGATAGAACCCGATGTAAAATCTACGATGTTTGTTGAAGGATTATTCGGTGCTATGGCAAAGGATGGAGTCGTACAACCAGGAACAGCATCCGGACAATCATTAGGTTGTGCTACAGAAAGTAGACTCAGAAAAATTAAAAATAAAGCACTAAGGTATTTCATGGCTTATCACCGCAACCTTCAAAGGGATAGGGATGAACTTCATCTACACCATGTCGTCCTATTTGGACACACCATACTTTATCAGAAAAGCTCTCAAACCACGATTTGAATTCAGTTTCACTTAGTTGCTCTATTCCTTTTGTCAGTACAAAAGCTCTTCTCGTGTTGTAATCCAATCTTACAACTTTAAGATTCGGATGTTGCCTCATGGAGACCTCTAATTCCTTCATCTCTTGCTCTGAATCCATAGCGAGCATGCACTGAGCAAACAAGGTGACTTCAGAATTATCCTGAGAATACAGACTTGAAGCAAAACTTAGTAAAACAACCAACAGAAAATGTTTCATAAAATGCAAATGTTTGTAAAAGACGTATCTATATACAAGAAGTTGCCTGAAAAGCAACACAAATTAATAAAAAAGATACAAGTGAACAAAATAACTCATCTACCAGAACACATTGAAATCTAGAGAAATCTAAATCTTTTACCGGGATAAACTGCGGCGTCTCCCAATTCTTCTTCAATTCTAAGAAGTTGATTGTATTTTGCCATTCTATCACTTCGTGATGCAGAACCTGTTTTAATTTGTCCGGTATTCATAGCAACCGCAAGGTCGGCTATTGTGCTGTCTTCAGTTTCTCCACTCCGGTGACTCATAACGGATGTATAGCTATTTCTGGTAGCAAGCTGAACAGCTTCTATAGTTTCCGTCAAAGAACCAATTTGATTCACTTTAACCAGGATTGAATTCGCAATACCTTCATCAATTCCTCGTTGCAGTCGTTTAGAATTTGTAACAAACAAATCGTCCCCTACAAGTTGAACTTTCGAACCTAGTTGATCTGTTGCAAGTTTCCATCCCGACCAATCATCTTCAGCAAGACCGTCTTCGATAGAAATGATCGGATATTTTGAACACCAGTCTTTCCAGAAGTCAACCATTTCTGACGAGGTCATTTCATCTCCTGTGGAATGAAAAGTATACCGTTGTTTTTCAGTATTATAAAATTCAGAAGATGCCGCATCCAGGGCTACAAAAATATCCTCACCCGGACGGAATCCTGCTTTTTCAATTGCTTCTATCACAACCTTGATTGCTTCCTCATTTGAATTTAAATTGGGCGCAAAACCTCCTTCGTCTCCCACATTGGTAGACATACCTCTCGATTTCAATACCCCCTTGAGCTGATGAAAAATCTCCGTACCCCAACGAAGTCCTTCCGAAAAAGATGAGGCACCAAACGGCATCACCATAAATTCCTGAATATCGATCAGATTATCCGCATGTGATCCACCATTGAGGATGTTCATCATGGGAACAGGCATCGTCACTGCACCTACTCCGCCGATATACTTGTATAAACTCAATCCTGATTCCTGTGCAGCAGCACGAGCAACAGCAAGTGAAGTTCCAAGTATTGCGTTGGCACCAAGCTTTGATTTATTCTCAGTTCCATCCAGGCGAAGCATGACTGTATCAATTGCTTTTTGATCACACACATCCATCCCCTGAAGGGCATCATTCAGAAGCGTGTTCACATTTTGAACTGCCTGAAGTACTCCCTTTCCGAGATACAGGTTTTTATCTCCGTCACGTAGCTCAACCGCCTCATGTATTCCCGTGGAAGCTCCTGAAGGAACGGCTGCTCTGCCCAATATTCCATTGGCGGTGTGCACATCTACTTCAACTGTGGGGTTACCACGTGAGTCTAAAATTTGCCTGCCAACAATTTTTACAATGTAACTCATTTTCTATACTGTTTCATGTTATCAATGAACTGATCAAAAAGATATCGAGAATCATGAGGACCAGCGGATGCCTCAGGATGGTACTGCACTGAAAATACAGGCCTATCCATTAACTCAATTCCCGCGATTGTCTGATCGTTCAAGTGGCTGTGTGTCACTCGAACATTTGGATTGCTGTTTACGCTTTCTTTTGTGATCACAAAACCATGATTTTGGGAGGTAATTTCTCCTTTTCCGGTTTTAAGATTTTTTATGGGGTGATTGATACCGCGATGACCATTGAACATTTTTTCCGTTTTGAGTCCCTGACTTAACCCAAGAATCTGATGACCCAAACAAATCCCAAAAACGGGTTTGCCTGATTCGACGATTTCCTTGACCAAATTAATGGAAGATGGCATAGCAGAGGGATCTCCCGGACCATTGGACAACATATATCCATCGGGCTCAAAGGAATCCAATTCAGCCTTTGAAGAATTCAATGGAAAAACTTTAACGTGACAACCGCGTTCAACAAGACAACGAACAATATTTTTCTTCACTCCGAAGTCAATCAAAGAAACTTTGAAAGATGCATTTTCACGCATCACCTCATAGGATACATTCGCCGTAACTTTCGAAGACAACTCAAGTCCATCCATTGAAGGCGCTTCGGATAAAATTTTCTTAAGCTGTTCAATGTCATTAATTTCTGAAGAGATTATTGCGTTCATTGCTCCCCGGCTTCTGATATGTCTGACAAGAGCTCTGGTGTCGATATCCGTGATTCCAACTGTCTCGCTTTTCAACATTTGTGACTCCAAAGAACCTACGGCTGAAGGGCGCGAGTATACCTCTGAAAATTTTTTAGTAACAAGGCCTGAGATTTTGATAGATTCAGACTCTGTTTCTTCGGAATGCATCCCATAATTTCCGATGTGTGCAGTAGTCATGATAAGAATCTGACCATAGTATGAGGGATCTGTAAACACTTCCTGATAACCGGTCATGCCGGTATTGAAAGCTATCTCACCTGTTGTTGTACCAACTTTACCAATTCCTACACCTTTAAAGACCGTCCCATCCGCAAGAACGAGTAACGCCGGATTTCTTGATTCCATTCAGAAAATAATTTGCGCAAATTTAGGCTTTCAAAACGAATTGCTTCGATCATGTTAATAAAAAAAGGGAGCTACTTGCTCCCTTCTCTCATTTCGATTTTGAATTATTTTTCTTCTTCCGTGGAAGGTTCGTCTGCCGCATCTGCAGTAGATTCGTCTGCACCTGCAGAGCCCTCTTCAGGGACAGTTTCTGTCTCTTCCTGCGCTACCGCCTCTTCTACTGCCGTTTCTGCTACAGGAGCTTGAGCAACTGTGTCATTCGACTCTTCAGCACTTGTTTCTGGAGTCTCTTCTACAACAACTGCTTCTTCAACAGCTGTCGTTTCAGTAGAATCTTTCTTCGCACCACCTCTACGAGAACGACGCGTAGTTTTCTTCGCTTTATCGTTCGTGTATAGCTCATTGAAATCAACCAACTCGATTAAACACATTTCGGCGTTGTCACCCAAACGGTATCCAGTACGAATAATTCGTGTGTAACCACCATCACGATTCGCGATTTTAGGTGCAATTTCTCTGAAAAGCTCAGTGACAATATCTTTATTTTGTAAATAACTAAAAACAGTTCTTCTAGAATGCGTTGAATCTGTTTTGGATTTTGTCAGAAGCGGTTCAACGAATATGCGAAGCGCTTTTGCTTTTGCAATCGTTGTGTTGATTCTTTTGTGCTGGATCAGAGAACATGCCATATTAGACAGCATCGCCTTTCGGTGTGCCGATTTTCTTCCCAGGTTGTTTACTTTATTACCGTGTCTCATAATTTTAATTTCGTAAGTAACGGTTAACTGAATCTGTCAAAGGTATCGCTACAGCTCAGCCACCTATTACGCCATTAGTACTTAATTTGCGATACTAGTCTTTATCTAATTTGTATTTTGAAACGTTCATTCCGAAGTTCAATCCCTTATTATCCACAAGGTCTTCTAATTCCGTCAAGGACTTCTTACCGAAATTTCTGAATTTCAAAAGGTCGTTCTTGTTGTAAGAAACAAGGTCGCCCAAGGTCTCAACATCTGCTGCCTTTAAACAGTTCAATGCTCGAACTGAAAGGTCCATGTCAACCAATTTGGTTTTGAGTAACTGACGCATGTGAAGGGACGTTTCATCAAATTCCTCGGTCTCAGCTTTCACTTCGCTGTCCAAAGTAATACGCTC
>Ga0315906_10003448_pt1 | contig 21006 bp, 21 predicted proteins | sample LakEriMetagenome_4_FD_203526 | JGI IMG/M metagenome (GOLD analysis project Ga0315906, IMG submission 203526) | Freshwater fungal communities from buoy surface, Lake Erie, Ohio, United States - Buoy 2 MA122 | ecosystem: Environmental > Aquatic > Freshwater > Lake > Lake biofilm | place: USA...
TTGTTCTTTTTATTCTTTCAATAAAAAATAATATTTATTTCTTAAATAACATTCACCGTTATATAAAAATAGAAGTGTGTGTTTCTTTATCTTTTAAACAAGCTCTATTAGCATGCGTTTCAATATAAAAAATCAGGAAACAACATCTTTTAAAAAAAGATATAAAATAGGGTACAAGCTACCAAAACTAATTTTCGGGGACTTTTCACTGACGCTTTGTAAGAGCTATAATTTAGAATACATTTATTTGTACAATTTTAAAAAAAGTTTAAAAAAGTACTACCTTTTTAAAAAGAAAACTGGTAAAAAAGTTTGGGTTTTTCTACATAAAAATTACCCATTAACTAAAAAGTCTAAAAACGCTCGAATGGGTAAAGGTAAAGGTTCATTAACTAGGTATTGTGCACGTATACTTCAAAATCATAATTTATTTGAATTCTCTGGCTTTAATTTAAGCGAGGTTTTTAAAATAAAAAAAATTTTTAAAAAAAAAGTTAATATAAACACCAAAATATATTCTAATTTTTTTTTAAATAAACAATATATATATTCTTGTAAAAATCAATATTTTTTTTTTTTTAAAAGGTACCGATCGTAATCAGTTGGTAACGTATGAAAACTATTTTAGGTATAATAGCGTTTTCACAATTTATGTTATACTATTATAAATCCTTTTCTTATAAATATCTAACCCATTAAAAATGGTTTTATGAACAAGAAATTCTGCTTAATTTTAATACATTTTAAACACCGTTTTTTATAAAAAACCACTATATTGAAATAGCTAATTTACTTTTTTTTTTTCAAAAAATTTTTTAGATAAAGAAGCAGTTCCTTATTTTTAGTACTAATAAAATATGTAGATTTTGATTATAACAACAACCTTAAAAAGCCATTTTAAAATTAAAAAACTTTTAAAAAAAAGCGATTCAAAAAGTGTTTTTGTAAAAAACATTATAATTTTTATACTGTTTTCAAGTATCTTCCTAAAAAGCTTTAAAATTAAATTAAACTTTTTTAAAAAGAGGTTTAATTATACAAATATATTGAAGGCACCTTCTAGACATAAAAAATTCTTTCATCAAGTTGGGTATGAGTGTTTTCTTGTTAAGGTTATTTTTTACTCGAACGCAGAGTTGTTATTGGCTTTGGATATTAAGAACTCTGTTACTTTTTTTGGTGGGGTTGATACCTTATTTCAAAATTTCGGTTCGAATACTTTAAATCGAGTTAACTTTACTCTACGTTACTCAAATTGCTGTTTTTCTATTTTTAGGGTGTAAAAAATCAATTTGTTCGAATTATTGTAATCATTTTTGTTTAAAAAATATTTTAACAATTTAAATACCATCAAAATTTTTGAGAACAAAAACACAACTATCAAAATTTTCAAAAACAAAAAAAAACAACCGTTTAATTTATTTTTATATCATATATATATGATATATTTAGGTTTTTTAAAATTTTTTAATAGTAACGTTAACTTAAAGGGGTTTTTTATTTTTTTCCAAAACCCCGTGCTAATCTCATAGAATAAGACGATTATTTTAAACTTTTTAAAATTAAACTTACCTACAATTATATATATTTTAATCAAGCACCTTTAATAAAAAAGTCTCACAAGAGAGTTTTCATTACAACTTACTTACCTTTTACTTAAATTGTAATAGTGACATTATTTTATATTATATTTTTATTTTTTAATTATATACAATATATATTTAAAAAGAAATATATCCAAAAGATATTATATAAGTTTAATTCCGATACTTTTTATATGATACCCCACACCCAATACAGCTAAAACCCACCTTGTCTAATTAATAACAGTACATTTATTTAAAGGACATTATTTTAATTGTTTTTGGCCTCATTAAATTTTAATGATTTTTTTTTTTTTATTAATCCGTGTGTTTTACTAACATTTTTATGGGTGTATTTTTTTAAAATAAATTCAAATACGGTAAGAGTAGGGTCTGGTGATACAACTAATGTTAGTGTTATTAAAACTAACCCCAACCCTACATTTGTAGGTTTTTATATATTGAGTTTAACTCTCGCATTTTTTATTACTTATACCATACACGGTAAGAATTGTTTGGTCTGGTTCGACCATTTTAATATAAGTAATTTTTCTTTATACTTGCTATATTCTTTTATATTAGTTGGTTTTAGTATGTATTTTTTATTAAACTGCATTTTTAAAAAAACCAATTCGGCGAAATCAATAGACTATTTGTTTTCCATCAACAATTTAATAATCTTATTACCTTATTTATTTTTTGTAAACACTATATTCACTTTTTTATTTTTTTTAGAGTTGGTATCCGCCATTCTTCTATATAAGTTAATATCTTCAAAACTTTGATTTAAAAATGTGTCGGGAACGAAATATTTGAATAATCAAATACCACAAAATTACATTAATATGGTATTTTTTCAGTACTGGGTTACATTCTTCGCAACAATTTTCATTATTTATTTTTATATAAATATATTCTATATTTATGGTACTAGTGATTGGTTCACAACCCAATTTTTGGGTTTAGCGGGCAGTGACAACAATTTTGCTTTTAGTAATTTATTAAGGGTTCTGATTATTATTTTTATTTTCAGTGTGTTTTTTAAGTTGGGTATAACACCATTTCACCTTTTTAAAATTGAGGTGTATAAAGGTATACCATTTCTATCTATTTTTTTTTACACAACTTACTATTTTATAGTTTTTTTTATCTTTTTCTTATTTTTACTTTCTGATTTTTTAGCGATTTTTGTAGATCTTTATTTTTTATTTCTAACCGCAACGTTATTTGTTGGTGTTTTATATACAATTGTGTTATTGTTTGATGTTAATTTCTTAAAAGCCTTTTTTGCTTACAGTACTATAATAAACACAATTGGGTTTTTAATTGCTTTTATAGCTAATTGTTAGTTAGGGTAGATTTTTTAAATCGTATCTGGTTTTTTTAAGTCCTATTTAGTATGTTTACGTTAAAAATTTTTTTATTACTATACTACATAGTAGTGTCGATTTTGAAATTCTTTTTTAAAAAAAAAAAACACAATTTTTTAAAAACCCAGGACAACAATAAAACTACAATACAAAAAGACCGTGCTGTCGGATTTATTCAAAGTAACACACCCCCACTTAATAATTTTGTTAGGTTTTTATCTACTAGCGGTGGCTTAATAAAAAGACGAGTTGATTTAATATCTATTATAAAAAATCTTAATTTTTTTCTATATAACAACACCAGGTATATTTATGAAATTTATCCTGATATGAGGGGTGTTGTGGAGGACTTAATTCAAAAAAAACTCAGTTATATATACATTTTTAACCTTGTTATGAATCTTGTTAAACCTCCTTTTATTGTTAAATCTGTTTTGATACCCAAAAAACTCAGAAAACGCACAAAACAAAAATATCTTGTAAAAATTGTTTACAAAAATGATTCAAAACGATTGAAAAATTCTTACAAACAGTTGTATTATTATAGTAACAAATTCCCCGATAGCAAATTTAAAGTACGTTTATATAAATCACTGTTATTTTCGTTTTTAGACTGAAAATCCTCACATCTTTTTAAACTAAAAACTATGGTTTTTAAAAAATTTTTTAAATTTTAATTTTTAGTTTACTTTATGTTATTAGTTTTAGCTGTTAAAACTTATGTACTTGGTGGTTGTATGACACCTATTGCTTTTGCTGTATTGGGAACAGGTATCTTATTCGGTTGCTATAATTTAGCTGTAGCAAGAAACCCAGAAGAAAATGAAAACTTATTCAACGCTACTTTAATGGGCTTTGCGTTAATGGAAACCTTCGTTTTTACATCCTTGATTGTAGGTTACATTATTTACTCTTTATAATTTTTAATAAAGGTTATGTGTTATATTATAATTACTTTTAAAACTTTAGTTGTTTGTTTAATTGCTATCGCTATCAGAGGTACTTTACCTAGGTATCGTTTCGACCAAATTACACAATTAAATTGAAAACATTTTATTTTTGTTTGGTTAGGTTATTTAGCTTTAAATTTTAGTTACTTTGTTTTTTTCCTTTAAAATCTTCCGAGTTCGGATAGCTCAGTGGTAGAGCGTCAGCCTGAAAAGCTGAAGGTCGTTGGTTCAAGCCCAATTCCGGACATAATGCCATTTTTTATGTTATGATCGATTTGTATATTGATGCATAAAAACGATTATGTTGTTGGTGAAAACGACGTTTCATTTTTTTTTATATGTCTTCTTTACGCTTATTATGTTTTAGCTGATTTTGAGTTTAATGATTTTTTGGAAACGGTTTATTTTGCTATAAATACGAATAGTATGTATATTTTAAAATCCTCTATATTATTTTTAAAAACATTTTTATTAACTTTTTTTTTGATTTTTTCAAAAATCAGAATCAAAAGCCGTGTTTTGAAATGAAAACCTCTTTTTAAAAAATCATCTTACTTTGGTATTTATCGATCGACTCAAAACCAATTTTTAAATAAATAATATTTAATAATAATTTGAATAATAATCTATTATTTTTAGTAAAGTTTTTTAAACTAAGTGAAGGTATTTTCAACATAAACACTTGTACCACATTTTTAGCTACCTCTTCAGTACCAATATCTCCGAAATTATTAACTCCCTTTTTATCTAAATGGATTCAGAAACCACAAAAAAAAGAAATTTCAAATTTTTTTTTATATAAGTCACTTAGTAGTATTAAATTAAAGATGTTTAAATTAATAACGCCAAAGAGTAGAACTAACTTTTTTTTTTTTTTAAATCGATTTTTAATTGGGTTTTTGGAAAATTTTTTTAAAACAAATATCATTTTTAATCTTAAAAAGGGTTCAAATAAGTTAATACTGCGACAAATTAGTTTTAGGAAATTTACAGTACGTTATTTTAAAAAAAATCTTAAAGTTAATAAACAGATTATCGGTGTAATTTATTATTCTTTACTTTTAAAAGACTCGCAAATGTTTGTAAACTTTTTTAAAAAAAACTTCGAAAAAATAAACATTAAACTCCATAAGAAACTACTTTCGGGCTTTAAGAAACTTATTAAAGATATTTTTAAACCCCTTTTCGGGTTTTTTGGTGTCGTAGGGATATTTTTTAATATTAAAGGTAAAATCGGTGTTAGTGGTAGTGCAAAAAAACGTAGGTACTTCTTTTATTTTGGGAAGCATAGCATATCATCTCGAAATACTAAAGTCGATCTAAAATTCACACCCATTTGGACTTTTACAGGTACGTTAGGGTTTAGTTTCCTGATTTTTTTTTAGGTATTATTTTTTACCTTTTTTTTTTAAAAGTATTTGACGGGATTGACGCAACCCCTTCTTTGTAAATATATTTATTGATCTTAAATCAATTATTTTCTGTAATATTGGTTTATTTATATTGGTGCATTTTATATACAATTTATATTTCTTAAGTTTTTTAATAATTAGGTTGTTTCACCACAATATTGTTATATGTGCTCTGTTAAAAAGAAGTATTAAACTTTGCTTACTATTTTTTTTTATCTTGTAGCCCTTACCTGTAAATTTTATTTTTATACCATCGCAAAGATAAAACTGTCTTATGAATCTTTTTAAAAAATTCTCTTCGAAAAGAAAATCACATTTAATGTTTATTGTTTTTAAACCCTGCAGCGAAACTTTTGTTGGATTTGAAAATTTTAAAAAAAAAAAATATGTTTTATTATATACGTATATATAAGTATTTGACTTTTTTTTTAAAATACTTATTTCAAATTGGTGTAATTGTATATTTATGACGTACATTTTTACCTTATCAATTAATTTTTTTAACGTTGGTTAACTTATTACTCAGTATTAGTTTTTTCAAGGTGTACCGCGAAAAACTAAAGTTTTTTAAAATACATCCACGTTTACCAGTTAAAAAACAAATTTTGTGCTTACGCGTTATCACACTATGTGCTATTTTGTTTTTGGTGTTTATATAATTTGCGTATATTTTTATGTAGTTATTTATATTATTATTTTGGCTTATACTTTTTAATATATTTTTTTTAAGTTCTTTTTTAGTGATGTTTATCCTAGTAATTTTCTCTCTTAGTAAATTTTTTATATTTGAGTTCATTTTAAATTTTTATTAATTTGATTACTGGTGTTTGGTCAATCTGTCAGATTCAATTTCTATCTGTCAACTTCACCAAATACAACATCTATTGTACCTATTAGTGTAACTAGATCAGCTAAGAAGTGACCTTTGGATATTTGTGGTAGTACGTGCATGTTATGATAAGCAGGAGATCTAACTTTGCATCTGTAAGGTGTGTTCGTATTATTTGATATCAATGACACACCGAATTCTCCTTTAGGTGATTCAACCGATTGGTATGTTCAATTTGAACTTATCTTATCCCCCTCACTCCAATATTTAAAGTGTTTTATTAAATCTTCCATACTATTATAATTGTTTTTTAAATTGTGGTTATTTCAATAACTAGGGTTGGTGTATTTGATTATGTTGTGTGGGCTTATATTTGTGTAGTTGTTATTTTTTTTGGATACTAGCTTTTTATGTTTAACTATTTTATAGATAACTTGATTAATAATATTTAAACTTTCGGCCATTTCATTCATTCTAATTAAAAACCTATCGTATGAATCTCCATGCTGCCCTAAAAAACTACGAAAATTTAAAAAGTAGTAGTTTGAATATGTTTCTAATTTACTTAATCTTAAATCCCTTTTTATACCAACTGATCTAGACATAACTCCAGTCAAGCCATAGTTTAGGCAAACTTGATAATTTATAATACCTATATTTACTAAACGATGTTTCCATATTTTATTAAACGTTAAAATATTGTGCATTTCATTTAAGGTTGTAAAACAATTACGTGTGAAATCTAAAATATCCTCAATTAAGAATGGGGATATTGAATCTAGATTGGCGTCATTAGGACGATAAAATGCAGCGTGCATTCTAGCCCCCGAAACCCTCTCATAAAATTCCATAATTTTTTCCCTTTCTTCAAAAGCCCAAAAAATAGACGACATACTACCTACATCAAGTGCATGGCAAGCAATGGCAAGCATGTGATTTAAGATTCTGGTAAGTTCGTCGTACAATGTTCTTATTTGTGAACATGTAGATGAGTAGTTACTTGTCCCTAATAGAGATTCGATTGCTAAACAATATGCGTGTTCTTGTACTAACATCGAGCAATAATCAAATCTGTCAAAGTACGGTAAAGACTGTAAATAGAATCTATCTTCCATTAATTTCTCTGAACCCCGATGTAATAGCCCTATGTGTGGATCAGCCCTTTCAACAACCTCACCATTTAGTTGTAGTATTAACCTTAGCACTCCATGCGCAGCAGGATGTTGGGGTCCAAAATTTATATTCATTGTTTTTATATTTTTCATATTCGCAATATCTCTAGGGACATTTGGTTTCCAAATTTGGAATATACTTCTATTCATGTAATATATTTGTTTTTTAGTAACTTACTAACTTCATTTTCTACAAACCCTTTGTACGGTATTACTTTAATATATTTAAATGTTTATACGTATGTGTATATACTTTATATACTTTTTAGCGTATTATTTTTGTACGACATAAAAAAAATAAAAACATTAAGTTTTTTAAAGGTGCTTAATCGTTACAACTTTATATCATTTACTGTTGTTTTAGCATTTTTATCTATGTCCGGTATCCCACCATTAGCTGGGTTTACAGGAAAATTTTTATTATTTAATTTTTTATTTTTAACGCAGAAATATATATGTATTATTGTATTCTCTTTTTTAAATTTTTTTTCTATTTATTTTTATATACAGAATTTAAGGTTTTTAATTAGTAAAACTCAACCTAATTGTTTTTTAATTGGCGGATTTTATATTTTTTTAAATAAAAAATTGGTAAACATTCTGGTTTTCTTTAATTTCTTTAATTTCTTTGTTATACTATTTTTTGAGGATATTCTATACCTTTTTTTAAATATCTGCTTGTATAAAAATACTTTTTAATTGATTATATTTTATACCTAGTTGTCAACTTTATACCAAATTTTTAAAAATAAAAGAATTTTTAAAAAAAAATTAAATCCTATTTTAAGTACTAGACCCCAGATAAAAGGTGTTGTTGTTAAAGTAAGAATTACAACACCTAGAAAACCTAATTCAGCTCGAAGGCCTGTAGTAAAGGTTTTATTATCAAATAAAAAGCAACGTGTAGCCCATATACCTGGTAAGGGTCATAACTTAAGAAAACATTCAGAGGTTTTAATATCGGGGGTGGGTGCTCGTGATTTGCCGGGTGTCCACTTTTCATGTATTAGGGGGGTGTATGATTTATCACCAGTCTCTGGTAAAATTCGTAGAAGATCAATATATGGTGTTAAAAAACCCGATATACTTAAAAAAAAACTACGTAAAAAATTTCGTGTCCAATAATTAATGAGAGTGGATTATGTCGTTACGCCAGCAAAAGCTGTTGTATCTTGAGCTAGACAAGGTTCTTTTTGACCGCTAACATTCGGTTTAGCGTGTTGTGCAGTAGAAATGATGCACGCTACGGTTGCTAGATATGATTTTGATAGGTTTGGAGTTATTTTTAGACCAACGCCAAGACAAGCCGATTTTATTATTGTGGCTGGTACACTAACAAATAAAATGGCTCCCGCTCTCCGTAGAATATATGAGCAAACTATGGACCCTAAATGAGTTATTTCTATGGGTAGTTGTGCTAATGGCGGCGGCTACTACCATTATTCCTATAGTGTAGTTAGGGGGTGCAATAGAATAATACCTGTAGATATTTATATACCTGGGTGTCCACCAACAGCCGAAGCTTTAATGTTTGGTGTTATTCATTTACAAAAAATTGTGTTCAGACAAATTAATGAAGAGAATAAAAAACTTAACAGAAAGCAAGGATTTGATAAATACCTTTAATAAACTTAAATACAGGGATTTTAAAAATAAAGCTAAACTTAAAAAAGTTGGCTTTTTTTTCAAAAAATACCTTTTTGAAAAAGTTTTTTTGAAAAAGTTTTTTTGAAAAAGTTTTTTTGAAAAAGTTTTTTTGAAAAAGGTGTTTTGAAAAAAACCCTCACACATTTGTTTTTTATCTAGAAAAGCTAATATGACATTCAAAATGTTATTAATGTTTATTAATTTATATTTTTCTTAAAGTACACAAGCCAACAACAACAACACAACGTTTTAAAAAAAGTATATTTTTATTAAAATTTTCCAAAATTTCGAAATTTTTTAAAGTTTTTTTTAAAAATAGTTCTGGTAGAAATAATTTAGGTAGAATAACCACCTTCTCCAAGGGATATCGCAAGAAATTAAATTCATTACCAATTATAAAGCCTATTTTATGGGATAAGTCATTGGTGGTTGCATCCTCAATTATTAGAGTTAAAAAAAAAAACTTACTAGTCGCTACACATTTATCGGGATCTATCTCCGTTAGACCCTTTGTACACGGAATTTTTCTAAACCAAAAACTATTCTCGTCAACCCTACCTAAAAAATATTGACCTAACAATTTACCAGGTAATTTTGTTTTAATCAAATTTTTACCTAGATTTAGTATCTTCTCAAATATATTCATTAAAAACTACAACAAATACGCTTTATCCAACGGTACATTTTGCCAACTCTTAGATTTTTTTAAAGACTTTAATTTAGTTAAAATAACTTTACCATCCAAAAAAGTAAAATTATTGTCTAGTTGAAACTTTGTTGTTTTAGGTAGAAATTCTAAACCTGATACCCGCTTCAATCGGATTGGTAAAGCAGGTGTATTAAAAATAACCGGTAACAAGCCTAAAGTCCGTGGGGTTGCTAGAAACCCAGTTGATCACCCTCACGGAGGCCGAACTAAAACAAACCAACCTGAGGTTTCTATATGAGGTTGAATTGCTAAACGAAATAAATAATTTGTTATTGGCACGGTCTAGTTGAAAATTTAATTATTTAAACCCAAGTTTATATAAAAATATTTTTATAAATAAATTTAAAAATATAAAACCATCTAAGTTATTTTGTAGAAGCTCTTCTATACCAAAATTTTTTTTAAAAAAAACAATTATGTTATATAAAGGTAATATTTTTATAAAAATATTTTTTACAAAGTATCATATTAATTATAAATCTGGTGAGTTTGGTGTTACTAAAAAACCATTTAACTTCCCACTTAAAAATAAAAAAGCTAAGAGATAGATAGTTCTTTAGAAATAGGTCAATCCAGTTTACCGATGTTAAACCGTTTAGGTACTCATATGTATTGAAACAATTTGTGGGTAAATACGTTTAATAAAAAATCTTTTCTAAATAAGAGTATTTTTTTAGAGAATCTTATCTATTACTTATTTTCGGAAAAAATCTTTTTTGTTTTTTTTAGGAATAAGACAAGTACGTTCCTAAAAAGAAACTCTCTCTTCAAAAGTTTCTTTTTAAAAAAATGTCAAACTAAAAAAAGACATTTGTTTTTTATTTGAAGAAAGAAAAGGTACAAAAAAAAAAAAACTACGAGTTACAATTTTAGTAGAGCTTGGTTAATTAAATTTAATAATTATATCTTAGTCACAACATTTGTGTTTTTTTATTTTAAAATAAAAAAAATAAAGAAGCTTAAAAAACTAAAGTTAAAACCTTCACGATACGCGTTTATTTTTTGGAAAAAGAAAAGGGGTCGAAATACAAATAGGGCTTTGTTCTTTAGACATAATTACTTAAGTTTTTAGTTTTTTGTAAAATTCATTTTATTTGCGTGAAGGAAAAAAAATAAACGGCTGTATTTTCTATTCTAGTTATTCATTATCTGAATTTTTTTTTAAATATTCATGTTATGGTTTCTCAAAAAAACTTTTTAATATTTTAACTAGCAGATTGGAAAATCGCATCGAAAAAAAAGTAAGGGATTTAAAAACATCACAATTTATTATGATTTATAAAATTTTATTAACGGTCGTACCTGAAAAAAAGGATTTTAAAAAAAAAACTGTTTTCAATATTTTTTTATTAGATTTGGTTAATTCTTATAGAGGGTTAAGACATGCCTTTGGTTTACCTGTTAGGGGTCAGCGAACCTGGACTAATGCGTGGTCATCATATAGATCTAATCTAATACTTAGGCAATTTAAAATTAAATTATCTAAACGTTTATATACTTCAATTACTCTTAATGAACTTAATATTGCGTATTTAGCAGAACAGATTAATAGTCTGTGAAAGTTACAATGGGATTCTGAATGGAAAAAAGCAAAACGTCAGCGTCAAGTACAAATTAAAAAATCTCATAACTTTTTAAAAATAGATTTAAAAGCGATAGCTTCTGCCAATGTATCCCAAAAAAATAAAAAAAAACAATCGGGTTATGTTATCGGTTTCGATCCTGGATTTACTAAATATGTATTAAAACAATCTATAAAAAATAAAAACAAATAAATAGTAATTGATTATTAAACATAATATACATGTAATGTTGTACATTTACATATACTTATACTTATATAAGTTTTTAAAAAAATTTTTAAAAAAAGACACTTGCTGTGTTATGACTTTGATTTCTTTTAATAAAAAAAAAAATTTATTTTTCAAAAAAAAATACCGATTAAAGATTTTGACATCTAAAAGACTTTTAGTTGCTTTACGGAAACGTAAGAAATTATTTATTTCTCGTTCAAGGAAAATTAGCAAAGGTAACTTTTTTTTCAAAAAATTTTTTTTTAAAACATTATTACGAACTAGAAAACTTTTAAAATTTTTTTTTTTTTTAAAGCCAAAAACTCGACAAAAAAAAATTACCAAGAGTATTTTGAAAAACCAAAAAAATTATCTACCTAAAAATTCTTCGTATGAGTACACAATTTTAAATACCATCTTAAGAAGTCATTTTTGTATTTTTGTCACCGATTTATTTTCTTTTTTAAAAAATGGCTTTATTTTTTTAAACGGCGTTGCCTTCACGAATTATAATATAATATTGGTTGAAGGAGACTGCTTGCAATTAAAACTTTCAAAATCTGTTTATCGTTATATTTATAGTTCTAAAAAGTTTTTAAAGAAAAAAATAGCCTTATTTAGGTATAGTTCTTGGAAGTTTTTTAAGCATAAATTTTTTAAGTTACAAGATAATTTAAAACCAAAAAAGAGAAAATCACCTAAATACCTTTACTTACTTTTTATTTTTAAGATGAATACACCTAAATTTTTGGAAATTGATTACCTATCATTATCCATATTTTTTTTAAAAAAACCGAAATTATATACCCACTCAACTTATTATTTAAACAAGTTATTCTCATTTCGTTTATTTGCACTATACAACTATAAAAAAATTAATTAAATAGTTTAATTTTGTTTACCATGCGTTTATTTGGATCTTCTTTAGAAATAGTAAAAACCGGTAGTAATGATTTTAGTTTGTCAGCGTTAAATTACGATAATGGCGTCCATGCTATGTATAGTGGTATTGATTGAATTTATACGCATGTTGAGACTTTATATATGTACGACTATAAAGTGTTGCATTTTTGACTTTTAAATAATGTTTACGATGAGTCAATGGATTTTTTTTTTTTATCTGTGTGGTACGGCTCATTACAAATCTCAAGCCTACAATTATTCTGGGCTGTTTTATTGGATAACTACATAGCTTCTAGTATACTTCAATTTAGCTTAACTGATGAGTGGGTCCGTAGTTTTATCTCAAGTAAAGATTCAGCTCTTTTTGTTATTTACCACCCAGAAGTTATATTTTTCAAAAACCAAATTTTAAATAACTATTTTTTTGAGGTTTTGACAGATGTTAATATCTCGGCTATACAATATCTAGATTCTCAGTCATTATTATCCCCTATTATGCTATTCCCCCAGTTACTTTTTATCGCTTATATGGCATTTTTTTTTGTTTCTTTTTACTTTTCTTATTACTCTACATCTTCGAAAGAGGAGTCTACAGTTGATTCTGACTACCTTTCAGCAAGCATTACTGTTGAATCGGAAAAAGAATTGGGTTCTTTAGATGATATTTTGATGCCTAGTATCGTTATAATTTATACATTTGGTTGGTATTTTTATTTGTACTGTTGGAACTTATTTAGTTGCGCACCTGAACTAGCTTTAGGATTTTTTTTTTTCCCTTTATTGTATTATACTATTTTAAATACACCTACATTTTTATTGTACGATTTTGGTATTTTATTCACATGCTATTTAAAAGGTGTTGTGCCATCACCAAATCTTCTTTTTGAATTGTTATTCGATTATGTTTCTGTTATTTCTTATTATGTAAGAATCTTAACCCAAGCTGTAAGATTGGCTTTGATGTTTTCTGCGTATGCTGGTATGCATGACTTTGTTTTATATATGGACTATAGTCATAGGTATATGACTGGTAGTGAGTCGATCTGAGAAGAGATTGCAAATGTAAACGCTTCTGTTTCTTCTGTAACTTATTTTTTTTTAGGTACCTTACCTGGTATTTTATTAAATTGAATGTATGAAGTTTTCCACACCTTTTTTGTTGTAACTGGACAAATAGTTGCGTACTTTGGTATGATTTTTTGATTATTTTTGTTCCTATTTACTTTTTTTGTAATTGAAAAACAAGAAAGTTATTTTGAAGAGAGAAGAAAATTTAGGCAAGATTTACTTAAAAAAATACGTAGTTTAAATAATAAATAAGGGTTTCAGTATTCCCTTTTATTTTATTTGTGTTAAGATTCCCTTACAAAAAGAATAGGTGACTTGGTAAAGCTCAGTCAGGGTTTTATGTTGACTTTTTTTTTAAAAAACTTTCTGAAATCTTTGTTAGAAATGTTTTTATTAACGCTTCCTTATTTTTCGGTGAGAAGTACATGATTGAATATTTAACGAAAAAAACCGTAGACAATTTTATTTACACATCTAATAAATTTTTTGGTTGAACTATATTAAATTATAGTTGATTCTTCTATTTTACTTTATCGATCGTTCTTTACATCTTACTTTTATTAAATATTTTGCTTTTATTTTATTAAATATTTTGCTTTTATTTTATTAAATATTTTGCTTTTATTTTATTAAATATTGTTTTTTTTAGTATATCATAATATGAAGTTATGATTGAAGACAAGAGTACCACCTCTTAAGGCTAATTTTTTAAACCTTATAGTAAATAAGTATCGTAAGAGAAAGGTGAAAAGATTTTGTTATAAAATTTAAAAGATCCTGAAATTTAACGCTAAAAACAGTTAGAGCGACCAGTTCTAGCGTACCTTTTGCATAATGGACCTGTGAGTTTATTTTGGTGGCGAGCTTAAAGCGTAGTGAAAACGATATAGTCACCATTATAAGACCCGAAGCTAAACGATTTAACAATGGCTAGGTTGAAAATTTTTATTGGAGGACCGTACTCGTGAATGTTGCAAAATTCTGGGATAAGTTGTTGTTAGGAGTGAAAGGCTAACCAAGTTTAGTGATAGCTGGTTTTCCACGAAATCTATTTACGTAGATAATTAAATTAGGTGCTGTATAGGTAGATAAAATTGGGTTTTAAATTAATCCCCCGGGACTAATTAAAAACTTTGTATTTCCGAATTATACAACACATGTTATGATACAGACTATTAGCGCTAAGGTTTATAGTCGAGAGGGAAACAGCCCAGATTGAGAAATAAAGCATCTAATAGTTATTAATTGTTAAGAAGTTTAATTATAGTTTTTAAGAGGTAAGCTTGGAAGCAGCTATCCTTTAAAGAAAGCGTAATAGCTCATTAAAAATGTACATTCATTTGCCTAATTTATGTATTAATTAAATTTCAAAAATGTTAGAAAATAAATAACTAGCTGAATTTACAAATTTATGGTAGTGGAATATTATATATGTCGTTTAAGTAAAATTGTGAAATTTTATGAAGATATTATAACAATTTATACAGGTGTAAGTAATAGATATAATGTGAAAATCATTATTGCCTTAAATATAAGAGTTGCTTTGTAATGATAATCTTACAAAGCGTAATACAAATCCTAATACTAAATTGTTTTGTTTTGTAGATGGTAGATTATTAAAATTTTAGTTTTATTTTTTAATTTAGGTACTTTTGAAAATACTTTCCCCAAGTACCAACTAAAATCGGGAAAAATTTAATCTGTAGTTGTATTGACACTAACACAAGTTTATTGGTTGAATATACCAAGGCATAAGGAATAATAGTATTAAAGGAACTAGGCAAATTAACTTCGTAACTTCGGGATAAGAAGGACTTTAAGTATCAAAAAAGAGGGAGTAGCGACTGTTTAATAAAAACATAAGATTTTGCTAAATTCAAAAAATGATGTATAAAATCTGACACCTGCCCGGTGCTGCAAGGTAAAATTTAAGTGTTTACGCATTTTTTCTAAACCCCAGTAAACGGCGGCCGTAACCCTGACGGTCCTAAGGTAGCGAAATTCCTTGACGGGTAAGTTCCGTCCTGCATGAATGGTGTAACGACTGCTCCGCTGTCTCTAATACTATTCCTATGAAATCGAAATAGACGTGAAGATACGTCTTTGTATAGCTAGACGGAAAGACCCCGTGCACCTTTACTATAACCTATTAGTATATATAAACATATTTTATATAGATATGTAGGAGATTTTCTAAAATGGAAAACTACTTGGGCTATGTTTTTTATATATTTTTTTTAATATTTAATTAAACAATTGTAGGTTGGTAGTTTAACTGGGGCGGTTACCTCCTAAAATGTAACGGAGGTGTTTATAAGTCTAATTTTAATATATTTTTAATATATGTAAACTTGTAATAAAAAAAATTAGATTGATTAATGTACAAACAAGTATATTAAGGATTTGTGTCTGATATAGTGACCCGGTATATATGGGTGGGATTTATATCGATCAACGGATAAAAGGTACGCCGGGGATAACAGGCTAATGAATTTTGCGAGTTCTTATCAATAAATTCGTTTGGCACCTCGATGTCGACTCATCACATCCTAGTGGTGAATAATCTGCTAAGGGTTCGGCTGTTCGCCGATTAAAGTGGTACGTGAGTTGGGTTTAGAACGTCGTGAGACAGTTTGGTCCCTATCTACTATACAAAATAAAAAGATAATTGGAAATCGACCTCAGTACGAGAGGACCGGGAAGAGTTAACCTATAGTATACCATTTATTTAGTACAAGTATTGATGGTAAGCCACGTTAATATATGGTAATATTAGTTTAGAACCAATTCTAATATATCTTTTAATAAAAAAAACTTAAAAAAAGTTTTATTACTAAGAATTTTATTAAAATAACAGAAATGTTTAGAGGTTTATTCTTAGTTTTTTAATACTTTAGTAATGTTGTGTGTTACACCTGTGTGGCGGAATTTGGTAGACGCGTGCGACTTAAAATCGCATCTTTATAGGTATCGGTTCAAGTCCGATTACAGGTAATTTATTATTATTATTAAAGTTTTAATCGCGTTAGACGGATGCCTATGGTTTAAAAAAACACGTTAATTTATAAACGATACCCATTTTGTAAATTTTTTTTTGATTTTTATATTTATTTGGAATAAATGGTTCTGTTTTTATCTAATGAAGTGAAATATCTTAGTAATTAGTAAATAATCCAATTGGGATTGAGTAGTGATGAGCGAAAATAAAGCCTAAATCATTTTAGTTTGAACTTTTTTAAAAAAAAGGCCAAAGAAGGTACAAGCCCTGTAAATCAATTATAGAACTGTCCGGGTGGTCTCAATGTGGGCTCATTCCCCATTATTCTAAAGTTCGATTCTTTAGGACAGTATTTTATATATCCCATAATTAAGCTTTGTAGCGATATAAATATAAAACTTTATTTATTATTAGTTTTATTTTCTAAACAAAAAATTAAAAAATTTAATACATTTAAAAAATTTTCAATTAGTTTTGATACAAAAAATTCTAATTGCATAGCCAAAAAATTCTTTTTTCCGAAAAATTCCTTTTTCCAAAAAATTTTGGGTGTAAAGTTAATTAAATTATCAACAGCCCTAATAAGTTTATTTCGTTTAAACAAAAATATCTTGTTAGTTGATTATAATTATAATTATAACTACTTACCGATTCAGCACGCCGATGTTATTAATCGATCCTCAAAAAAGGTCCGTAAGATAATTAATTATTTCAGTATAGGTCTTATATTTTTTTTAAATTTTAATAATAAGTATTTTTTATATAAGAAATATTCATGTTGTAATGTGATGACTATTTCATTAAACACTATTTCATTAAACACAACGTTTGATTTTAATTTAAATATTAAACCCAGTCCACTGATCAATTACATATTATATATTTATATCTTGGATATGTATTTGCGGTTTAAAAACTAACTATCCTAAACACAATGACTAATCATTACTTACTTTCTAATCTACTGGTGTATACAATTAATATTTTACTTGCAGGGACTTTCACCGCCTATTTAATATATTCATTTAATTATAAAAATCAATACCAAAACATTGTTAAACACGACACCATTTACAATTTTTTAAAATTAATCCTATTAGTTTCATTGGGATTATCTTACATTTTTTTTTTACTATTTTTATATTTTTATTACTCATATTATATTTCTGTAAGTAATTATCCATTTTTTGATTTATATAAACTAACCCCATTGATTTACATAAATTTCTTTTTATTTTGATTTGAGTTTTCAATAGATTTCTTCGGTATTATTTTATTGTTTTTAGGGTACTTTGTAGGGATACTGTCTTTACTTGCTTTAGATAATAGGATTTTTTGAAAAAATATTAAATATTTATTTTCATTAAATATATTCATATTAATAGTTTATTTTTATGTTTTTTCTACTAATTTGCTGTTATTTTTTTTATTTTATGAATTGTTACTTATACCTTCATTTCTGATAGTTTACTTTATTAGTCCTAGTAGACGTGCTATACAAGCTTCTTTATATTTTTTAATTTGAACTCAAATTGGATCATTTTTAGTATTGGTGATAGTTGCATACCTTATTTCAGTTGTTGGTAGCAGTGATTTTTCAGATATCAAACTATACACATTTTCTTATTCAGAATCATTTTTTATTTATTTATTTTTATTTTTAGGGTTTGGTTTTAAAGTCCCTTTGTGACCATTTCATTATTGGCTAACTAAAACACACGTTGAGGCTCCAGCAGGTTTTTCAATGTATTTAAGTGGGTTTTTAGTTAAGAGTGCGGTATACGGTTTTTATAAAATGACAACATTACTGGGTGTTGATATCAATACAACATTATTTTCTACTATATGTATAGTTGGTATTATTGACTCTTCATTAAAAATGTGAGGCCAAACAGATTTAAAAAAACTTGTTGCTTATGGTACAATACAGGAAATGAATTTAATTTTTTTAACTTTTTGTTGGGGGGATACAAACGCAATTTTAGGTGGTATATTATTTTCAGCGACTCATGGAGCTTTATCGGCTTTAATGTTTTTTATTGTCGATTGTTTACAACGACGGTTCAATTCTAGATCAGTTGTAGAGATTTCTGGTGTGTTACAAATAACACCGATGTTAGGTATCGCTATTATAATTATGTGTTTTTTATACGCAGGGCTACCAGGCACACTAAAATTTACCTGTGAGTTTTATATATTCTGTGGTTTATTTGAAATAACACCAACACTAACTATAGTCTTGTTTTTTATTGCAAATGTGTTAGGGTTGATTGGTTTTTCCAAATGTTGGTTTGATGCGACATTCGGTATGAATTTAAAAAACCACAAACTAGCACCATTTGATTTGAATATAAAGGAGTTATATATAATTTATATACCTATAGCATTTTTATTTATATTTGTGTTTTTCTCTAACTTTTTTTTTTAAACCTACTTTATTAATAACTCTATTTGAAGGTTTACAAGGTACTTATTCTGTTTATACGTTTACTATATCATTAAAGTAGGAACTTAGTTTATTACATTATATGTATTTTACATTACGCTTTTATATATGCAGTATCTTGAATATAGGGGGTTTTTAACTTGGTGGCCAAAAATGTTTGGTAAAGTTTTTTGCAAAACTACAACATTACCCCACCCACCTAATTAATTTTAATATATATTGGTTTAGAAAATCAAACACTTTAAAAAGTTATTACTTGTAATACAGTACATTATTTGGGATTCACCCCAACCCCTTGTTATAGGAATAGAATTCATTTTTAGGTTATATTTTATTTCACGTGATTTTTACAAGGGTTTATAGAGTGTGGTTTATTATAGTGTTTTACTCTTCTTATTAATTGTAAGTAAAATAAATCCTTTAGTCCATAAAATTAGGTATGGTTGGTTAGATTTTTAGGTGCACTTTAACAAACATACCTAATTTTAAACCAAGCCACTATAATAATTGCCTGGTTTTCACCCTGCAGTCCATACTTTTATTTTTATTATCTACCCTTGTCTACACTTTTTTATTTATTTGATTTGACGCCTCTGTAATAATCTTTTATATTTCTGTTATCTGCTTTACTCTTGGGTTGTGTAATCCTTTCATAAACCTTTGTCTTATCTACCTGTTCTAGGTATTTTTTTAAAAACTTATCATTTTTTATGTGATGTCGTATGTCGTTTAGATTTACTATTATACATTTTAACTTTCGTGACTTTTATTTACTATTTTTTAATCTTAAGTTGATTTTATTATAACTAGTTTTAATATAATTATTTTTATTGTTTATCAATTCTTCAAAATATGGCCGGCTGGTACTACCTATATACAGTACATCACGTGTGGTTTTATGCCTCTTAGATCAACTAAATTAACCACCACACATCTTATCACAATACGAGACTTTTATTTTAGCAAGGGAGCTTTCCCTAATGAGAAGGGGTTTGGTTGTAAACCAAATAGGCAACTAGAATTGGTTTGATTCCAATAGCTTCCAATGTTTGGGATGTTAATCAAATTTTTACAAACTTATACTGTATTTGGTCAGTATTTAAGAGAGCGAGAATACAATGTATTATATTATATTGTGATATTTTTCAGTTTTTATTATTTATTTTTTAATATTATGTTGTATTTATAACTAAAAATATTATCTATCCATTTATAGCAGCGTAATACTCCTCTAGTATTTATTACTTATTTTTAAAATTAGATAAAAAGAGGTTATTATAGGTATTTATGTATAGATATACAAGAGAAACCGCTTTGCAAATAGTTAAAAAAAGTGAATTAACTATATAAACGTATTATAAAACTATAACACGCGATTAACGTGGTGTTCTCATACACAGTTTATTGTTGTTTTTGAAGTTTTATATAACTGTTGTAGTTTTAATGTAACTTTTTTAAAGATCGATCAAAACAACTTTTAATTTTATGGTACATGGGTTTTTTGGGATTTCAATTAGATATGAGCAAGCTTGGTAATAATGATTTCATTTGGCTATTTTTAAAAGATATGTCTGTTACTCGAGTACCGAAGTTTTATTATCTTATGGATAACTATACAAACAGTATTAATAACACAAGATTAGCATTTTATTGGGAGGATATATTCTCTACAAAAGACTCTTGAGACTCAATCAAAGGTAAAGAATTTAGAAAGCGTTTTTGTATGGGAATTTTTAATGGTGATATGCATTATATGTTGGATCCATCATTAAATCGCATTTGATTATTAGAGGGTAAATACGGGCTGTTGTATTGAGATTCAACATTTACAGGCACTAATTCTGACGAGATGGAACCGATGGATTACCTTGGTCTTTATTGGAACCCACACAACAGGTTTGTAGATTGGTTGAGATTTTTACTTTTCAACCCAACCGTTATATTTTAATTTTTATTTTATATTAATATTAATATACTAATTTTTACTTTTAGTTTTTTAGTAGTAATAACGTTGTTACATCTTTATATATTCTTTATTAGTACCTTAATACTCACACTAAGTTAATAATAGTAATAACGTTGTTACATCTTTATATATTCTTTATTAGTACCTTAATACTCACACT
>Ga0315906_10003449_pt1 | contig 20994 bp, 19 predicted proteins | sample LakEriMetagenome_4_FD_203526 | JGI IMG/M metagenome (GOLD analysis project Ga0315906, IMG submission 203526) | Freshwater fungal communities from buoy surface, Lake Erie, Ohio, United States - Buoy 2 MA122 | ecosystem: Environmental > Aquatic > Freshwater > Lake > Lake biofilm | place: USA...
CTTGGTCTATGAGCTTTTTTAGAAGCTGAATGCCTTCAGGCTCTTTCAAGTTCAGGGTGATAGAGCGCTTGTTTCTGTGGGTGTATTGGTAGTCAGAACCCTCTTGGCCGCCCAAGGTGTCGTCGCCCCGCATGTGTTCGGGCATCTGAACTTGAACGACATCGGCACCCCAGTCGGCCAATTGGCGGCAAGCTGTGGGGCCAGCCCTAACTTGTGTGAGATCGATGACTCGAAATCTGGCCAGAGCAGAGGAGGCGGGTTGATGTGGCATTTTGAGGAATTTCCAATGAATTAGGCAAGATTATCCGCAGAAATGCTTGAGAAAATCTCTCGCCTACTTGTTAGAAGACATGTCAACAGGTTCAATTTGCTAGTGCATAGAACAAGTCATGAACCTATTATTTCTTGCGCTATCGAAGTAAGGCTTTCATGTGTTCTGTCTTTTGCATGAAGTGTCTGAGCGTTTTGGATGTGCTCAAAATTTCGCTTCATCGATGCAAAGTAGGTGGGATCGTAGTGCAGTGTCAGGAGGTCTTGGACCACCAAATCAATTTGATCATTTTGAATTTGAGATTGCCAAGCCTCAACAACTTGCTTGCCACGAATAGACACCAATGCATCGAGACGTCTAGAGAAAAGTGCAGGATCTTTGACAAAAAAATCGTAGTCTTCAAGCAATAGTTTGACCCGCTCGTTATCCGAGAGTTCGAGTTGATAGCACTGCCCAGAACGGATAGCCAAGATCAAGGACTCGGGGACGGCCAAATTGCCCACCTTGCGACTTTCCGATTCGACATAAACAGGCTTTGAGAGGTCCATTTGTCGCAAGGCATCCCATAGAAGGGTGTCAAAGTTTTTCTGGCTGGGCTGGGGCTCACCGGGAATAAAGCCAAGCACTGAACTGCGGTGATTGGCAAGGCCTTCTAAATCCAAGACCTGCGCCCCTTGAGCTTTTAAGCAATGCAGGAGCCTGGTTTTACCTGAACCTGTAGGGCCGCAAATGACGCGCCATTGAAGACGCTCAGCCAGAGGTGGAATGGCATGAATCAACTCACTCCGAAAGGCTTTGTAGCCGCCTTCAATGAGATTCACCTTAAAGCCAATTTGTCCCAAGATGAGCGCCAAAGACCCGCTTCGTTTTCCACCGCGCCAGCAGTAGACCAATGGTTGCCAGTCTTTTGGCAGGTCTATGACATGGTTTTCAATGTGCTTCGCAATATTGGCCGCCACCAAGCCTGCGCCTTTTTTTTTGGCCTCGAAAGGGCCAACTTGTTTGTACAGTGTGCCAATGACAATGCGTTCTTCGTTGTTCAAAGACGGCCAATTGACTGATCCTGGCAAATGATCCAGGGCATATTCATCTTCACTTCTGGCGTCAATAATGGCACTGAAGCCACCACTTTTTCCCATGGGAATGGCCATTCGGTTCATGGCTTCCTTGGCGCTCACAGGATTCACACTCACAAAAGGCCCTTCATGCTGATTTTCAGGCCTTGTAAAAGGCCAGTGAGTTGGGGGGTGGTGTGCAATGGCGTGGTCATGAAGTGGTTAGCGCTCCTTGCGCAAATGATCGAATAGAACATAGTTTGAGGCTTGATTATGGCAAACCCGACTTGGAGAAGTTTTGTTTTCTAGGAACAATGGCCATGACTTAATTTTTTTAAAGGTTGGCAATGACTGATCGCAGATTCGCAATTTTGAAAATGACGCTGTTGAGCTTGGGAATGTCTTTCGCAGCACAAGCCATTGCACAAGACAAATTTCCTTCTAGACCGGTCACTGTGGTGGTGCCTCAGGCGGCAGGTGGTGCCAATGACGCCATTGCTCGCGTCATTGCTCAAAAGCTATCGGAACAGTGGGGGCAAACGGTACTGGTTGAAAATCGGCCTGGTGCAGGTGGCAATGTCGGAACAGCATTTGCGGCCAAAGCCAAAAATGACGGATACACCCTGTTGGTGAACGCAGACAGTGCGCAAGTGATCAATCCGGCTTTGTATGCCAAAACTGGATTCGATCCAGTTAAAGATTTTGATCCTATTGCACCCTTGGCCAAAGCGGGCTATGTGTTGGTGGCCAACCCCAGTGTTCCAGCTAACAATGTGGCCGAACTCATTGCCTTGGCCAAATCGAAGCCGGGTGCCTTGTCTATCGCCTCAGCTGGCAACGGCACATTGAACCATTTGATCGGTGAAATGCTCCAAAAGGCAACCGATATTCAACTGCAGCACATTCCCTACAAAGCTGCCGCAGCAGCTGCCACGGATGTGGCGGGTGGCCAGGTTCCTTTGTCGGTCCAAAGCATGCCTTCCTCTATTGCCTTGATTCGATCTGGCAAGCTCAAAGTGTTGGGTGTGGTGAATGAAAAACGCCTTGCTGCTTTGCCTGATTCGCCCACCATTGGTGAAACGGTGGCTGGATTTGGCGCAACCCCTTGGTATGGCATGTTTGCCCCAATAGGCACGCCTAAAAACATCTTGCTTCAAATTCAGAATGATGTGGCCAAGGTGCTTGAGGCCAAAGAGGTTCAGGATCGCTTGGCTACCTTGGGTTGCGAGCCATTCAAAGGCACATCCGATCAGCTGGCACAAATTGTGAGGTCTGATTTGGTGCGTTGGGCCAAAATTGTGAAAGATTCTGGCGCCAAGATTGACTGAGATTGATTAAACCCCACCGTGAGGATGGGTGGGGTCAATCCACAGCACCTGCTCCGGTTTTTCGATGGGCTCAATGTCCAGGTTGACCGATACGGCTTGTCCGTCACTCCTGCAAAGCACGCATTCCAACACTTCTGTGGGGCTGGCATTGATTTCTTGATGTGGCACAAAAGGTGGCACATAAATGAAATCGCCGGGGCCTGCTTCTGCAGTGAACTCCAATTTGTCGCCCCATCGCATGCGCGCACGGCCTTTAATCACGTAAATCACGCTTTCTAGCGGCCCATGATGGTGTGCGCCTGTTTTGGCGTTGGCATGAATGGTGACGGTGCCGGCCCAGAGCTTTTCTGCACCAACCCTTGCAAAGTTAATCGCGGCTTTTCTGTCCATGCCTGGGGTAGAAGGGACATTCCCATCCAATTGGTTGCCGGGCACCACACGCACGCCGTCGTGTTTCCATGCAGGTGTTTCTGCATTGCCTGTGTGTGAATGGTGATGGTCTGTCATATTAACTACCTGTTATTAAACATGCTGTTTATCAACTATAGGTTGTAAAACGATATGTTGTTTGAATTAATCTGTATTTTGAGTTTAATCTAGGCCTATTTTGCTTCAAGCATTGCGTGTTTGTACAGTCTTATCGCACCTTGACCGGCATTTTGGGTTAGTCTGACATTTTTTAAAAACAAATGAAAATGACCAGACAAGCTGCCATCGATCGAGCGTCCGTAGAATTTGACAATGGGGCCTTTCGTGCAATTCTTCAGAAAAGAATTTCTAGGCCCACAGAAAGCCAAAATCCAGCCAGATCTGCTGAACTTCTGGCCTATTTGAGCGAAGAACTCCAACCCGCATTGAAGGCCATGGGTTTTGAGTGCCGCCTCATTGAGCACCCGAAAGCAAAAGCGCCTTTTTTGTATGCTGAGCGATTGGAGGATCCAGCTTTGCCAACCGTTCTGGGATATGGCCATGGGGATGTTATTCGCGGGCTAGAGTCCGAATGGCGAGAAGGCGTTTCACCCTGGACTCTGACTGACTTAGATGGGCGCTGGTATGGCCGTGGCATTGCAGATAACAAGGGCCAGCATTCTGTCAATTTAAAGGCGCTGGCCTGCGTGTTGGCTGAGCGCGGTTGTTTGGGTTTCAATGCCAAGTTCATCATTGAAATGGGCGAAGAAACAGGTTCTCCCGGTTTGAGAGATGTTTGCGCTGAGCATGCAGAGTTGCTCAAAGCAGACTTGTTGGTGGCCTCGGACGGACCTCGGCTCAGAGCAGATCGTCCCACCATCTTTTTGGGATCGCGCGGTTGTCTCAATTTTGACCTCAGCATCGAAGCCAGATCGGGTGCTCATCACTCGGGCAATTGGGGTGGACTGATCTCCAACCCAGGGATTCAACTGGCCCATGCCATCGCCTGCTTGGTCACCGACCATGGCGAGATTTTGGTGCCCGAATGGAAGCCAAAGTCCTTGCCCGATGCCGTGCGGCGCGTGCTGGCTGACTGCGAAGTCGATGGCGGTGCCAATGGCCCTCAGATTGAGCCCGATTGGGGGCAACCGGGCCTCAGTCCTGCCGAGCGGGTTTTTGGCTGGTGTTCTTTCGAAGTATTGGCCTTCAAGACGGGCAATCCTGACAATCCGGTGAACGCCATTCCGCCCAGAGCCAAGGCCACTTGCCAGTTGCGATTTGTGGTGGGCATTGACAGCACAGACATCTTGGGTGCCCTGCGCAGGCATTTAGACCAACATGGATTTTCTTATGTGCAAATTACGGCGGCGCGCGATGAAATTTTCAAAGCAACGCGCATTGACCCAGACGATGCTTGGGTGACGTGGGCTGCCAATTCATTGCAACAGACGACCCACAAAACGCCCGCTATTTTGCCCAATTTGGGGGGCTCTTTGCCCAACGATATCTTTACAGAGGTGTTGGGATTGAAGACCATCTGGGTGCCCCATTCGTATCCTGGCTGCTCCCAACATGCTCCCAATGAACACCTCCCTCCTGAGCTTTTGAAAGAAGGGCTGCAGGTCATGACAGGTCTTTATTGGGATTTAGGTGCAGGCAACACCCCTCATGCCAATTAAACTCTTGGGATGGTTTCAAACTAGAGATTCAAAGGACACGCCATGAACGCTCGTTACGATTGTTTTTGTAAATTGACAGATCTGCTTGATGCGCAGGAGTCCTTGAGTGAAGCCAGACGCCATTTGCACAGATATCCTGAACTCTCATTTCAGGAAAAATCAACGGCTCAGTGGGTGGCTGACAAGCTCCAGGCATGGGGTTATGACGTCACGCGCAATGTCGGTGGTCACGGCTTGGTGGCCACTTTGAAAAATGGTGAGGGCAAAGGCATTGCATTGCGCGCAGACATGGATGCGCTCCCCATCCAGGAGGAGACCCAAAAGCCTTACGCCAGTGAACACTCCGGCACCATGCATGCTTGCGGTCACGATGGCCACACAACCATGTTGTTGGGCGCTGCTCAGCAATTGGCCAAAACGCGGCAATTCAAAGGCACAGTGCACTTGGTTTTTCAGCCGGCAGAGGAGGCCGGTAAAAACAGTGGCGCGCAACAAATGATTGCCGACGGCTTGTTTGAACGTTTTCCTTGTGCTGCTATTTTTGGCCTTCACAACCATCCGGGCGTGGATGTTGGTACTTTCATGTTTGGCACAGGCCCTTTCATGTCCGCCTCCGATACCTGCAAAATCAAAATCAAAGGGAAGGGTGGGCATGCCGCCCGTCCCCATCAGACGGTCGACCCCGTCGTCATCATGGGCAGCTTGATCATGGCCTTGCAATCTGTGGTGTCTCGCAACATTGATCCCCTGCAAACCGCCGTGGTCACCATTGGCACGGCCCATGCTGGCAGTGTGTCCAATGTGATTCCCGATTCTGCAAGTCTGTCACTCAGCATTCGCTCTTTCAGTCCCGAGGTGCGTGAATTGTTAGAGCAGAGAATTACAAGCCTGGTTCGTTCGCAAGTGGATTCCTATGGCGGTGAAGTTGAAATCATTTATGAGCGCGGTTATCCCGTCGTGATCAACTCAGTCCCAGAAACTGAATTTGCGCGGCAAGTGGCCATTGAATTGGTGGGAGAAGAGAAGGTTGTTTTCCCCTTTGGACCTGTCACGGGCAGCGAAGATTTTGCCTATTACTTGATGCACAAACCAGGTTGTTTTTTAAGGCTGGGCAATGGGCGTGACAGCGCTTTGTTGCACAACCCCAAATACGATTTCAACGATCAAAACTTGTCCTACGGCGCTGCCTACTGGACACGGCTCGTAGAGCGCTTCTTAGAAGAAGCTTGAAACCAAAAAACCATTTATAACTGAACCACCGGAGACCTTATGACCATTTCTATGTTCCAAGCCAGCGTGCCTCGCTTGATCAATGGCTTGACCAATTTATCCCACATTTTGGGCAAGGCCCAAGCGCACGCAGAAGCCAAAAAAATTGACCCCACCGTCTTTGCTTCGATGCGTCTTTACCCCGATATGTTTCCCTTAAGCCGTCAGGTACAAATTGCTTGCGACGTTTGCAAGGGACTGGTGGCCAGGTTGGCGGGCGTAGAGATTCCAAACCACGAAGACACTGAAAAAGACTTGAAAGACCTGCAAGCTCGAATTGCCAAAACGATTGCTTTCTTAGAGACCTTCAAGCCTGAGCAAATTGATGGCACCGAAGACAAGGACATTGTGGTGAAGCGCGGCGAAAAAGAGGCCCACTACAAAGGCATGCAGTATTTGCTGGGCCATGGCTTGCCCAATTTGCATTTCCACACCACCACCACTTACAGCATGCTGAGGGCCAGTGGCGTAGAACTTGGCAAGGCCGATTACTTGGGGAAAATCTAATCCTTGCTTGAACAGTGTATTGGCATGACCACTTTAGTCGTCTAAGCCCGACATGCCAATTCGATGTGCCAAGGGTTTGGGGCCTGCAATGCGGTACATCACTTGCCCTGGCCACGACAGATAGCCGTCGAGCCTGCGAGAGAACAAGACGCCATCGGTTTGGCTTTTGTAGGTGGTTCGTGCTTTGGGGCCATTGGGGTTGGCAGGGTCGATGACATCGCAAATGGCTTGTCCTTTTTTAACCTTGGCACCAGGTTTGACATGGAACACCAAGAAACCCGTGCCAGTGCTGTAACCCACGTCCATGCCGCTGATGGGGGAGGCTGGTGATTTCATTTTGGGCAGGGGGGCAGCTTTGCCGTCCAGCACCCCTTGTCTGACCAGCCAGCGGTAGAGATTTTTGGCGTCGGATTTGCCAAGCGCATCACTCACATCGTGCTGACTGCGCATCTCCAAAGTAACCGACATGCAAGCTTGGGGAATTTGGGCATGCGGAAACTTGTTTTGCAAGCGGGCCCACAGAGAGCTGTTGACCCCTGAAAAGGTGAGGGTGCTGGGGTAGGGGTCGTTGTACATCGTGGCTTCAACGCCTAGGTCGGCGGCCAAGGCAGCCAAAGCACCTTGGTTGCCTAGGGGGCCTGTAGGACCCTTCAACCAGTCGTTCTTCGCCGTGAACAAATGCAGCGCCGCATAAATATCGCAATGCAAATCGAGAACGTAATCGGCATCTGTACTGAGTTTTTGCATTTCAACGCGCAATGTCTGCAACTCATTGGCGGGCTTCATCTCGTTCAGGGCTTCCAATGCGGCCTTGCGAATCATCCTCACATTGGCTTCAGGACTGTTGCCAATTTTCTTCCATACTTTTTCTGCAACCGGTTCTGACAAATCAATCCAATTGCGATTGAAGTTTTCCAGGCTGAGGTGGTTATATCTGCCAGCATGGGAGTTGCCGACCAACTGTGACTGGCCAATTGGATTGACGGTGGGCACCAAAACGATTTCACCCTTGATCAAGCCTTTTTTGTCTGCCTCAGCCAACATGGGCATCAAATGGTGCAAGGCCATGGTGCCAGGCATTTCATTGGCATGAATGGCGGCTTGCATGTACACCTTGGGTCGAGCACCCGCCTTGCCAAAGCTAAGCACGGAAACGGTGCGATGCGTACCGGGCGTCATGCTTGGCAAATTGATAACTTTCTTTTTGATGGCCATTTTTGAACCTTGAAGCGAAAGAATTTAGTTTATGCCGATTTCATCTAAATCAAAACCCTAATACGGAATTTATGAATTAGAGTTAGGGTGCTAACTATCTTCAATATTCATTTTTCTGAGGGGAAGTTCATGAACGAAATTGACATCAACAGCCTGCTTGACAAAGTTCGCGGCCAAGACATGACTCGCCAACAATTCATTCGTCGCATGGTTGGAGTTGGTCTAAGCGTTCCGATGGCGGCCCAAATGCTACTGACATCAGGATTAGCCCAAGCTCAAACAAGTTCCAGCTACAAGCCAACCAAACGAGGGGGTGGCGGTGCTTTGAAGTTATTGTGGTGGCAAGGCGCCACGCTGTTGCAGCCCCACTTTGCCAGTGGCACCAAAGATCAAGAGGGATCGCGTATTTTTTACGAACCTCTGGCTGCTTGGGATCACGACGGCAACATGGTGCCTATTTTGGCTGCTGAGGTGCCCACCTCATCCAATGGCGGTGTATCTCGCGACGGCAAGACCATCACCTGGAAGCTCAAAAGAAACGTGCTCTGGCACGACGGCAAACCTTTCACAGCAGATGATGTGGTGTTTACAGCGGCCTATGCGGCCGACCCAGCAACCTCCGCTTACACCAAAGGCTCTTACAGCGATGTGAAGGTCACCAAAGTGGACAGCCATACGGTAAGAGTTGAGTTTCAAAAAGCTTCGCCGTTTTGGGCCGATCCGTTGGTCAGCGCAGCTGGAATGATCATCCCCAAGCATATTTTTGAGTCTTTCAAAGGCGCAACATCGCGCGATGCACCCGCCAATCTCAGGCCTGTTGGCACAGGCCCCTACAAGTTCACCGACTTCAAACCAGGTGACATGTTGCGGGGTGTGATCAACAACGACTACCACGAACCAAACCGTCCCTACTTTGACAGCATTGAAATGAAGGGCGGCGGCGATGCGGTGTCGGCAGCCCGTGCTGTTTTGCAAACGGGTGAATACGACTATGCATGGAATTTGCAAGTAGAGGATGAATTGTTGTTGCGCTTGGAGCAAGGTGGCAAAGGCCGCACCAGCATCACCCCTGGTGGCAACATTGAATTTATCCAATTGAACATGGCTGACCCATGGACAGAAATTGAAGGCGAGCGTGCACACTCTAGCTCTAAACACCCTATCTTGTCAGACAAGGCTGTGCGAGAAGCCATCAGTTTGGTGGTCGATCGGGCTGGTGTTCAAAAGTTCATTTATGGTCGCACTGGCATTGCCACGTCCAACTTCCTGAACAACCCCAAACGCTTTGTATCACCCAACACAAAATTTGAATTCAATCCTGACAAAGCAGCCCAAGTTTTGGAAGCAGCAGGTTGGAGAAGAGGCTCTGATGGCATTCGCGAAAAGGGTGGTCGGAAACTGAAGTTGGTGTTCCAAACCTCCATCAATGGTCCTCGCCAAAAAACACAACAAATTATCAAACAAGCCGCTCAAAAGGCCGGCATTGATATGGAGTTGAAGTCGGTGCCTGCGTCAGTGTATTTCTCATCGGATCCAGCCAATCCCGACACTTACACCAAGTTTTTTGCCGACATTCAGATGTTCACGACGACCATGCCACAGCCTGATCCCGAAGTGTTCATGAACCAGTACCAGAGTTCACAATTTGCAACCAAGGCCAACAAGTGGTTGGGTCGCAATTCAACTCGCTACAACAATCCTGAATACGACAAAGTGTATTTGGCGGCCCAATCTGAAATGGACCCCGTCAAGCGCGCAGCCATGTTCATCAGAATGAACGACATGCCTGTCAATGACATTGCCATCATTCCTTTGGTCTATCGACCCAGAACAGCCGGTATCGTCAACAACTTGGTTGCCCCGCTGTCAGGTTGGGACAACGACTTGTGGCTATTGAAAGACTGGTACAAAACCACTTAATTGAGACGCTATGTTTCGTTATATTTTGCGGCGATTGATGATCGCCGTCCCCAGTTTACTGGGCATCAGCTTGGTGTTGTTCACGGTTTTGGCCATGGCACCGGGCGATCCATTCTCGGAGTTGGTATCCAACCCCAACATCCCTCCCGAAGTGGCTTTGGCCTTGCGCCAGAAGTTTGGCTTAGATGACCCCCTCATGGTTCGCTATTGGAACTGGCTCACAGCCATGCTCCAGGGCGATTGGGGTTATTCTTTCATCAGCCGGATCAATGTCGAAACACTCATCATGCAGCGCATTCCAGTCACCTTGCTGGTGATTGGCTCTTCACAGTTGCTGGCTTTGTGCATTGCCATTCCGGTAGGCGTTTATGCGGCCACCCGTCCGTATTCCATCTTTGATCAAATTGCCAGTACCTTGGCCTTCATTGGTTTTTCATTGCCAACGTTTTTCACGGGTATTTTGCTTATTCTGTTTTTCAGTATCCATTTAGATTGGTTGCCTTTTGTCTATCGAGCAGACATTCCCGAAACGGGATGGCGCTTTTTTTGGGAACACTTCAAGCAAATGATCATGCCTGTGATGGTTTTGGGCATGTTCCAAGCAGGTGCTTGGACCCGATATGTGAGGTCCGCTGTGTTGGACGTGATTCGGTTGGATTACGTCACCACAGCCCGCTCAAAAGGCTTGTCAGAAAAAGTGGTCATCACAAAGCATGTACTCCGCAACGCCTTGATTCCAGTGGTCACTTTGGTGGCGCTGCAAATGCCCGCCATCTTTGGTGGCGCCATTGTCACGGAGCAAATTTTCCGAGTGCCTGGCATTGGCTCTCTCATCATCAGTTCCATGCTGGCCAACGACACGCCCGTCGTCATGGCCGTCACCTTTGTGTTTTCCACGTTGGTGATCGCGTGCAATCTTTTGGCAGATATTTTGTATGGCTGGCTCGACCCTCGCATCTCCTACAACTGAAGGCAAGTTGCCTGCGGTTGCTTCATCCAATCACTCGCCTGGGCGAGAGGCTTGGCGGCGCTTCAAGCGTCACAAATTGGCAGTCGTTTGCAGCGTTGTCCTTGGTTTCATTGTTCTGGCGGTTCTGCTAGGCCCCTGGGTATGGCGTGTCCCAATCAATGAAATTGACTTCAATGCGCGGATGCAGGGGCCATCATGGGCCCATCCACTGGGTACCGACGATCTAGGCCAAGATTTGCTGGCTCGCATGCTTTACGGCGGGCGCATTTCGCTGGCTGTTGGCTTGGCCGCCATGCTCATTGCCATCAGTGTGGGGGTTGTGGTGGGAGCCGTTGCAGGCATGTCCAAGGGACCCGTTGACGCATTTCTCATGTGGATCACAGACCTCTTCTTGTCTTTGCCGCAATTGCCACTGTTGTTGTTGATTTTTTACCTGTTCAACGACACGCTCAAAAAAATGATCGGTCCAGAGGCTGGCGTGTTCGTTTTGGTGGTGGCTGTGATTGGGGGCTTGCGTTGGATGCCCGTGGCCCGCTTGGTTCGAGCGCAGTTTTTAACGCTTCGAGAAAAGGAATTTGTAGAGGCTGCACGCGCGCTTGGCGCGAGTCCTTGGCGACAAGTCACCGTGCATATTTTGCCCAACGCCATGGGGCCTGTTATTGTGGCGGCCACCATCGATGTGGCTGCGGCCATCATTGCAGAGTCCACGTTGTCCTTTTTGGGGCTTGGCTTCCCGCCCGATATCCCAACTTGGGGCCGCATTTTGTTTGATGCCAAAGATCACATGGACGTCGCTGTCCATTGGGCGCTTTTCCCAGGTGCACTGATCTTCATCACGGTGCTCACCATCAATTACATCGGTGACGGTTTGCGTGATGCCTATGATCCGCGCCGTGTGCTTTAAAGAGGTTTCTGAATGACCAACCCCTTATTGAGAGTTCGTGACCTGCAAGTGCACTTTGATACCGATGCGGGCGTTTTGCATGCGGTCGATGGTGTCAATTTTCACATCGACCGTAGCGAAACCTTGGGCGTTGTGGGTGAGTCTGGTTGCGGGAAAAGCGTCACGGCCATGACCATCATGAAACTCTTGGCGATGCCCCCCGGACGCATTGCCAAGGGTCAAATTTGGTTTGAAGAGCAAGACTTGGTACAAGCGGATGCGCAAACCATGCGCAATTTGAGGGCCAAAGAAATTGCCATGATTTTCCAAGAGCCGATGACTTCGCTCAATCCCGTGTTGAGCGTTGGCGAGCAAATTGCAGAATCGCTGCGCTTGCATGAAGGTCTCACGCCCAAACAAGCGATGGTCAAGGCTACCGACATGTTGCGTTTGGTCAATATTCCAAAACCAGACCAGCGGGTGAATGACTACCCGCATCAATTTTCTGGTGGCATGCGCCAGCGCGTGATGATTGCCATGGCACTGGCCTGCAAGCCCAAATTGCTCATCGCAGATGAGCCCACCACCGCTTTGGATGTGACCATTCAAGCGCAAATTTTGGATTTGTTAAACGATTTGAAATCTCAAATGGGCATGTCCATCATGCTGATCACGCATGCCATGGGGGTGGTTGCCGAAACAGCTCAGCGGGTGGTGGTGATGTATGCCGGACGTGTGGTTGAAGAAGCCAGTGTTGAAAAACTGTTTGCAACACCGGCACACCCCTACACAAAAGGGCTCATTCGATCCATTCCTCGCATTGACTTTGACAGTGATCACAAGCAGCGACTTGAAGCGATTCCTGGGTCAGTTCCCAAATTGATCAATCCCCCTATGGGTTGCCGTTTTGCGCCACGTTGCCAATACGCCAACGATCGTTGTACGCAAGAAATGCCTGAACTGCGTGAAATTTCGGCGGGCCATTCTGTGGCTTGCCACTTCTCTCTCTAAATCAAATGACCGATACGCCCACCATCACCGCCAGTTCTGCGCCTCTTTTAGAAGTCAAAGGACTGACCAAGTACTTTTCCATCAAGGGCGGTATCTTTGGTCGAGAAGTGGACCGGCTGCATGCGGTCGATGGTGTGAGCTTTTACATTGCAGCAGGTGAAACACTGGGCATGGTGGGGGAGTCTGGATGCGGCAAATCGACCACAGGGCGTTGCATCCTTCGATTGATTGAACCCAGTTCGGGTGAAGTGCATTTTCAGGGTCAAAACGTTTCTACGATGGGCTCAGATGCCTTGCGCGAAGTGCGGCGAGACATGCAGATTATTTTTCAAGACCCTTATGCGTCCTTAAATCCACGCATGACCGTTGAGGCCATCATTGGTGAAGCCCTGACCATTCACAAGCTCACGCCTTCCCCTGAAAGTTATCGTGCACGCATTGTCGATTTGTTGGAAACCGTTGGCCTCAACGCCGATCACATGAAGCGGTTTCCGCATGAGTTTTCTGGCGGACAGCGACAGCGTATTGGAATTGCCCGTGCGCTGGCTGTGTCGCCCAAACTCATTGTGTGTGATGAACCCGTTTCGGCTCTCGATGTTTCTATTCAGGCACAAGTGATCAACTTGCTGGAAGACTTGCAAGCCAAGATGGGCTTGACCTACTTGTTCATTGCGCACGATTTGTCGGTGGTTGAGCACATTAGCAATCGAGTGGCGGTGATGTATTTGGGCCGCATTGTTGAAATTGCGCCGTCGCGTCAGCTCTACACCCAGCCTAAACACCCCTATACAGAAGCTTTGTTGTCTGCGGTCCCTATTCCAGACCCTACTGCCAAGAAAAAAAGAATTGTGCTCACGGGAGACGTACCCAATCCTGTCAATCGACCCAGTGGTTGTCACTTTCACCCTCGTTGTCCGAAGGCCATGGACAGATGTCGCACGGAAGAACCCGTTTTGAAATTTGTGGGCGATCAGCACCAAGCTGCCTGTCATTTAAACGATTGAATTTTTGGCGCACGGTGCGTCTGCTTCTGAAGGATTTATAGCAATGTTAAATTGGATTGATGAGCGGATACCTTTGCGCTACATGGCGTTCTTTGTCATCGTTGCGCTTTGGGTTGTATCGGCATTGCAGTTGGTAGTGGGGCAGGCCAGCCTCATTTGGGTTCTTCTCTTGTCCGCGCTGGTCATTGTGGGTGTTCATGATCTGCAGCAAACCAGACATGCCATATTGCGCAATTACCCCATCATTGGTCACTTGCGTTTTTTGCTGGAATTCATTCGCCCAGAACTGCGTCAGTATTTTATTGAGGGCGACAGTGAAGCTGTGCCATTTTCACGCTCACAGCGCTCATTGGTCTATGCCAGATCCAAAGGCGATTCAGACAAACGACCCTTCGGCACGCAGTTGGATGTTCGCGCAGTGGGTTATGAGTGGCTAACTCACTCCATGAGTCCATCTGAGATCGAATCGCACGACTTCAGAGTGGCAGTTGGTGGCTCACAATGCAAACAGCCTTACCAGATCAGTTTGTTCAATGTGTCTGCCATGAGCTTTGGCGCATTGAGTGCCAACGCCATCATGGCCTTGAACAAAGGCGCCAAAAAAGGTGGTTTTGCACACGATACTGGTGAGGGTTCAATTTCAAGGTATCACCGTGAACATGGTGGTGATTTGATTTGGGAAATTGGTTCAGGCTATTTTGGATGCCGCAATGAGGATGGCACATTCAGTGCTGAGCGCTTTGTTCAAAATGCCTTGTCGCCACAAGTCAAAATGATTGAAATCAAATTGAGCCAAGGTGCCAAGCCTGGTCATGGGGGTGTGTTACCCGGACCCAAGGTGACGCCTGAGATTGCAGAGGCGAGGGGCGTGCCAGTGGGGGTCGATTGCGTATCACCTGCAGCACACAGCAGTTTTTCAACACCCACTGAACTTTTACAATTTATTCAAAAACTAAGAGAGCTCAGTGGCGGCAAGCCCGTTGGATTCAAGTTGTGTGTGGGCCATCCCTGGGAGTGGTTTGGAATTGCCAAAGCCATGCAGAAAACCGAAATCTATCCCGACTTTATTGTGGTGGATGGTTCTGAGGGTGGCACTGGTGCTGCCCCAGTAGAGTTCACCGACCACATGGGAATGCCCATGCTGGAAGGTTTGCGCTTGGTTCACAACACATTGGTGGGCTTGAAATTGCGGAAACAAATTCGCTTGGGTGCCAGCGGTAAAATTATCAGCGGATTTGATGTGATGCGCACCTTGGCGCTGGGTGCAGACTGGTGCAACAGTGCACGGGGTTTTATGTTTGCATTGGGTTGTATTCAAGCTCAAACATGCCATACAGGCAATTGCCCAACGGGTGTGACCACACAAGATCCAAAGCGTCAAATTGCATTGGTTGTTCCAAGCAAAGCAGATCGCGTGTTTAATTTTCACCATCAGACTTTGGAGTCGGTCAAAGAAATGCTCCAAGCGACAGGATTGCAATCGCCCTCGGAATTGCGCTTGCATCACATCATGCGCCGCGTGAGTGAGCATGAAATTCAAAACTTGTCCGATCTGATGCAAAGTGTGGCGGGTGGTGCTTTGCTTGAGTCGAAAAGCCTGGAAGGCTTGTTTGCCAAATACTGGGAAGCGTCTAGCCCCGACAGCTTTCAGCTTACAACTTAATTCAGACGGTCCTGCGAATCAATCGGCAGGGTTTCATTTCAACTCAATCCAGGCTCTTGTCGTTGGACTTGATCAATGTCAATGGTTTTAAAGGGCATTGCTGTATATTGATTTGCTGCTCATTGATCTCAGAATTGAAGGACTGTATGTCGTTTTTCAGGGTGTTTTTGGCCGTTGTAGCGTTGTTTGCAGCGACTGTTTTGAATGCTCAACCCCAGGCAAATCAGGTCAAAGTTAGCTCGACTGGCAACGTAGTTTCTCCATTTGTGGTCAATATTTGGCCTCAAATTCCGTTTGTCCGTGGCAAAGACTTGTGCCAATACCATGATGCGTATGGACGGACCAAAAGTGGCCAAATGGCCGAGATGACCCACACCATTCGCGATTTGTTGCGCGAAGGTGTTGATTCTCGCAACATGGTGGCTTTGCTCAATGCCATGGATGGCCAAGTCAATCAACAAAGATCAGTGGCTGGCAGCAGCCCTGGCATGGACATCATGCTTGCAGGGTCACTCAAAGCCTCACTTGACAAGGTGTATCGTGATCGCAACCCACAGATTCGCAGGTTTGTTTTTTTTAACACCAAACCATTGAATGAGTTGTTGCGTGAAATGAGAGCACCGCAAACCCAAGTTGTTTGGGATCCGAAATTCATCAAGTCATTGTCGGGGGTCGCTTATGGCACTTATTCCTATGCACCCAGCTGCAAGGGTGACTTGTTGGTCACTGTGCATATTGATCTCAGTTGTGGCAACACCTACCATTTTCAAGCACAAGGTTTTCCTGAACTGGTGATGCAAAACATTGGCGTTCAAATCTTTGAAACATTCCACCAAACGCAGTTTCCATCCAAATTGAAAATTGGCACCAAGCAATTGGAGTTGGTGGGAGCACCTGGAACGGGTGTGAGCGTTGCACCCACGCCTCGATCTGCTGAAATGGCTTGCAAGGCTATTCAAGCAAGACTGCCTACTGAAGAAGAATACGAGTATTTGTCCAATGTGGGTGATTGGAATGGCGGAGTGACTTGTTCGCGCAATAAATTGTGGGCCATGACCAACAACATGGTGATGGCGCCTGATCTGCGCAACCCTTCACCTGTTAGACCTGTCGCCGAATTTCCTGGACAAGTCTTTAGCTATTACTGCGTTCGTTAAACCAATCCACTTGAAAGACACTGTGATTTACAAATTCAAATCCAAAGTGACGGGTGATCTCATCATGCTGGAGCCTGATGCCAAAAGGCTTCTTCGCATCATGGACAAAACAGATCAAGCCAAAGGTATTTTGCTGGCGGCGCAAATTTCCGATGCCATGGCTGCCATTGAAAAAGCAATTGCACTTGAAGAAACGGAAGGCATCCAAGATCCCAAGCAAGTGAGCTTGCGACAGCGAAGCATGCCCATGTTGAAAATGTTAAAGCAGTGCCACGATCAATCAGAGGATGTGGTTTGGGGAGTCTAGCCTCAAACTTACAACGGGCTAGTCGGTCACTTGGTAAACATGGGACCAGTGAGCTTGAAACCCGCTTGAATATTTCGTTTTGCAAACCACGCTAGATTCATTTCCAAAACAAATCGAACCGGCTTTGTAGAGCAGTGTGAATCGTCGCTCATTGGTTTCATGTCAAGCAAATTGACAATGGTGCCATCGTCTGCCACAAAAGCTGCGGTCAGTGGCAGCAGGGTATTGCGCATCCAAAAACATTGCACAGAGGGCTGCTCAAAAATAAACAGCATGCCCTCGTTTTGCGGCATTTCTTTGCGCCACATGAGGCCAATTTGGCGTTGCTCAAAGTTTTGTGCCAATTGAACTTGAATGAGGTGCATGCCTGCACTGAGGTTGGCTCTTTGTAGGTTGATTTGAGGGTTACCTTGTGGGGTACCTTGTGCGATTGCAGAAAACGACATCAATGCAACTAACAAGCTGCCCAAAATCTTTTTCAAGATGGCTGGCAAATGTCCGAATTGGAATAATGGATGATGGGTCATAAGTAGGCTGAACAGAACCAGTGGTAAGGTCAATTGTGACTTATTTTGTCCTAGAATGATTCATCGGAGATTTTGTCCATGTACCAATACATTCAAGTTCCCAAGCAAGGCGCCAAAATCACGGTCAATGCCGACAATTCATTGAATGTGCCTCTGAACCCCATCATCCCTTTCATCGAAGGCGATGGCACTGGCGTAGACATTACACCTGTCATGATCAATGTGGTTAATGCAGCGGTCAAACAAGCCTATCAAGGGCAGCGTGAAATTCAGTGGATGGAAGTTTTTGCAGGTCAAAAAGCAACTCAGCTTTATGGACCCGATGTGTATTTGCCATCTGAAACTTTGGCGGCTCTGAAAGAGTTTGTGGTTTCCATCAAAGGCCCCCTGAGTGCACCTTCCTCGGGTCACATTCGGTCCCTGAATGTGGCAATTAGGCAAGAGCTTGATTTGTTTGCGTGCGTCAGACCACTGCGGTATTTCAAAGGCGTTCCATCGCCCGTTCGGGAGCCTGAAAAAACCAACATCACTTTATTTCGTGAAAATTCTGAAGACATCTACGCGGGCATTGAATACGCTGCCCAGAGTGAAGCGGCGCAAAAGTTGATTGCTTTTTTAACCACCGAATTGGGTGTTAACAGCATTAGATTCCCGGAATCATCTGGCATTGGCATTAAGCCGGTTTCTAGCGAAGGCACACAGCGTTTGGTCCGAAAGGCTATTCAGTACGCCATTGACCACGACAAACCCAGTGTCACTATTGTGCACAAGGGAGCCATCATGAGGTACACAGAGGGTGCCTTTCGCGATTGGGCTTACCAATTGGCAGAAACTGAATTTGCTGCACAGCGCATCGATGGTGGTCCTTGGTGCCTTGTTCAGAGTCCCAAAACAGGCAAGAGCATCACCATCAAGGACATGGCCATGGACGCTTTCTTGCAACAAATTTTGATGCGCCCTCAAGAGTTTTCGGTGGTGGCCACTTTGAATCTCAATGGCGACTACATTTCTGATGCGGTCTCCGCTCAAGTGGGGGGCATCGGAATTGCCCCCGGCGCCAACATGTCTGACACTGTGGCTTGCTTTGAGGCCACTGTTGATGCTTTTTCAAAGTTTGCAGGCAAAGACTATGTCAACCCTGGCTCAGAAATTTTGTCCGCAGAAATGATGCTCAGGTACATGGGTTGGACTCAGGCCGCTGACCTCATTGTTCACGCCATGGAAGCTGCAATTCAGAGTAAAAAAGTGACCCACGACTTTGCCAAGCTCATGGATGGCGCCTCCCAAGTGAGTTGCTCTGGATTTGGTCAGGTGATCATTGACCACATGTCAGTCTAGCGGTGGCCGTTGCAAAGCTTGACCATCATGTATGAAGAAAACCAAAGCTTTGTCGCCGATTCGTTCATGGCGCTGTATGTCAAACCTGGCCAATACAAACCCAGCTTGCCGCGGACTGAGCTTTTGCAAAGATACGAATTGTGTGAAGACTTGGCCACGATGTTACAAGACACCGTCAGTACCCAACAATTCCAGCTTGGGATCACCGAAGACGATGCTTTGAAAACATGCTGGCAAGGCCTGTTGGCGCAGCCGGAATTGGTTCAGACCCCAGAGGCGTTTTGGGTTGTTTGTCGACTGGCAGAACTCTTATCTTGGCCTATTCCTGAGCATCAATGGGATTCTCCACAACACCCCTAGCAGTTCCGCAGTTTCACTAAAACTCATGCCAAAGCAAGAAATCGTGAGCTTAGTTAAGATCGGGGTATGAGAAAACTTCCACCATTGAACGCTGTCAGGGCATTTGAGGCAGCAGCGCGTCATATCAGCTTTACCAAAGCCGCCAAAGAGCTTTTTGTCACCCACGGTGCTGTTAGCAAACAAGTCGCAAGTCTAGAAACTTGGTTGGGAACGGCACTCTTTAATCGAGCGCAATCGCAGTTAAGTTTGACGGATGCAGGCAAGACCTTCCTGGCGGCCGTCACGCCGGCATTGGATCGAATTGCCATCACCTCCATGCAGTTGTTGGAACACACCGAGCCGACAGCCTTGCGAATCAGTGCACCCCCTACCTTCACCATGAGGTGGTTAATTCCTAGAATTTCGGCTTTTCAGAGGAAGCGCGGGGGTGTTGAAGTTAAATTAACAACTTCAACGGCGCCCGTTAACTTTGAAGATCGCATTTACGACGTGGCCATCCGAGGGTCGAATCAAGCTATTCCTGGCATGCTGTCTGTACCGTTCATGACAGAAACCATCGTGCCCGTTTGTCATCCAGATTTGATGGAAAACGGCCAATTGGATTATCCCAAGCTGCTCGCAAACCACACGCTGATCAGCTATGACACCGAGCCCATGGCCTGGTCAGAATGGTTGTCAATGGCATCTCAACCCGATCTGCGTGTTTTTCATTCCTTGCAGTTTGAGCAAATGTATTTTGCACTCCAGGCCGCAGCAGAGGGTCTGGGCGTGGTGCTCGTCCCCTTGTTTTTGGTGGTAGACGACATCATTGCTGGCCGCATGTGTGCCCCATTTGGTTTGCTTGGAGCTAGACAACGCCGCTATTACGCCAATGCTTCGCTGAGCAATCACGAAAGCCCCATCATTGCTGGTTTTTGTGAGTGGCTCTTGAAAGAGGGCCAAGATACTGAACAATCGATTGATCAGTGGTCATCCGCTATGGGCTGGACGCCTTCCATGCCTTCGTAGTTTTGAATGCTGTACCAACACCTCCCTTTGAATGAGTATTCCCTTTCATGCAACAAGATATCCTAATCAATTGGTCGCCTCAAGAAACACGTGTTGCGGTCGTGGAGCAGGGAGCTGTTCAAGAGTTGCATGTCGAGCGATCGTTGGAACGAGGCTTGGTTGGCAATGTTTATTTGGGCAAGGTAGCCCGCGTTCTTCCAGGTATGCAGTCTGCATTCATTGACATTGGGCTTGAACGTGCAGCTTTCTTGCACGTGGCCGATGTGTGGCAACGACAGCCCGAAGGTGAGCCCCCCCAACTGGCCCGCAGCAGTCAAGCTTTGGTACCCATTGAAAAACAAGTTTTTGAGGGGCAATCCTTGATGGTTCAAGTGGTGAAAGATCCCATTGGAACCAAAGGCGCTAGGCTTTCAACGCAGATCAGCATTGCAGGGCGTCATCTTGTTTTCTTGCCCCAAGATGATCACATTGGCGTCTCACAAAAAATTCCATCAGACCAACGTGACGCACTCAGGGAGCGCTTGCAAAATTTGGTGGGTCAGCAGGGGGGTGGTTTTATTCTCAGAACCAATGCTGAAGATTCTTCTGATTCAGAATTGGGGGAAGACATCTCTTACCTTCGCAAAACTTGGGGGCGCATCAAAGATGCTTCAGTGCGATTGCCTGTTCAGTCTTTGTTGCATCAAGATCTCACTCTTTTGCAGAGAGTTTTGCGCGATTTGGTGGGTGAGGGTACACAAACCATTCGCATCGATTCCAAAGAGCAATTTGAACTTTTGTCCGCTTTCGCCAAAGAGTTCATGCCAGATGCTGCCACCCGTTTGCAACTTTACAAAGGAGAAAGGCCCATCTTCGATCTTTATGCCATCGATGAGGAAGTGGCCAAGGCCTTAGGGCGTCGTGTTGATCTTAAGTCGGGCGGATACCTCATCATTGATCAAACAGAAGCTCTCACCACTGTGGATGTCAACACAGGCGGGTATGTTGGCGCGCGCAACTTTGACGATACGATTTTCAAAACCAATTTAGAAGCAGCCCATGCCATTGCAAGGCAATTGAGACTGCGCAACCTTGGCGGCATCATCATTGTCGATTTCATTGACATGAGCCGTGA
>Ga0315906_10003452_pt1 | contig 20990 bp, 18 predicted proteins | sample LakEriMetagenome_4_FD_203526 | JGI IMG/M metagenome (GOLD analysis project Ga0315906, IMG submission 203526) | Freshwater fungal communities from buoy surface, Lake Erie, Ohio, United States - Buoy 2 MA122 | ecosystem: Environmental > Aquatic > Freshwater > Lake > Lake biofilm | place: USA...
GCCTGGGAATTTCGCTGGAAGAACAGAAGCGTCTCAGTGGTGTAGCCGTGGACTTTGTATTGGATTCCGTTTCGGTGGCCACTTCTTTTAAGGAAAAACTCGCGGAGCTCGGTATAATATTCTGCTCCATGAGCGAGGCGGTGAAAGAACACCCAGAACTGGTAAGGCAATATCTGGGAACTGTAGTTCCGCGAAGTGATAATTTTTATGCAGCGCTTAACTCGGCGGTGTTTACCGACGGATCGTTTTGCTACATACCGAAAGGGGTAAGATGCCCTATGGAGCTCTCTACATATTTCCGCATTAATGAAGCCGGAACCGGCCAGTTCGAGCGCACCTTGCTTATCGCTGATGAAGGAAGTTACGTGAGTTATCTGGAAGGATGCACGGCTCCTCAGCGCGACGAGAATCAACTTCATGCAGCGGTGGTAGAACTCGTTGCCTTGAAAGAAGCAGAAATCAAGTATTCTACCGTACAAAACTGGTACCCAGGCGACAGAGAGGGAAAAGGAGGTGTTTTTAACTTCGTTACCAAGCGCGGTATCTGTGCAGGCGACCGCTCCAAAATAAGCTGGACTCAGGTTGAAACAGGGTCTGCCATTACATGGAAATACCCTTCCTGTGTGTTGAAAGGAGATTACTCTATAGGGGAGTTTTACAGTGTAGCTGTTACCAACAATCGCCAGCAGGCTGATACAGGCACTAAAATGGTCCACTTAGGCAGGCATACCAAAAGCACCATCATATCCAAGGGAATAAGCGCAGGCGAAAGCCAGAATTCCTATCGAGGGTTGGTGCAAATTAATCGCAGCGCAGAACACGCAAGGAATTTCAGCCAATGCGATTCCCTTTTAATGACTGATCGCTGTGGAGCCCATACCTTTCCCTATATCGAAGTAAAAAACAAAACGGCTAAAGTGGAGCACGAGGCCACCACGAGCAAAATAGGAGAAGACCAGATTTTCTATTGCCAGCAGCGCGGCATCGACGAAGAGCAGGCCATAAGCCTTATCGTTAACGGATATGCAAAGGAAGTATTGAACCAGCTTCCCATGGAATTCGCTGTGGAAGCGCAGAAATTGTTGGCTATATCGCTGGAAGGCTCCGTTGGTTGAACCCTAAGAATATATAATCATGCTGGAAATAAACGATTTGAAATGCACTATAGCCGGGCAGGAAATTTTAAAGGGACTCAACCTGTCTGTAAAACCGGGAGAAGTGCACGCTATTATGGGGCCAAACGGCTCCGGAAAGAGTACGCTTGCTTCCGTTTTGGCAGGAAGAGAGGAGTATGAAATTTCCGGAGGGAAGGTCGATTTTCTTGGAAAAGCACTGCTGGAGATGTCACCTGAAGAGCGCGCAAGAGAAGGCGTTTTTCTCGCTTTTCAATATCCGGTAGAAATACCGGGCGTAAGCAATATGAATTTTGTTAAGGCCGCCCTTAAAGCCGTACGGGAACACAGGGGCGAACCCGCCTTGACTGCAAAGGAATTTTTGGCCTTGGTAAAAGAGAAATCGGCGCTCGTTGAACTCGACGGAAGATTGGCGAACCGCTCCGTTAACGAAGGATTCTCCGGGGGAGAGAAAAAGCGCAATGAGATATTTCAAATGGCCATGTTGGAGCCCAGACTGGCTATTCTCGACGAAACAGATAGTGGCCTTGATATAGATGCCCTCCGCATTGTAGCCAATGGCGTGAATGCTATGAGAAATAAAGATCGTTCCTTCCTGGTAATTACCCATTACCAGCGTCTGCTGGATTATATCGTTCCCGATTATGTTCATGTTTTGTATCAAGGAAGAATCGTAAAGAGCGGAACCAAAGAACTGGCCCTGGAACTGGAAGAAAAAGGCTACGACTGGATTAAACAGGAAACCGTAAGCGCCTAACATGAGTGCAGAAACAGCAATTTCCCCAAAAGAGGCTTTTGTCGAATCGCTGAAGACCTCTGTATTGCCAGGTACGGTGGATGAATCGCTGTGCCGACAGGGATTGGAAGCGTTGGACCGGCTCGAGTTCCCTACTTCTAAAACCGAAACCTGGAAATATACCCGTGTCGGAAAGATTATCGGAGAGCGGTTTTCGTTTGCCAAAGGGGGCAATGTCGCTGTAGACGATGCCATCGGCGCGGATAGCCATCTCCTTATATTTAGAAACGGCTTTTTTGATGCCGCCTCGAGCCGTATTTTATCCGAAACGGAGGGGGTACGTATTAGCTGCCTCTCGGAATCTATTGGTGCGGGGGAGTCAGAAATTTCTTTGATGGGGAAAATTTTGGAGGAAGGGGAGACTAAGGATATTTTTCCTGCGCTTAATGCGGCATTTCATCAGGATGGACTGTTCCTTAGCGTTTCGCAGGGTCTAAGCCTGAAGCATCCGATAGAAGTTGTATTTATTCAGGATGGAGCCCAAACTGTTTCTATGCCGCGAAATCTGATTGTAATGGCGCCGGGTTCGAAAGCTGAGGTATTAATTAGAGTTTGTTCGGGTTCATCCGATAAGCAATTGGTCTGCGGCGTTACAGAAATAAACGCGGAACAGGGCGCTTTGTTAAATCTATACAACTGTTGTTTCGACGCCAATGGATTGCACGTTATTTGGAACAGTGAATCCCATATAGGGGCCGATGCCGTGGTTAATACGTTCGTGTTTTCCGCAAGGAGTTCGTGGGCACGCTTTAACGCCAGCGCCCGTCTTAACGGCAGGGGAGGGGAGTGTGGCCTTTATGGGTCGTATTTTTTGCAGGAAGAGGAACACTGCGATCACCGCACGGTGGTAGACCACAAGGTGCCCGATTGTCTTTCGAATGAATTGTATAAAGGAATAGTGAGCGACCGAGCCACGGGAGTTTTTAACGGAAAGGTTTTCGTTCGTAAGGATGCCCAGCGCACCAACGCTTACCAGCGCAATGCGAATCTTGTTATGAGCGACGGGGCTAGCATGAATTCCAAGCCCGAATTGGAAATCTACGCCGACGATGTGAAATGCAGTCACGGAAGCACGACCGGGCAGTTGGATGAAGAAGCCATGTTCTACCTGCGCTCCAGAGGCCTTTCCGAACACGAATCAGCGATGTTGCTCATTCGCGCCTTTCTATCGGAAGTAACTGGAAAAATAAACAACGATGCCCTGCGCGGGTTTATAGAGAAACAACTGGGGATTGCTGCGGATACCCAATGAACCCTGAACAAGACATAACAACGGGCAAAGCCATAAACTGGGAGAAAGTCCGCAAGGATTTTCCCATCCTGCAACAACAAGTTAACGGCCATCCGCTTGTTTATCTGGACAATGCTGCCACTGCTCAGAAGCCCAAGCGAGTAATAACTGCGTTGGAGGCGTATTATTCCGGCTATAATTCCAATATACACAGAGGGGTTCACTATCTGGCATCGAAAGCCACGGAGGCTTTCGAAGGCGCTCGTAATCGTATAGCGGAATTTATTGGGACGAATGATCCCGGAGAGATAATTTTTACCTCGGGAACTACCGAGGGCATAAATCTCGTTGCATCTTCCTGGGGAAGAGCCTCGCTGCGAGCCGGTGATGAAATTCTTCTCTCCGGAATGGAACACCACTCCAATATCGTTCCGTGGCAACTGCTAGCCGAACAAACAGGAGCTACTATCAAAGTTATTCCGGTAAGCCAAGACGGCTCTTTGCCTATGGACTCCTTTCGAAGTTTGCTTTCGGAGAGGTGCAAAGTGCTCGCCATTACGCAGTTGTCTAATGCTCTCGGCACAGTTAATCCGGTGAAAGAGATGGTGAAAGAGGCGCATGCCGCAGGAGCGGTGGTGTTGGTAGATGCCGCCCAATCTGCGCCCCATTTACTCCTTGATGTAAAGGATTTGGAATGTGATTTTCTGGTTTTTTCAGGACATAAACTATGCGGCCCTACGGGAACGGGAGTACTTTACGGAAGAAGGCAACTGCTGGAGTCTATGCCGCCCTATAAAGGAGGGGGGGAGATGATCGCTGAAGTAACGTTTAACGGAAGCACATGGAACGAACTTCCATGGAAGTTTGAAGCAGGAACACCTAATATCGGCGGAGTAATTGCATTGGGCGAGGCAGTGGCGTATCTACAAGACCTCGGCATGGAAGAAATTGCCGCGAGGGAACATGAATTGCACCTGTACCAGGAAGAACGGCTCCGCGGATTTTCTGGTCTTCGTATTTTGGGAGAAGCTCCGGTAAAGGGGAGCCTAAGCTCGTTTGTAGTAGATTCAGTGCATCCTTTTGATATTGGTTCCCTGTTGGATCAAATGGGTATTGCTGTGCGAACGGGACATCATTGCACGCAGCCACTGATGAGGCAGTTCGGAATCCCCGGAACGGTGCGCTCCTCTCTTTCTTTTTACAATACACGGGAAGATGTAGATCGCTTTATTACAGCACTGGGCAAGGCCCTCAAAATGTTGAGATAATAAATGAGTGCGGCAAGAGTTAGCATAGAAGCACAGCAGCAAGAACTGATTGAAGAGTTTTCTGCCTTCGACGACTGGATGCAGAAGTACGAATACATTATTGAATTAGGAAAGGAGTTGCCGGTTATCGAGGAGGCATACCGAAACGAAGACCACCTGATTAAGGGATGCCAGTCCAGGGTATGGTTGCACGCAGCGCTGGACGATGAAGGCAATCTGAAGTTTACTGCGGACAGTGATGCTATTATAACCCGAGGTATGGTAGCAATGGTAATTCGGGTGTTGGACGGACAAAAACCTTTAGACGTCGCTAATGCCAACCTTCACTTTGTGAACGATATAGGATTGAGCACCCACCTGTCTCCAACCCGAAGCAATGGGTTGGCAGCCATGATAAAACAAATGAAAATGTACGGCCTCGCCCTCAGTGTTTCTTGAGGGTGGCTTATATCGTATATATGGACAAGAAGGAATTCGAGAATAAAATAATTGCGATGCTCAAGACGGTGTATGACCCGGAAATTCCCGTCGACATCTATGAGCTGGGACTTATCTATGATATCGCTATTTCCGAAGAGGGAGAGGTACAGGTGAGCATGACGTTAACTTCGCCGTCTTGTCCGGTAGCCGAAACCCTTCCTGCCGAGGTGGAACAAAAAGTTGCCGCCGTGCATGGGGTGAAAAGCGCCAAAGTGAGTATTACCTTTGATCCTCCCTGGGACAAATCCATGATGAGCGAAGAAGCTCAGCTCGAATTGGGATTTTTGTAATAGGGGAGCAGCGGGAACATTGAGTTTCCGGTTTTGTTTGAGCCCACGTATACCTTTGCACATGAAAGCACCACGCGGCATCGCCATTCTTGGCTCTACCGGTTCCATTGGGCGACAGGCCCTGGAAGTTATTCAGGCAAATCCCGAAAGTTTCCGGGTAGAAGTATTAACCGCCAATCGCAATTGGGAGGAATTATGCCAGCAGGCGATTGCTTTCAATCCCAATGCCGTCGTTATCGGTGATGAAAGCCATTACAATGAACTGAAGGATATTCTTTGGCCGTTGGGAATAAAAGTATTTGCCGGGGAGGAGGCGCTATGCAGCATTATGGACATGGAAGGGGTAGACATGGTCTTGACGGCGCTTGTGGGATATGCCGGCCTAAAGCCTACGTTGGCGGCCCTGCGCTGCGGCAAGCCGATTGCACTCGCCAATAAGGAAACCCTCGTGGTGGCCGGAGATTTGGTAACCGGACTGGCAAAAGAAAGCGGAATAAATATCTATCCGGTGGATTCGGAGCATAGTGCTATTTTTCAATGCCTTGCCGGAGAATTCCACAATCCGATAGAAAAAATCGTTTTAACGGCCTCTGGAGGGCCTTTTAGAGGCAAAAAACGAGACGATTTGGCAACAGTTCTGCCCGAACAGGCCTTGAAGCACCCCAATTGGTCCATGGGAGCCAAGATAACCATCGATTCGGCAAGCCTTATGAATAAAGGCTTGGAGGTTATAGAAGCGAAGTGGCTGTTTGGGCTGGAGAGCTCGCAAATTGAGGTTGTAGTTCATCCGCAGAGCATTATACACAGTCTGGTGCAGTTTGAAGACGGTTCCATGAAAGCGCAGTTGGGTCTTCCCGATATGAAGCTTCCTATTCAGTATGCTTTGGGCTATCCTAATCGTTTGGCGAATGATTTTCCCCGATTCAATTTCTTAGACTACCCTACTCTTAGCTTTGAGCAGCCGGACATGGAAACGTTCCGAAATCTTCGCCTGGCCTTTGACGCGCTGCAAAAGGGAGGTAATATGCCCTGCGTTCTGAATGCTGCTAACGAAGTAGCTGTGGATCGTTTCCTGAAGGGGAGCATTGGATTTTTGGCCATGAGCGACATGATCTCCGACGTAATGCAAAGCGTGCCCTTCGAGGGATCTCCCAGCCTCGAAAACTATATGGCCAGCGATGCAGAAGCCCGAAGGAGAGCTGAGGAATGGTAAGCAGGTTTTAGCGGCGATTTCAGCGAATGAGCCCAAGGGCTCAAACGAGGCGATCGAAAAAATTCGATTGGAACAGGAAATTTTCTTGAAGTTGATTAAAGGAGAAAAAGCCTAAAAACCTCACAGAGTCATTATGTCTTTTTCCTTGTCTTCCACAATGGCATCTACTTTAGTGGTAAAGCCATTGGTAAGGTTTTGAATCTTTTCTTCGGCCCTTTTGGCGTCATCTTCCGGCAGCCCTTCTTTTTCTGCCATCTTAATGAAGTCGTTGGCATCTTTTCGCGCGGTACGGATACTTACTTTCGCATGTTCCCCTTCAGCTTTGGCGCGTTTACTCAGGTCTTTGCGGCGTTCCTCGGTAAGGGCGGGGATATTAATGATAACTACATCGCCGTTGTTTTGGGGATTAAGCCCAAGATTAGCATTTAGAATGGCATCGGCGATGGGATGAAGCATGGACTTCTCCCAAGGTTGAACCATAAGTGTTCTGGGATCCGGGGAAGTAACATTAGCTACCTGTTTTACAGGCATGAGGCTGCCGTAATAATCTACCTTAACGGCGTCGAGCATGGAAGGATTGGCCCGGCCGGCGCGTACTTTGGTGAGTTCTACTTCCAGGTGCTCGATGGCTTTTTTCATTTGGGCTTCGGCCTCCGAAATGGCCATTTCAACTTCTTCGTTCATCGCGTATGGTATTTGTTGTCAGAATTCTACCAGGGTGCCCACGTTTTCGCCGAGAACAACTTTGCGGAGATTTCCGGGTTTATTCATATCGAAAACGATAATGGGGAGTTTGTTTTCGTTGCACAGCGTAAAGGCCGTCATATCCATCACATTTAGCCCTTTTTCGTATACTTCATTGAACGATACCCGTTCGTAACGCACGGCTGCAGGGTCTTTTTCCGGATCTGCGGTATAGATTCCGTCTACTCGGGTGCCTTTTAGAATTACATCGGCTTCTATTTCAACGGCTCTCAAAGAGGCCGCTGTATCTGTAGTGAAATAGGGGTTTCCAGTTCCCGAACCGAAAATAACCACCCGACCTTTTTCCAGGTGTCTAACTGCCCGGCGACGAATAAAAGGTTCAGAAATCTGTTTCATTTCGATGGCCGATTGCAGCCGGGTTTGTATCCCAACTTTTTCCAGTGAGGCCTGCAAAGCCATGCTGTTTATCATAGTTGCCAGCATGCCCATATAATCACCCTGTGTACGTTCGAGTCCGCCGGCTACCGCTTGTACCCCACGAAAAATATTGCCCCCGCCGATAACGATGGCAATTTCCACGCCAGACAGCGAAACTTCCTTTATTTCATGGGCGTACTGGGAAAGACGATCGTTATCAATCCCGAATTGTTTCTCTCCCATAAGCGCTTCGCCGGAGAGCTTGAGGAGTATTCTTTTGTACTTCATTTTGCGGGAGCTAATATCCAAAAATTTTCGCAGCTGCTGGTTTTTTGGGTGAACCCGCATGGCATAAAAAAAAGAGCCGCTTCCTAAAAGGCGGCTCTTTTCAAATGTTTTGCTCTTCTAATTAGCTCAGTGAGCGGCGGAAGAAAGCAGTAACCGTAAGATCCTTATCAGAATCCTGCAAATACTGCTTAATGGATTTTTTGCTGTCCTTGATGAACTCCTGATTAAGCAGGGTGCTCTCCTTGTAAAACTTGTTTAGACGACCGAGGGCAATTTTCTCGGCCATTTCAGCGGGTTTGCCTTCTTGAATAGCCAATTCGCGACCCACTTCGATTTCGCGGTCGATTACACTTTTCGGCACTGAATTCTCGTCGAGTGCAATCGGGTCCATAGCGGCAATTTGCATGGCAATATCCTTGCCGATTTCGTCGGTAGTAGCTTTGTTAAACGCAACCAAGGTAGCGAGACGATTTCCGGGGTGGATATAAGCAACCACTTTTCCTCCCTGGAGGCTATCGTATTGGCTAAGGTCAATTTTCTCGCCAATCTTCCCGATTTCATCGGTAATCTTATCTCCGATGCTGCGACCTGATTCATCGAAAGGAAGCGAGCGAAGGGAATCTAAATTTTCCGCTCCGGAGTTGATGGCCGTCTTGAGGATGCTCTGAGCGACCCCAACAAAACCTTCGTTTTTAGCCACGAAATCGGTTTCACAGTTCAGCACAATCAGAGCGCCGCGGGTTCCATCTGCACTTGTGCCGGCGATAACAGCTCCTTCTCCGGCTTCCCGGTCGCTGCGTTTTGCCGCCACTTTCTGTCCTTTCTTGCGGAGAATATCAACGGCCTGCTCGAAATCGCCTTGTGCTTCCTGCAGGGCTTGCTTACAATCCATCATACCGGCACCGGTTTGCTGGCGAAGCTTATTTACATCTGCTGCGGTAATGTTCATAGTATAAATATTGCTCTGAATTTTCGTTCAGAAAATGAAATCTTTAATTATTTGTCCTAAAGAAACTGGTAAGATAGATGCCCGAGAGAACTTATTCTGCGGCGCCTTCGTCTGGGCTGTCGGTGGTAATTTCAGGAACGTCGGCTTCTTCAACATTTACGGAGAGGATGCGCTTACGGCTTGGCTTTACTTCTTCCACAACGTCTTCCTGATCTTCATCCGATCCCTTTGTTTTGTCAGCTTTTCTTTCGGCAATACCATCGGCAATTGCAGTCGTAATAACGTCTAGAATCTTTGTAATAGACTTCGAGGCGTCGTCGTTAGCAGGAATTGCGAATTCTACCTTGCGTGGATCTGAATTGGTATCTACCATAGCAATTACTGGTATACCAAGTCGCTTGGCCTCTGCTACAGCAATGTGCTCCTTAAGAATATCAACCACGAAAAGAGCTGCAGGCAAACGGGTGAGATCTGCAATAGAACCGAGGTTCTTTTCAAGTTTTGCACGCTGGCGGCTAATCTGGAGTTTTTCGCGCTTTGAAAGAGTATCCATTGTGCCGTCATCTCCCATTTTGTCGATTTGGGCCATTTTACGAACAGCCTTGCGGATGGTGGCAAAGTTAGTAAGCATACCGCCCGACCAACGCTCCACTACAAAAGGCATGTTAACGGCTTTCGCTCTTTCGGTAATAATTTCTTTGGCCTGTTTTTTCGTGGCCACGAAAAGAATTTTCTTACCTGACTTAGCAATCTGTTGGGCAGCGTTCGCTGCTTCGTCCAGCTTTACAATAGTTTTGTTAAGGTCGATAATATGGATTCCCTTTTTCTCTGTAAAGATGTAAGGAGCCATGTTAGGATTCCACTTCCGCTTAAGGTGGCCGAAGTGAACGCCTGCTTCAAGCAGTTCGTCGAAATTGGTACGGGGCATATTGTGTTATTACTTGTTTACGTTCGCTAAAATCAACCGAAAGGTAGCCGGCAGAAGGGGCTGGGCCCCCATTGACGAGTCTTTCCGGTTTGGATGCTAAACAAGTCCGGCAGCAGCGATCAACGCTTGCTGAACTGGAAGCGTTTGCGCGCTTTCTTCTGTCCGGGCTTCTTTCTTTCAACCATACGTGGGTCGCGGGTAGTGAGGCCCTGCTCTTTAAGAACAGGCTTCCAATCCGCATTGAGTTCAATCAACGCCTTTGAAATTCCTAGGCGAACGGCTTCTGCCTGACCGCGGATTCCACCGCCGTCTACATTAACGGTAACATCGTATTTTCCAGTCGTTTCCGTAAGCAGGAAAGGCTGATTAACAATGTACTGCAAAGTTCCGGTGGGGAAGTAATCCTTAGCCACGCGCTTGTTTACGACGATTTCGCCTTTTCCCTCCTTGAGGTAAACACGGGCGATGGCGGTTTTTCTACGGCCTGATGAGTTGATGACCTCCATGACAGTTTATTACGGTCTTATGATTGTACTTTATATTCTTTGGGCTGCTGAGCGGCATGCTTGTGGTCGGAACCAACGTAAACATGCAGATTTCCATACACCGCATCTCCGAGTTTGCTCTTTGGCAACATACCACGAACGGCCTTCTCGACGAGGGCTTCCGGCTTACGACGAAGTAACTCTGCTGCTGTGGCAAATCGCTGGCCTCCGGGGTAACCAGTATAACGGGTGTACACCTTTTCATCCCATTTCTTTCCGGAAAGTGCTACTTTCTCCGCATTGATAACTATTACGTTATCCCCGCAATCAGCGTGGGGTGTAAAGTTGGTCTTATGCTTTCCGCGAAGCAGAATAGCAACCTGGGTGGCAAGCCTTCCCAAATTATGTCCGGTGGCGTCAATTACGAACCACTCTTTATTGGCGGTTTCCTTATTAGCGGAAACAGTTTTGTAACTCAGCGTATCCACAGCCTTTGATTTTAATGATAACAGAGGGTTTTGCCTCTGAAAATCGGGCTGCAAATATAAGACTAAATTTCTTTTTCAACAAATATCTGTGAGTATGGTCGAAAAAAAGTTTTAAATCGTCCTGATGCTAGTCTGTGGATCTTTACTTTCATTAAGCCAGTTCAATGCGATTTGACCTCGTTTATTTGCGCCATTCGATAATCGAGTTAGTCCCAAGAATGGTGTTCATTTCATCAATTTTAAAGACGAGTTCTGCAAAATAAGACAGCATGCGCTCCCGAAATGCTCGCCTGAGTTAAAGAAAGGGCTGTTTTCGGGGGCGGTAACTCTAAGAGGAACCTTTTATTAAGCTATACCAATGGGGGCACGGACGTAACAAAGCCATTCCTTTCTGAGTGCTGAGGGGATAGTTTAGTTAGGCCTAATCTTGTGTCTTGAAATCTACGAAGGAAGCTCGTAATAACTCCTATGAGCAAATCGGTGACTTTAACTTATCAAAGCAACAGAGCCGCTAATTATGCTTATACATAGCGCGAATTGCACGTAGTAATTACCCGCCTAAAGGGACAAATTGCCCATCATTTTGCCTTTCAGGACCTTTATTGGGATTGGTGCCGAGGTACTGCCTCTTCTTCTTGAGAAGAGACCAAGTCAACAATGAAGTTGGGGCCATATGTAATGATGATGAACACAAGTGATATTAGCCGATAAATTTTCTTTTCGGAGATTCTGAAAACAGGGAAGGAGATGTATTACGGGCACGTTAACATGCAATTGCTCTTTCTCGAAATGAAAGTAATTCACCATCAACTGGCGCTCTAAAAAAACGCTCTTGCCTGAACTCCCCCTGCATGAACAGTCTTTCGCCCTTCGCTCCTGCGCCCATCGTACGTTACGTTCAATTGAAGATTGCCGGGAAGGGTGCGCTGCCAACTAAACGACCAGGTATAATTGGTTCCAGGCGCCAAACCATCGAGCATTTCGAAAGCCAGTGAATTGGTGGCACTTTCGCCACTATATTCTATTTCTACGGTCCTTATGGTAGATACCAGCGAAGACTTCGATGGAACGTTGTAGCGAAATTCCAGTGAGGCATCGCTCAACTGCGCGCGATCGCCGCCGTATTCCAACGCGTTGGACTTATCTGTAAACGAACCGCTCAGGGTTAATCGTAAGGAATTATCTTTTTGCCAGGTTAGTGAAGGTCCGGCCCGGTAGTAGCTGATGTCGAAATTCCGGTTGTTTAGAAAATCGGAATCAGCCGACTCCCTTCCGCTTTCTGCAAAAGGCTCCATCGTAAAGGCCCGTGAAGGGCTCCAGCGCAGCCGTACTATTTGAAGCCGTTGCTCGCGGTCTTCGAAACCATTGGCGAGCAAGTTTCGGTTGCTATTACCCTGAATTGTAAAATCTGCGCCGAAAGTGGCGTTTGCCCGGTTAAAGAACAGGCTGTTCCGGTAGCTCAGGCTTTGCGCGATTAGTACCGTGTCCTCCAGGTTTTCACTGAACGGATTAAATCGATCCACCCCCCTTTCCTGCGATGTTTTGCGGTTAAGCCGCCAGGCAAATTGGTCAGAAAACTTATCAAGCCAGGCCAGCTTTGCTCCGTTGACTTTATTTCTCGCAGAAGGCCTAAGGTTTAGTGTTAAACTGAGATCATTACCGTACGTTCTGCTATATTCATCGGAAGGCGTGAAGGTCCGAATATAATTGGCCTCGTAGGAAAAAGCAGCCACCTCGAATTCGTTGAGGTCTTTAACTCCGTCGTTATTATAGTCGTTCCAGACAAAAACACCCTGTCCTGCAGGCACCTCCAGGTAGATAAATTCCCTCTGTTGCTCGAGTCCGGAATTTATTTCGTAGAACATATCGCCTCCCAGCCAGCCTTTACCCAATCGAAATCGTTGGTCTATGCGACCCAACAGACTTCGCTCGGGTTGTATGCTTCCGGCCAGGCTGTCGTTGGTAATGCGTAATTTTCGGTCGCTCAGACTAAACGATCCGCTGTTGCCTGGACCGGAATTCCATCCAATGCGGGTACCATATTCTTCGGCGCGGGCATAGGTATTGAGCCGGTTTTGTAATGGCCGAAGGTCTTCCCTTCCTCCGTAAAAGGCTCGTATAAATGAGCTGCTGGTATCGCCACGTTCGGCAAATGCTTGCCATTCGTAGAATTGATAGGAAGATGGAAGCAAGCTATCGGGCTTTGCCGCGTCGAAAAATCGGTTTAACTCGTGCTCATCTTTATAGCCCAAGGTAGTCTTATCCAGTTTTTGGCTTAAGAGAGACCGGTGCCGAAGGAAAGATGTTTTTTGGGCCCCGGTGTTTTCCAAAAGGGAGGCGTCTGCGAAAAGTTTTGATGATTTTAGGCGAATATCTGATTGGACAAGGGCCTTTAATCCGCGATTTCCGGAGCCGGTTTGAAGAAAATCTACCCCTGTCAGGAATTTCCCTTTTTGTGGATGGGCAATTCCGGCACGCAGTCCGGGCAAATGGATTTCGCCGTATTGTGTTAAGGGGGACAAGTTCCAGTTGCGTTCGAATTCTACGGCTCGGAAACGCTCCACGGGATTAAAGTTCTGCGAGGTAAATTCGTAGCTAATGTCACCCACACAGCGCCAAAGACTGTCGTTGGAAGGAAGCTCTTTGCGCAGCCAAATCCTCGAGCCAAACCCACCATCGTCGCCGGCATCGGCCGTGGAAAACGTGTTGCGGTCGAGCACGCTCAGCATTCCCTCGCCACCAATTGCCCAATTGCGGGAAAGTTTTCGGTTGCTTCCTGCCACGAGGGCCTGGCGTTTTTGCGGCGGTACAAGTACAACCACCGGGGCGTAGTTTCCGCGTCTAATAATTTCATTTCCTATCGTGTCTGGGGCTACCCAACGAAAGGTTCTTCCAAGGGCGGTAAACTGGTCTTCTATGTAATCGCCGTTTCCTTCGCCAACAGGACTGAAGTTAACCCGCCAGAATGCCTTTTGTGGATCGGCGGAGAAAACGAATACGCTGTCATATCCCAGAGAGTCGCGAAGCAGATATAATACAGCGTCATTACTGAATCCTACGCTATCGATGCCACTGCTCACCGCCAAACGAAGATCATCGCCTGCATTACGTAGAATTTCCCGGGCTGATTCGTCGATATCTTGCTGCAGAGGCTGGTTGCGCGCATCCTGTTCGCTATATAATCCAATATAGGTGGACCCCTTACTTCCCTTGGATTCAATATGTGCCTGAATGAGTGATCGGGCGTAGTTTTTATCTGAGTATTGAAATTCGGCAATTATTCGGCGGTCTTTCGTAATGCGCTGTTTCGCGGTGAAAACAAGTTCCGCTGTATTGTAGTCAATAATGTAATCGAATTCTTGCCCGCGCTGTAATAAGCGACCGTCAATATATATACGCTCTGTTCCTGCCAAAATGATAATAAACCGCTCGTTATCGGAGCCTCGTAATCGGTAAGGTCCCTGATTTCCTTCTATGCCCTGGATTATATTCCGGGCAAATTTTCCTTTGGAAACGGCAACACTGGCCTCGGCCAGGCCTTTTATTCCCGGCCGCCAGTCGAAAGTCGACTCGAACGTAGCTCCCTGCGAGCGCTTAAAATACCTGAGAAAATAACTCTCTCGACTTTTGAGTTGGAAGTCGCCGGCGATGAGTTTATTTCTATCGTTATAAAGCTGAATAAAAACTCGGTCGAAATCCTGCAGTTGCTGGGTATTGCCCTGTGGCTGTATGGGAAGATTGTCATCGCTTACAGAGGCGAGAATGGAAATGTCATCGCTGAGCTTGCCGCTGAGTTGCAAGTTAAGATTGCTGTTTACGGAAAGATCCTGGGTATTTCCAAAGGCGAGCCCACGGGAAACAGATCCGCTGCGATTAAGAGAAGAAAAGCCGGTACTGGCATCGTCTTCTGAATTAAATGGACGGTAGAGAAAAGGGTCCAGCTGGCTGGGCTCTTCCTGGAATACGATTTGAGGGGATTTATTGAAATAAATGCGTTCCAGGTCGAAGGGAAAGACCTTATAACGAAACCATAGCGAATCCGAAGGAAAGGGCGCTTGAAAAACCACCGAAGAGCCCCCTTCGATCAAATGCCATCGTTCGGGTTCAACCGGAAGGCTATCGGAGCCGAGCACTTCCAGGCTTCCAGGAATAATGGATAGGCTGTCCAGTCGTAGGGTGTCGCTATACACCACCAGCCATACTGACCGGGAGACCAGGTGATTCTGCCCGCGCAATCCCTGTCCTGCAGACAGCAGCAACAACGTTATAAGAAATATCTTATTTGTCAATGGTTTAGGAAGTGCCCAAAGATACGTCCCCTGCGAGTGAATAAAGGAGCGTACCTTAGAGCCATATATTATTGATAACGCAGCGATATGAAAATTATCACGTATAATGTAAATGGATTGCGCTCAGCGCTGAATAAAGGCTTGTTAGATTGGATTGTCGAAGCCAATCCGGATGTGTTGTGCTTGCAGGAACTTAAAGCGCATCCAGACCAAATAGATGAAAAGCCCTTTGAAGAGCTTGGGTATTATTGTTATTGGTTTCCTGCAGAAAAGCGCGGATACAGTGGAGTGGGGATATTGTGCCGGGAAAAGCCGAAGCACGTGGAATACGGCATGGGCATGGAGGTATACGACCGTGAAGGCAGGGTAATACGAGCTGACTTTGATGGGATTTCAGTAATGAGTGTGTACCATCCATCGGGCAGTAGTGGAGACCATCGTCAGGATTTCAAGATGGTATGGTTGGAGGACTTTTTGAAGTATATAACGGAATTGCGTAAAACGTGCAATGATCTCGTGGTTTCCGGAGACTTTAATATCTGCCATCGTGAAATAGACATTCATAATCCTGTTTCAAATAAGAATTCTTCGGGTTTTTTGCCGGAGGAGAGAGAGTGGATGAGTCGTTTTTTGGATTCAGGTTTTATAGACACATTTCGTCATTTTCATCCGGAGCCTCATCGGTATACATGGTGGTCTTTCCGGGCGAATTCGCGGGCGAAGAATTTGGGGTGGCGCATTGACTATACTATGGCCACGCGGAGTTTGGAAGGGAGGTTAAGAGGATCGGAGATAGATGCAGAGGCGCGGCATAGCGATCACTGCCCTTCGGAGGTGGTGGTGGGGTGATTTAGCTTTTCTTTATAATTCCTCCCCTTCAACGCCCAGGAATATCCCAACAGGATAACAAAATCCCGCTCCGGATTGGCAGCTCCCAATTCCGTTTGAAATAAATACCCAAGACTCAGATCCTGGCGCTTATTAATTCTGCGGCGCAGCTCCAATCCTGTGCGCAAATCACTGAAGGCCCAGGTGCCTGCGAATCCGCGAAAAAATAGCTCTCCGCCAAAACGCAGATCTGTCTTCTTCATTAATTTTCTACTTACGCTCATCTTTGCCCGAAACGTCCGCGAAAACTCCACATCGTCTTCCCCGGCACCAAAGCCGGCATTATTGAATTGGTAACGCAGCCTGAAACGAAAATCGAATTTTCTGAGCTCATACCTACCCAAGCCCAGATCTACCGCCACCCTTTGCCGCATGCCATATGTATTGTCGATATTCCTCCGAGTGCCTGTGCGATAGTTCACGCCCACTTGTACGTTGCGCATTATTTTAAGTGCAAGACTGATATCCGCGAAGGAGGTTGCCAATTCCCCGAAATTATCGTTGAATCTCCCCTCTACTGCGCCTTCCGCGTCCAGTGTTTTCGTTAACTCGGCGGAAACTGACGTGGAAAGCCACATGCCGGCATCGTTTACCTGACTCAATACGGGTTCAACCGAAAGAAAAAGAATAACAGCCCCGAGGCCGACGATCCTATTCATTGTCGATGTACACGGTAAAGTCGCGCAAAGTAATTTCTTCCTTGCGGTCGCCAATAGTAACGGATTGCCTGAAAGCTACTTTATCCGGTGATTGGAGATTTACCGCCGTCGCAGAGGTGTCGTTGGAATAAACATAAACGGTGTAATCGCCTTCCCTGAGGTAATTAAATTCGAATTCCCCATCGTAATTGCTGCGAATACGATCGTCTGGCCCGGGGCCGTCGCCATATACTATGTAAACGTCCCAATCTGCTGCAGGGGCAGTATATACGGCGGTGGCCGGGTTGTTGAGGAGAATCCTTGCTTCCAGCCTAACTTTTCCGCGAATACTCGCATTTCCTCCCTTGCCCGGCTCCTTGGAGCATGAAGCAAGTAAGCTTACGCCAATTAAGGCAATACTAATTTTTAGAAAGTTCATTTTCCCGGCGTTTGGCGCTAAAGTTACGAAGGCAATTGCTCCGACAATTGGTCGGGCTTCAATTGTTTCCATAAACTCTCTTACCTTTGAGCAGCGCACATGTTTCTGGAAAGAATTAATCGAGGCCGCAGGCAAGGCTGGATCGAAGTGATATGCGGATCCATGTTCTCCGGTAAAACCGAAGAATTGATTCGCCGTTTAAAACGGGCAGACTTTGCGAAGCAGAAGGTCGAAATATTTAAGCCTGTAGTGGATAATCGCTACAGCGACGAGGAAGTGGTAAGCCACGATAAGAATGCCATTCGCTCTACCGCCGTAAGTCATTCTTCCCAGATTATTCTTTTAGCCAGTGATGTGGAAGTAATTGGCATCGACGAAGCTCAATTCTTCGACATGGAACTGCCCCACGTTTGTAACAAGCTGGCAAACAGCGGAATACGTGTAATCGTGGCTGGACTCGACATGGATTATTTAGGCCGCCCTTTCGGACCCATGCCTAATTTACTGGCGATGGCTGAATTTGTAACTAAAGTGCACGCTATTTGCGTAAAAACAGGCAACCTGGCCAATTTTTCACATCGTTTCAGCGACGAGCGAGGCTTGGTGAAGCTTGGGGAAAGCGATCATTACGTGCCACTGAGCCGCGAAGCTTTTTTTGAAGCCATGCAGGGCAGGCAGGAAGGCATGTTTTTTACGGAAGGAGAAGCTGGATCAAGCGAAGCTTCCGGCAGCAGTACACCTGAATAATGAGTCACCCCTATTTTACTTTTAGCCAGCTTCCCGAAATTTGCGGGGGGCAATTGTTGGCGCAGTCTGCCAAAGCGAATCCTTTTCTCCATTTGGCCTGGGACTCCCGCCTTATTACCAACGGAACAGCCACTGTTTTTTTCGCATTAAAGGGAAAGGCTAGGAACGGCCAGCAGTTTATGGCAGAGGCCTTTATGAAGGGGGTTCGCATGTTTGTGGTTTCGGATGAACCCGAAGCAGAAAAGTTTCCCGGGGCTGATTTTCTCCTTGTGCCGAACCCACTATTGGCGCTCCAGCAACTGGCGGCCTTTCGCCGAGAGCGATTTACTTATCCGGTAATTGGCATAACGGGAAGCAACGGAAAAACTGTGGTGAAGGAATGGCTGAATCAATTGCTTGCCGAAGATGAAGTAATAGTGCGAAGTCCCCGAAGTTACAACTCTCAACTCGGGGTACCTCTTTCGGTATGGCTAATGAATACAAGCCATACGCTTGGGATTTTCGAGGCCGGGATCAGCGAACCCGGTGAAATGGAAGCACTCGGAAATATTATCGCCCCAGACATTGGATTGTTTTTGAATCTGGGAACGGCGCATTTGGAGAATTTTGCATCTCCTGAGGCGCTTGCAGAGGAAAAGGCTAAGCTTTTCAAAGGGTGTAAGACCGTATTGGCCAGCAGCGATTACCCACTTATTCGGAGCAGCTTACACCGCTGTGGATTTTCAGGCGGTCTTATTACGTGGTCTGTCCTGGGCAAGGAGGCCGACTTACAGCTCATAGAATCACAATCCTCGGAGAACCTCACGGAGCTAAGGCTGAACTGGAGAGGTCGGTTATTTTCCCTTTCCTTGCCCTTTAGCGACAAAGCATCGCAGGAGAATGCGCTAGCTTGTATTGCTTATTTGTTGTGGCGAGGAATCGATGAAGGTGAATTGCGGGAGAGACTCCTGCGGCTTGCCCCGGTGGCCATGCGTATGGAGGTGGTGGAAGGAATAGCAGGAAGCAGACTTATTAACGATAGCTACAGCAGCGATTTGCGCTCGCTGGAAATCGCACTGCAATTTCAGCAGCAGCAAAGCAAGGGACGCAGAAAAGTCGTGGTAATAAGCGACATGTTCCAGACCGGAATACCAGAAACTGAGCTGTATGTAGAACTGGCCAGCCTACTTAGGGATTACCAGATTGACCTCGTATTCGCGGTGGGCGATGTAATCCGTAGGAACAAATCTGTCTTTGAGCTAAACACCATCTTTTATACCAAGACCGAGGAGTTATTGAACGAAATTTCCGGGCATTTACTTCCGGAAGATATCTTGTTGGTGAAGGGATCGCGCGACTTTCGCTTTGAAAGAATAATTCAGCTTCTTCAGGAAAAGGCACATGATACAGTGCTTGAAGTCGATCTCGGAAAAATGGCGTATAACCTGAATATTTTTCGCTCCAGACTAAAGCCGGGCGTTGGCCTTATGGCGATGGTAAAGGCGTTTTCGTATGGTTCAGGGGGAGTAGAAGTTGCCCGATTATTGGAATTTCAGGGGGTTAATTATCTCGGGGTAGCCTATACGGATGAAGGAGTTAATTTGAGGCGCGCAGGAATTTCGGTTCCGATAGTGGTTATGAACCCGGAACGCTCCGGTATGGAGGCGCTCGTGCGGTATCGTTTGGAGCCGGAGATATACAGCTTTGCTTCGCTTAAGCGAATTGCGGCAGAAATAGCCAAGCACTCTCCCGCACAGCCTTGGCCGGTGCATATTAAAATAGATACCGGGATGAATCGGCTGGGGTTCGATCCCGGAGATATGGCCTTGCTGGCTGATGCATTAAAAAAGATTCCTTGCCTGGAAGTTCAAACGGTGTTTTCACATTTGGCCGCTGCTGAAAGCCCGCAGCATGACGATTTTACCCGAGCGCAAATCGACTTGTTCCGGCGTTCGTCAGAGGAACTTTCTGTCCTTTTAGGTAAACGGTTTTTGCGACATATTGCCAATACGGCGGGCATTTCCCGTTTTCCGGAGGCCCATTTCGATATGGTGCGCCTGGGAATCGGCCTGTATGGAATAGATGTTTGCGGAGGCGAAGCCTTGCAGGGAGTGAGCACGTTAAGAACGGTAGTTTCACAGATAAAGCAGGTTGAACCCGGTGACTCCGTGGGCTACGGAAGAGCTTTTATCGCTCGTGAAAGGACTAAAATAGCGGTAATTCCCATTGGGTATGCTGACGGATTCCGCCGTTCCCTTAGTCAGGGTAAAGGTCAGGTGCTGATAAATGGAAAGCGTTACCCCGTAGCTGGAAATGTATGCATGGATATGAGTATGATTGATATAAGCGGGGGGGATGTATGCGAGGGCGATACGGTAATAATTTTCGGTGAAGGCAACAGCCTTGATGAATTGGCCAGTCGATTGGACACCATTCCCTACGAAGTGTTGACATCGGTACCGCCGCGAGTGAAACGAATCTTTATTCAGGAATAATTTTGATTGGGGGCAAATATTGTCGGCCAAAAATCAGGGCAAAAGCAACCGAATAATAGCCTGTTATGGGCTTCCCTTGGGTTATTGAGCGGGCTTGAAAAAAATTCTTTTTACCTGGTGTATCAAGGTCTGTGGTTCTTCAACGAAGCTCTATCTGACCCCTATCCTGATTTAAGCTGGAAAACAAACGGGCACGAGTTTCTAAAATGCAAAGGTGCCGCCCCTACGGGGCTTTAGGTTGCGAATAGCGGAAGATCGTGCTACAAAGGTATCGCCCCTACGGGGCTTATGTTTGGGATTCATTCGCCGCGGATGTTGTAGATGTGCTGTTCAAATATGGCTTTTGAATAAGGATTGTTGTCTTGGATTCCATAAAGAGTTCGCTGATGACAGTTTGTAGAGTTGGGGATAGCCGCAGAGCAAGCTACAAACGTATCTCCGTTATGGGGCTTATGTTTTGGATGTATTTTCCCCAAATGCTAAATAAGAGATGCTGTTGCAAATTTGGTAGTGGAAATGGGTTTGTTCTCTTCGATCCCATAAAGATTACGCTCTTAACGGGCTTTAGTGTTGGGAATAGCGGAAGATCGTGCTACAAAGGTATCGCCCCTACGGGGCTTATGTTTGGGAGTCATTCGCCGCGGATGTTGTAGATGTGCTGTTCAAATATGGCTTTTGAATAAGGATTGTTGTCTTGGATTCCATAAAGAGTTCGCTGATGACAGTTTCTAGAGTTGGGGATAGCCGCAGAGCAAGCTACAAACGTATCTCCGTTATGGGGCTTATGTTTTGGATGTATTTTCCCCAAATGCTAAATAAGAGATGCTGTTGCAAATTTGGTAGT
>Ga0315906_10003454_pt1 | contig 20978 bp, 15 predicted proteins | sample LakEriMetagenome_4_FD_203526 | JGI IMG/M metagenome (GOLD analysis project Ga0315906, IMG submission 203526) | Freshwater fungal communities from buoy surface, Lake Erie, Ohio, United States - Buoy 2 MA122 | ecosystem: Environmental > Aquatic > Freshwater > Lake > Lake biofilm | place: USA...
CAACTTTGGATTCTGCAAGAGTTGCCCTGGTTCCTGGTGGTGTCCAATGGTTTGAGTCGGCTTCTGAAGGCCACATAAGAATCTGTTTTGCAACTTCAGAAAAAATTCTCAATGAGGCATTTTCCCGAATGCTCGAAGTAGCGAAATAAGTATCTTCGGAATGTGAATTCAGTCACCACTAAAGCTCAACGAACAGTAATTGTCAGTATTCTGTCTAGCCTTCTTCTTGCGGTCATAAAAGGGATTTCAGGGATTATTGGCAATTCATATGCGCTCATAGCCGATGCTATCGAATCAACAGCAGATGTGTTTTCCTCGTTGCTGGTCTTATTTGGTATCCGTTATTCCAATAAACCTCCGGATGAAAATCATCCCTATGGCCATGGACGTGCTGAACCCTTGGTAACCTTTGTGGTTGTTGGATTTTTAATAACTTCTGCTACGGTCATCGCCATTGAATCAATCCATAATATCCAGACTCCTCACGCACTTCCATCTGCCTGGACTTTGTACGTTTTGGGTGCGATTATCATCTGGAAAGAATTCTCGTTCCGTTACGTCATGAAGCGAGGAATTGAAACGGGTAGCTCATCTTTAAAAGCAGATGCATGGCACCATCGATCTGACGCCGTTACGTCGGTTTCAGCATTTATAGGCATTTCTATTGCGACATTTTTTGGAAAGGGATATGCTTCGGCAGATGATTGGGCTGCACTTTTTGCTTCTGCCTTTATTTTTTACAATGCCTACAAAATCTTCAGACCTGCCTTGGGGGAGGTGATGGATGAACATAATTATCCGGAAATTGAGAGCCAGATACGTACAGTTTCGTTGACTGTGGAGGGAATACAAGGCACGGAAAAATGCTTCATTCGTAAAGCAGGTATGAAATACCATGTGGACCTTCATGCGCTTGTGGATGGTGAACTTTCCGTAATGGAAGGTCATACACTTGCACATCAACTCAAGGATAAGCTTCGTGAAGAAATTCATGAATTAGGACATGTTTTGATACATGTTGAACCAAAATAGTATTGTTGGGGTTTATGTTTCCCAACTTTTTTCGTTAATAGCGGGTTCTAAAAATATATACAGATGAAAATTGGATTTAATAAAGTGGCTGAACCTTACGGTTGGATGGGTAATATGTATTCGTGTCAGATTGTCGATGAGGAGGGTAGGGAATGGAATCACAGTGAGGGTTTGTTCCAGGCAATGCGTTTTGAAAACCCAACAATCAAAGAGGAGCTGAGGAATATTTCTAACGCCATCATTGCAAAGAGAAAGGCGAAGAAAACAGAATACAAGGATTTTATGGTCGTCGAACCCACGAGTGATTGGGATGTCCAAAATATGAAATATGTTTTGTGGCTTAAATTTTCACAACATAGACAGTTGGCTGAACAATTGATTGGCACAGGGGATGCTTACCTCTATGAAGATGTAAGCTCCAGACAAAAGAGAGGCGGAAGTACTTTTTTCTGGGGCGCTTGCTATGTGAACGGTGTGTTTACCGGTCAAAATGTGCTCGGTCAACTTCTGATGGAGCTTCGAGAAAAACTTAAGGCAGCGAGGATTTGATTTTTACTCCCTGTTTCCGAAGATCCTTTCGATAAAGAAGCTAAAGAACAAAGTCAGAATCGCGATCATAATGGTAAATGTCGGCATAATGACCACATCTAAAGGCCCTTGAGAAATAGGAATGTATTTGGACATTCCTAAGAAATACAATCCGGTGTCATCATCAAGAAATGATTTCTCCGTCACTTGAAAACGTAAAATTAAGTCAATGACAAAAATGGAAATTGCGAAAGCCTGAATGAGATGTAGCCACAACATGTGTTCTGTTCGCTTGATCAACCAACTCGCAGACATGTTCTCATTTCTCTCTTTTACGTAGTTATAAACAGCGAGAATGGTAAGTCCAACAACCAAAATAAACGTTGAAAAGAATCTAAATCCCTCTATCTTGTTTATCAATTCGATCGTGTCTTTGCTTGACATTTGTAGTACAACAATCAACAAAGGAATTATGAACGGAATGTAAAGTAGATGTGATCGTTTTCCTTCAATTGTTTGAATTAACTTGAAAAAATTCAATTTGCTACTTTCTTCCTCTCGTTCTCTCAGGATATATTTTTTGTACAAGAACATCATAAACATGGTCAACGGAATGATAAAAGTTAGACTAATAAGAATTCCCCAAAAAATTTGAAGAACAAATGCCAAGGAATAAAAAACCGTGTGACCTGTGTGATCCAGCATCCACTTTGAGAGAGGAGCCATCTGCGTATTCTTGTTATACAAATTAGTATCAAAAGCACCTGCGGCTAGAATCAGTCCGATAAGTGTCAAGAACAGAGTTCGAAGGTGCCTTTTCACTGTGAAAAAGTGATAATACCATGGGAATTTTGTACTGAATTTCGCTATACTGTCGCGCACATTGTCCACGTGGTATTTTGCGATAAAATGCTCGATCAGAAAGCCATACGCATTATGAATAAGCTTTGTTGGTTTGTGCTTGATAATCTGGCTTAGTTGAAAGTCCTCCATCAAAGATTCCAGGGTAATACTTTCTTCTTTCTCGGGTAAATTTTGAACAATTTTTCGAACTTCCTCGCCAGATCTTCCTTCTGCAAATCGAACCTCTGAATTGTACTTATATAATTTATCTCTGCTCGAATTGGAAATGTTCAAACGAAGCCAATGAAAGTATTTCTCATAAAAGAGTGCTCGAACTTCCTCGTCATAAACCTCTGAGTCGACGATATCTTTCAACTCTTGCCAGTCAAACGCCACCGATTCATTTATAAGATCATTGCAGGTTTGAATGTATCTTTCGGTCATCTTTTCTTCATCTCCATTGTCGCTCTCATCTAAAAGGGCCTGAAGATCATTCCTAAAAAACTCTAGCCTCTCTATGTAGTACCTCTTAAATCCATTGAACAGGTCTTCAAACCGTACTCTGTAAAAATAAGGAAGCTTTGCTGCCAGACTTAGAATTCCATTTTGTCCTGTAATAAGTTCGTATTGAGACAAGCATTTTGCGATTTGAAGTTCCGTATCTTCAACCGGAGTATTGATTTCTTCATGAATAACAGGAATAAATATCTCAAGTTTATCCCGTAATTGATGTGTATTGAAGGTATCGGATTCCAAAGGCTTTAGTCGTAGAATTCCCAGCAGCTCTGTCGTTTTTTTCAGCTGTTCTTCCGTGGCATCCTGATCATTGAAATTCGTATACAGGGTTAGTAATCTGAAAATGGAATAGATCAATTCATTGAAGGTATCTGTAAAATTGTTTTCTCCCGTTAGACCGATCAGATGTTTTAAGTTACTAAATCGACCGGCTCTGTAAAACATCATGTTAAGTCCTTCCAACTCTTCAAAAAGCTCTAATTTTTTGATGAATTTTTCAGGGATGATTTTTTCTCCGTTGACTTCGAAATTTCTTCTGTCCAGCTCATGAAGCAAAGCTCTTGAATGTTTAAAATTTTCGGAGGAAAGTCGCTGAAAATCCATTCCTATCAGCACCTTGCTGAGTGCATCTTTTTGTTTTCTATACCCTTTATCGAGCGTGGCAACAGAATTTAGTAATTTGTACTTTTCATCTTTCAGAAGGGCACATCTCTCCCCAAAAAGCTCCTCAATTAGAGAGATTTTCTCTTTTTCGAAGGTTAACTTTATTTTCTCAAAAACTTCTGTCTGAATTTCTCTAAAATCATCACTGAATATCTGTTTGTAATCAGTGGATAAAAAATCTTTTACATCTCCCTGGGGCCCATTTTGGTGGTTAGTAGTGTGATGTAGGTAAAACAAATCATCTATGTAATTTTTTATTTGATTGTATGCATAAATCGGAACCTCTTCGAAGTAGGGTACATCCCAATCATTTTCTATAAGTAATTGGAACAATTTTAATTGTTCCTCTCTGTCTTTTTCATTTAGGTCGATACATCTTTCGATGAAATGAAAGTTTTCTTGTTTGAATCCTTTTTTGTGATTCTGCTGGTAACGCAACAAATAGTAGAATAATTCTTCTCTTTTGAAAATTGGTTTTGCTCGTCGGTAAAGGGTAGCGAAGGCACTTGCTGGTAAATCCTCACAATTCTCAAGCAATTCCTGTGCGAAATAACAGGAGGTCATGTCACTTATGTGAAGTATAAATTCTTCTTTTTCATTTTGGTAGGTATCACTTGAAAAGAACTTGAAACCTTTTGCAATGAAATGTGACAGAGCGGTCAGCCAGTGTTCAGCTTTGGTTAGTTGTTGAGCCTGATCATAGGAGCAATAATAAAGACTGGAAATAGCACTTCGGATTTTTTCGCTATAAATGAACACATCGTTAATTTCTTCGTCACAGATCTTTTCAATCTCAGTTCCAAATTCTTCATTGTAAACATGATGGCTAGGAATCGCGATGAGGTTGGTAATTTGTTCATGACACAACTGAAGATTTGCCGCATCTAGTTCCTGATCAATATGCTTGTTTGCCTCCGATTTATTGAAGAAAGGTCGTTCCTCAAGCGGCAATACAGAAGAAGAATGAAGCTCTTCAATTGTTGTAACATCGACACTCTCCAAGGAAAACCGTTTTCCAAGATCCTGCCACAAGTGGAAGGCAAATATCGCTTCATCAATAATTTCAGGGCTCAATAGACTTCCGCTTCGGGGAGCGTCAATGATCGTAAAGTTGTGTGTCTTACGTCCGTCGTACCATGGGTCATTTCTATGAAATCCGGGTCTTGGACCTGAATTCTTTTGTTCATTTAAACCGGAGATGATTTCATCTATGGGACATCCTTTTTCTAGGAGCTTGCCTATTTCCAGCTTATCAATATACAAACCGAGGCCTTTAAGATCGTAAGCTTTTGTAGGGTCGGTGCTGATAATGGCTTTGTTTATTTCTGTCGAATGCAAACACGTAAAGGTAAAACCATTTCCGTAAATTGTGTTTTTCCGATCACCTCTTACCCAATACTTCCATAGAAAACTTTTTGCATTCCGGCTAATTATAACTTCGACTAAATCGAAACCATTCAATTCATTGTTGTACAACGGGATGATGCCCCTTCTGGAAACTTTGACGTCTTCCTGATAAGCGAGTATATCCTGGAGAATGCGTTGCGAAGGTTCCTTTAATTCCTCAATAGTTTCAATGCCAGTGAGGTCCCACGGATTAGGATCGTTGCATGAACGTAAAAAGGAATGGATCAGACTCATCACGTAAAGACCTTTCTCGAGTAAATTCTCATTGAATCTTTGTGACTTTTGTTCAGAAAGCGGTACATCAGCAGTATAACTCAACCAGATCGAAGCAATTCCAATAGGTTGCTGTGGATCAAGAACAAGCTTGCCTAAATCAACGAGATGAACATATTCACCGATCATTTGGTCCAAAGAATCTACCGCATGCCCTTCGAGATATCTTTGAGTATAATACACAGACATGAGAGCATCCAAGTCAGGGACAAAATGTGTGACAATGTTGACTTCTTCTTTGCCTTTTAAATGCCCTATAAATTTTTCTGCCTCATTGATGACGATAGCAGCAACGCATGTATTTTCATAGCCACAATTGGGCTGGTGATGGTCAATGATTCCTGGCTGAAGGAAGTTTCCCGTATCAAGAATTACCGAATTTTCTCTATTGAAGAAGAATTGTTCAATTTCATCTCCGACCGTGTAGGTTACTTTAAACGTATTTTCTGTAATCTCGGCTATTGCCCCTTGTGGAATAAAAAAGTAGTTGAATTTCATAACAGTGTAATGGCTTTCGACCGATAAAAATAGGAATCTTATTAAAAGTAATTGAGTAAAAAAAAACGAGAGTGACGAACTTCGCTCTCACTCTCGCTTTGTCTGTGGAGAAGATGGGGCTTGCCGATGCTTCGATCGGCATACACTTCTCGCCCCAACAACAAATAAAAACGAGAGTGACGCTCTTCGCTCTCACTCTCGCTCTGTCTGTGGAGAAGATGGGGCTCGAACCCACGACCTCTTGGCTGCCAGCCAAGCGCTCTAGCCATCTGAGCTACATCCCCATGTAGCGAAGATGCCTGTCCCGATCGAAGCATCGGGAAGCTACATCCCCATGTAGCGAAGATGCCTGTCCCAATCGAAGCTACATTCTCGCGTTGTTATCAAAAGTAAAAACTAATTTCAAATAGGCATTACTCAGGTGTGAATTTCTATCTTCATGTCATGGAATCTGTTCAACACATTCGGGAAATGATCACAAACGGGATTTTGCCCTCTGATCAACAATTTGATGCCTTTCTTCCTGAATCTCTTCGAAAGCATGCGGATCAACATTTTTCAGGAGTATATGTAATCGAACAGGCAACTCATTTTCTTGCAGATCAAAATGCTCCTGTGATTCTGGATGTCGGTTCAGGTTCCGGAAAATTTTGTTTAATTGGAGCTTTAATTCATGGTAATGCACACTTCACCGGTATAGAATATCGTGAAGAATTGGTTTCAATCTCCCAAAAATTGGCTAAAGACTTTAAAATTGAAAATTTAGATCTTTTACACCAAAATATTTTAGACGTTCATTTTCAATTCTTCAATGGCTTTTTCATGTTCAATCCTTTTCACGAACACCGCCAATCGAGTGCTCGAATGGCTGGTTTCTTTGATCATGAACGATCTGCGGAAGAGTATGAAAATCACGTTTACAATGAATTATCAGCAATTCAACATCCTGCAAAGCTGGTAACCCACTACATTGATCCAAAGTTGATTCCTGAATCGTTTCGATGTGTTGATGAGAAAATGGGAGGGACGCTTCTTTTCTGGCAGACTCACCACTGAGTGTTATTTTTTCGTGCATTGGAGGTTAGTAAAGAAAAATAACTTCTAAAGCCATGTTTAAAATTCTTCTTATTTCAGTAATCCTGTTACTCGGGATTGCTGCTGCGCTCCCGGTGAAAGAACGCCCGGTAGCAAAAAGCTTAAAACTTAAATGGAAATGTGAGATTGGTCAAACCAGTGATCGAACGAGACCCGTTATTTCCGGTGGGTACATTTGGATTGGTTCCAACGGTAGTCATTACAATGATTATGCTGTGGACTATGGCAACGGGATTTATCAGATTGTGGCTAGCTCAGGGAAGGTGACAAGGCATTTTCTGGATGATCAGATCGGTGACATGGATGTGAATGGCATTGTGAAGATTGGTGATCTATTTTACGCGGGGAGCGATAATGAAGAGCTTACCTGTTTTGATGGAGCCGGAAATGTAAAATGGAGAATTCCCTCTGGTGGTGATATTGAGCATCGTCCGGTTGCTCTGACCATCGATGGGAAAGAGGTTCTTGTCTATGCCACTGAAAATGGCGAAATAGCTGCAATTAATCCTGAAAACGGTGACAGAATCTGGAGTCATTTTCACTCCGAATTCAAAGGGTGGAGGCCAGGTGATAATCGATTTATATTTAAGGTTAACAATTACTTCGGGATGGATAATTGTTATTTTTCAGAGCCTGCTTTTGCGGATTTGAACAAGGATGGAACCTCTGATCTGATCTTTAACAGTAAGTATTCCAGCATTGAAGCCATTAACGGCCGAACGGGCAAAAAGATGTTCGTATACAAATACATTGTTGATGAGAATCCAACGCTTTTGGGACGAAATAAGCCGTTCATTTCCAAAGTCAATAATCATTTCGTCTGCTGGATACCGGTAAAAACTGAAAAAGGCTTCGAGCTGCGTGGCTTGAATTCTAAAGGGGAGGTAAAATACCAAAAATCATTGCCAAAGTGCGAAATGCTTCTAACGTCTCAGAATCCGTCTGTCGGAGAAGGAACATTTGACAATGCTTACGTCGATCTAAATTCGTTCAAGTTCACGCACTATAAATGGAATAAAGTAGTGAAAACTGAATATTACAACTATTTGGAATGCAGCAATGGAAGATATGCTGACGATAAAGTGAAATTTAATGGAGAAGTCTGTAACGTGATTGTATACGAAAACGGACCTGAGTCCAATTCCGTACTCGCAATAGTCGGCCAGAATACAGGAGCGGTACATTTTAAGCAACTTCTTCCAGCTGTTTCTGAGTTCACGCCTGTTGTTCAGGATGTCGATTCTGACGGCAAGCTCGATCTTTTGGTCAATTGCCGTGATGGAAACCTCTATTGTTATTCTTTGGGAGTGAATTCTAAAGAGCTTGTTAAACACTAAAAACTGAAACCATGAAATTTTCCAATAAAAAACAAAAACGAGGGTTGATTCTTTCTGCATCCTTTTTGGTCTTATCTATTGCAGGTATATTCTATTACCGCTACCTCACAGCGTATGATCCTGGAATTCTTCCTCCGTTGGGTAAACGAATACCATTCGTTCACAAGAAATTTAAAGCAGAAGATGGACTCACGCTGCATATGCCTACCGGAACCCATATTGTGATTCCAGCAGATGCTTTGGTGGATGAAAATGGAAATAAAGTAAAGGGAAATGTTACTGCACGCTTCAGGGAATTCCATACACCTGGAGAAATACTTCACAGTGGGATTCCAATGCAATTCGGAGAGGATAGAACCGATTTCTTTTCATCGGGAGGAATGATGGAGCTACGTGTCAGTCAGAATGGTAAGGACCTTAAAGTGTCTGAAGATAAGGAGGTTGCTGTGGAGCTCGCGTCAGCAATAACGCCGGATAAAGATTTCAAGCTGTATTTTCTGACTGATGACCTTAATTGGGACAATGGTGCTGCATTCGAAACAGTTCCAAATACTAGAAGAGACTCAGCTTTGGCTGTCTTGCCCGATCCCGGCATCAAGCCTGTAGATCCTGTTCCCGGCAGCGATGATATCATATTTGAGATCACTAACACAGCTGGAAATAAGCTAACTAGGGCATTCAAAAACACCAAATGGCGTCTCGTCGATATCCCTTCAGGGGAAGATAAAGAATTCGCTTTCAGTGTGAATTGGACAAGTGTTAAAATCACTCAGCCAGAAGAACCGAATACTCCTTTTGTATTGACGTTTTCTTTGAAAGCGGTCGACTATAAAGGAAAGATTATTTCTAGAAATTGCACCGTGAGGGCAACACCCTTGCTAACCGGAGAGGAACTGGAGGCAGCAATGGAGCAGTTTAAGAATGATTTGGAGGCATTTGAGAAAGAAATGGCTGATATTGAATTGGAAAAAACGAGGCTCCTTCAAGAGCAAGGACTTTTGAATCGTTTTCAAATGGATGAATTTGGTATTTGCAACATTGATAAACTAAAAAGCACAGGTATACTGGCTACAGTGAATATCACCTTCGATTTCGAAGATGAACTGCAACCTCACATCAACAAGGTGATGCTCTACATGGTGCTTGAGGAACAAAATGGCGTTTTGAAATTCAATGCCTTTGAGTGGAATGCTTTGCCAATCGCTGATACCCGTTTCTCTTTGGTGGCAGTTTTACCGGATGGAAAGGTCGCTTATGTCCCATCTTACAAGGTAGAAAAACAGATGGAGAAACAAGGTACTAAGAAATTGTTCCTTGAAACCGAGCGCTACGATTACGAAACCTTCGATAAGTGCATGAAAAACAAATCAAATCCAAGGTTCATTTGAGTTGATGATGTGTGATAAAAGAGGCCTCGGCCTCTTTTTTTTTGTTACAATATTCAGAAAAGGAAGTAGTGTAGATATCACGTTGTTTTTACCTAAAATCTTTTGGAATATGAAAATTAAAATGTTCATTTTCACGCTGATCTTATTTACACCAATTCTAGCATTCTCTGAATGGAAGACACCTTCTGCAAGTCTTCGAAACGTATTTTCTCCTAAAGGGAAATCAGGAAACACCGAGCTTATTCGACTTTATTCTGACCTGACGTTTGAGCATTTAATATATGCCCCCACAAAGAATTCAACTCGGAGAGTTGTCACCATAAACCACGGTACATATACCTTCCGTTCCGGCAAACTAGCGTTGAATCCCGTTGGTGTTAATTTTCAAACAGATCGTTATTCACGAACATACATCATTGAAAACAGTAAGGCCTACGCAAACAAATGGCAATCCCTCTTTAAAAAAGATGCATACATCCTTCGTACTGTGTCTAAATCCTCCTTTGATATGCCTTATTTTCTTGATCCTTCCACTCTAACTGTTGTTGGGAATTCTGATGCTGCGGAAATGGTTGACCTAAAAGCTCTTTCAAGCTATTTTTCGAGAAAGACTAAATCCAAAAGGGAGCTAATTGAAAAAATAACAGAGTTTCTGCGTAATTCCATCAAATTTGATGAGGAAGCAACTGAAACTGAGGTTGCCGACATTCTCGGAGGATCTGCCCGCAGCGCGAGCTCATTGGGTGTTTCGAAATGTGTCAATGAGCTTTTGAACCCAGCAGATGTTTCTGCCAGACCGGTCAATGGATACCTGAAGAAATCTGCATCTGATGTTGGTGCAACGGGTAAAAGGCATTCTTGGAACCGGATTCAGATAGGTGACTTCAGCAAGCTCTTCGATGTATTCCTTGGTGAGGATTGGAATGAAACGGATCCTGGTTTAATGATTTATACACACTTTCCTGATCTTCCGGAAGATCAATTGCTCGAAGAACCGGTCAACATCGATCAATTTATGCAAATGCCATATGCTATTCCGACATACAAGGGAGCAAAAGGAGCCGTTTTTTTGCCTTTGAAAGGAAAGCTAACTGCTCGCGGTGAATTAAAGCTGATTTTTAATGGTTACGTTCAGATCTCTTCTGTTCAGCAACAGAAAGTCGATTGCAACGGAAATATCAATGATCCTGAAGTTATCAGAAACTTCAAGACAGCTTCTGCACAGGATAAAACGGTTTTCTCTGTTCCACTTAATTATCAGGAGAGCTTAATAATATTCAAGACATCCGATGGAATGCAGATTTTTGTCCAGGTGCTCAATAATGGAGTAGAGGAGAATGATATTACGAGCTATTATGTTAAAAATGCAAAGAGAAGATTGGTGATACCTCAACCGAAAAAGGAATCAAAAACTGCCGAAAAAGAAGTTGTAATTGTCGCAGACCAATCTTTAAATAATTCCTCTCTGACCAATAATCAACTCAAAATGGTCATGGACCTTGGTGATTTTTATCGTAAAGAGATGTTTTCCCACCCTCTTATAAAGCAAGCCGTAGCTTTTTATGGGTTGAAAGAGATTCCGGGAGATCTCAATGATAAAAATATTATGATGTTTTTTAAGGAATCTGGAAACCGCAGTGCAACCTCTGATGAAGACGCATGGTGCAGTGTATTCATTTCGTATTGCGCCAAAAAAGCCGGTGCTTCTTTTACGAAAAAAGCGACTGCAAAATCTTGGTTAAATGTGGGGGAGCACATTGCTCAACCAACGGCCGGTGATATTGTAGTATTCTGGAGAGAAGATCCAGATTCGTGGAAGGGTCATGTGGCGATCTACCTTGGAAAGGATCCAGCAACAGGGAATATTATTTGCTTGGGAGGAAATCAGGATGATGAAGTAAATGTCCGCATGTATGACAGCAACAACGTGCTGGGATACAGGAGAATTATCGAGTAACGAGATGTTTAATTCATCTTTACATCATTGATAATGCGACGACATCTTGATGATTAAAGTTTAATTTTTGCCGGTAATTGTTCTTTTCCATTCGTAAATGAAGCCCGTAACAGAAATCGCAAAAACAGTTCATTCATTCCTGAAGTTTTGTAAGAACGAAATCGGGGTGCACAAAAAAATCCGGAAATAAAAAAAGCCATCCCAATCGGGATGGCTCTCTGATGTTTAATTTGTCAGGCAGCTTTTCGACATAATTCAGTAAGCCGAATCCGTGCCCGTTGGAAGTAGATGTTAATCTGGCTTTCCGGGATTCCTGTTAATTGAGCCATTTCTCGCCCACTTAAGTTGAACATGAAACGGTAAGTAATCAGCATGCGGTCTCGATCACACAAGAATTGCATCGCTTTGCGAATTCGTTTAAGCTCGCTACGCTCTACGTCTTTATTAGACTGTTCCTCCATTACATTCCCGGAGATAGGAATGAGCTCCATGCGATCCATGTTTCGAATGGCATCAAAACAAAGATTTTGTGTTAGCCGATATAACCAGCTTTTGAAGTTGCCTTTTGAAGGGTCATACATGTGAACCTTTTCAATAGCTTTCAGGATGGCATCCTGTGCAAGGTCTTCTGCAAGATGCATATATCTTGACGGAAGAGATCTTCTAACAATTGCCTTGAAGTACGGCAACTGCTCAGAAATAAGGAGAATGTTGGTTTTCATTTTGGAGAGATTTAAGTTCAACAATCTGCTATGGAGAAGCATTGGTAGTTTTGTTCATAAGCTTGATTTATGAAGCTATAATGCACAAATTTTAATAATGTAACAGGTAGGTCGAAAAAAAATATCAAAAAAAAAGCCAACTAGATGTTAAGCATCTTTTTTTCAGCAGAATAGAGCGGATTTTTTTTTGTTAATGCACACTTTTCGATCGTATATCGTTGGATTTCTCCATGCCTGAACCAAAGACAAATACAGTTTAATTCTTCGTCTACAGAGTGAACAGTCATTTCTGGACCTCCACTTTTCAGCCAAACCACATCGCCTTTGTTGATGTAAGTGGTACATTCTTTTTCGATGAATTCCATAATAATATTGTTTGGAACAAAATTAATGACGTTGAAAACACTGTGCAATAGGAGTTTACCCCCAGTCATAGATATATTTATATTACAATGATTCCCTCGTGAATAGCAAACAGAACCAATTGTGCAATATTCTTAATTTCTGCTTTTTCGAAAATACTTGACCTGTGATTTTCAACTGTTTTAATTGAAATTCCGAGCGATTCCGCTATTTCTTTATTTGTCTTTCCAGAACATGCCATCCGTATTACAGCCGTTTCTTTATTGGTGAAAAGGAAATTGTTTTTTTCCTTCTTGGGAATAATATGCTTTAATGCATCATCGAAATAATATCCTTTTTCCGAAACACACATAATGGCCTTCTCTAATTGTTCAACAGTAGCGTTTTTTGGCAAAAATCCTTTAGCATTTAACTGGATAGATCGCACAATAAAATCCGTTTCATTGAAATAGCTCAACATGAGGCATTTTATTTCAGGATGCGATTTCCTCAATAAAGTCAAGGTTTCAAAGCCATCCATAACGGGCATCTCTAAATCTAAGAGCAAAATATCTATCGTATAAACTTCTAATTTCCTGAGTAATTCTAATCCATTTGGAACATCAAAAACAACTTCGAATTTATCGTTTAGAACAGACTTTAGGCCCTGTCTTAACAAGTCATGATCATCAGCAATAGCAATTCTTATCTTGCCCATAGTTTTTCTTAAGGTGTAGCGTAAAAGTTCATTCGACATGAATCAAAGTTAATTTAAGCATATTTAGCGTCAAATAGGGGTAAACCCTAATTATAATTAAAAATAACATACTTAAAATAGGGGTTTCCGTACTTCAAGTGCGAGCACTTCTCACTTCGTTCGCCAGGTACTTTTTTCTTTCCGACCTCACTTGAGCAAAGTTATGGATGAGGAGAATTTCAATAAAAAAACGCTCAGATTCGGCCTGAAACGAAAAAAGCACCATCCTACGGATTGTGCTTTCATCAGAGTGATTCCGCTGGGATTCGAACCCAGGGCCCATACATTAAAAGTGTATTGCTCTACCAGCTGAGCTACGGAATCGAGCGTTTGCGGGTGCAAAGATAATGGGATTATTCGTTTAGGCAAGATTGGATTTGTATTTTTTTAAGATTGCGTCTTAAGATTGAACAAAACCTGCGTGTCTTTTCGTTACTTTGCCCCATGTCTCACATTATCCTTATTGGGTTTATGGGATCCGGGAAAACAACGCTCGGAGCTTCACTAGCTGTTCATTTAGAGCGTGAATTCATTGATTCTGATCAATATATTGAAGAACGAACAGGGATGTCGGTTAGTCAGATTTTTGAAACGGAGGGGGAACAAAACTTTCGAGAGCTAGAGCAGGATGCGGTTCGTGCTTTTTTCGATAAAGATGAGTGTGTGATTTCTGTGGGGGGCGGTCTTCCGGAAATTCCGGGAATGATGGAACAATTAAATGCTCTCGGTACTACGATCTTTCTTCATGTTTCTGAGAAAGAGCTGATTCGAAGACTCCTTTTAGAGAATGAAAACAGACCTCTCTTAAAATCGCTTAGTGAACCTGAACTACGCAATTTTGTTAAAGATCGGTATGACAGGAGGAAAAAAATGTATAAGCAGGCAAAGGTGATCGTAAGCTCTGACTCAATTTCCGTTTCAGACCTCCTGAAAAAACTTCGTCATGCTGAATAAATACCTGGAGGAAACAGAATATTTGAATTATTCTCATCCTTTGCTGGATGGTTTTGCGCAGGAGCTTCCGAGCGATACGTTGGAAAAGGCAAAAGCCCTTTACATGAGGGTTCGAGATGGATTTCTCTATGATCCATATCACCTTGATCTTCGAAAACCGGCTCTGACCGCCTCTACCATCGCAACACGAAAACGCGCATGGTGCGTTGAGAAAGCCATACTCCTGGCCGCCCTTTTCCGAAAACTTGGTTTTCCCGCTAAATTGGGGTATGCCGTGGTTACCAATCACATTGGTGTAGAAAAATTAACCCGCTACCTCAGAAGGGAAGAAATCGTTTTTCATGGCTTTGTGGAAGTGTTTCTTGAGGGAATTTGGGTGAAATGCACGCCAGCATTCGATGCAAGGATCTGTCGTGTGAGTGGTGTCACGCCGCTCGAGTGGGATGGACGCTCCGACTCCATGTTTCAAGCTTATGACGGGGGAAGAGCATTTATGGAATACAAGCATTTCTACGGCACTTTCGAAGACGTACCCCTGGAGCTCATGAACACTGAAATGAAAGCATATTATCCTCATTTGTTTGAGCAAATTTATAACACCAAAGAATTTTCTTTCCGTCATCTTTGGACGCTGGAATGATGTATCTTTGATCAAAACCGTTGAACATGCGCCTTCTAATCGTTCTTTTTGGACTCATACCAACCCTTTTATTCTCGCAAAAGATCTCATATGAGGTATCTATGCCCAAGCCACAAAACCATTATTTCCATGTGGAAATGGTACTTACTGGTTTTAATGCAAACCAACTTACCGTGAAAATGCCTGTGTGGGCTCCAGGGTCATATCTGGTGCGTGAATTTTCTAAAAACGTTGATTTGGTCAAGGCTTTTGATGAGTTAGGAAAGCCACTTAAAGTGAGCAAACGAACCAAAAATGCATGGTCGGTTGAAAAAGGTTCAGCTTCGACGGTTAAAGTAGTTTACGATGTATACTCTTTTGAGCTTTCGGTGCGTACAAGTTTCCTTGATTTAACTCACGGGTTTATTTCGGGATCAGGTGTTTTCATGTATTTGGACGGTCAAAAACAATTGCCGGGTGAACTTACAGTAAAACCCTACAAAGATTTCAAAAAAGTAAGCACCTCCCTAACACCTGCAGATGAATCCGTAGCTTCGGATGGCACGGTCAAATTTAAGTTCAATGATTATGACCAACTCGTGGATTGCCCCATTGAGGTCGGAAATCAGGAGGTTTTCCATTTCATGGCTGCGGGAGTGGATCATACGGTGGCCATCTATGGAGAAGGGAATTACGATGTAAAAGCACTTAAAAAAGACATGGCGCATATTGTCGAAACGGCTACAAGCGTGATCGGAGAGAATCCAAATAAGAATTATACGTTCATTATTCACAATGTCGTGGACGGTCAAGGGGGATTGGAGCATACCAATTCGTGTACGTTGAGTGTCAACCGTTGGACCTACCAGGGAGGAGAATACATCGGTTTTTTGTCGTTGGTTGCACATGAATATTTCCACCTGTGGAATGTAAAACGCATCCGCCCGATCGAGTTGGGACCCTTTAACTATGATGAGGAGAACTACACCTCGTTGTTGTGGGTAATGGAAGGATTTACTTCCTACTATGATGAACTTTTGCTTGTCAGGGCAGGGTTTACGGATCCATCAGAATACATCCAGAAAATACAGAGTACGATCAATTACGTCGAGGGATCTGTGGGTGCGCGAGTTCAACCGGTGGCACATGCCAGCTTTGACGCATGGATAAAGGCCTATCGACCAACTGAGAACAGTTCCAATACCACCATGACCTATTACTCTCGCGGTCAGATGCTCGCTGCAATTCTGGATGTGATGATCATTTCCAAATACAAGGGGCAGAAATGCCTGGATCATTTTCTTCAGGTATTGTATAACAAGTATTACAAAGGATTGAATCGTGGTTTTTCAGAACAAGAATTTCAGGATGAGCTGGAAGCTTTTCTCGGAGAAGACATGGATGAATTTTTCCGTAAATATGTATTCGGAACGGAAATCGCACCATTGCAAGAGACCTTTAAAAAAGTTGGGTTGCAAGTAGAAGAAACAGGTGTCGCCCGTCCTTCATTTGGGGCTTCTCTGCGACAGGAAGGTGGAAAAGTTCTCGTTCGTGGTATTCGTTCAGGATCAGCTGCCGAACAAGCAGGAATTTCCGTTAACGATGAAATCATTGGATGTAACGGTTACCGAATCGATCAAAGCGCTTTGGAACAATTTACAGGGGGATTAAAATCGGGCGAAAAGTTCGATCTGTTGATCTCAAGAGAAGAAAAATTGATGAATGTCTCAGTAACCATGACGGACTATCTCAAACCTCAATTTATTTTCAAGAAAACGACCGACACTCAGGGTGAAAAACTCCGTAATTATTGGTTAAGAACTAAAATTTAACGTATGCGTTGCTTACTGCTTATACTCATTGCATTCTCGACTGTAAAAGTTTCAGCTCAGACTGATTTTCAGAATGTAAAATTGAAACCGTTCAACTTCATGTCGGCAGCCTATGGCCAGTCCGAGCCATCTATAGCGATTGATCCAAAGAATCCGAACAATATCGCCGCCGGTTGTATTTTAAGCGATTACTACTATTCCAAAGACGGTGGAAAGACTTGGCAAAGCAGAAAAATGAGCAGTACCTACGGTGTTTGGGGTGACCCTGCCATTCTGTTCGATACTGCCGGAAGAGTGTATTATTTTCATTTGGCTGATTACAAAAAGACCTCCTGGATCGATCGGATTGTGTGTCAGTCGGCATCGTCTGTGGATGGCAAATTTAATGATGGCACCTTCCCAAAACCAAACGGTACGAAAGCACAGGATAAACACTGGATGGTACTGAATCCGATGAACAATGACATTTACCTCACCTGGACGCAGTTTGATAAGTACGATTCCGAATTGGAAACGGACTCTTCTGTTATTTTATTCTCGCGTTCATCTGACCAAGGAAAAACATGGACAGATCCCAAGCGCATCTCATTTTACGGCGGTGATTGTATCGACAGCGACAATACCGTGGAGGGTGCCGTGCCTGCCGTTGGACCGAAAGGAGAAATTTATGTGGTATGGTCAGGACCGAAGGGATTGGTTTTTCAGGTTTCAAAAGATCGGGGAAAGACCTGGTTGCCCGTAGAACAAAAGATTGGGCCTCAGATCGAAGGATGGGATCTTGATATTCCGGGAATGAACCGTGCGAATGGCTTACCGGTACTTGTGTCTGACCTTAGCAACGGTCCCGGGCGCGGAAATCTTTACCTTAACTGGTGCGATCAGCGCAATGGAAAAGACAATACGGATGTGTTCCTTTCCGTGTCTAAAGACGGTGGAAAAACATGGTCGGAAGCACGAAAAGTTAATCAGGATAAGACAAAAACACACCAGTTCTTTACATGGGTAACAGTTGACCAAAGCACGGGATACCTTTATTTTGTGTATTACGATAGACGAAATTACACCGACCTTCAAACAGATGTCTACATTTCAGTATCCAAAGATGGTGGAGAAACATTCAAGGACTACAGAATAAGTGACAGCCCTTTTTCCCCTGATGCCAAGAATTTCTTCGGCGACTATTTGAACATCTCTGCCGTTAAAGGCGAAATTCGACCCATCTACCCCCGAATGGATAACGGAACAATCTCCCTTTGGGTGACGTTGATTAATGTAGGAATGCTGAAGTAAACGACACAATCAGAGCGTTAACCAATTCCTCATTCTGTTTCTGCTTCTCATTCTGCTTCTCCTTCTCCTTCTGCTTCTCATTCTGTTTCTCATTCTGTTTCTCATTCTGTTTCTCATTCTGCTCAGTGGCGTTTTCCACCAAAATCCCTATCTTCATCTTCTGCAAACTGATCTGCTCACATGGAAAAACACCCACATATTCACACGCTTTATCAGCTTTATCTGTCTGAAGAACAGCCTTTCCGTAAGGTGCACCGCATGATTGACCTCTTTGAGAGCATCATCAAAATACACACGGTGGTGATTCTCTCATCCTATGTACAACACAATAAGCTGAGCGATGCAGCAAAAGGGATGCTGGCACAAGGCCTCAGGACGCCCTCTCTCGGCACCTGGCAGCTGTTTAGTCGGTTGCTGTTTGAAGAATTACAGAAAGATAATTTTACCTGGGCCTTGACTGAGTTTGCCGGTGAATTCGGTACGCTTGTTAAAGCATTGAAAGCGGATAAAACCAACGTAATTTCTTTCCGCAACGGCTATGCCCACGGCGCTACGCCAAGCGATGACCAATGCAGAGAGGATATTAAAAAGTTTGAACCTTTTTTGGATCAGCTGCTCGCATCCAAATGGCTGGAAGCCAGCTCTACGGAAGAAAAAGAGGGTAAAGTGGTCTTGAAAACAATGGATGGTGAGCTTTCTCTGCACCCGGTATTGCTTTACAGAAACGAAAACAGCGAGGCTTCTTTCGCGTTTTTTAATGACCTCAAGAACGATAAGATCGGTTTGTTGAATTATCCTTTAGGAAAACACTATCGCGAGAAGGACTTCTACCACGAATTTCATAAATACCTGCCGCTCCACGAATGGAAAAAAAGTGGCAGCAACGAGTTTTACCAGCGCATTGAAGAGCTTACGGAAACGTTCAAAGGCCGAACAGCTGAGCGTGCGCAATTGCTCAAGTTTGTTTCGGAAAAACACAAAGGGTATTTCTCCATCCAGGGAAATCCGGGGATCGGTAAATCGGCCCTGATCGCTCAATTCTTTAAAGATCTGCGGGCGCACGAAGAAATCAAGAACGTTCTTGTCGTTGAATACTTCATCCGTCGTGGTACGGCGCAGGCTCAGATAGATTACCTGTTGACTTACCTCATCAAGCGCACCGATGAACTTTTTCCGCAATGCCGGGAAATTCGCGCCGAAGACAAGAATACCTGGGGATTGCAACAACAGCTCTTTGAGAAATGGCGTTTGTGGGCGGAGCATAGCAAAGGCCAGAAGCTTCTGTTCTTGATTGACGGTTTGGACGAAGGGGTAGAAAACAACGTCGTGAACTACCTGCCGCGTGAGAACTTTGATCATGTGCTGATCATTTATGGTTCCCGACCGGGCGGTCACAAAAGCATTGATGAGCTTTGGACGACATTGCCTGCAGGATACCACACCAAGCTGGAGCTGAATGGCTTAAGTAGGGAAGACATCCGTGCCCTGATCTACGAGGTGGCCAACAAATACGAAGTAGAACGGGAAAGTGCCTGGATCGAAGCAGTGCAGCAACGCTCTCAGGGAAATCCGCTGTATTTGAAATTGCTTTGTGATGCCCTTGAAAATTTCAGCATTGCCCTGAATGATGTGAACGCCCTGCCCAAAGAAATAGACGAATACTACAAAGCCATTCTCGACCGCTACGCACAGGACCCGGATGGGGATGCCCTGCTTGCCGGGCTCTACACCTTTGCGGCTGCGAAGGATTACCTCACGATGCCTCACCTGGGGCTCATCAACCACTTAGGCGAAGCAACGGTACAGCGCATTGGAAGCACCTTGAAAGAAGTGCTCTACGAAAACCCACTCACGGAAGAAGTACTGGATTACCAGCTGTTTCACGAGAGCTTCAGAGAATATCTTCTGAAAGAAAAGAGTAGACAGGTAGAGGATGCTTCCGAACGCATCATCGATTTTTGCGCTACCTGGCAAGACCATGAAGGTACTTTCGAACAGCGTTATGCCCTTGATCTGTTTGCCCCTCACTTGAGTGAAAGCAAAAAAGAAGCGCGTGCTGCTGAGTTATTCACTTTATTTCAAAACGAAGCTTATACCGCTGAGCAAAAAAAGATACTCAAGCAGTTCGATGCTACCCGGCAGCTGTTCCAGCTGGTCTTGTTGAAAGCTGGACGCATGAAAAAGCACGATGCACAGCTCGAAGCCGCTTTAGAGCTGGTAGACTTGAAATACGACGAAGCCAACGATGCGCCTCAGGTGGTGGCACTCGTGGCTAATAATGAAATAGACCTCGCCCTGAAACGCATTGAAAGTTTTGGAGGAGCGGATGAAGAAGGTGTGAAACGCAGGTTTATTTTGTACATGCTTTGCCTGATGGAGCTTACACTGTTGGAAAGCAAAGACAAACCCTTCCGAAAAACAGCCATTGAAAAACTACTCAAGCACCTGGACGAGCAGCTACCCAAAGATCATTCGATTTTGACATGGGATGAATTCTTCCCAAGCTATTCAATGTTTCAAATGGCCTGCGAATGCGCAGATTTGGGATTGGATTATTTGACGATTTACGAGCGCACAGCCGATTGGGAGAAGGATTGGTTGGCAGACAAAACGCCCTTTAGCGAACTGCAATTTGAAGTATTGCAGGCCTGCGCAACAGGGATAAGTTCTGATTATAGGAAGAGTAGCGCGCTAAAGGACATCAGTGCCGAACTGGCTAAACAAGGCAAGCTAGAAGAAGCGGCATCTGCGATGCAGCAAGCCCTTGCCTGCGCAACAGGGATAAGTGATGATTATTTGAAGAGTAGCGCGCTAAAGGACATCAGTGCCGAACTGGCTAAACAAGGCAAGCTAGAAGAAGCCCTTGCCTGCGCAACAGGGATAAGTGATGATTATTTGAAGAGTAGCGCGCTAAAGGACATCAGT
>Ga0315906_10003457_pt1 | contig 20971 bp, 26 predicted proteins | sample LakEriMetagenome_4_FD_203526 | JGI IMG/M metagenome (GOLD analysis project Ga0315906, IMG submission 203526) | Freshwater fungal communities from buoy surface, Lake Erie, Ohio, United States - Buoy 2 MA122 | ecosystem: Environmental > Aquatic > Freshwater > Lake > Lake biofilm | place: USA...
TACATGGAAAGGTTCGGCGAGGACTTACCTGGGAAATCTGTAACATTCATTCCCGCCCTGCTTAGCGATAACCAGATCCTGATGAAGAAGGACCCAAACTATCGCGGGAACCTGAACGCATTGGGTCACGTTGAACGAGCGCGTCTGCGTGATGGAAACTGGAACGTTCGGCGCGAGGCAGGATCGTACTTCAGGCGCATCTGGCTTCCAATCATTGACGAACTACCTAAGACCATACGAACGATTCGCTATTGGGATCGCGCTGCTACAGAGGCGGAACCTGGGGACCAGGGGCCGGACTGGACCGCTGGCGTTCGCATGAGTATAACAGATCAGGGCGGATATATCATTGAAGACTGTGAAAGGTTTCGCCTATCGCCTGGAAAGGTACGGCTCGGGATTCGTGCTGTTGCATCACAGGACGGGCGGAATGTTATGCAAGTCTTAGAAGAAGACCCTGGGCAGGCTGGCAAAAGTGATACAGATGCGTTGAAGGAATTCTTAGAAGGGTTTCCAGTGGACGTACGACGCGTCACGAAAGATAAAGCAACGAGAGCGATTCCCATGTCTGCCGCTGCTGAACATGGTAAAGTCAGCGTCTTGCGCGGCGGATGGAACAGGGAGTATATCAGCGAACTGGTTGGATTTGATGAACTACCACACGACGACCAAGTGGACGCTTCAAGTGGAGCGTTCAATTATCTCAATGAAAACAAGCCTCCGAGGATTCGGAGTCTGTGAAGGAGTATAACATGGGCCTCATGAATCGTATCCGAAACTTCTTGGCAGTAAAGGCGTCTTCGGTACAACCGTTGATCGCCATCCTGTCCTCGGGACACTACGTTTCCCCCAGGAGAAACCTCAAAGAATATGCGCGAGAGGGATATCAGGCGAATGGTGTTGTATATCGATGCGTTTCAATTGCTGCTCGTGCTGTAGCGAATGTTCCCATCGGCGTGTTCGTGAAAGGTGAACAAGTAGAAAACGAACTGACTGACCTACTCAAGATGCCGAATCCGAAACAAGGGTACGCGACATGGATGGAAGATGTTATATCTTACCTGATGCTGACTGGCAATACATACATTGAGAATATCGGCGTGAACGGCAAGACGAAAGAACTGTGGGCTCTTCGGCCGGACAGAATGCGAATCCAGCCTGGAATGTTAGGGGTGGCGAAGTACATATATCAATGCTCAGGGCAGGACCGTGTCTGGGAGGTGGACCCTGTATCACAGAAGAGCGATATACTTCACATGAAATTCTGGAACCCGAACGATGATTGGTATGGCCAGTCACCAATTGAAGCGGCGGCGAATTCGGTGGATCAGCATAACCTGTCAGGCGCATGGAATCAATCACTGTTACAGAACAGCGCTCGTCCTTCGGGCATGATGACCACTGAATCGCGGTTGGACGATGCACAATACGAACGACTGAAACAGGAAATGACACAATCGTATGAAGGGTCCAAGAATAGTGGGCGACCAATGCTGTTGGAACAGGGGCTGAAGTGGACCAGCATGCAAATGAGCCCAGCCGAAATGGATTGGATCAATGGGCGAAACATGTCCGCCCGTGAAATTGCTTCGGTCTATGGCTTACCTTCACAGATGCTCGGTATCCAGGGCGACTCAACTTATTCCAATTATCAAGAGGCGCGTCAATCGTTTTATGAAGATACGGTGCTGCCTCTGTTGGATTTCGTGTTGTATGATATCAATGGATGGTTGCGTGAAGCCTATCGCGGAGCGGAACTGAGAAAGATCGTGGATGATATACCTGCCCTCGCTGCCAAGCGTGAAAAGCGTTGGAGCATGATACAGTCCGCCGATTGGATGACGATCAATGAAAAGCGGAAGGCGACAGGGTTCAGCGAGATTGATAATCCTGATGCGAACGTTGTCTGGGGGAATGCTAACGCGATCCCCATTGGTGCTGCGAGCGAGCCCAGCGAAGAAGGATCTGAAGCATTCCCCGTTGATATAAGTATGTCAAAGGATAAACTCGCAATGATAATGGATATCATCAGCAAGGTGGGGTCTGGTGAACTGACCGAGGACGTAGGTCGTGCGCTGGCCTTGAAGGTGGACCCGAGTTTTGATGTTTCGCTTATCTGCGAACCTGAGGAAGAAGAGGAAGAGGAAGAGGACGACGAAACTATAACAGAAGAGGAGAACGACATGGAAAACGAAACCAACCCTTACGGGTTCTGCCCTAAATGCGGAGCCCCTGGCAAGACGCGGGAGCGTAGGCCGGACGGCAATGATACGTGCGAGAACGGATGCACCTATCCTAGCAAGGACGCGCTGAAAACGAACCCTTCTGATCTTCCTGCCAAGGCAAAGAAAAAGTCGTGATAAACCTTTCCACCGCTCAACGTCATAAAGAACGTCAGGTCATGCTCCGGCTGATCGATGCTATAACAGCACGGTCGGAGCGGGATCTGAAGGACGCCTATAACCTTCTCTCCAGGAATATCGGGGCGCATCCAAAAGCAGTGGATCAGGTTATATCACAGCATGAGCAGAATCTTATCCGCATCCTTCGGAAATGGGGAAGGATCTCCGCGAGCGCGGGAACGACACGTATGCGCGAGGCACTGAAACAGCACAAGTCTTTCAGGGTACGGTTTGAACGCAAGGCCACCGAAGAAGAATTGGATACCCTATTGTTGGACAAGGTAAAGAAGAACGCTCTCAAGAAAGCAAAGTCCATCGCCGCTGATGATAAAGCCCGGATCCGCCGTTATCTCCTGGACGAAGAAAACCTGGGCGAAGGTATAACAGATCGTCCTGGAGAGGCTGTTATAGGGCGGGGCATTCGCGAACGAGTGGAAGGTATATCAGTCTGGAGAGCGAAAACTATAGCACGAACAGAAGTTCATTCCATGGTCATGGAAGCGAATAATGAAACAATCGCTGCCGAGGCTGAAGCAGTAGGCATGACAGAGCAGACGAAGAAAGTCTGGACCGCTGGAATGGATCTCCGAGTTCGTGAAACCCATCTTGAAGCGGACGGGCAGAAAGTATCACTGGATGAAAAGTTCAACGTCGGTGGTTATATGTTATCGTTCCCAGGAGATCCATCCGGTCCGGCTGGTGAGGTTATCAATTGCCGTTGCATCATGACTTATGATGTAGAAGACGAGGACTGGGATGCCGCTGAACGTGCTGTGAATGCCCGAAGAAGATAAGTGATTGCGCTGAAGTCGCCTATAAAGCGAAGGCGGGGAATACTTTTGGGACCGTTGGGGTTGCATTGTGTGGGGGCGAGTATAGTGAACGCCTTGTGAGAAGGCCAATAAAGAAAGGAAAGCATTATGAACCGCATCATTGTACCATTCCTTGAACTGAAATCCGGGCTCGCGACTCCTCGCGATGCCCAGACCGAAGGCTTCATTGCTGGTTATGGTTCCACCTTCGGGAACGTGGATGATGGTGGTGATATATGCGTGAAAGGTTGCTTCATGAGTTCGCTCCTGGAGCACAAGGATCGCGGAACCATGCCCTTCATGTTCTGGGATCACAAGATGTCGCCCGTTGGCGAATGGCGTCACATTGAAGAAACCGATAAAGGGCTCAAGTGTGAAGGTGATATCTGGACTGGAAAAGGGATTGAAGATGCCGAGAAGGCGCGAATGGTTGCGAAAAGTAACACACGACGCGGTCTGTCCATTGGTTTCAAGACGCGCGAGTATAACATTGACAAGAAATCTGGCGCACGAAATCTGACACGGTTGGACGTTGAAGAAATCTCCGTTGTCATGTTCCCCATGAACCGCTCCGCCATTATTGAACAGATCAAATCTTTCTCTGGTGAATTGCCTACCATCAGAGAATGTGAAACCCTCCTGCGGGATGCAGGACTTTCACACAAGCAGACGAAAGCGCTCCTCTCCAAAGGATACGACGGTCTTCGGGATGAAGACAGTTCCTCCCAGGAAGAGATCGCTGCCATGCTGCAAGGCTTGCATCAGTCTATCACAAACTCCATCGCCTGAAACATGGCAAAGGAAAGTCCCATGCCCGAGATCAAAGATATCATTGAAGGCTTGAACAAGTCCTTCACAGATTTCAAATCCGTCAATGACCAACGTCTTGCGGAAATTGAAAAGAAAGGGTTCGCAAGTGCTGCCCTGGAAACGAAACTGTCTAAGATCGAAGCCGATCTGCAGACCAAGGAAGCCGAGCAAAAGAAGGCTCTGGAGAATATCCAAGCCGCTCTGAAACGCGTCAACGGCTCGCTTGATACCAAGGCCAGCAATGGTCTGACCCCCGACCAGATGGAACACAAGTCGCAGTTCTTCGGTTGGATGCGTGGCAAAGGAAATGAAAGTATTCTCCGCGATCTGGAAAAGAAAACCCTGCAAGTCGCCGATGATACTCAGGGCGGTTTCTATGTTCCCGCTGATGTAACAGGACGCATCATCAGCAAACTGTTTGACACGTCGCCGATGCGCCAATTTGCCAGCGTTGCAAACATTGGAACCGGAGCCCTGGAAGGCCCCACCGATCTCGGTGAAGCCGAAGGCGGATACGTCGGTGAATCGGGCGACCGTTCTGCTGATAGTGGCAATCCCACCCTCGGTACATGGCGCATCCCCGTTCACGAACTGTGGACCATGCCCAAGGCAACGCAGAACGTGATTGATGATTCTGTGTATGATTTGGAATCTTGGCTCGTCAAGAAGATTGGTGAAAAGTTTGCTCGCATTGAAAACCGCGAGTTCGTGCTTGGTACAACCAAGATCCGCGGATTCCTGTCATACGATATTGTAACGACTCTTTCTGGCGATGATTATACGGCCAAGAAGAAGATTCAATATTCCAAGACTGGCGTTTCAGGTGGGTTCGCCGCGACTCCCAATGGTGGCGATATCCTGATTGATATGCAACAGTCCCTGAAAGAAAGTTATCGCGCGAAAGCGGCTTGGGCGATGAACCGTTTCACTGTTGGCGAAGTCCGCAAGTTGAAGGATTCGCAAGGTCGTTACCTGTGGGCTCCTGGCATCCAGGTCGGCGCACCCAATACGCTCTTGAACCTGCCCATTGCTGAATTCAACGACATGCCGAACGTCGCTGCTAACAGTCTCAGCCTTGCGCTGGCCGACTGGACCGAAGCGTATCAAATCGTTGATCGCCAAGGCATCCGCCTGATGCGTGATAATATCACCACCAAAGGCTTCGTAAAGTTCTATACCACGAAGCGCACGGGTGGCGATCTGTTGAACTTTGAAGCCATCAAACTGTTGAAATTCGCCGCCTAGTATATCGCTGAAGCGTTATACTTTCACACCCCTCCACCGTCCGCATGAGCGGTGGAGGTTTTCAAATCCGAAAGGAATCATCCAATGCCCCATCGCGAACAGATCAATTCAGTGGTGAGCACGTTGCTCATCGCGACCGCAACCGTTACAACCGCTCAAACGACCCCTGGCCTTGATTGCCTTGGCTTCGATGCTGCGGCTTTCAACATCCATGCAGGTGCAACCGCTCCCGCTCCTACTTCCATCGTGATGGAAGAATCCGACGACGACTCGACTTATACGGCAGTCGCCGCTGCTGAACAGCAAGGCCGAGATGCGATTGCTGCTTGGGCAGTCAGCACGACCCTCCGCTTGGCATATACGGGAATCAAGCGTTATGCTCGCCTCGTTATCACCCCTTCGGCCAGTACCATCCTGACCGTGACCGCGAGTAAAGGTTATCCTTCGGGCAAGCCTACCCTGAATCCTGCCGCCTAGCCTCCTGGACCGAACCTATGGCGCATCATTGGGGTTGATGGTGCGTCATGGGGGAGGTTCTTTTTGAAGGGTATAACATGCGAACGCTAACACGGACACTGAACGGCATCACTGTACTGCGAGCCAATGCTCGCCGTATGGAAATCGTGACGCCTGCTACCGTTGTCCCTGTTACTGCCGCAGAAGTAAAGGCCCATCTTCGCATCACAGATTCTTCCTCCGATACTTATATTGAATCGCTCCTTGCTGTTGCTGTTGATATCGTTGAGCGTTATATCAGCCGCTCCCTCATGGAACGAACCGTCAAACAATGGCTGGATTTCCTTCCAGGATGGGACACTGATCTTGATTGGCAAGACGGAACCTTTGACGGACCTATCATGTTCTGGACTGATACAGTTCGCACCCTTGAACTGATCGGCGTTCCCATGAAAACTATCACACGTATCGTTTCTATTGACGATAGCGATGTTGAAACAATCATGGATCCGGCGTTGTACATTGCGGACACGGCAGACCAGAATCAGCCTTCCCGTATTATCCTTCGCAGGGGCGCAGTATGGCCAGCGAACCTACGAGTCGCGAAGAGCGTCTATATCCTGGGAACGGTTGGGTATGGCACGGTCGCGACTGCGGTTCCACCTTCCATACGACACGCAATTCTTTTGATCGCTGCTGCATTGTGGAGCAATCGCGGCGATTCCATTGATGGTGCTTCCGACGTTCTTTCACTTGGAAATATTCGTGCCACCCTTGACCCCTACCGAGTCCTGCGAATTTCGCTATGAGTTACAAACTCCCCTCATATTCCGCTGGCGATTTCCGGCGTCTCGCTGTTATACAACGAGAGACCAGGGTCGCTGACGGTGCTGGGGGTTGGAATTCTTCTTGGGCTCAGATCGGTACTGCTTGGGGGAAACTCAAAACGGGTTCCGCGTCTGAAAAGTATGCCGATAGTTCTGAAGGCAATGTGAAAGAAGCGCGAACTGAAACATTCATCACATGGTGGAGAAATGATATTGCCGTCGGTGATAGGTTGATCCTATCGGACGCCAATCAATCTCGCACCTATAACATTCGAGCCGTGGAAAACCTGGAATCGTCCAGCAAGTACGTCATTCTTTCGTTGGAGAGTGGGGTGCCGACATGAGTTCTGTAACAGTATCATTCCAGCCGATGAGTAGGAAGGGAGCGCTCCTAACGAAGGAGAACTTCGCTAAGAAGGTAACGGACATGACCCGGAAGGCGACGTTCGTTGCTGCCACTGAGGCACACAAGTACATGGCGAAACGTATCCGCCTCCCAAAGAGCGGAAAACTCAAACTGAAGAAGGGGCGTCAGCGCCTCAATGAACGGCATCTTAGTCAATACGGTCATAAAGTGTCGGAGATGAATATAACGACCAAAGGCAAGAACCATTCCATGTTCGTGCAGAACTTTCACGTTCCTTCTGCCCCAGGAGAATCGCCTGCGAATGATACTGGCAACCTCCTCAATTCTATAACGCATGTTCAGTATCCGGACAGAGAAGGAGTCGTGATGTCCGCTGTGAAAGTGTGGGCAGACTACGGAAAATGGTTGGAGTACGGAACCAAGAAGATGGCTGAAAGACCGTTCATTCGCCCGACGAAAGACTATATCACACCGATCTTCAAAGAATACATTGTCCTGAAACTTCGCAAGATGAACAAGGTCGGGGACGTAGCATGAGCAAGCCTTCATCAGAAGACATACTGAAAAAGATATTCGCCGCGCTCACGGCGAATTCGGCGTTGATGGCTCTCGTTGGGAATCAGATCTACAATTATGTTCCCCAGGATTCGACCCCGCCCTTTATCAGATGCCGTTGGGTCGGCGCGGCTGATTGGGATACCAAAGATTCCGACGGTCTGGAAGGTACAGTCCAGATTGATATATGGACCGAGCATAAGGGCATGCTCGTTGCATATCAGATTTCTGATAAAGTTCAAGACATACTTCACCTCCAAACTTTATCCACAGTTTCACAGAACCTGCTGACGCGTCTTACCATGCAAGATTCATTCGTTGAGCCTGATGGTATAACGAACCACACGGTCCAACGCTATTCCACCATCATCACAAACTGAGAAAATATCATGGTCAATGCCGGATCCAATCTTCGTTTGCAAATCACCCGTGATGACGGTGTGACATGGGAAAACATTCCTGGGGAAAAAGTGTCCGGATATACAATAGGGAATGAACAAGTAGATACCACAGAAAAGACCACACAAGCCGCGAATGGAATGCGCGAGATGGTTGCATGCGGAGTTCGGACGAACAGTATAACAGCATCAGGGGTTGTGAAAGATGGCCTGACGAAAGACTTGTTCACGTATCTTTGCAATGCAGCATGGGCTCAAACGATTCAGCGATTCCGCGTTATGTCCGGTCCTTATATTGTTGTCGCCGCAGGGTCTTTCCTGATCACGTCCTTTGGTAGATCCGGGGAGTATAACGGAGCGGAACTGTGGAATATCTCCCTTGAGTCCGCTGGAGTAGTAACACAAGAGGAAGCCCCTCCGATGCCTCTGCCTCCATTGGGAACCTATGATGGAGCAGTCGCTTTTTCGGTCCGTCGTTTGACTTTGCCTAGTGCTTACTCTGGCCCATGCATGAGGTTGAGGCGCTCAAGTGATAATGCCGAACAGGATATTGGTTTCAATTCTTCTGGATGGTTGGATGAAACAGCCGCCCTGGCATTTGTTGGGAGCGGTGATGGTTTCATGGTGGCATGGTATAACCAGACTCCTCAATATGGGGTTGTCAAGTTTATCCAGCCTGATGCAACGAAACAGCCTCGCGTCGTTATATCTGGAGCGTTATACAAAGTCGGGTCGGCGCAACGACCCGCGATAAAGTTTGAGGGGACACGCTGGCTACGAACAGAAACAGAAAACGCGCTCAAGATTTTGACCGCAGACCAGCAAGTCCATCTTTCGTCAGTGTATTTTTTTGATACTTCCGCGGACGAGCAAGTCATCTTCTGCCAACAATGTAGCCTGGGAGGGTACCGAGCGCAGAGTCTGGCAATTCGTATCCGTTACCCAAACAATGGTTATCCGTATGAACTTGCAAAAACAGAACTTGGTCACAGTGTTGCCCGTCAAAATCTTGGTGTGAGTAGCAGTTATCCATACGTAATTCCTACACCCTCCGCGATCAATACCCATAGATTTATCGCGTTGAATGGTGATAGTCAAAGCTGTGATTTTTTCTGGGGCGGAACAAAAAGAGCAACGACATCAGGGCTTGTGCCAATGACAAATAGGCCTGTTGAAAGCGTTGCGAAACATAGTTATATCGGGTGTCATATCGACCAAGCAGCCTACATATTGCAATGCGGTCTGCATGAAGTTATAGTCATGAGTAAGTCTTGGACGGATGAAGAAACAATAAATCTATCGTTGAACCAAGCAGGAGCCTTTTCATGAATCAGACGCTTTTTATCGGGGTTTTGAGTTTGGTACATGGGCAGGCGCTATCCCTTGCGGGGTGGGCTCTTTCCAAGCCCGCACAATTCCAGACCCCCGAGGATATAACAATCACACTTGGGAGCATTATCAAACATCCAGACCGTGATGAATACGCTTGGTCTTTTTCCGATGATACTTTCCTTGTACATGCACAAGCAGACCCAAGAACGTTGGACCCCGTGCTTGCACCGTTGGTCGCCGCTGGCCTACTGACTCAAGCGGACCTTGATGCTACGGCTGGAAAGATTGTTTCTTTTGCTGGCTCCATGCACACAATTCTTGAAGTGATGCCACAGGTTCTTTCGGGCTCTGTGAAAGTTTATGAAACGATGAAAGCCGACGGATGGTTTCCTGATACTGTTACAGAATAGTTCTATCACAATCATTTCCCTTCCAGGGAGAGGAGCGTATCATGGCTAAGTATTGCGGAAAAGACCTGCTCATTCAGATGGGCAACGGGGCGAGCCCCGAGGTGTTTACGACCATTGGATCCATGAAATCCAATAGTCTCACAATCAATAACGAACAAGTGGATGTGACCACGAAGGACGATATGGCATGGCGAGCCCTGCTCGCTTGTGGTGTTCGTTCTATGTCACTGTCGGCTTCCGGTCCGCTCAGTTCTGATGCGATGCAGAAAGCCTTGGAACTTGCTGCTAACACAAGCCCGATCAAGAATTTCAAAGTCGTTTCAGGTCGCCTTGATACTTATACAGGCGCATTCGAAATCACTTCGTTCGGTCGTTCTGGCGAACACAATGGCGCGGAGCAATTCACCGTGTCGTTGGAATCCGCTGGCCCGATCACCTACGTTCCTCCCACCTAACCATCCACCCATCACTGAACCTTCAACCCCGTTCAACCCCTGAGGTATAACATGGCCATCATCCATCTCGCAGAAAAAGAAATCACCCTCATTGGACCCGACGGTCCTGAAACTTACACGCTTCGCATGTCCTGGAAGGCAATAGCAGAAATTGAGGAACGGACTAACAAGTCCATCCTCGCTATTGTCAACGGTCTTGGGAATGGCGAACTGAGTTTCACGCATGCTGCTATCATTCTCCAGGCTGGCATTCGTGCTGGAATTGTGGAAGGTAGTGGGGTCAGACCGTTGTCCTTTGAGGGGGCTGGTGAGCGCATCGTGAATACGGGCTCTGCCGTGACACTTCGTAAGATCGGCGAATTCCTTATGACCACAATGACCACCCCTGAAGAAAAGGAGAATGCTGAGGCAAGGATAAAAAAAGCCAAAGGCGGGGAGTAGAACCCCGCGAGCAGAAGCCTGATGAATGGGCGGGTCCGGGTGAATGGGTCGTACATTGCGTGAACTTTTCAATACTGGAATGGCATATCGCCCCGTCCGAGGCTTGGAAAATGTCGTTTCGCGAATGGATGTCAATAGCATCACAGAAGCAGAGAAACCATAACAAGAGACAGAATCGGTTTGACCATGAAACGGCAGAAGAGTTTGAAGCCTATATCCGGAGCAAGGGGTTGATCGAATGAGCGAAGACCTGATGCTGAAAATATCCGCCGACGTATCAGACCTGAAACGGGCTCTGGCGGAGGTTGTCGCTTCTAACAAGAACGTTGGCCAGTCCGCGAAAGAGGCTGGTGATAAGGCTGAGAAATCGTTCAACGCCATGGGGCGAAATGTTTCACTTGCGATGGTGGGAATGAAAGCGTTTCACGTTGCCATCCGTGGCCTTCGTGAAGGTTTTCAAGAGTTAGAGAAAGCCGCTGGTGAAAATTCATTGGTCAATGGGAGACTGAAACAGCAAGCCGTCGTCGCTGAAGCGGCGATCAAAACGATGAAGGGTGCTTTTGATGAATTCGCCCAGACTGCCGCTTCAGCAATGGCTCCGGTCGTTGATCTTATCGCTAACGACCTGACCAATGGGTTGCGTGACTCAACGCAAGCCATGAAGGATTCAACGTCGGCGGCGGACGATGGTGCTTCTGCTTGGGCGGTATTCAAGACAGTAGTACAGGCGGCGACCGCGTCCTTTGGTATTTTCTTTCAGTTAGCAAAGGGCGGTCTTGCAACACTTATCGGGGCGGCTGGAATTTTCAACGACGCCTTTGGTAAAGTCGCAGGATTGTTCAGCAAGGAAGCAGGGGACGCGTTCAAGAACGCTGGAGCCGTGATGAAGAACACGGCGATGCAGATGTACGACGAGGTCGGGAATTCATTTCGTAAGAACGCCAATCAGTTGACCAATGCTGTGACGGGCGAGTTATACGAAAGCACGATGAAGTCGTACGAGCGCCTCCGCCAAGGCACGGCAAAGAAGGCTGAAGAAATCCAGAAAGACCTTGCTGCTATAGCGGCGAAAGGTAAAGGCGGGAAAGGCGGAGCCGCTGGTGGTACAGGCGGCGGATCCGACGATGAAGCGCGGGAACTCGCGGTCAATAAAGCGGTCAACGATCGTTACAAGTCTCTTCTCCAGGAGAGCGCCCTCCTTGACCGTATAACCTCGGGGCCAGAAGCCGAAAGGTTGCGGAATCTTGAAAAGTATGTCGAGATGCAGAAAAGTTTCAAGAAGTTCAATGAGGATATGCTGAAGAACGCTGAAGACCAAGCAGAACAAATTCGCCTTGAAGGGAAGATGTTACAGGAAGAATTGGATGTGAAAGAAAAGATATGGAAGATGGATTCACTTATCCGAGGAACTTATACGAGAGGGATGATGGAATCAAATGAAAGAGGGAGCGGAGTATATGATGGGCCGAATGGAGGGGCCAGACAGTTAGAGGATGCTGCCGCTCAGGCTCGTATTGCTCAACAGATGTTTCTTCAGCCTCGCCCGGAAGAAGGGCCGAACGCTGGTCAATTGCGAAACAGAATGCAAGAAAACCTTCGCCCTGACGCGATGCTGGAAGCCCCAGGTGATGCCCTTGGGTTTGAAGAACAGACAAGGGAAGACAGCCTGAAGGCCAGAAAAGAATTCCTGGAACAGACTGCCGCAATGGCTGAAGAAAACGCGGATGAACTGTTGCGGATTGATGATGAACTGAATGGCACGTTGGAACAGCAACGAGGCGCGATGCGAGCGCGGGAAATTATCAATGATAGGAAAATTTCCAAACTCCGTCAAACTACTTGGCAGGAAGACGCCGGAGCGCTGAGTAGTACGCTTCGTGATATGCAAACTATATCAGAGGCGTTCGGTAAGAAAGGATTTGAAGCGGCGAAGATCTTTGGTGCTGCTGCCATTGCGGTGGATACCATTATCGCGTCTCAACGAGCGTTCGCTGCTGGTGCTGCTATTGACTTGAAACTAGGGACCCCGCTTGTGTTCGCGACTTCCATGGCAGCAATCGCCGCGACCGCTGGTGCTGTGAATGCTGCTAAGATGGCGTCCCAGTCGTACGGTGGAGGCGGGGCGAGCGCTGGCAGTAGTCCGGGGTCTAGTGGTATAACAGTCCCAAGTGATACAAGCAATGGAGGCGGACCGGGGAATAACGGCGGAACGTCAACCATCAATGTTTCACTGGTCGGGGAGCGGTTCGGTGCTCAACAAGTTCGTGGCCTTATGGACCAGATCCGTGAAGAATCCAAGGACGGGAAGCGTCTAACGAAAGTGAATGTCCTATGAGCCTCGTTATACCTGAAATTCTTTACAGCAATCAGATGCGTTCTACCGACGCGCATCTTGAGTACCAAGGAACCACCGAGGATCCGAAGTACCCTTTGGTCAACGCAATTGATTGGAAAGACTGGACCCTGTTCCGTGTCAAAGAAGGAACGACTGATATACTTTTCTATCTGACCGCCCATACCTACATGAACATTGATAGTTTCGGATGGTTCGTGAAAACCCTTGGTGATAGTGATACAGGATTTTCTATACGAGTATATCGGCAAACAAGTCCAGGGGTTTTCTCCCCGTTGATAAACGCAATAGATCCGCTCGTTTCACCTTTGGGGCTGGTGACTTTTCCCCAGGTAACGGTCCCCGGCGATACTCCTCATTTGATACGGTTTATCGTTCCGGCCGGAAAGTCGTTATACGTTCGTCAGGTTGCGCTCGGTCTTGTACTGAACCCACCTATTGGGCAGCAAGTAGGCATCGCTCCGCCAAGCCTTCAGCAATCCTGGAAACTGTCCAACAGTATGTCGGTCAACGGTTCGTTGATATCACGGTCGTTGGTCCGCTTGGTCAAAGAGTATAACATTGATCTTGAATACCTTACTCCAGCGTTCGTGAACGACTTGTGGAAACCGTTCTGCACCCATGCACTGAAGTACCCTTTCTTCTTCAGGTGGTCCCCAACGAATTATCCTTTGGACTGTATGTTCGCCGCTGCGAATTCTGTTCCCGCTCCTGAATATCAAAAGCCCCATCTCATGCGAGCGAAAATGCCAATCATGGGATTGACCCAATGACATTTGATACTGAAAAGCAGTACGTCGGGAAAACCCCAGTCCAGATCGTGGAACTTACCATTCCGCGATGCTCGCGTCGTTGCGGAGTTTCACCATGCACCGGATCCACGTCCGGTCCTTCGAAATGCTATAACACTCTCGCAACCTGCCAAGACGTGGCTCACTATGTTTCAGAACCGTTCGTTATACATGTCGCGAACACGCGAGTTGATGAACTGCAAGCCGTGAATGGATGCCCGTGCTTCCCCACACTGTTGTCCGCGAATTGCGCCCCAACAGAAATCACGCCGACCGAAGGGTTGGGCGTCCGCGCTTCACTTGCTGTTTCCCTCCAGGATCACCCGTACAACGATTCGGGCTTGGACTACTATTTCCTGGAAAGAGGATACGATCCTGAAAGTAAGGGAACGCTCTGGGGAAAACTTATCACTCGGCAAAAGTATTTCGAAAACCTGAAGGTCAGATTGTTCACAGGTTTTCTTTCCATTGCCGACGGTTCGTATAACGCTGCGAATTTCCGCGTGAAAGGGTACTTCCTTCAGAAGATACTTGGGCCGAGTGCGGATGGTAAAGTTTCATTGACATGCAAAGATCCCCTTCGTTGGGGTGATAAAGAAAAAGCACAATGTCCCCTCCCATCCGAATGCGTATTGCATGCGGACTTGAATGAAACAGATTCCATATTCACCGTGGATAACATTGGCGATATCCCTGTCTCGTGTGAATGGCTCCGTGTTGATAAAGAAGTGATGAGGATACTTTCACGCGATGTTGGCGCTGGAACTTTCACGGTGATGCGAGCAACGATGCCATCATGGTACGACGCGGACGCAATGGTGACAGAGGCGCATCAGGAAGGCGCAACCGTTCAAGGATGCGTTCTTTTTGACGGTGTTCGCATAGACGAAATCATTTATACGTTGCTCAATGAATATACCGAAATCCCTTCTGAATACCTTGATGCGGTGCAGTGGGCGGCGGAAGCGGATACATGGTTCGCGACGTACTACTTTTCTTCACTTATCACAGAGCCGACTGAGGTAACGAAACTCCTGGAGGAACTTTGCCAACACTTGGCCATCATCTGGTGGAATGAACGTACAAGTAAGATCACGCTGACCGCGATAAAGCCTGCGAGCGGGGCGCTCCCTCGCCTGGAGGACGATAACAGTATTATCGCAGACAGTGTTTCAATTGGACGGGATGTAGAAGCGCGAATGTCCCAGGTCTGGATCTACTACGCCATGCGGTCCCCTGTTGTAGAAAACGAAGAGAAACTTTTCAATTATCGCTTCGTGAAAGTTTCAGCCGACCTGGACGCGGAACTTCCTGATGAATATGGCCAGCCTGCCATCAAGCAGATCCGATCCCGTTGGCTCACAGTACCACAGACTTCTCTCGCCTTAGAAATTTCTTCCAGGCTTCTGTCAGAATACCGTGATACCAAAGTTCTTCTTGATGTAACAGTTGATGCGAAAGACGATGCAATATGGACCGCTGGATTTGTTCGTGCTTCCACAAGATACCGACAAAGTATAACGGGCGATCCTGTTTCCACCCCTTATCTTGTTCTGTCTTCTGACGAGTCGTACGACGGTGGGAAATGTTCTGTGAAATATTCTTTGAGAGAATGCTCTGCTAGTGCAGGATGCTCGCTCATTGCGCCCGATGGTACGTTCGACTATCTGGCGGCGAACGAAGAAACCCGTGAAAAGTATTCATTCGCTTCAACCCCCGTTGGTCTTATGTCCAACGGTGATATCGGAAAGAAAATCTGCTAAGGATAAAACCATGCCGACCCCGTTATACTCTACAATCCCCGACCCTGAACTTTCCTCTGGAGCACCGGAGACAAGTCAACTGAGAACGAAACTCAGAGACAATGTACTGGCAGCGACACAAGGAGCGGCGACTGCAAAGACAGAAGGGGCTTCGCTTTGGCTTGGAAAAGATTCAAGCGGAGGCGGAACTCAGTACGGTATTGTCACAGACGAAATCAATAGGAATAAGGCACTCAAACCGGACGGCCTCGGCGGCGTCCATTTCGCATAAGGAATAGAACATGCCATCAGAATCATACGCTCCAATCTCTGATACAGAAATCGCGGTTGATAAACCGTTGACCGCTTCTCTTGTCGCACGGATGCGAGATAATCCGCTTGCGATGTTGAAGGGTTCCCCCTCTGCCCGTGCTGCGGGTCTTGGGGTTTTCGTCCAGAAAGATATTGGTGCCGGGAACCAATGCGGCATCCAGACGGATAACCTGGATACAACAGCCGTCCTTCGCCCAGATGGTGCTGGAGGGGTTGTATGGTCGAGTGATACTGAACTGAAGTTTCTGGGAAGAATAGCGGCAGGGGGATTTTCTGATGTTGTAGAAAAAAATATAACAAGAGAAGCAAGAATAGGAGGACCAGGGTATCCATACAACTGCAATGAAGTCCTGAACATTGGAGTAAGGTGTTCGTCAATTCAATTATTGATTGACAATTATTCTGGCCCAGTATTCACCCCCAACTTGAATATCAAAAGAGGTGCAAACTTTTCCACGGCAATCAATACAACGCCAGGAAATAATTTGATAAACTTCGCTGATTTTTTGATTGGCGGGATAAGTATTGGTACAACAGAGCCAGGAGACTTGTTGTATATCGGAAGCCATGATCCTTTCAAAGCGTATCCTATTTCTTTTTGTTTCTCTTCCTTCCCGTGATGTAGAAGGACCAAGATCATGGAATGGTTCACATGGGTTGCACCCCTCGCAACAATTATCGGACTCATCGTCACTGCTGCTGTAGCGTATTATCGCCTCGGGCAGAACGAAAAGAAGATCGATCAAAACAAGATTGATCAGGAAGCCAAGTGTCGCGAATGCCAAGCGTCACGGAAAGAACAAAGGGCGGCAGACGAAGCCAAGACGGGGCAATGGCAGAACATGGTGCAACGCTTGATGGATATGCACACTGCTCAGGTGATGTCCAATGCACAAGAGCATTCTTCCATCAATATAACAGCCGCCAGAACTGAAGAACAGTTGAAACATATCCTGGCGAAGATGGAAGACCTATCACACGCCATCCACCGTATAGAGCGCGACATGCCTCGCGACTACCGACCAAGTTCGGATTCCAACCGATTTGAAAAGAAAGGCTGAATATGAAATTCTATCTCAGTTTCTGGAACACGGCTCTTCTTGTTTTCATTGTCGTTATGCTTTTGCTCGGCGTTATACTTCTCACGTCGTGCGGTTCCACCCGCGATATCGGCCCTGGCCTACCTTCCCTTCCAGGAAGCGGGTCCGGCGGAACAGTACCAAAGGAACAGACCGATCCCCTTACCGATGCCCGACAACGGGTGGCGGATGCCGAGGGGTTGCTGGCCAAGGCCAAGGCGGAATTGGAACAGCGTACCAAGCAGGAGCAAGAGCGGACCATTGCTGCTTGGCAGTGGTGGACGCGGCTGGTCGCTGGGCTGGGCATCCCCCTGGCCCTGGCCTTGGGTGGGCTGGGGGCATGGTTCGGGCTGGGGCGAGTCGCCCTGCCCATTGCTGGGGCATTGGTGGTCGCTTGTGTTGGGTTGCTGGCCTTTGGGGAAGCCTTGCCTTGGTTGCGGCTCGCAGGGCCAATCGCCGCGCTCCTGGCCCTGCTTGGGGTGGGAATAGCGGTTGTCGTGCGCCAGCGACGCGCTCTTGCTGCTACGGCTCGTCTTGGCGATGCCTTAGAGTCGGGGCTGGAGGTAGCAAAGGCCAAGACCGAGGCGAAAGCCGCCCAAGTCGCCGCAGGGGCATGGCAAGCGGTGCAGCAAGCACGGGGGCGAGCGTGAACCTTACAGACAAACTGACCGCACAAGAAAACCTCTTGCGCGGTCAGATATTGTCGTTATTGAAGGCGCTCGGCGAAGAATGGGCCCCAAGAACCTGCGAGGTTGCTACTGCTACAGGGTGCGAAACCTACCAAGCGGGAAAGATACTGGTGCTCCTAGAAAGGGAAAAACAAGTAAAGGCCAAAGAGCGAGCGGGTCAGGTGGTATGGGTTATCCCTGCTTCATCCGTACAGGCTTCCAGATAGACGCCCTTGGTGCTGATAACGCTAACAGACTGCCAAGGAACCAAGCCGCCTCCGAAGGGTCCAAGGGGTGCGATCCCGCAGGCTGGAAGAATGAAACGCCAAAGAGCAATTGATGGTCTTGGTCCGGGCGGCAGAACACTTCGCCTTCTATAACGGCAGAAACTTTTCGTTCTTTATTCAGGATGATATTGATCATGGCTTTTCCGTTTCATAGTAGAATGATTCTTGACTGGTGCTATCGTGCAACGGAACCCAACGGCTTTTCAGGTTATACTTTTTCTGAGCATCGGCGGCGATACGCATCGCTGCGACGATTGTTATACTTCCGCCCATTGCTTGCACGAAGCCCCTCGTGGAGATGCCCCCGCTCTTGCGGAGCGCGGCGATAAAGTCCTCCGTCGTGGCCTTTGGTGCTGGCATACGAAACTTCGCCATGTCAGCCTCCGGCCGACTCAATAAGAAACTGAATTGCGTCGTTCACGGATTCTTCGGTACTTGGGTCAATCTCGGCAAGGTTTTCAATTCCGTTACCACCCTCCTCCATGATGGCGCGGATGCGCTGGCGCTCCGCTTCGTCACAGTTCATCAGCCGTTGCACAAGATGGGTCATCGCCTGCTCGCGACTCCATGCACCGCAGTCGCATCCCATCACTTCAGGAATACGCCATTCGTAGATCATAAAGCCTCCAAGCCCCTACCGACCGAAGCCGATAGGGGCGGTCGGTAGAAGTTACTTCTTGCCCTTGGTAGTAGGTTTCACAGCGAGTGCAGGCTTTTCAGCCTTGGCTTCCTTATCCGGTTCCACACGCTTCAGTAGGTTCAGCACGGTTGCGCTCCTCCAGTCTTCCCCAGGGGCGGCGATCTGCTCTTTCGTGATAACAGGGCCAGCCTGACCAACGGATTGTTCAACAAGGTTCTTGCTTTCCTGGCCATCGTCCAGTAAATCGTTCAGGTGTTCCATCAGTTCGGTTCTTGCGATACGGCTCTTGGCTTGCATGGCAAGGTCCGACAATTCGCGCCCCATCATTGCAAAGGCATCGGAACGGCAGTCGGCGACAACCGTTGCCACAATATTCTTCCCGCTCATGTAGGAAAAGTTCTTTTCGTCCTTTTCCAGCGACCGTACTGAAACAAGTGTTGAACCACGAAAGATCATCTGCTTTCCGCCTTCGCGTTCAACGGCGCGGACAAAGGCCAGGGGGGTCTTCGGTGCTTTGCCGTTCTTCTGTACGTCCTGCCCAAGGAACCTCATGAAGCGGAGCGCCTGCTTGATACCAAGGCGGGAGGATGCCATGTTAGCGTTGAACACAATAGCAGGGCAGATAGGGTCGGCCTTGTATTGCGCAATGACCGCGTCGCCGCAGATGACCGAAACGTCGGTCGTTGGGTTGGCGGAGTTGATGAGATAATGGAAACGGGCCATGATAGGCTCCTTGAACACCTAGGGTCCGGCTGAATGCGCGGCATCACTGGTGCAGACGGCAAGGATATACGCGATCGAGAAAAAGCAAGAGGCAGATAAATAAGAGAATTTCAGTCACTTATCTTCCGAGACAATTCCCTTGGAAATCTGCCCAGGTGCAATCCCCGGCAAGCACACAATTCCCCGCTCTACCATTTCGCTTTCCACGAGCGCCAAGTAGTTCCGCAAGTCACGGATCTGTTCCAGGACGCCTTCCTGTTGCGTTATAGTTTTCTCAATCGCGTCAAAGATGTTATACTCTTTTTCATGGCGACGAAGTATATTTTCCAGACGGTCCCATTTCCTGGCGAGCATCATGAACGCACCGACTCCGCCTCTTTGCTTCCAGGAAGGGCCATAGACGCGCCCCTTATCGAACAGTTCTTTTCTATCTCTGTGATATATGTCAAGAAGGTGGCGGAGGTTTTCTTGCCCAGGTTGCGGTTCGTAGTTATCATTTCTCATGGGTCTTTCCTTTCACGTTGGATAGAAACCTGCTGGCATTGGCGGACTCTTGCAGTTCTTTACAGAACCCGTCAAGGATGTACTGGATGCCACGTTCAACGACGATGCGATATGCTTTATCACCGCGATAGACACGCTCCGCTCCCCACCATACAAGCTCAAGCAGGTCAGAAAGTTTCACCCATCGGCGGTCTGTATCATCTATATCATGGCAGACGCCGAGTTCGTGTTCCACCCGTGCTTCCAGTTCTTTCAGCGATTTGAAAGTTTCAGGATCGGCTCGTTTGACATGCGCTGGAATATCACCCGTGAGGATTTCGTGGCAGTCATGCTCCAACGCATAACGCATGCCCTCAATCGTTGGCTTCGGACAGATGTGATTGTATAACATGGCGACGCCCCAAGAATGAGCGGCGACGTTCTGTTGTACGGAAGAAGGGAGAACGTGATACCGGAGCACCTGCCCGGAATCTAGGAGTTGATGAATGCTCATTGTTTATCTTTCCTTTCGGAATAAGATTCTGCTCGTGCTGAGATCCATATCAAGCATCCTTGATACCAATCAGGAGCGATATCTTTTATTTTCAAAATTTCTAGCACCGCCTTATCGTATTCGTGCTTTTTGATATGGTGGTACGATCGGAGCATCGGCAGTACAACAGTCTTGAAGAACGGGGAACGGAATTCTAGCAATAGCCCGTCCTGCTCGTGCAGACAATCAGACTTGTACGCTTTCACAATTCCAAGATCGCAGTCAAACTTCCTCCGCTCTTCCCCATCTCCTTTGGTAAAGAGCGGAGCGGTTTCTAGGTGGAGTTCTGGGAGCTCCTCTTTTATCATACCTTCCAGTTTCTCATTGAACAGAGGCTGATAGGCGTGAAAGTCGGAACTGATCTGCCAGTAGTTTCCAACATTCAGACCGCTGGCATGCGCGATATACTCCTGGAGGATGGACATGTGAACCGCGTTCGCGCCGTATGCTCCCCAGATGATATCGTTGCTACGGTTGAACACTATCATATCAAGCCTGTCCATCATAACGCGAAACTTGATGCTGATGTTGCACGGAACGTCCTTGGTTTCCCTTTGGGTCAGTACGTCGTGACGCGGATCAAACATACCTATCACAAGCCGACGGTCGTTAGGGTTCTTGATAATGTTTTGGATTGTTGCTTCAATCTGGTCAACGTCAAAGTAGTGTCTCCACCGCCATCCATACGAGGCTGGGAGTGATCTACCGTCGTCGGAGAATTCTACCATCCTCTTGTTGAAGTATGTCAATTGACTGACCGCTTGGCATCCGGCCAGCATCCAGAGCGCTTCGTACAAGTGAAAGAATGG
>Ga0315906_10003458_pt1 | contig 20969 bp, 18 predicted proteins | sample LakEriMetagenome_4_FD_203526 | JGI IMG/M metagenome (GOLD analysis project Ga0315906, IMG submission 203526) | Freshwater fungal communities from buoy surface, Lake Erie, Ohio, United States - Buoy 2 MA122 | ecosystem: Environmental > Aquatic > Freshwater > Lake > Lake biofilm | place: USA...
CGGCACTCAAATACTGATGCCGGATCTCGTTGCTGGCTTCATTGCGCACTTCCGGTTCCAGCGTGCTGCCCATGGCGATGCGAATCTTCTCCACCAGTTCCAATACGGTGATCTGCAACTCGTTCGAGAAGTTGAATGCCTCGCCGGCCAACATCGGATCCAGTGCCATCCGCTCAGCCAGATGCATGTAGGCCGCCGCGCCATCTTCCACGTAGAAGTAGTCGCGAATAAACTGGCCGTCGGAGCGGATCACCGGGCGCTTGCCTTCCACCAGAGACCGGATGGTCCCGGGGACGATGCGGCTCCAGTTCAGGTCTCCGCCGCCGTAGAAGTTGCCGCAGCGGGTGATCGTCACCGGCAGTTTGTAGGAAACCGCATACGCCTTGGCGATCAAGTCGGAGCACGATTTGCTGACATCGTACGGGTGACGCCCTTCGAGCGGCGTATTCTCGTCGTACGGCAGGATTTCCTGGTCCCCATACGCTTTATCCGACGAGGCAACGACAATCTGCTTCACCGCGGGCGAACGCCGGCAGGCTTCCAGCAGCGCCCAGGTACCGGCGATATTGGTCTCGAAGGTGCTCACCGGATTGCGATTCGCAATGCCGACGATGGTCTGCGCCGCCAAATGAATGACGGTGGCGATTTCGTACTCGCCCAAGGCGCGCTCAAGCAGGGCCTGATCGCAAACATCGCCGCGGACAACGCGGACTTTTTCCAGAAAACCGGCCCGGACCGTCTCCGATTGCGGAACCCAGTCCCGCACCAGACAAACCACTTCGGCCCCGGCCTCCGCCAATCGCCGCACCAGCCACGATCCAACAAGACCTGTTCCGCCTGTGACGAAAACCGGGCGGTTTAACCAAAACGAGCTACCCTGCATCTACCAAACCTTCCAAGGCGCTTGCTTCGCCGCCCATAAATCGTTCAGGTATTTGTATTCCCGATAGGTATCCATGGCGTGGAAGAACCCGTCGTGCCGGTACGCCATCAGTTCCCCGGCTTGCGACAGCAACTCGAGCGGTTTGGCTTCCAGCGGCGTCGAGTCGGCGTCGATGTAGTCCAACACCTTGCGGTTAAACACGAAGTACCCGATGTTGATCCACCCTTCCAGAATGGGTTTTTCCGAGAACGTTTCCACTTTCCCGGATTCCTCCACTTCCAGAATCCCGTAGCGCGACATCGGCCGGACCGTCGTAACCGTCGCCAACTTTCCGTGCGATTTATGGAACCGGATCACATCATTGATGTCCACATCGCAGAGGCCGTCCCCATACGTCAGCAGGAACGTATCGTCGGGCGAGTCCTGCAGGTACTTGCCAACCCGCTTCAGCCGGCCGCCGGTCATCGTATCGGCGCCTGTATCGACCAGCGTCACCCGCAGATCGCTCTCATCGTGACCGCTGTGGTAGGCAATTTCCTTCTTCCCCAAAGTCACGGTGAAATCGCTATTCATCGCTTCATAGTCGAGGAAGTACTTCTTAATGTCGTTGCCACGATAGCCGAGGCATAACACGAAATCACGATGCCCGTGATGCGTGTAATTCTTCATGATGTGCCAAAGCACCGGACGCCCCCCGATTTCAACCATCGGTTTGGGGCGATATTCTGTCTCCTCGCGAAGACGCGTCCCTAATCCCCCACACAAAATTACCGTTTTCATGCGTCCCTGTTTTGCATTCTCCGTGATCGTTTTTAAGTATATCTCGGAAACAAGAGGGTATGCCAGCAAGCGCCCTCCCGGCGCGCGTCCAGACTCCTGTTGACGAACCACAATTTAGGACGTTCCAATAGTCTGGTGCAGTTGAGTATTTGTTGTTCCTCGCGGACCGCCGCGATCGCGGCCCGCCTGGCCGCCCGGCTGGAGCGAAACCTGGAAATCCAGACCCTGATGGTTGAGGAAGAGGCCGCTCCTGTCTCGGAAACCTGGGAAGAAGGCGCGGCTTCCGACGCTGTTTTGATCCTCCTCGACCGGCTTACCGCGCCTCCCCCCCTTCGCCGCGAGGCCTGGACCGGACTCATTGAGCACGACGGCACCCCCCCGGTCGCCTTCGTCCGCTGGGAAGACTGCGCCTACCCCAAGCTGCTCGAACGCCGGCCCTTTTTCGACGCCGCCGGCCCGTTGGATCGCGCCGTGGAAGTGTGGCTGGCCGGCATGTTGCCCGCCCATTCCGGAATCGATCCGGCGCCCGTCTCCGCCTCCATTCCTGATGATTGGTGGTCCCGGGCCGTCGATGAACCCGGCCAGCTCGAAACCACCGATATCGACGCCGCGCAGTCCTTCGCCCACCTTGCGCGCAAGCACTTCCAAGCCGTTGTTTGGATTGGCTGCGCGGGCCGCGAACAGGCGCTAATTCGGGCCGAACTCGATTGGCGTGCCCCCCGCGAGTGCCGCGTGCTGGCCGTCCTGGCGCACGTCGATAAACCGCTCAAGCTTCCCCCTTCCCGCCATTCGTACATCCAAGTGGTTGGCCCCGTGCCGGAGGGCGGTGACAACGGCGCTCTGGGCGCCTGCTACGCGCCGGTGTTCCCCGGTTCGCTCGCCATCGAGCTCGGAGCGGACCTCGCGCAAGCGGTGCCGCTCGACAACGCCGCATCGCTCTATCGCCTACGCGCGGCGCCAGCGTCAAACATGGAGACGCGCCAACTCCACCTGGAAGCGCTGCAACGCCGTTTTCAGCATTGGCGCCAGCGGCCCGATCTGGTTCTTCCCCTCGTCGCCGAAGTCCCAGCGGCCTTGGTCCATGGGTTCGAATTCGACTGGCCGCGCGCCTCTGAACTCTGCCGCCGCACCGCGTTTCTCCTCCTCGGCGCCGGCCGCCGGCGAGAAGGCATCCGCCTCTTTCACAAACTGCTCGTCGAGGCCGAGGAGCGCGGGGACAGCGTAATCGCAGGTGAAGCCCGCCACGAACTCTCCTGGCTCACCAGCGAAGACGACCAACCCCTCCGGAACGCTCCGGCGCCCGTCGTCCAACTCGATCTATTTGGCAACCCGGTGGCGTAGCGCCGCCACCAGGCCAAGACCCGCCGCCATCATGGCCCAAGAGGCCGGTTCCGGTGTCAATACCGGTTCCGCCAGGCCCTTATAGAACGTGAAATCAACGGTCTGCCCCGCGGCAAGTGAACCCAGGTTGTACGCAAGCGCCCCGGCGGTGTCGCCCGGTCCGATGGGGCCGTCGGCTCCATGGAACGTGCCAGTCTCCATCTCCTCGAACAGCGTCGCGCCGCCCCCCGGCACGCTGCTGGCATAGCCCACCGCGTGGGCGTCCGGAGCACGCTGGCCATAGACAAAGCCGTTCGAGATAAACGTAGCGAGACTCGTGTTGCCCGATGTGTATATAGCTCCGGAGCAGGGTCCAACATTGGCCGGGCAGGTCGCCAAATACGCGGTCGTCCCTTGCGCCGTGCTGCCATTGTGCAGCGATCCGTTTGGATGGAAATTGAAGTAATCGGAGAAAACAAGATTGTCGATGGTCCCGGTGGTGTTCGTGTTTTGGAACAGAAATCTGATGGTTAACAGGTTGCCCACTAGAGTCGTTTCAATGGTCGCCTGCAGACCCGCGGGATTGGTGATGATGGACCGGGTTTTCGTCTCGTCCCCTGGGGTGATGTAGTCGATGGCTTGAAAGACCGACCAAGGTGATCCCACATTGTTGGGAACCGTCGTCCCCACGTCCATGGACGGGCTCAGCCAACCGCTGCCGGTCATGCCCGTCCAACGCAAGTTAAAGGAGTCTTCCCCGGAGAACACATCCAGCTGCTGGTTGTAGACGTTCTGGAATCCTTTGAACCACGTGTCGCTCCAGCCGAAATCGCTGGAGCAATAGGTCGTCTGGGAGTTCCGGATGGGGATGATCTTCTCCCCGGCGGCGCCATCGGTACAGGGCGCGAGTCCGGCGGCAAAGAGCGGCGCGGCAAGCACAAGGACGAGCGGAGCAGAGCGCAGAGTGAACATGGTGGCAGACCCCCGGAGAATCCCGGCACTCGGCCGGTACAATCCATTCTGCGGAGCTGCCGCGTAAAGGACCATCAGGCCCTTGCTGATTTGTAAGTCCCTGTTTTCTTAGTGCGTTACAGGACTATTCGAGAGAACTGGCACACGTGGGGGGAGGACAGAAGTTCCAGGGACAGATCGCTCGTTCCCGTTGCGCCAAAATGGCGCACAAAAGCTACAAAATGCGCAAACGGTCGCGAGTTTTCTTTAATGTTTGCGCCAGCAGATACGTGTCCGCCGAATAGTGCAGCGAATCGGCGCCCAACTCCATCCAGCGCCGCGCCGCCTCGTCGTCGTTGACGAAAACGCTTACCGCCCGCTGCTCCGCGTGGGCCGCGGCGATAATCCGCTTCCCCGCTTCCAGTAGCCGGGCATCCAGCACCTGTCCTGGAATCTCCAGCGCCTGGCTCAAATCGTATGGCCCGATAAAGAGTTCATCCACCCCAGCCGTCGCCGCAATCCGCTCCACTTCGGCCAGCGCCGGCGCCGTCTCAATCTGCACGATCACACGAGTCTGGCTGGAGGCCTTGGCCAAGTATTCCGCCACCGGTTCCAGCGAATACTTTGCCGCGCGAACCATGTGGTTCACGCCTCTCTTTCCTTCCGGAAAGAACCGTGCTGCCTCTACCACTCGTGCCGCTTCCGACGCCGATTGCAGCCGGGGCACAATGACGCCGTTGGCGCCGTTATCCAACGCCCCCTGTATCGATTCGGCGTTCGAATTCGGCACCCGGACATAGGCCGGAATCCGCGCCGCCCGCAGCATGGCGCCCAGCATGGCGTTGTCGATCGGGGCGTGCTCGCAATCGATCACGCAGTGGTCCCATCCGGACCATCCAGCCATCTCCACCGATTCCGGCGAAGCCAACTCGATGAATAAGCCGAACGGGAACGCCATTACGCCTTCTTCGCCGCGCTGCGCCTCTTGGGCGGTTTCGGCGGCAGGAACAGGCCGCTAATATGCCGCTGCAATTCACGGTAAATCAGATCGGCAGGCTTGGCCGCGTCGATGGTTGTGAAGTCGTACTTCGTCGCCATCTTGTCGAGCGCCCGGATCACCCGCCCCTGGTACCGTACATAGCTGTCGTACATGTCCGGACCGAAGCGCATGTCCATACCGGATTCCCAGTAGTCGAAGTTGCCGCTGCCCATGACGACTCGCGAAACCAGCGTCGGCACTTCCGCGCGCAGGTAGTAGACCGCGTGCGGCACCAGCGCGAAACCGGCCACCTTCTCCAGCCACGCGCTATCTTCGGAACGCGCCAGCCCGCGGGCCATCAGGGAGAAAATGTAGCGGTCGGTCAGCACCACGAAACCCGCCCGCAGCGCTGGGATAATTTCGTTCTCCAGCCGGTCGGCAAAGTCGGTCGCGTAGAACAGCGTCATCGTCACCGGGCCCAGGGTGTTGCCCTCTTTGGCCTTGGCAATGCCGTTCCCAGCCAGCGCGCTCCGGGCCATGCCGGTGTCCAATACCGCGTGCCCCTGCTGCTCCAGCCACGCCTTCAGTCGCGTGACCTGGGTGGAACGGCCCACGTTATCGGGTCCTTCAATAACGATCAACTTACCCTGAAGTTCGCCGGTATCGACGCCCGGGAGCGGCTCACTATAAAACTGCAGGGGCTTGGGGATTGGCACGAAATACCCTTTCTTTGTGCAGAATCTGTCCGGACTCGATCGCTTCACCCAGCTGCTGCATCACGATCTGCCGCATCTGCAATTGCTGCTCTTCAATGGAACCGGTGGCGTCGATGATATGGAATCCCATCTCCTCGGCCATCGCGTCGTACTCTTCCAGAATCCGTCCCTGGAACAAGCGGAAGCTCTCTTCAATCCGGCGGGAGAGGTTCAAATCCATGCCCGCTTCGTAATATTTGATCGAGTCGCGCCCGCCCAGAATCCGCCCCAGCGCCACTTCCAACGGCACCCGGAAATAGAAGGCAAGATTCGGCTGAATGGCGAAGTTGTACAGGTTCCGCACCCAGCGCGGCGACACGCCCCGCACCACGTCGCGCGCAAACGCCGTGTAGGCGAACCGGTCCGCGCACACGATGGCGCCCGCCTTCAGCATCGGGAGAATGAATCGCTCCTGCCGGTCGGCAAAGTCGGTGGCGTGAATCAGCGAAAACGTCGTGGGCGTGAACATCTGCTTCTTCTTCCCGCGGCGAGTCGTCTCGCGAACAAGAGGAGAGGAGTTCCATTCCGAAAAGGCGACGGCGAGGCCCTGGGAGCGCAGCCACTGCGCCAGCAGGGACAGCTGGGTGGACTTACCCGAGCCGTCAATCCCTTCGACGATAATCAGCTTGCCCTTAAATCGATTGGGTGTTAGCAGCGGCATGGGGAAAGTACAACAATTATAGCTGGCGGGACTTTCCGTTGTGTTGCAAATGGATGAAGGTGGCGAATCGGCTTCCTCCGCCGGGTATCATGAAAGCAGATGCCCCGTTACGCCGCGATCGATATTGGTAGCAACTCGGTCCGGCTGGCGGTAGCGGAAGTGGAAGCCGACCGGCCGGCGCGTACGCTCGCCTCGGAGCGCGAAGTCACCCGTTTGGGAACCAGCGTGTTCAGTGAAGGGTCCGTCAGCAAGGAAGCGATGGATAACCTCTGCCGCATTCTGGACCGGTTCCGGGCGATCATCGAAAAGCATCACGTCATGGGCGCCCGCGCCGTTGCCACCAGCGCCGTCCGGGACGCCCGGAATCAGGACGAGTTTCTCCGCCGCGTCACCTTGTCGGCCGGCGTACCCGTCGAAATCATCTCCGGCATCGAAGAAGCCCGCCTCATCCACGCCGGCGTCCAGGCCGTCTGGCCCCATCCGGAGCAACGGCTGCTCATCATCGATATTGGAGGCGGCAGCGCCGAAATCATTGTGGCCGAGAACGGACGCATGAAGGCCGCGTTTTCCAAACCGCTCGGCGCTGTGCGCTTGAAGCAGATGTTCCTGACACATGATCCCCCGGGTCTCGATGACATGGATCGCCTCAGCGGCTTCATCGACGAAAAAATCGCGCCCGCGCTCAAGAAGATCGGCGTCGGTGGCTTCGATCGCGTCATCGCCACCTCTTCCACCGCCGCCGCCGTCATCTGCGCGCTGAATGGCATCGACCGCAAAACTCGCGAACTGAGTGACCGCAAGCGCGCCACCGCCGCGCAGGTGGACCGTCTGGTGGCGCAGCTGGCCGCCGAGAAACTCACGGCTCGACGGAAGCGCATCGGCATCGGCCCCCGGCGCGCCGAGATCATCATCGGTGGCGCCGCCGTTCTCGGCCGCCTGCTGCGTGAATTCGGCGCCAAGTCGGTCTACTACTCCATCGCCGGTGTCCGCGATGGCATCATCGCCGACCTCGCCGCCCGCCGCGTCGGCGGCGACTTGGCCCGCCTGGACAAGGAGCAGCGGCGCATTGTTGAATCCATGGCCCGGAAGTTCGGCGTCGATGTCCGCCACGCCCGCAAAACGGCGGAGCTCGCCGGCACGCTTTTCGACGGCCTGAAACCCCTCCACGCCCTCCCCGCCGATAGCGGCAAGCTCCTCGAAGCCGCCGCCTATCTGGTGGATATCGGCCACTATGTGAGCGATATGGGGCACCATAAGCACTCCCAATACCTGGTCGCCAATGCCGATCTCCCCGCCTTCACTGCCGAAGAACGTGGCATCGTAGCCCAACTGTGCCGTTTTCACCGCAAGTCCATGCCCTCGGCCCGCCATACGTCCTTCCAGGCCCTTTCCGCGGTCAATCAACGCCTCGTTCTGCGCCTGGTGCCCCTGCTTCGCCTTGCCGATGCTCTGGACCGCAGTCACGACCAGCGCGTCGACGCCTTGGCAGTTGAATTGCAAGCAAGTCAGGTTGTGATCGCGCTCCGCTCGGATGCCGATACTAACTTGGAACTGTGGGCGGGCGAACAGGCCGGAGAGGTCTTTCGCCAGGTCTATGGATTACCGTTGGTGCTGCAAACGACGAAATAGAGAAATCCCTCTTCCGGGGCAAGATCATGGCAATTTCATAATCTTTGCGGCACTAATCTTTGCGGCACAATGGATGAGTAGGCGATGGACTCCAGGATTTTAAAGCGTTACGTTTTTGCTCTCGTTTTTGGGTGTGGGATCGCGGTGTGTCAGCCGCAGGAGGATCCCGGTAGCAGCGGCGGGCCGGCGGCGGAGAAACGCTCCGTCGATTCCGCAAAGCCGGATCGGCAACAAACCGGTGAGAACGCGGTGGACTGGCGGGCGGTGGCGCAGCAGTCGGCCTTTTTTACCGGCATCCAGCATGGGTTCCGTTTAGGAACAGAAGCCGGAACACGTTCCGGAATGAAAGGGCCGTTCTGGGGCGGCTACGCGGATGCCGTCGGCGATTTGCATGGCTGGGGCGATGGGGATCCGTTTCTGGTGAACTATATCGGCCACCCCCTCCAGGGTTCCGTCTCCGGGTACATCTACCTGCAGAATGATCCGCGCGCCCGCCTGCTGCGTTTCGGTCGCGACCCTCGTTACTGGCGCAGCCGGATGAAGGCCATGAGTGTCGCCTGGGCCTACAGCACGTGGTTCGAGGTTGGCCCGGTCAGTGAAGCCAGTATCGGCAAGATCCAAAGCCGGCGCCCGCAGCAAGGCTTTGTCGACCACGTCGTTACGCCCGTCATCGGCACCGGTTGGCTGGTCGCCGAAGACTTCCTCGATGAAAAGGTGATTCTCCCGTTCGAGAACCGTTTCCACAACACCTTTGCGCGCATGATGGTTCGCAGCTGGTTGAACCCCAGCCGCAGCTTCTCCAACGCCTTACGGTTCAAAGTGCCCTGGTATCGCGATAACCGTGGCGGCATCCTCGCCGGTCACTACCGAGCGCCCCACGTCATGGAGCCCGAACCGTCGCGCCAGTTCCCGAAAGCCGCGCCGTTTGAAATCACGGCCCTGCCATTATGGACCCGTTTCGATGGTACTCAGTGCGCCGGCGGCGGGGGCCAGGCGGCCTTCCGTCTCTCCCCCTCCTGGCAACTCGTCGCGCAGGTCAATGGCTGCCAACTCCGCGACCTGGCGCCGCGCAATAGCGGCGATTCGCTCTCCTACGTCATCGGGCCCCGCTGGACGCCGCTCGCCGAACGTCGCTTTAGTCCCTTCGCCCAGGTTCTCGTGGGTGGTAACAAAATCACGCGTTACGAGGTGGACCCCGTACGAGAGAATCTCCTCAAAGCCGAGGCCACCCGCCGTGGCGCCGAAGTGCCGGCGCCAGAACTCTACACCAAAACCGACATCCGCCACGGCTTCGCGCTGCAGGCCGGCACCGGTCTGGATATCCGTCTGAACCCCGCCTTTGCCTTTCGTCTGGCCAGTATTGAGTACGCCCGCTCCTGGGCCGGCCAGCCCGGGGGCGTTCTGGAGGGCAGAAATTTGAACCAGGGTTTGCAACTCTCTTCCGGTGTCATTTTGCGTATGGGCACCTGGTGATTTATACTGAAGGTGTTCACCCGTGCTGGGAGATCGTTCAACGGTAGGACAGCAGACTCTGACTCTGCTTATCGGGGTTCGAATCCCTGTCTCCCAGCCATTCTCTCTTCCCTCCCGCTTTACCCCCCTACAAAATCTTTCGTTCCGGTGATAAGTTTTCCCCTCATGTTGCGCCAATTCGTTTGGAGGACAGAATGGGACTACAAGAACGGCAGATGATTCGGGACCTGAGCGAAAAGACGCTCCCCGAACGCGAGAAGGAAATCACGGAGATCTGCGGCGGCGCCGCCAAGTACGAGGTGGATTGGGATAGCCTGGCCAACGATGCCGAGGGCCTCCGCTTCCTCGACAACCTCTCCTGCCACCGCCTGAACATGGCGCTGCGCTCGATTTCGATCGATCCGATGGGCAAAGACGCTCTTCGCGACGGCCTGAAGACCGTCAAACTCCGGAACGTTAAAACCAAAGAAGAGATGAAGATGGAGTTCAAGGACGGTGTCCTTGAAATGCACTGTGCCTACGCGCTGCGCACCGATGGCATGTTTAACGACATGGAAATCTATAAAACCTTGATGGGAGGACTGTAATCATGAACCGACGCAATGTACTGCCCCTGATCGCCGCTTTTGCCGGCGTAGCCGCCACCGCCAACGCAGCCGGGACCGGGGCCAACCCGCTCATGGATCTGCTGAACGCCAGCATGAAGGAAAAGAAGGGCGTCAACGTCTACGTGAAGGGCCAGCAGATCGCGCTCGTCGTCACCGTTGTCGGCCAGGACTTTATCGAAGGCCGCAATCGCGAGCAGTCCAAAATCGTCATTCGCCTCGCCGCGATCGACGCCGTCACTATGGCCTAAACTTCGCTTGACAAATGGCGAACAAACGGCGAATATCTATGCATGCCACTGGTTGGTATCGCAAAGATGGCGGCCGAAAGCCCGTTGTTGGAGGACAAGCGCCGGGTGTCGTACCTGGAGTTGCCTGCGAAGAGTTTCATCGGCTCGTGTTCGGGGAAACGGCAAATTTTTGACTGGACCGTAAACCCCTACCGCGGCTGCGAGTATGGCTGCCGCTACTGTTATGCCCGCTATACCCACGAGTTCATGGAGCTTTCCGTAGACGAGTTTGAAACGCGCATCTTTGCCAAGCAGTGGGATGCCCGTCAGTTTCGGCGCGAGATTCGGAGGCTCGCGCCGGAAGACACCGTCGCCTTCGGCACCGCCACCGATTGCTATCAGCCCGCCGAACGGCGCTTCGGCCTGATGCGGCGGATGTTGGCGGCGATGGAGGGTGTCGAAGGTGTGCGGCTCTTCATCACCACGAAGTCCGATCTGGTCGCCCGCGATGCCGATCTGCTTGGTTCGCTCGCTCGCCGGAACGACGTTCGCGTGAACATGACCATCACCACGCTCGATATGGCTTTGGCGAGGAAGCTTGAGCCATTCGCGCCTCGCCCGTCTTTGCGCGTGGAGGCGGCCCGGAGGCTGGCCGGGGAGGGGATCACGGTTGGCGTCGGGGTTTCCCCGGTGTTGCCGCGGATCACCGATTCCGAAGAAAGCATCGACGCTGTCGCCGCGGAGGCCAAGGCTGCTGGCGCCCGCTCCCTGTGGGCCCAGCCGCTCTTTTTGAAGGATTCCGCCCGCCGCGTCTTCATGCCGTGGCTGGAGGCCGAGTTCCCGGCGTTGCTGTCGAAGTACCGCGCCTGGTACCAGCGCGACGCCTATCTGCAGCCTGCGTATGTGGAGATTCTCAATGCCCGGGTGGAGCGCATCCGGCTCCGCCATGGTCTAACCGAGCGGGGAAACACCCGTCGTCCGCCGGACTGGTTGGGCCCGGCCCAGCTGCAACTGTTTGCTTGCTAACAGAAAGTGCTTGGCGCAGAATGAAGGGATGAGCTCCTCGCGGCCCGCGGTCGCCATCAGCGATCACGCGCTGGAACAACTGAAGTACATCCGCGCGACCATGGAGCGGACCGGATCGTTTACGGCCGTGCCCGGTTGGGGCGGCGTGGCGATGGGCGTGTCGGCTCTGGCGGCGGCGGTTCTTGCCGCGCAGCAAACGGACATGCGCATGTGGGGCATCGTCTGGATGTGCGAGGTGGTGCTGGCGCTCGTCATCGGCAGCGCGTTCATTCTTCGCAAAACCCGTCAAGGGGACCGGAGCGTCTTTGCCGCTCCCGGCCGGCAGTTCTTTCTCAGCTTCAGCCCGCCCGTGGCCGCTGGCGGCTTGCTGAGCTGGGTGCTCTACCAACAGGGCGCCTGGGCGGTGCTGCCGGGCACCTGGCTGCTGCTCTACGGCGCCGGTGTCGTCACCGCCGGGGCGTTCTCGGTGCGAGTCGTTCCCATCATGGGCTTGTGTTTCATGCTGTTGGGCGGAGCCGCGCTGGCTTGCCCGTCCAGCTGGGGCAACTGGTTCCTGGCCGGTGGCTTCGGCGTGATTCATATCGTGTTCGGCCTGATCATTGCTAGGAGGTACGGTGGCTAAATCGACGGCTGCGAAATTAACGACACTTACCGCGTCGGCCGGCGCCGCGGCGATGAAGGAAGCCCAAGCGCTGGACCGTCTCATTCACGAGAAAGTCCGGTTGGGCATCGTCAGCGCCCTGGCCGCCAGCGGGCCCCTGACGTTTAACGAGTTGAAAGCACTGCTCCAAACTACCGATGGCAACGTGAGTGTCCACGCCCGCCGCCTGGAAGAGGCCGGCTACATTACGTGTTCCAAGAGTTTCGAGAACCGTTTCCCGCGGACCGAATACGAGCTGACCGCCGACGGCCGCGCCGCCCTGGAAAAGTACCTCGACCACCTGGAAGCCATCGTCGGCGCCATGCGCCCGAAGTAGTTAAAGCCGCTTTTGCAGCCTTTTGTGGACGTTCAGGCCAATCAGCGCCACCACCCACCACAGGGCCAGCGTGGCCATCGGAAGCCACGGGTAATCCTCCTGAAGTCGCAGCGCGGAGATCAGGATCAGCAGGAGCGCGGCAACAACGGCCACCAGCAGATTGCGGTGGCGGTACAGACGGTTGATTTCGCGAATGGCAACGCGGCCGGTGTCCTGGGGCGCGGCTGGGAGCGGAGCGACTTGACGCGGTGGAGCGGCCAGCGCGGCAGCCAACGGGGGATTCGTCACTGCCTCCGCCTCCAGCAAGCTGCGCGTCGCCTGGCTGGCTTCGCCGGCATGATAGAGAATGACCAGATCGGTGAGTACGTCGGGGTGCAGAGTCATCGGAATTTCTCCAGTTTTTGACGGGCGCGGAAGATGCGGACTTTCACGGTGGCGATGGGCAGTTCGAGCTGGGCGGCGATCTCTTCATAAGAGAGTTCGCCTTGCGCGAAGAGCACGAGCGGTTCGCGGAGCGATTCGGGCAGTTCAGCGAGCGCCGCCAGCACCGATTGCAGGGTGACGGCTGCGTCCGGGTTTGTATGAATGGCCGGATCGAGCGCGGCCTCCATGGGCTGCTGGCGCCATCCGCGCCGAACCTGTTCCAGCCACAAGTTGCGGGCAATCGCGACCAAATACGCTCGCGCGGTGTTCGCGCGGACATCCTGTTCGGCGGACAGCGCGCGGACGAACGTTTCCGCCGTCAGGTCCTCGGCCGTCGCCGCGTTGCGGCTCCAGGCCAGCAGGCAGCGGTAGACCGCCGGCGCGTGCGCCCCGTAGATGTCCTGAAAGCGGATCGGCTCAGCCATTCTCGACTACCAATATGCACGGCAACCGCTTTTGTTACCGTGGTTGCAGATGACACGTCGAAAAATCCTCTCCACCGCGGCGGCCGCCGGCGCCGCCGCGCAATCCCAGGCGCAGACGCCGGGCGCCCGGCAGTACATCGTGATGCGGAAGCTGTTCCTTCGCAACAGCGGCGAGAACCAGGTGGCCAAGCTGACCGAATTCCTGGAAAAGGCCGCCCTGCCGGCGGTTCAGAAGTCCGGAGCGACGGCGGTCGGTTTTTTTGCGGCCCAGTTGGCGCCCGATTCTCCCTTCATGTTGGCCCTCAGCAGCTACCCCACGATGGCCGCCTACGAGACCGCGCAGGCCAAATTAAGTGCCGATAGTGCGTACCAAAGTGCGCTAAAGGCGTACAATTCCGCCCCCGGATTGCGCTTTATGCGCTACGAAACGACGCTTTTGCGATCGTTTTCCGGCTTCCCGCACCTGGCAATCAACGTCTCTCCGGGCGCTTCGAAGCTCAACCGGCTGTTCGAACTCCGCACCTACGAGAGCGACGATTCGTCCAGCTTGACGGAGAAGATCAAGATGTTTAACGAAGGCGAAATCTCGCTGTTCCAGAAAACCGGGTTGGACCCGGTGTTCTTCGGCGAAACCGTCTTCGGCCAAAAGCAACCGAACCTGACCTACATGCTGGGCTACGACGATTGGAACGCGCGCGACGCCAACTGGAAAAAGTTCATTTCCCACCCGGAATGGATCAAGTTGCGCACAACCCCCGGCTGGAGCGACGGCGAGATTGTCTCCAACATTTCCAGCATGTTCCTCCGCGCGCTGCCGTTCTCGCCGATCCGGTAGGGCTTGCAATATAATCACTGGGTCCGGGAGAAGAAAACTTGAAAAGAAATTTCCTGCTATTTGCCGGCATCCTGGCCGGCGCCATGATGTTGTGGGCCGCGACGGGTCCGAAGGTTCCTGAAAGTCCCAAAGAAGTCGCTGAGCCCGGTGGCGTGTTGCCGGGCAATCCGAAGATCGCTCTGGTGAAGGTTGCCGACGGGTTTTTGGACCCGACGAACGTGGCGAGCGCCAACGATGGGTCGGGGCGCCTGTTTGTCACCGAACGCGTGGGCCGCATCCGCGTCGTCAATAAAGACGGTAGCGTCCAGCCGGAACCGTTCCTGGATCTGACCAACATCAACCCGCTGGGCACCGACGTGCAGACGGGCTTTGTGGAACAGGGCCTGTATTCGGTGGCGTTCCATCCAAAATTCAAGGAAAACGGCTACTTCTACGTCCACTATGCCTCGCTGCCGTTCAACGGCGACGGGTTGGTGGTCCGCTTCCAGGTGGACAAGAACAATCCCAAGTTCCTGACGCCGGAGCGCACCAAGCAGACCTCCAAGGTGCTGCTGCGCATTGAGCAACCCTACTACAACCACAACGGCGGCCAGATTGAATTTGGCCCCGATGGCTACCTCTACATCGCCTCCGGTGATGGCGGCTGGGAAGGCGATCCGCTGGAGAGCGGCCAGAACCTGGAAACGCTGTTGGGCAAGATGCTGCGCATCGACGTGAACGTGGAAGACGACCGGGTGCCGTACAAGATCCCGCCGACGAATCCATTCGCCTACGCCGCCAAGGAACAGTTGATGTCGCTGTTCGGCATCAGCGAGCATGACTTCTCCAAGATCAAGACGAAGGCGAAGCCGGAGATCTGGTCGTTCGGCCTGCGCAATCCGTATGAGTTCTCTTTCGACCTGAAGACCGGTGACATGTTCATTGCCGACGTGGGCCAGAACCACTGGGAAGAGATCGACTTCCAGCCGGCCGCTTCCAAGGGTGGCGAGAACTACGGCTGGCCGCGCAACATGGGTACCAAGTGCTTCCCGATGACCGGTCCGGATGACAAGTGCGGGATCGTTGGCACGCTGCCGGCGGCGCAGTATCCGCACGAGAATCCGTATCCGGGCGCCCCGCCGTTGAAGGACGGCCACGGCTGCTCCATCGAGGGCCTGGGTGTTGCCAACTATGGCGGCATGAAGGGTGTGTACCTGGTCGGCGACTGGTGCTCCGGCCGCGTGTTCGGCATGGGCTGGAATGGCGATAAGTGGATTCTGCAGGAGATGCTGCACACGAATCTGCAGTTCACCGCTGGTGGCTACGACGAGAACGGCTATGTGATGGCCGTGAACTGCAACTGCTTCTACACCTCCGACAAAGGCGCGACGGGCAACCCCCCGGGCGCGTTGTGGCGCGTGATGCCGATCAACGAAGTGCCGAAAGGCGCCGAGACGGCCAAGACCGCGTCGGCTCCGGTGGAGACGTCGTCGACCGGTGGACCCTTCCAGTTGCTGAACTCGCTGGACAATAAACCGATTGCGTTCACCCTGATGGCGAACGACAAGGTGACGCCGGCGGTGGAGCAGTTCCGGAAGAACGGCGTGAACCCTTACAACGGCAACGCCGCGGCGATTGCAGCTGGCAAGAAGGTCTACGACAAGTCTTGCGCGAGTTGCCATTTGCCGGATGCGACGGGTCGAATGGGATCGAACCTGATCGACGCGCAGGTGACCTATCCGCGCGTGAAGACGGACGCCGGGTTCTTCGAGGTTGTCTATGCGGGTGCGACGGGCGCGATGCAGCCCTTTGGCCGCACGGTGGCGCAGGACGACATCTTGAAGATCATCGCCTACGTGAACAGCCTGAAGAAGAAGTAAGCAGCCATTTCGGCACCGTAGCGAGCCCGCCAGGGGAATACCCTCCTGGCGGGCTCGCTTCATTTTGTCCACCACTCGCGGTGTGTGCTTTACTGCAATTGTGAGTTTCTCTTTCCAAATATTCCTGGTGCTGGCGAGTGCCGGCTTGTTGTTGAGCGCGCCAGCCACGAAGAGCGGCATCGATACCGACGCGATTGATCAGAAGTGTAAGCCGTGTGAAGACTTCTGGCGGTATGCCAACGGCGCCTGGATAGACAGGAATCCGATTCCCGCATCGCGGTCGGCTTGGGGGACGATGTCGGTCATTACCGAAGCGAACCGGGAGCGGTTGCGGGTGATTCTGGAATCGGCGACGGTGTCGAAGGGGAAGCCGGGGAGCAACGAGCAGCGGATCGGCGATTTGTATGGGGCCTGTATGGACACGACGCGGCGGGAAGCGCTGGGCGTGAAGCCGGTGCAGAAGGAATTGGACCGGATTGCCAAGGTCTCGACGCGCGAGGAACTGAAGGCTTTGATGCTGCAGTTTTTGCGGGAGGGCGTGCCGGTGCCGCTGGCTGTCATGGGCGGGCCGGACCTGAAGAACACGACAGAGATTATCGGGAATGTGGGAGTGGCGACGATGTCGCAGCGGGACCGCGAATTCTACTTTCGCGAGGATGAGCGCTCGAAGCGGATTCGGGGAGAGTTCACCGGGCACGTTGACCGCATCCTGAGTTTGGGAGGCGTGGCGGCGACCGATGCGGGCAAGACGATTCTGGCGTTTGAAACGGAGACGGCGCAGTTGATGAAAACGGCGGTGGAGCGCCGGAATCCGTATAGCCGGTACAACCGGATGGATCTGGCGGGGCTGAATGCACTGTCCCCGGGCTTTGACTGGGCGCAGGTATTGGAGGCGCTGCAGGTGCCTAAGGCGACCCCTTTGAACGTGGCGGATCCGAACCTGGTGAAGCACTTCGACAAGCAGTTGGCCGAAGCGCCCATCGCGACGTGGAAGCTGTGGCTGCAGTGGAATGTGCTGAAGAGCGCCGCCTCTTTCCTGACTGACGCGATGGAGGCGGAGGCTTTCCGCTTCGACGATAAGATCGTGAACGGCGCGCAGGAGCAGTTGCCGCGGTGGCACCGTTGCACGACGCTGGTGGACCAGTCGCTGGGGGATGCGCTGGGAGAGGTTTTTGTGAAGAAGCATTTTCCGCCGGTGGCCAAACAGCGGATGAATGAACTGGTGGAGAACCTGCGCGTGACGCTGCGGGAGGAGTTGGGGAATGCCGCGTGGATGGATCCGGAAACGCGGAAGAACGCGATGGCGAAGTTGAACTCGTTCCAGGCGAAGATCGGCTATCCGGACCGGTGGCGGGACTATTCGAAAGTCACGATCCGGCGGGACAGTTTGCTGGAGAGCAGCCGGTCGGCGCGGATGGCGGCGCGGGCGCATGGGCTGGCGAAGATCGGCAAGCCGGTGGACCGCAACGATTGGGGCATGACGCCGCCGACGGTGAACGCCTACTACAATCCGCCGATGAATGAGATTGCATTTCCGGCGGGGATTCTGCAGTCGCCGTTGTTCGATATGGAAGCCGACGACGCCGCGAACTACGGCGCGATCGGGGCGGTAATCGGGCACGAGATGGGGCACGGATTTGACGACCAAGGGTCGAAGTTTGACTTCAGCGGGAATCTGAAAAACTGGTGGACGGCAGAGGACCGGAAAAAATTCGATGCGCGGGCGCAGTGCGTGATCGAACAATTTAACACGATGGATGTGGGCGATAACTTGCGGCATAACGGGCGGCTGGTGGTGGGTGAGGCGCTGGGGGATTTGGGCGGCGTGACGATTGCGTATAAGGCGTATCATCGCTCCTTGCGCGGCAAACCGGCGCCGGGGGTGATCGATGGATTCACGGCGGATCAGCGGTTTTTCCTGGCCTTTGCGCGGTTGTGGGGGACCTACTACCGTCCCGACGCGTTGCGAACGCGACTGCAGATCGATCCGCATCCGGTGTCCCGTTTCCGGGCGAACGGAACGCTGATGAACGTGCCGGAATTTCATAATGCGTTCCAATGTAAGCTGGGCGACGCGATGGTGCGTCCGGTGGAAAAGCAATGTAAACTCTGGTAGCCAGTTGCGTACCCCCCTCGAAATGTGATTCAACCTATGAATCCCGGACGAAAGATCCGGGATTCGATTTCACACAGCAGGGATCTATGACTACCGACCAAGAGCGATTGCAGTAACGGGCTAACCGATTTGGTGGCACCGTGCGCCCCCCTTGTGTTTGGGCGCTGAAAAGTATAAGAACTGTAGAACTTCGGAATGGGGTCGGGGTGACGCCGGTCCGTTTGTTTCCACAAACAGCACGACGACTGAAGGGATTTCCATGTATCGTTTTCCACACTTACTACGAGCTACAAAACTACTCCTCGCCGTTTGCGCCACGGCGGCCTTGGCGCTGGCGCAGATCGGCACCTCCACCATCACGGGCCGAGTGACGGATTCCACCGGCGCCGTTGTCCCGAACGTGGCGGTGAAGGTAACCCAGAAATCAACAAATTTTGTGTCGGCGGCGCTGACGAACACGGACGGGCTGTATCGCGTCCTATCCCTGCAGCCCGGTGACTATCGGGTGACATTCGAGATCTCCGGCTTCAAGAAAGTTATCCGCGACGATGTGTCGTTGCGTACGGGCGACACGCTTGCCGTCGACGCGGCGTTGCAGGTCGGCCAGGTCAGCGACTCGGTGGAAGTAGCCGGGAGCGCGGCGGCGTTGGAAACAGAAACGTCGGCGACGGGCGCGGTGATTGAAGGAAAGGTGTTGTATGACCTGCCGCTGTATCAGCGGTTCGTCAATTCGACCTTGAACCTGGTGCCGGGTATGACGACCGGCGGCTACGCGTATGGCGGCAGTCTGGGTGCCTATCACCTGGCCGGGCAGCGCGCGGGCGCGATCGGCATTTTCGAAGACGGCGTGAACGGGAACGATCAACAGGGCGGCACGGAAACGACCAAGCCGATTCTGAACTCAGTCGCCGAAGTGAAGGTGATGACGACGCTGCCCCCGGCCGAATATGGCCACTCGGCGGGCGGTGTGATCAGCGCCGTGAAAAAGAGCGGCACGAATGAGTTGCACGCGATGGGGTCCTGGTACGGCCGGACTCGCCGCATGCAGCACCGGCTGTTCTTCGACCGCGAGACGACAAAGCAACAGAGCGTACCGAGCTTCTTCATGATGCCGGACGCCAATATCTCCGGCCCGGTGATCATTCCGAAAGTGTATGACGGCCGCAACAAGACGTTCTTCTTCTTCGGTTTCCAGCGCTTGCATGAAAAGAAAGTGGCGCAGGTGGACTCCTCCGTGCCGAGCCTGGATATGCGTCAGGGCCTCTTCAATTGGACGGGCGCCAACCCGATCTTCGATCCCGCCACGACGCGCCAGGTGAACGGCGTTTGGCAGCGCGACCCGTTCGTGGGCGGCCGCATTCCGGCGAGCCGAATTGACCCGGTGGCCCGCAAAGTGCTGGACTTCGATCCGTGGCAACTGCCGTCCCGCCCGGGCAACTTCATTTCGACAGGCGCCTCCGGCAACTATCAGGCGAACGAGTTGGCCCAGGTTTACCTGAACGACTACAACTATCGGTTCGATCACCAGTTCAGCACGGCGTTGAAGATCTACTACTCCTGGACCGACAACAAGTACCTGCCGGGCCTGCAGCGGCCTTGGAACATTCGGCCCGACCGCGGCGAGTTTGATGGCGTGGCTGGCAATCGCGGCCCATCGCGCAATCAGAATATGTCACTCGGCAAGACCTGGATCATTTCGCCGACACTGGTCAACGATGCCCGTGTTGGCTATAACCGGCGCTGGTCGCAGTTGATTGTTCCGTCCTATCAGAAGAACTGGGGACAGCAACTGGGTATTCCGAATATTAACGGCGACCTGATGCCGGCATTTGGCAGCGGGAACCGCAATGATCCGTCTTCGATTTACGGCCTGAGCGGCGCTACGCCGAATCAGACCGTGAATGAGACGATTTCTTTCCGCAACGATCTGTCGATCATTCGCGGTACGCATGCATTCAAAGGCGGCTACGAGGTGTTGCGCTTCCGTTTGAACAGCGCCACGCTGGCGAACCCGGTGAACTTCGACTTCTCCGGTTCCACCACCGGCCTGCAAGCGAACGGCGCCGCGGTGCCGAACACGGGCAGTCCGTTTGCCGGCTTCCTGACCGGCTATGTCACGTCGGCCACGTTCCGTACTGAATTGACGAGCTGGCTGCCGCGTTCGAGCATCCACAGCTTCTACTTCCAGGACGACTGGAAAGTGTCCCCGACGCTGACGATCAACATGGGTGTTCGCTACTCGAACGAAAGCGCATTTAACACCAAGTACGGACTGATGAGCCAGTTCGACCCCAATGCGACCGATCCGCTAACGGGCCGCAAGGGCGCGGTGGTCCATCCGAAGAGTTCGCTGGCGACGACCGATAGCAATAACTTCAACCCGCGTCTTGGCCTGGCGTGGCATCCGCTGCAGAAGTGGGTGTTCCGCGGCGGCTTCGGCTTCTACACGGTTGACGTTAAGTTCCCCTCGGGTCGCGATCAGTATGACGAATTCGTTGGCACCGCTGTGCAGCAAGCGCTGCCGGGCGATCCCACGCCGATCTACCAGATCAGCCGAGGGACGCGGCCGCCGAATCCGACCGTGCTGGCCGACGGGTCGAGCCCGTTCATCGGCACCAACTTTAGCGGCCGTAACGTCAGCATGTGGGACCCGAACCTGCGCAATCCCTACGTGATGAACTGGAACGCCAGCATTCAGCATGAGCTGGCCCGCGACTATGTTCTGGAAGCGAGCTATCAGGGCTCCGGTTCGGTGGGCCTGATTGAGCGTTGGGAGCTGAACTCGTTCCCGATCGATTTCGCCGCCAACGATCCGGCACTGCGCGACCGCGTCTTCGCGGCGCCGCAGAACTTCCGGCCCTACACCCAGTTCGGCAACATCACGATGCGTTCCAACTTCGGCCACTCCACCTTCCACTCGGGCACCATCAAGCTGGAAAAGCGGATGTCCCGCGGTATGTTCTTCTCGACGTTCTACACGTTCTCGAAGACGATAAACAGCTCCGACACGGACAACTCCGGCGGCGGTGTGGCACCGATTCA
>Ga0315906_10003460_pt1 | contig 20964 bp, 18 predicted proteins | sample LakEriMetagenome_4_FD_203526 | JGI IMG/M metagenome (GOLD analysis project Ga0315906, IMG submission 203526) | Freshwater fungal communities from buoy surface, Lake Erie, Ohio, United States - Buoy 2 MA122 | ecosystem: Environmental > Aquatic > Freshwater > Lake > Lake biofilm | place: USA...
AAGACATACACAAGCCTGAAGCGCCTGTATCTAGAAATGGAAGACGTAACAGAGTATGCCTTTGCCGACGCACATCTGGCTGGCTGGAATCACTGGAAGAAGATTTGTGGTAACTCTGCAATTCGAGAACATATTGAAGATTGGCGCTATGAGCTAGAACTAAAACTTACTGCTCGTGCCATGAGTAAAATTAAAGAAATGGCAGAAGAGGGAAACTACAACGCTGCCAAGTATATTGCTAATAAAGAGTATTCTTCTGGGAAAGGACGCCCTACAAAGGCAGATAAAGAGGCAGCTTTGAAACGAGCCACTCTTACAGAAGATTCTACCAAGGCAGAAGGCGCACGTATTTTAGAACTAATTAAAGGAAAGTCTAATGGCTAAACTAACACTATACGATTTGGCAAGCGGCAGCTTTACTGTAGACTTGCTCAATGCTAACTTTGCATTGATTGAGACTGCACTGGAGAATACCGTAAGCAGAGACGGCACGGCTCCTAATACGATGTCTGCTTCTTTGGACATGAACAGCAACCGCATTCTTAATTTGCCTACAGCAGCTACAAACAATGAGCCCGTTACATTGGGCCAACTGCTTGCTCTTGGAACGCTTAACCTGTACACACCTGAGAATCATGTGCACACATGGGCAAGCATTACTGGCAAGCCCACAACCTTTACTCCGGCTACGCACACGCACGTCAAGAGCGACGTAACTGGCTTGGTGAGCGACCTGACATCTCTTGATACTAGACTGGACACCATCGAAGCAGAGCCTACTATCTATGTTCAATCAGGTGCTCCTACAGCGTTAAATCATCCTACAATGCAAAGCCTTTGGTTCTGGTGACTTATGGCAGGTACACGCTGGAATGGCTCCTCGTGGGCTAACATCACCACCAAAAAGCGCTGGAATGGCACTACATGGGCTGACCTAACAATTGCAAAGCGATGGAATGGCAGTGCTTGGGTGGACTTATTTGCTGCTATTCCTTTGGCTCTTGGCAACACTACAGACAACTTTACAGACACATTGAGTTGCGATAATCCCACTGGCTCTTGTCCCATTGCCGACACACAGTCTGACTCAGTTGTATATAATGTAAGTGGCGGAACATCGCCCTACACTGTAACTGCTGTTGTTGCTGATGGCCCACCACTAACTATAGTAGTGGATGACCCGACTAAGACCATAACTGCATCTACTTCCGTTGGACGCAATGACTCTAAGACTGGCGAGATTAAAGTAACGGTTACAGACTCCGCAGGAACTCCTGCAGTAGTCGATTTCTTTTTGCCGTTCTCATTTACATATGTATATACAGAAGGCGGCGAAGGCCCACCGTTTGAACCTGAACTACCGCCAGCGGAGCAACAATGAGTTTGACACAAGACGAGATTAGACAGGCAGCAGAAGCAGATTTAGAGGTGTTTATTGGGCTAGTTGCCCCTCATCTGTTGCTTGGCGAGTGCCACCGAGACTTAATTCGCTGGTGGACAAGCTCGTCTAGGAAAGACAACGTAATGGTGCTCTTGCCGCGTGGTCACATGAAGTCTATGTTGATTGCGTATAAGACAGTGTGGGAGTTGACTAAAGACCCGACTGAAACAATTTTGTATGTGTCTGCTACATCGGACTTGGCGGAGCAGCAATTGGCCTTGATGAAAAACATCATGACCAATAAGACATATACTAAGTATTGGCCTGAGATGATTCATGCCCAAGAAGGAAAGCGAGAGAAGTGGAGTCTAAGTGAAATTTCAGTAGACCACCCTCTTCGTAAGTCGGAAGGTATACGAGACCCGTCTATCAAGACGGCTGGCTTAACAACAAACGTTACTGGATTCCACGCTACAAAGGTTAAGCTAGACGACGTTGTGGTTCCCAAAAACGCATACACGGAAGATGGTAGGCAGTCTGTGGCGGCTATTATTAGCCAGATTGCTTCCATTAAAGTGCCTGACGCTAAGATGGATTGTGTTGGTACACGCTACCATGGCAAAGACCAGTACACAACCTTTATGAAACAATCCTATCACATCTATGATAATAATGATGAGGTAGTTAGCGAGGAGTATGTATGGGACAGCTACGTGCGTGTAGTAGAGACTGATGGTGAGTTTTTATGGCCCAGACAGGCTCGTACTGATGGGAAGCGATTTGGCTTTGATAGAAACATCCTGAGCAAAATTAAGGCAGAGTACGAAGATAGAACTCAGTTTTACGCTCAGTACTATCAGAACCCGAATGACCCGTCAAGCCACAGGATTTCTCCAGATAAGTTTCAATACTTTGAGCCAAGATTCTTGCGCATGGAACCAGATGGCTGGTACTTTGCAGACAAGCGCCTGAACGTGGTAGCTGCTATTGACTTTGCGTTCTCCATAAAGGCTAAGGCAGACAGCACGGCAATTGTAGTTGTAGGCATTGACAGCGACTCTAACATCTATGTACTTGATATTGATAGGTTTAAGAGTGACAGGATTAGCGACTACTTTCACGCCATCCAAAGGATGCACAGGAAGTGGGGATTCAAGAAGCTTCGATGCGAAGTAACTGTGGCGCAACAAGTGATTGTCAGAGACCTGAAGGAAAACTACATAGCCAAACAAGGCATGAATCTGGTCATTGACGAGTATCGCCCGAGCAGACACGAGGGTAACAAGGAAGAGCGAATTGCTGCTACTTTGGAACCTAAGTACGACAATCGGAAGATTTGGCATTATAAGTCGGCCAACACATCAGCACTAGAAGAAGAGTTGATGCTTGAGAAGCCACCGCACGACGATATTAAGGACGCGCTAACAGCGGCAATTGATATTGCTACGCCGCCTATGGTACGAGGTAACAAAATGAAAAGAAGCAATGTATTGCAGTTTAATAGCCGCTTTGGAGGCGTAACAGCATGAGTGTTAAAGTAGCAGAAATTAAAGGTATTTTGCAGCCAGCAGGACTTGCTAGCGAAGTGGCCTATATGTGGGATAATCTAAACACAAATAGAAATACATGGATTAAAGAGAAGGAAGAGCTGCGCAACTACATCTTTGCCACGGACACGACAAAGACTAGCAATAGTAAGCTCCCGTGGAAGAACAAAACTACCATTCCGAAGTTGTGTCAGATTAGAGATAATCTTCACGCTAACTACGCCTCTGCCCTATTCCCTAACGATAACTGGTTTAAGTGGGAAGGATACAGCAGAGACGCGGTTACACTGGAAAAGCGTAAGACAATCGAAGCCTACGTGGGCAACAAGATTAGAATGTCTGGCTTCCGCACTGAGGTGTACAAGCTTCTGTACGACTTCATTGATTACGGCAATGTGTTTTGGGATGTCGTATTTGTCAACGAAAGCCATAAAGATGCTGATGGAAACATAATTCAGGGCTATCGTGGCCCTAAACTGAAGCGTATCAGCCCGTATGATGTTGTCTTTAATCCGCTGGCTTCCAGCTTTAAGGACTCCTACAATATTGTCCGAAGTGTAAAAACTTTCGGAGAATTGAAATGGGAGCTTGACAATATGCCAGAAATGGGGTATAATAAGGATGTGGTGGGAGATATGGAGAATTATCGCCGCAATCTGGCTGGATACTCCACTGAAGACCTCTCCAAAGCCCTTGCCCTTCAGGTTGATGGTTTTGGCAATTACTCGGACTATCTGCAAAGCGGATATGTCGAGATTCTAGAGTTTGAGGGCTCTCTACACGATAAGGATACTGGAAAGTTCCATCAGAACGTGCTAATCACGGTAGTAGATAGAGCCAAGGTAATCCGAATTGTTCCTATGCCGTCTTGGATGGGCAAGACCACCAAAGGTCATGTGGGCTGGAGAATGCGCCCCGATAACCTTTATGGCATGGGGCCTCTGGACAATCTGGTGGGTATGCAGTATCGCATTGACCATCTGGAAAACCTCAAAGCTGACGCAATGGATTTGGCCGTACATCCGCCTCTGGCGATTACAGGCAATGTCGAAGAGTTTGAATGGGGCCCGAATGCCGAGATTTATATTGGCGAGGGCGGAAACATTCAGGAGCTGGGCAAGAGTCTTAATGGCGTTATTGCAGCTAATAACGAGATTGCCATGCTGGAACTCAAGATGGAAGAAATGGCTGGTGCTCCCAAGCAAGCTATGGGCATCCGCACTCCGGGCGAGAAAACTGCATATGAAGTGCAGAGCTTGGAACAAGCCGCCTCTCGCATCTTCCAGAACAAGATTACGCACTTTGAAGTTGAATGTATCGAAGACATTCTGAATAAGATGTTCGAGGTAAGCAAGCGTAATATGGATGGTGCCGACTTGGTACGAGTACTTGATGATGACCTTGGTGTTCTGAAGTTTATGGAAATTACCAAAGATGACATCACCGCCTCTGGCAAGATTCGACCGATGGGAGCTCGACATTTTGCTGCTCAAGCTACAACTATTCAAAATCTAACAGCTTTTTATCAGTCTGCGATTGGACAAGACCCGTCTGTTAGAACACATATCTCTGGCAAAGCTGTTGCTAAGTTGCTGGAAGAATACTTGGGACTTGATAAGTTTGCTTTGTTCCAAGATAATGTGAGAGTGTTCGAGGATGCTGAAACAATGTCTTTGGCCCAACAATCACAAAAGCAACTGCAAGAAGAGTATATGGTAGACCCCAACCTGACGGCTGACGAAGAGGCCGCCGTATTAGCACAAGGACAAATGTAATGGCTAAAAGACTAGTAAAAATGGAAGACCTCGCTGGAGAAGCAAAGGGCTTCTCTGAAGACGCCGATGTACGTATTGCAAATAGAGCAGAATTGGAAAGAATTCGCGCTATGCCAGCTGCGGAACGCAAGGCTTATATTGCTAAAAAATTGGAAGCTGCTGCTCCGAAAGCCATGGGAAAAGGCAAAGCAGAACCAAAGAAGATTAATACAAACACTGCCGCTGGCAGAGCTAAGGCTGAGAAAGCCAGAGCTAAGGCAAGCCTTCGTATTACAGTTGCCGACGGCAAGCCTGTTCCCGAAGCTGCTCAAGCCAAAGGCATGAAGAAAGCCACAGCCGCGGCTAATAAGCCGACCAAGGCTTCTGCTGCCAAACCAAAAGCAGAAAGCAAACCTGCTACTACAAAAGCCCCGGATGCAAAGCCAGCATCTTCTAAGCCAGCAAAAGCAGCTAAACCAAAACCTGCGGTTAGTGCCCCGAAAACAGGGACAGGAATGGCAACAGTAGCTAAGGGCAAGGGAATGGTTCCGGTTCCAAAAGGTACAGCTATGGTTCCGGCTCCGAAGCCTAAGCCGGGTACTGGTATGGTTCCGGTTGGCAAGCCTACAGTTACTAGTGGCAAAGCTGCCGCTAGTGGCAAACCTGCAGCTGCCGCTTCTGCCCCGAAGGGGGGAGTTGGTGGCAAAGTACTTGGAAATATCATTTCTCCGAAAGCCCTTGTTTCTGAATTGGGTGGTGGCTATGTAGCTGGCAAGATTCGTGGTGATGGAAAATCTGCGGGTAGAAATATTCTTGCTACAGTCGTAGATGATGCTACCACTGGATATGCAGTTGGTAGACAATATGGAGCTGTAGCTGGCGCAGCAGTTGGTTTGGTTCGTGGTGCGCAAGCAGAAGGAAAGCGTAGTGGTAAAGCTCCCTTAGCTTTGCCAACCACTCCGAAGCAAGGCGGAACATTTGGAGGCGTTAAGCCAGCCACAGGTGGAAGTAAGGGCCCGACCTCTCGTGGCGGAGCCCGTGGTAAGTTTAGCACTCCCGTGGCGTCAGCTTCAAAGCCAGCGGCTCCGAAGGCCGCGGCTCCTGCTAAAAAGGCAGTTAATCCTGCTAGTGCAGCTTCGGCTAAACCAAGTACATCCAGCAAAGGCGTTGATAGCGTTGGCAGTGCTAGTTACGATATGCACACGGCCTTCCGCAAAGAACTGGAAACTGGCGGAGGACGCCCTGCTTGGAGCATGGATAAGAAAGTTGCCTCTGGTGGCGCTACAGTTGAAATCTCTAAACCTGCATCAAGTGGAACAACCCTTCAGGCCGAGCTTGATAAGTTCCAGTCTTCGGGAGGAAAGGCTCCCAAGAAAGACATGCAGATTGGTGGTTTGATGGGTCGCTCTGATGGCAAGTGGCATCTTCGCCGCAAACCGGGCAAGGGATGAAAACTGCTTGGCTAAAGGGGGCAAAGACTCTCGATGCTAAAAAAGAACGTAAAGCTCTAATTCAGGCAGGGAAACCTGCCCTGAAGCTTCTAAAACAAATTCTTGAATCTGAACTGCAAACATTGGAGGATAATGAGTTAAAGAATGATGTGTACAATGCGTCCAATTGGGCGTATCTACAGGCCGACATTAACGGCGCTAAACGAACTTACCGAAAGGTAATTGACCTATTACCAATTGAGGAATCCAATGACTGAATCAACTTTATTCCCTGAAGAAAGCACGACCACGCAAACTCAGGAACCCGCCGCCCCTCCTGCTGCTTTGACTTTACCGAGCGAAGTAGTTAGCCTTGTGGGAGCTGGCAAAAAGTACTCTACAATCGAAGACGCGCTAAAAGCCCTTCCCCATGCACAAGCCCACATTGCTCGAATTGAAGAAGAGAATAAGGCTTTGCGTGAGAAGGCAGCTCAAGCTAAGGCTATTGATGAAGTGTACGAGGCACTTGTGTCCCGTCAACCGGAAGCCGGACAGACCATCCTGCAGCCTGTATTAGACGAAAATGTTCTGGACTCTGTGCTTGAGCGTAAGCTCGAACAAAAGCGACAAGAGGAAGTGAGGAGTATAAATCTTAGTAAAGTAAGAAATAGCCTAACAGAGAAGTTTGGCGAAAAGGCACAGGAAGTCTTTACTACCAAAGCAAAGGAACTTGGTGTGAACGATGCTTTCTTAACTGACTTGGCTGCAAAATCTCCCGCTGCTGCGCTGGAATTGTTTGGGTTGGCAAAGAAGGAATCCGCGCCAACAACAGCAGTCTCAGCTGGTAGTATCAATTCTCAAGCGCTTGCTCAAGGCAAACAGCCCGCCCAAGTTAAACCTGTAATGGCTGGTGCTTCTACTAGCGACCTACTGGCTGCTTGGAGAGCTGTAAATCCAACTAACAATACATAAGGATAAATAATGCAACTTACAACTAATACCTCGGCTTTTATTGAAGCCCAGCAGTATTCGCAGTTCATTCTTGCGAACCTGCACGACGGCCTGTTGCCGGGTACTTTCTACCGTAACGTCTCTGACTTTCCGGCCGGTACTCAGCTGAACATCAAGGTCGTTGGCGCTGCCACCGTCCAAGACGTTGAAGAAGACAAGGCAGTCACCTACAACCCGATTGACACCTCGACCGTCACACTGGCTATCACCGACTACATTGGCGATGCTTGGTATGTGTCGGACGTGCTGCGTCAAGACGGTGCTCAAATCGAACAGCTGATGGCTATGCGTGGTGTTGAATCCACTCGTGCCATTCAGGAAGACTTCGAAACGAAGTTCCTGAAAGTTGCTGGTATCACTGCCCAAACCGCTGGTGACAAGAATGCCATCAACGGCTTCGACCATCGCTGGGTTGCTGACTCTGGCGCTGACAACAGCTACAAGATTGGTCTGACTGACTTCATCGACATGAAGCTGGCTTTTGACAAAGCCAATGTTCCGCAAGCTGGTCGTATCGCTCTGGTTGACCCGGTTGTGGAAGCCACCCTGAACAAGCTGGCTGGTGCCACTGTCTCGATGGACAGAAACCCGCAGTTCCAAGGCGTTCTGGAGCAAGGCTTCGTGCGTGACCACAAGTTCCTGTTCAACCTGTTTGGCTGGGACATCTACACCTCCTCGCGTCTTGCGAACATCACAGCCGCCGAAACAATCTCGCACAACGGTACATCCGAAACTGCTCCGATTGGCTCGGTTGCTAACGTCTTCATGAACGTGCTGGATGATTCCATCAAGCCGATTATGGGTGCTTGGAGACAAATGCCGCGCGTTGAAGGCGACCGTAACAAAGACTTGGCCCGTGATGAGTTCGTGACTCGTTCTCGCTATGGCTTTGGTCGTCAGCGTCCGGAATCTCTGGGTGTGGTTCTGACTTCTGCCAGCAACTACTAATAAAGGAGATTTAATATGACTATTCAAGTTATCAATGGCGTTAAAAACTATTACGGCGCTAAAGGCCGTCATGAGGCCGTGCAAGGCGTTCTGGAAACAGACGGCTGCGTGAAAGAAGGCGTTGTTGTCTTTACTGGTGAAAACTATCAGAGCGTTGCGTTTAGCCTTCCGGCTGGCGCTGCAATTGTAGGCAAGCCGCTGGTTGAAATCGCTGAGGCCTTCGTGCTCGGTGGTACAACCCCGACCATCAACATCGGTGTCTCTGCTTCGCACGGTACTAACTACCTTGCCGAAATCAGCGAAGCCAACGCAGAAGCTGTGGGCACATACGCCTCGGCTGCTCCGGCTGGCACACTGGCTGTTGACACCCCGCTGGCGGCTGCTGCCAACATCGTGGTGGCTTTGGATGGCACAAACCCGACCATTACCGCTGCTGGTAAGGCCAAGGTTGTGTTCCAGTATCGCGTCATCTAAGTAGTAAATCGAGGGGCTGGGAATTGGCCTAGCCCCTCTCTTACAGGAATCAATGCCAAATGGCTAAAATGACTCTGCTTGAAGTTGTACAAGAAATTCTGTCCGATATGAACTCGGACAACGTAAACAGTATCAACGATACCATCGAAGCGCAACAAGTGGTACAGATTGCTAAGCGCACCTATTTCAATATGATTAACGAACGCATACTGCCACATACGGCATCGTTCTTTAATCTCACAGCCTTGGTCAATCCGGCCAAGCCTACTCATGTTCGTATTGAAGACGACGTTATTAGAGTAGAAAGCATTAAGTACGACTGTAGAAAAGAAGAGACAGACCCTGTAGACCCGCGACAATTGCAATATCTTGTTCCGGAAGAGTTTGCAGATATGTGCATGGGCCGTAGCCCTAGTGCTTCTAATGTCACTACAGTGCTTGATACAATACCGCTATTCATCGTAAACGATGCTGCTCCTGTGTACTGGACATCGTTTGATGACAAGACTATTATCTTCGACAGTTATAACTCCGACATTGAGTCCACCATTCAGAGTTCTAAATGCTATGCTTATGGCGAGAAAGAGCCCGTGTGGACTGCAACGGATGATTTTGTCCCCAATATTCCTGCCAAGATGTTTCCCTACTTTATTAGCGAAGCAAAGAGCATGTCCTTCATGACTATCAAGGAAGCTCCCCATCAGAAGGTGGAGCAACACGCCCAGCGCCAACGCGCGTGGCTATCTGGAGAAAAATTCAGGGCTGGTGGCAAACGAATTAAATATCACAACTACGGAAGAAAATAATGGCATCTGAAAGAAACTTCATAATTAAATGTTCTACTACATCTTCCAATAAAGTAATTGCCTACGAAGGTACAAATGGAGAAATTCCTTGGCCTCTGCAGGGAGAGTTTACAAGCCATGCTTTAGCTAAATTAGCTATTAATAAATACTTGGCAGAGAATAAACCAAACTCCAGTCAGAAAGTTACTGTGGAAGAACCAGCCTTTGTCGGAGAAGAAAGTGGCAATTCAAAGCGCAAACAAAGAGTATAACAGTTTCACTAAGGGAATTATTACCGAAGCAAATGGTATTAACTTTCCTGAAAATGCCTCCATTGACGAAGCTAACTTTGTTCTTAATAGAAATGGCAGTAGACAGCTGCGTCTTGGGATGGATTTCGAAGCAAACTACACAAGTACAGCCGTCTCGTCTATGACGAGTGCGGCTATTGGTGTTTCTTGCCATGAGTGGGTTAATGCTGGGAATACAGTGGCAAATCAGTTTGCTGTTGTTCAAGTTGGTGATAAACTGCTTGTATACAACGCAGCTGCTACCACAATCAGCTCTAGCCTTATTGCTACAATTGACGCATCAACCGCAATCATTGATGAAACTAAAGAAATCCAAAGCGCTTGTGGCATGGGATTCTTTTTCTTTACCTCGGGCTCAGGTCTCCCTGCGGTATTGGAGTATGTAAATAACACTATATCAATTAGATACATTAATCTTAGTATACGAGACTTTTTCGGGGTAAATGACGGGCTTGCTGTGAGCGCAAAGCCAGCAAGTTTATCTGACACACATAAATATAATCTGTACAATCAGGGCTGGGATGCCAGTAAAAATACGGCTACCTACACAAACAGAGGTAGCTACCCGTCTAATGCAGAGATTTGGTATGTGGCTAAGAACTCTACTGACGACTTTGCGGCGGCTAAGCTTGATAAAATAGACTTTGGTACTTCAGCTGCACCTAAAGGCCGCTATATTATTAGCGCCTTTGATAGAAGCGCAGATAGAATTGGACAGTCTGGAATTTCAAGCCTTCCTTCTGATACCGAGCCGTCTAAGCCATCCTGTATTGAGTTTTTCCAGCAGAGAGTCTGGTATTCTGGAGTTGATGGGAAACAAATAAGCTTGACGGATACAGCCCCTTCAATGCAAGGATTTGTGTTTTATAGTCGAATTATTAGAACTCCCCAAGACTTTGGAAGCTGCTACTCAGATGCAGACATTACATCTGAAATTGATAATGAGTTGGCTCCTAGTGATGGCGGCTATGTAAATATTCCAGATAGCGGAAAGATTTACAAACTTGTTGCTCTGAATGACGTGATATATGTATTTGCCCAGAATGGCATTTGGGCTATTCGTGGCGGTGATACTGGATTTAGTGCTATAGAACAGCAAGTCGAAAAGGTAAGTGACTTCGGCGTTATCAGTGGCAAGAGTGTCGTACGAACAGAGTCCTCTATTATGTACTGGAGTAAGGCTGGTATCTATTACATCGGCCCTGTAGATGGTGGTTCTGGAATTAGAAACATATCGGAAAACACCATCCAAAGTATTTTGAATGCGTTGCCAAAAGCCAATAAAGAACAGGCAGTCGGAAGCTATGATGCCGTAAATAGAAGGGTTACTTGGCTATACAGCACTAGCTTGGACTATGACGGGATTAATTACAAGTACGAATACGACACTGAATTAGCTCTTGATGTGGTGCTTTCTGCATTTACAAAGAATACAATTACCCCTCTGGACGGAGTATCCCCGTATGTTGCTGGATACCTGACCACTCCAGACTTGATTAGCGCACAAGACTTGGGCTCCAGCATTACTAAGTATTTAGTTTTGTATTATGAGGCTGGAAGTTCTATTCCCAAGATATCGTTTGCCCACTATAGGGACGATTCCTTTGTGGACTGGAAAAGCTTTAATGGAACTGGCAGATATTACGAAGGCTATTTGCTAACTGGTTATGAGCTTGTTGATACCACCATGACAAATAAGCAAGCCCCATACCTGATTGTTCACTGCCAGCGCACTGAAAACTCTGTAGAGGCCCTAGGTGCTGGTGGGGCTGTGGAGTATGACGACCCAAGCTCTTGCATAGTGCAGAGTAGATGGGACTTCTCGGACAGTGCCACTAGTGGTAAATGGGGCCCCTCTACAGAAGTGTACCGTCTAAATAGGGCGATTATACTTCCTGTTGCTGGACAACCTTTGGATTATGGACATAGCATCATAACTACAAAGAACAGGTTGACTGGTAGAGGCAAGGCATTGTCTCTGCGATTCAGCACGTCTAATGGTAAGAATTTGCACATCCTTGGATGGGCTATTAAGTTCACAGGAAACACTGTTGTATGATAGAGTTGCTACGCAAAGAGCACTTTGATGATGTATATGAGCTGGCTATTGAGTTTTGTGCTAACAGTCCTTATAGCAACCTAAGTGTGGATAAAGAGACGCTGTTTAACACCTTGGACTTTGTTTCGAATCTAGGGCTCAGCTTTGTCTATGTGCACGAGGGAAAGTGCGTTGGTGTGATTCTTGGCATGATAGCTCCAGCATGGTTTAACAGTTCCATAGTGAATGCTATGGAGCTGATGTGGTGGGTGAGCAAGAATCATAGGGGCGTAGGCTGGATGCTAAAAGACGCATATGAAAACGCGGCGTCAGAAAAGAAGATAAGTTATGTAGGTCTCGCTACTTTATCCTCTTCTGGGATAAGCGATAAATTAAACAAAGATGGATACATAGTTACAGAAACAGCATGGATTAAGGAGATATAATGGCTATTTTTACAGCAATTGGTACTGCCGTTTTGGGAGGAAGTGCCGCGGTTGCAGCTGCTGGTACTAGTGCAGCAGCTGTTGCCGCAACTGGTGCGGCTGTGGTGAGTGGCGTTGGTGCGGCTGGTCAGGGTGTTATGGCAAGAAAAGCAAGCATCGCCCAAGAAAGAATTGCTAGAGTGCAGAACTCTAGAGAACGAGTTAAGCAGCTGGCAGCAATGAGGCAAAAACAAAGGGCTAACGAGTTTATTGGAGTTGTTAGTGGCACAGGCGGAAGCTCAAGCCAAGCCGCACAAAGAGGCTCAATTGCTTCACAGGCTGCGTCAAATATTGGTCAAAGCTTTCAGCAGCAATCTGCTGCACAAAAATTGTCTAGTATTAATAATATGCAGACAGGCTTTGGTGTATTGCAGAAGGTTGGTGAAATTGGAATGGCTATGCCGGGTAAGCAGAAAAACGAGATGTTCCCAACACCACCATCCGCTTAATTTAATAAGGATTACATTGTGAGTCAAAAAGTAGAAATGCCCCTTGTAAAATACGAGATGCCTGACGAGCCGTTTGTCGAGCAAACTCCATACCAACAGGCGGATAGACTGTCTTACTTCAGGCTGGCAAATGAAGGCGTTGGTAAAGAAACTCCACCAGAAGGCCCGACTCAAGACGACATTCTGGATACGGTTAGACGCGCCAAAGACGATAACTATGAAGTTAGACGGGCTGCTGTAGAGCAGCTCGCCTTTAGTTATGACATCCCTGCCGAACAGAGAGCAGAATACCTGAAGATGTTTACAAATCTACAGGCTATTGAGAATAAAGATGCAAACCAGTATGAGCAAGCAGAAATGCTGCTTGAAAGGTCGCATGACCAGTCTCTTGCTCTGCGTGAGGGCACTCTGGAGGAAGATGGTGCGCGTATTGAAGAAAGAACTGGCTCTCGTAGACAGGCTGCTATTGCTTCCACTAATGTAAAGACAAAGAAAGAAGCCATCCTTGTGTCTGCAGCTATGTCTACAGACGATGATGAAGAAGCCAACAAGCTTCTAAATACAGCGTATAGAAACGCAGATAACCAATACTTCTTTAGGCCCAGAATGATAGGTAAGGGTGGCGCTACAGACCTGCTTAATACTGGTCTTGAACTTGTGCCCGGTAGCTTCAATCTAGGTGTTAACGTCATTGTTCTTGACCTGCTACAAACAAGTGGTATTAAGAGTTTGCAGGACTTTGGCAACAAGTATCGTGGCATTGACATGAAGAAGTTTGCTGAGGAAGGAAGCGGCGAGCTTAAGGCAAAGGCCGCTGGCTTAGTAGCTGGCCTTTCTCCTGAAGATAAAAGAAAGTTTGCTGCCCATCTCGAGGCTTATCGCAAAGCCCCTATTGGCACAAATGCCAGTGGAGGAAGAACTCTAGCCCTTCAGGACGCATATGGAGCTTTGCTCCAAGATGTTCTTACAAGAGACCCTAATAGTGAACAGGGCTTTCTTGATAAATGGATAGGAGCTGCTGTTAATTTTGTTGGGCAAGAAACTGTAATGGATGCCGCGCAGGGATTAGATAGCTTTGCTACATTGGTTGACTTTGGTGGCCCAATGGTATTGCTGACCCGCGGCGCTAGAAACACCAACAGAATGCTAAAAGCCGCAGTGCATAGAGCCCCAATATCAAGGAATGTTGTTGCCCGTGAGGTAGCAACGGCCGTTCGTGCTGGGGGCAAGGGTGTAGAAGAAGATTTGCCGGGTGCCATTGCAACTGGTCTTCCCAAAAGTCGTGTTGCGTTTGATAGAAGCAACATCAGTGCCGACCTTAACAAAGCATTTGAAGAAATTGATGCCCTGTCTGGTCGCGTAGAAGAACAGTTGATGAGCATTATCAAGCGTCCGATAGCTCTTGTTGCTGACGGGGCTCCTGTTGCTGTGCGCGAATTTGTTCGTTCTCGTGGCTTGCATGGCAGTCCTGCCAACTCTGTCATAGAGATTTCTGAAGACCAAACTAACATCTCGGTGACTGGTCGATTTGGCGGTGGAGACAATGTTGGATATAAAACTAAAGAGGATGCACAGGCAGCTATTGCCCGTATGGGGCTTTCGGAATATGCTGGAGAGGTTAAGTATTCTCTGCGAGACAAGAACTCTGGCGTAATCTATACAGAGGCTGATGGAGACATCTTCAAAGCAGCCCAGAGCCTGTCCGTAAGCAAGCGTGGTGCCAAGCACTTTGAATGGTTTGTCGATACCTCTTATAATATTCCAGTTAATAGGTTAATTTACTCTGATGGAATTGGAGAAAATCTTATCGAAGGAATGGGAGTTCCTTTGCTGAGACGAGCTTTGTTTGCTAGTAGTCCTACATCTTCTAATAGTATGTTTATAAAGGCGTTTAGTTCGTTTTCTCCGGGCAATATGTTTAGAAACATTTACAGTGCGCTCTCCCCAAAAGTGGTGAATGGGATGCGCCTTGCTGCTGGCTCAGAGCGTGACGCAGAAGCTTTGTTCAAAACCCTGTACAACAACGCCGTTAAAAGAATACCAGATGCTGAATGGCCCGCTGTGAATAAGGCTATGAGAGCAACTCAAGCCAATAAGGGAACTCTAACAAAGCAAGCACTTAGAAGTCTCGGGGTAGAATCCGACGGGGCTATCGCTGGCTACTACGCCATGCAGCGTGGTTTAGAGGTGTCATATGCGTTTGCTCGAACTGGTCTTAGTAGAAGCTTGGCGGCTCAGGGATATGTTAGAATTACAAGTCCCAAGGGTAGGTTTTTGGGATACGCTAAAGAGGTAGACACCATCCCTGAACTGAAACAGGGCGAGGCGGTTAAGTATGTTGATGATGGTGGCGAAACCATTATTAGGACTATGGGCCCAGCTGAAATGGCTGGTCTCAAGGAAAGAGGATATACGCTCTATAAGTCTCAGGAAATAGAATGGTCTGGCGGAATGGAAGTGCCCTACGTGGCAGTGAAAGCAGCTGACCCGAAGATGAAAGTTATTCCGGTAAAGGAAGGCGATGACGTTCTTAACGCAGTTCCCGGATATTTCCCAGAAAACCTGAACGATAACTACGTTGTATTTGGTCGTTCTAAAAGCGGCAGAAAGTACATTGTTGCTACTGCCCGTTCTGAGCAAGCAGTCAAAGACTTTGTTGCTAAAGAGTTTCCGAACCAGACGTTTAAACAGGGAAGCGAGTTTGCTGAGAAGTACACCGAGCTTGTAGCCGAGCCATTTGGTAGCGTATGGAATCAATCCCTGCAAATCAGGCAGGGCTTATATGAGAATCTCAACGGCTTGGTTTACGGAAAGAAGGGCGAAGCTATTGTAAGCTTGGACGGCCCTGTAGGTAGCAACTACACTGACCCGATGGAGGCTGTGTACACCACCTTCAGACTGCTTGCAGACAACTACACCAAAGGGGCTCATGTGCAGTATCTTGAGAATACCCTGATGGCTAGCCTTAGAAAGTATCCAGAACTCCTGAATAATTCACAAGACGTGATGCTAAGGGGCTATGTATCTATAGATGATGTAGTTAGCTCTCCTCCGCAGTATCTACAAAAGCAATGGGAAGAGCTTACTAGTACGTTAAATACAATCGAAGCTTACAAACTATTGCCTGATGATACTGTGGCTGCAACCTCTAAGGTATCGGCTTGGGCGGCATCGAAAGCTACCAATTGGTCTGGTGTACAGGAAATCATGCAAAGAGCCTCTCGTACAGGCTTTAGTCCCATGAACTTCTGGAAGAAGTTTAGGTATAATACAATCATTCGCATGCGCCCGGCTCCGCATTACATGCTGAACTCGATGCAAGCTGTAATGAATCTTGGGTGGCCTGTTAGCTCAGGTAAGGCTATTGTAAGTCATGGTACGTTCCAGACAGCCCTATACGCTCGCCTTGACTATGCTGGTGGTCAAATCAGCAAGCAAGAGATGATGAAAAGAATCAGGGAGTTGGATAAATTCAAATCAGTGACCGGACTGTCTTCTGACGAACTGTACGACTTAGCTGATTCTTATGTGACTAGTGGTTTGTGGGAACAGGTTAAGCACAACTCTACCATGAAGTTTGCAACGTTGAGTGATGCAGAGCAGCTTGGTAGGCCGCGCAACTCAGGGGTCAGTAGGCTCTCACAAGTTGCCAACTCTATAGGTGATTCGTTTGATGCTATAGGAGCTCCGGCAGGTGAACACTATGCTACTCAGTTCACATATCTGGCGCAATACTTTGCAACTCGCGGTAAAAATAAGTCCTACCTGAAGTCTCCTACAAATAAGGCGGCGCTGCTTGGAAGAACACAAGACTTCCTCGGAAACATGACTCCTGAAGGTCAGCTGGGTATCCAGCGTGGCTTTCTGTCTGCTTCGACGCAGTTCCAAGCGTTTGGTATGAAGATGCAGTTTACGCTCACTCCGTTCCTGCAACCAACCACACTGAGCAAAATCGATGCCTTGCGGCTCGGTGTCGGCGCTGTTCCTATTCTTGGTGTTAGGGCCTTTGAAACCTCCGCACTGTTATACAAAACATGGCTCGATAGCTATATAAATGACCCAGACCATCTTGAAAGACGAGAGCAGTGGGAAAGAAGCCCGATTAGACCGATAGCAGAAAAAGGAATTATAAACTCCGCTATTGATGCCCTAGTTAGAAACGTAGCGTTCTTGTTTGACAAGGACGTTTCATTCATGGATGTTAATGCGATTGAGTGGGACTTGGCTAGCAAGATGGGCACTGGTGCCAGTACTGGTATCTGGTACACGGTTCTTGAAAATGCTAGAGGATATGTCGAGGCGTTTTCAGACTTCTCAGACGGCAGCTTGTTTAGCAAGGAAGGCTTTTCTAATAAGATAGATGGCGGTAAGAAACTTCTTTCTACCCTGCTTGGACTGGACAATTCTGTTGTTACTGTTGCCGAGAGGTACTTCTCTCTCTATGGCGGAATGGGTACTGAAAACCTGACCCCTGAGGAGTATGCTAAGCTTATTGCAATCGCTGGCTGGGACGTGGTTAAGAAGATGGTTCCGGTTTTTGGCGATGCTGAGCGTTATATGATTCTCAGAGACACTGGTCAGTTAATGACTGGTGGCGTTCCTTCTGGCGAGTCTGGTAAAGGCAGTTTGGCCGACTTCTTCTATATTGTGGGAGCTAATGCTCCTACGGAAAGTGAGGCTGACTGGTATCGCTATGTTAACTCGTGGAAGACCATGAAGTCTAGCGAGGAAAACTATAGGAAGCAAGTACAGGATACTGCATCTAATCTCAGGAAGTACATCTATAGCGACGTACTAATTGAAGGATTGCCGGGAGAAATTCAGCATCAGGCTGTTGAAAAGTATCGTGCTGGCCTTACAATTTTCTTTGCTGCAATGGAGGATAAGCAGTTCGTGCTGGATGTTCAAGATGACCTAGAAAGACAACTGCGCGATGATATCATCAGAGACACCAAAGAGGGCAAAAAAGTAAAGGCTTGGGTTGGAGAAATCAGTAATCCATCCCTGAATAAAGAGGCTTATGAAAGACTAGAAGAGATTAGAAAGAGTGGTCTTGGAATGGAAAGCTCTGAGCTTCTCGATTCTTTGATAAAAGCCTATAAAGAACAAACATACGTTAGAGGAGAGAAATAATGGTGGCGAGTAACTACAGTACGCCTGACATGCCCGGAATGGATACTGCAACTCCAGTAACTCCGGTTGATAAGACTATCATTAATGCTGTTGGTAGCATTGGCGAGACTCTTATTGAACAAAGAAAAGCTGCTAACGAGGCGACAGATGCTCAGTTTTTGCAACAGGGCGGAGAGTACTTCCGTAACATCAACCAGCAGATAGCAAATGACCCTGTTAGGGCAGAGGCCCTGCTGTATGCAGACTTGGAGGCAAATAAGGGAAGTCTTACTGAGGAGGGCAGCAAGGAACTTGCACGTCTTTCCACCCGCTTTAACGACCTTAATGATGCAAAGACGCAGGGTATGATGAGTAAATATAATCATCTTGCCCGTGCTCAAAGCATGATTACCGATGCTATAATGAGACGACCCGATTTGGGCGACGAGATTAGACTGCTTGCCTCTAAGACGCTTGGCTCAGAAGTGCTTAACGTATCTGACCTCATCTATTCCATGAAGTTTTCTGGTATGGAACAAGAGAAGGAAAGAAAAGACGGAGTGCGTACCAGAGTTAGTAAGATGCTGGAAGCAGCTGATAAGTCTTCTGACCCCGGATACGTCATTAAACAGAGCATGGATGCCCTTGCGCTTATTGAGAAGGGCGACTACGATGGGGCATCCGCCATTGCAGATACTGTTGTTAAAAGTGCTTTCGGCGGCAGCTCTGTTTCAGGGACTTTGATTCAGGACGCTAAAACAAAACGCACCGAATTCTACAAGGGCTTTGGCGCAGATAGCGACTTTGTTAGTAAAATCACCAGCCCCAATGCTGAAGTTAGAAAGCAAGCCTTCCAAACAGCTGTTAGCGAACTGGAAGCAATTGATAACACAATTGCTCAGCTTGAAGCGGTTCCGGGCACTCAGGCTACAGAAGCAAAAGCAGAGGCAAGTCAACTTAAGTTAATTAGGACGTATATTTCTAATATAATTGATACTGGCGGCGACCCTGTTAAAATGAAAGGGGCTATTGATGCTGGTTTATGGGTAACTTCGTATGCTGGCAATGCTTCTGCTAAAGAGGCGTTTTCGAGAGCAATGCCCTATGCCAAGCAAGAAGATTCTGGGCTCATTGCCCAAGCCACTATTGGGCAGAGCAAGCTGCAAGATGCGTATGCTAATCCAGATGGAGTGGTGTATGAAGACAAGACCTACGGGCAAGGGGACTGGAATAACTATAATAGACTCACTTCATTGTGGAGTACTGAGAAAGCTCCTACACAGTCTCAGCTTAACGGTTCTGTAGACTTGACGGCTATGGTGATTGCTGGATATAGCATCCCTGTAATAAATAAAACTACGGGAAATGTTGTTGCTGCCAGCCCAAGAGAAACCAAATTAGTATTTTCTAATTTGAATAGGTCATTCTACAACACCAGCGCACAGCTTAGCGGTAGCTTCGGAAATCCAGATAACATTGATAAACTCTTTGTTGCTAGAGCCGCTGCTTGGGATAAGTCCCATACAATTATTGCTGCTTCACTTCCGCCAGAGTATGCTAAAGACTATGTTCTTCCTGATACTGTAACCTATGGAATGCAGACTGCTAAAGAGGGAGGAAAAACAGTAAACACCCCCGGAGGCTTATACACAGGTAATGACCCAGAAGGATTTAAGAAAGCATATAACAAGATACTGGTGGATAATAACATCGCCGCAGAATGGGGCAAGTTCTATAATGACCAGAAATCCTTGGAGGCATTGCTTAATTCTAAGACTGGCAAAGCTGGGGCAGAATAATGATGGATAACTGGCTTGAATCATTGTTTACTGACGAGAGTCTTAAAGCAGAAGCTCCGGCCTCAGTAGGAAAAAGGCGTAGAATGATTGATACGTTTTCCTATCTTGCTGCAGGTGCTGAGCAGCAGCGGTCGGAGTCTTCGCAAACAACAACTCCAAAAAGACGGATAGATAGGCTATATGATATGATGAACAAGCCTAGCTCAACTTCTACAATTGATTATAGAAGACCGGGTGTTAGGCTTCATTCGGCAGTAGAGTGGGTGGAGTCGCGCGGAAAGGTCAATGCTGTGTCTCCCAAAGGCGCTATCGGCCCAATGCAGACAATGCCGGGTACACTCAGAGACCCCGGATATGGCGTAGCCCCAGCTAAGGACAACTCAGTAGCTGAGCTAAGAAGAGTTGGTCAGGACTATATTGATGCCATGTATGGAAAATATGGGCTCAAAGGTGGACTGGCGGCTTACAATTGGGGGCCGGGAAATTGGGAACGGGCCCTGAAAAGGGCTGGTGGTAACGTAGATAAAGCGCTAGCAAGTGCGCCTAAAGAGACTAGGGAATACGTTCCAGCTGTGCTGAATAAAATGGATAGCATGTAAAAGAAAAGCCCCTCTTTTGAGGGGCTATTTTATTTCTTATCTACAACACTATATCCGCCGTGGTTCTTCATCCATAATCCTCTGTAGTCGTGGGTTATGGTAGCGTCTATAAACTTCACTCTATCCCAGAGCTTGTGACAGGCAGGGCATTCTCCCTGCTCGTCACTCTCTGCCATCGGGCGAGTTATTTCAAATCGCCCGTGCTCTTGGCAGTCGTATGAGTAGATAGCCATTTAAGTATCTCCTCATATTTCGCATGAGCTTCCGAAACACGCAAGGGTTTGGCTTCCTTCTGTGTTGTCTTCTGCTTCTGCGAACTGGCTCCAATCAATGACTGGCATTCTTGACACAAGTTCTTCATACTGCTCCTTTGTGATTTCCTCATAGGGAGCTTGTTCGTATGTGTGCTCAAGACGGGGCAGGAACGCCACGCCACTCACCTCATCGAAATGCTCCCACACCCACGCACCAAGCTCCATATACTCGTCAGCGCCGTAGTAGACGGTGATGGAAGGCTTGTGCTCACACCAGTTATCCTGAATGTGCTTCCAATACTCCATCTGCTGAATAGCCGTCAGGCCATCCTTACACACAGCACCATCTGGTGACTTCTGAGGGAAGCTAAACACAGCTGTGTTCGGGCTCACCTTATCCATCTCCCACGGAACGCCTTGGCTTGCCAAGAACTGCGTCAGCGGGTCGTTGATGCTGTTCCTTACACGACGTATGTAGAAATCACTAAAGCGAGGATGCAAGCCGCTAGCAGAGTCAACGAGTTGTGAAACTGTTCCCGACGGCTTGACGCAAGTGATTGCCGTAGACTGATTGATTCCAAGTCTAT
>Ga0315906_10003461_pt1 | contig 20961 bp, 18 predicted proteins | sample LakEriMetagenome_4_FD_203526 | JGI IMG/M metagenome (GOLD analysis project Ga0315906, IMG submission 203526) | Freshwater fungal communities from buoy surface, Lake Erie, Ohio, United States - Buoy 2 MA122 | ecosystem: Environmental > Aquatic > Freshwater > Lake > Lake biofilm | place: USA...
CGCGACCAGCAGCGAATGCAGCCCCATGGAGCTGATGTACCCCAGCGCCCCGAGATCCAGAACAAAACGCGCGGAACCTCGGCTCATCAGCGCTTGCCAACGGGGCTCAAAGGTCGAGCAGGTGGGGAAATCGAGCCGGCCGGCGACAAGTTGGAGGAAAGATGCGCAAGGCTACCCAGCAGGATGAACAGCCGCGCACTCAAGGCCCGCGCGCCGTCCGTCAGGGGCTTCTCCAGCAGCTTGTGGCCGAGGATGCCCACCAATGCGCTCACCAGTACGTGGAACAACATCACCGGAGCGGTGTTGAGAAAACCGACATCTGGCAGGAAACGCAGGTAATCAAGGTCAGCGACTCGCAGCATCCAGTGGACGAGCGGGAAAGCGACCACGGTGTGCAGCAGATAGATGGCGTAAGAAGAATCCCCCAGCAGCGCAAGCGTCCGTGACTTGAATAAGTTCGGCGCCATGGCAGCAACCAGCAACAACAAACCAGCGGTCACAGCCATGGCCGGTCGCGCGTCGTTACCGAGCCCCAGATGGAGTCCGACCCCGATCATCAAGCCGAGAGCGGAGATCATCGCACAGATCCAGGGCAGCAATGACAGGGTGCTCATCTCCCGCCCTTGCATCAAGCGGTAGGCGAGGATGCCGACTGCGAAGCAGAGGATGCGCTCCTGCGTATAGAAACCCATGACCGCGGAGGTGGGCGGGTCAACCTGACCGACCAGGAAAAGGCCCACGAGCATCAGCATGGCGAGTTCCAGGTTCACCCGGCGGACCAGCAGCGAGAGCGTGAAGACGAGGTAGAAACAGGCCTCGAGATTGAGAGTCCAGCCGGGCACCACCAGCGGCCAGAGTGCATCGGTTCGAACAGGATGCGGGTGCGGGATGAGCAGCATGTCGAGCGCAAAGGCCTGCAGCCGTGGATCGAAATTCCAGTAAAGCTCCCGCAGTGAGCTCGAGCGCTCGATCCAGGCCAGTAGCTGGGGGGCGCTGTTGATCAACTGCACCGCCCAGTAGAAGGGCAGCAGGCGCAGCAGACGCCGCCACAGGAAGACAGCTGCGAGGGGCAGGCGATTCCCCGTCGCTGGCAAGGCAGCGGTCGTGTGTGCGAGCACGAAGCCACTGGTGACCAGGAAGATCTCGACCGAATAAGTGCCGACGTCCGGCCAGCTGGCAGCAGCCGGCTTGAAGTAATGCCGGGCATGGACCAGCACCACCACCAGTGCGGCGAACCCGCGCAGATACTGGATGCCGTGGAAGAAATTTCTGGCCTGTCCCATGGTCGTTCCGGAATGTTGCGCCTGAGGGCAGGTGCTTGTTCCGGTTAACGGCAGGCGGGCGCGATTTCTGAAGTCCGGCTGTGGCTGATGACTAGCCTCGGCGCCAGGTGTGGTAGCGCGCCAGCCAGCGCAGCACTCCCTGCGGGGCATGCGCGCGTTGCCACGCTCCCGCGGCCTGCTTTGCGGCTTCGCCAAACGTGGGATAGGCATGAATGGTCGCGAGAATCTTGCGCAGGCCGAGGCCGTGGCGCATGGCGAGCGCAAACTCGCCCAGCATCTCGCCGGCGTGGCGGCCGACGATGGTTACACCGAGCAGACGATCTCGCCCCGGCGGCGTGAGCACTTTCACGAAGCCCCGGGTGTCCCCCTCGGTGATGGCCCGATCCAGGTCGGCCAGTGGCAACCGGGTGATCTCGAACTCCAGTCCCGCCGCTCGCGCGCTCTCCTCGGTGTGGCCAACGCTTGCGATTTCGGGATCGGTGAAAAGCGTACGCGGCAGCACCCGGTAATCGGGCCGTGTTCGGTAGAGACCTCCGAACAGCGCATTGATGGTGGCGTGCCAGGCTTGATGGGCAGCCACCGGCGTGAGCCGCCAAGGCCCCGCGGCATCGCCTGCCACGAAGATGTTGGGATAGCGAGTAGCGAGGAAGGCGTCTGTCTCGATGCTGTCATCTGCCTCGATATCCAGGGTTTCAAGCCCCATACCGATGGTGCGTGCACGTCGCCCCAGCGCACACAGGATCTCGTCGAAGGCGATTTCGATGACCGCCTCGGGTCCTTCGGCCACCACCACCTTGTGTTCCCCACGCCACGTGCACTCCAGTGCCTGGTGCCCGGTGAGTACCGTCACCCCCTCCTGCACCAGTGCCTCGTTCACGAGTGCAGCGGCCTCCGGATCTTCGCGGGGGAGCAGGCGTGGTCCGCGTTGCAGCAACACGACCTGGCTGCCCAGCCGGGCAAAGCACTGGGCGAGCTCGCACCCCATTGGGCCGCCCCCGAGGACCAGCAGGCGAGGGGGCAGCCGGGTGATGCCCCACAGGGTGTCGCTGGTCAGTGGCTGCATGGCGGCGAGGCCCGGGAGTTCCGGAACCACGGGCACGGAACCCGCGGCCAGCACGATGCTGCGGGTGGTGAGAACCTGCGTGGCGCCGTCGGCACCGGTGATCTCCACCTCCCAAGGACTCAGCAAGCGCGCGTTGCCCGCAAGACATTCCACGCCCAGCGCGGCGTAACGCTCGCGTGAATCGTGGGGAGCGATTGCCGCCACCACGGCATGTACGCGGGCCATGACTTGCGTGAAATCGAACTCTGCATGCAGCTGGCCGATACCAAATTGGTTTGCCTCGCGCATCTCGTGCAACAGGCGACTGGTGCGAATGAGTGCCTTGCTCGGCACGCAGCCGTAATTGAGGCATTCGCCACCCATCCGATCCCGTTCCACCAGGGTGACCTTGGCCTTGAGAGCTGCCGCGAGATAGCTCGCCACCAGGCCGGCAGCGCCGGCGCCAATCACGATGAGGTTGCGGTCGTAACGGCGCGGCCGGCGCCCACGCCACGGACTCAACGCACGGCGTGCACGCAGCCAGCACAGGCAGCGGGCGGCGAGCAAAGGCAAGAATCCCAGCAAGGTGAGGGTGGCGAGCAGGGAAGGGCCAAGGATGTCGGTTGGTGACTCGACTGCGGCGAGCTCTGTTCCTGCATGCACGATGAGCACCGTTGCAGGCAGCATGCCGAGCTGGCTCACCCAGTAGTAGGTGCCGGTTGGCATGCGAGTGAGGCCGAACAGGAGGTTGATCATGAAAAACGGAAACAGCGGCACAAGTCGCAAGGACAGCAGGTAAAACGCCCCTTCGCGGACAAGGCCCTCGTCGACCCGCGCCAGGAGATGACCGTAACGGGTGCTCACTGTCTCGCGCAGGAGATGACGCGCGCAGAGGAATGCAAGGGTGGCTCCCACAGAGGAGGCGAATGACACCACCACGGTGCCGGTGAGGGTGCCGAATATCGCGCCTCCCGCCAGCGAAAATACCAAGGCTCCAGGCACGGACAAGGCCGTGGCAAGGACATACAGCAGGAAATAGCCGGTCAGCGTCGCTGCGGGCTGCGTGGCGTAAAGGTCGAGCAGGGCTTGATGTTGGGTGCGCAGCCAGACGAGTGACAGATACTGCTGGAGATCCAGAAAAACGAAGAGGCCAAAGCATGTGGCCAGTGCAAGGACCAGCCACAGCCTGGAGCGCTTCATGCCGGGAGCGTCACGGCGCGCTCAGAACCGGAACACGCCATAGCCCGGTGCCTCCAACGGGGCATTGAGCGAGGCACTGAGGGCCAGTCCCAGCGCATTGCGCGTATCCACGGGATCGAGGATTCCGTCATCCCAGAGATTAGAGGTGGAGTAATACGCCGAGAGCTGCTCCTGATAGGCCTTGAGAGTCTCGTGATAGACCGCATCAATGACGGCCTGATCGACCGGCTGGCCGTTGCGCTCCAGTTGACGCATCTTGACCTCGGCGAGGGTACGCGCAGCTTGTTCGCCCCCCATGACGCCAATCTGGTGGTTGGGCCAGGCAAAAAGCATCCGCGCATCATACGCCCGACCACACATGCCATAGTTGCCGGCGCCGAAGGAACCGTGGCACATCACGGTGAATTTCGGTACCACGCTGCAGGACTGGGCCATGATCATCTTGGCTCCGTCCTTGGTAATCCCCCGGGCCTCGTATTCACGCCCGACCATGTAACCGGTGATGTTCTGCAGGAAGACCAGCGGCGTCGAGTTCTGGTTGCAGAGCTCGATGAAGTGCGCACCCTTGAGCGCGCTGTCATTGAAGAGCACGCCGTTGTTGGCGAGGATGCCAACCCGCCAACCCCAGAGATTCGCGTAGCCACAGACGAGGCTCGTGCCGTAGGCGGGCTGGTATTCGTGGAAGCGGCTCCCGTCCACCAGGCGGGCAATGACTTCGCGCATGTCGAAGCCCCGCTTGATGTCGTCAGGAATGATGCCGTAGAGCTCGTCCGCGGGGTAACAGGGGGCTTCAACAGTGGATCTCTCCAGCGCCCAGCGCGTGGGGCGCTGCCACTGCGCGACGATCTCCCGGCCGATGGCAATTGCATGGGCCTCGGTGTCCGCGGGATAGTCGCAGGTACCGCTGACTTGGGTGTGCAGATCGCAGCCTCCGAGATCATCCACGCTCACCACCTCGCCCGTGGCGGCCTTCACCAGCGGTGGGCCAGCGAGGAAGACGGCACCTGTGCCGCGCACGATCACCGCGTAGTCGGAGAGGGCAGGGATGTACGCCCCACCTGCCGTGCAGTGGCCGAAGACCAGCGCCAGCTGCTTTACTCCCATCTTGGAGAGGATGGCCTGGTTGCGGAACATGCGGCCGGCCATGTGCTTGTCCGGAAAGAGCTCGGACTGAAGTGGCAGGAAGCCGCCCGCACTGTCGCAGAGATGAATGACCGGCAGCCGGTTCTCGATGGCGATGTCGAGACAGCGCACGATTTTCTTCACCGTGAGCGGATACCAGGCACCGCCTTTGATGCTCGAATCATCGGCATGGATGATCACTTCGCGGCCGCTCACCATGCCTATGCCCGTGATGCAACTCGCGCCTGGTGCTTCGCCGTCGTAGGCCATGTTGCCTGCCAGCGAAGACAACTCGAGGAAGGGAGTGCCGGGATCGAGCAGGCGCTCCAGCCGCTCGCGGGGCAGCATCTTGCCCTGCCGATGCAGGCGCTCCACGTCGCGCGGCGGGCGTTGGTGGCGCGCGGCTTCCTGTTTCTCCCTGAACTCGGCGATGCGCCGCTGGCTGGCCAGATAATTCGCGCGGTATTCGCTGCTGTCCGTGTTGAGCCTGGAACGGATACGGCTCATGACGCCTCCTCGGGATGCAGCGCAACCAGCAAGGCGCCTTTCTGGAATGTCTCGTTTATCTCGACGTGCACGGCGGCAATGATTCCCGCGCGTGGCGCCGCCAGTGTTATCTGCATCTTCATGGATTCGATCACGAGCAGGCCCTCGCCCGCAGCCACCGGGATCCCGGGCTCACAGCGCAAGGCCACCACCACGCCCGGCATCTCCGCGCGCAACTCGTGGCCGCCACTGTTGCCGCCCGCGCCCGACAGGGGATCCTCCGGCTGGATGGACAAGGTGCGCCCGGCCAGCTTGAGATGTATCCGCCCCCCTTCAAGCACCCGCCAAAACCGGAAATCCTCGCCGTTCACACGCAGCCTGCAGGAACCGTCGTCCGCGCCGGGCAGTTCTTCCACGGTGTATTCGACACCCTCCACCAGACAGCGCAGGACGGGTTGGCGTCCAAGAATTTCAATTGGCACACGAGTGCCATCCAGTTCGTGGAAGAAGGACATGGTTCGTCAGTTCCTCCAGCCGCCCATGGAGGCGTGGGGTTCGGGGATGTCATGCACCATGCGGCGGAACGCTTCATCCGTAAATGCCGCAGCGAGCAGGGCTGCGGCGCGCGCCTCTGGCGTGAGTGGTGGGCTCTTGAGGCTTGCGGCGTGAATCTCGATGAAGCCGGTATGCAGCTCCCCTGCAACAAAGGCCGGGTGCCGCAACAGGCGCGCCAGGTAGTCAAGATTGGTCTCCACCCCGAGCAGCACCAATGACTCCAGCGCCTCCAGGCTGCGTGCAATGGCCTCCTGGCGGTCACGGCCGTGGCAGACCAGCTTGGCCAACATCGAGTCGAAGGCTGCCGTGACGGCCTGGCCCTGGCTGATGCCGCTTTCGAAGCGCGTGGCCGGCAATCGCGGCTCCCGGAGCAGCGCCACGGTGCCGGTGGCGGGCCTGAAATCATCCTCGGGCCGCTCCGCGCAAATTCGGCATTCGATGGCATGACCGTCGAGCCGGATCTCCGACTGGGCCCAGCCCAGAGGCTCGCCATTCGCGATCCGGATCTGGGCTTCAACGAGATCGCGTCCCGTCACGAATTCGGTGACTGGATGCTCCACCTGCAGTCGCGTGTTCATTTCCAGGAAGTAGAAACGGCCGTCCGGTGCAAGGATGAATTCAACCGTGCCAGCGTTGCGATAATCCGCAGCCTTGGCCAAGGTCACCGCCGCGGCGCAGATCTCATCGCGGAGCTCGGGGTCCAGACGCGGTGCGGGGCTTTCCTCCAGAACCTTCTGGAAGCGGCGCTGCACCGAGCATTCCCGCTCGAAGAGGTGAATCACCTGGCCATGGGCGTCGCCCAGGATCTGCACTTCGATATGCCGGGGCTGCTCGATGTAACTCTCCGCATAAACCCGGCCATCGGCAAAGTAGCGCTGGGCCTCTGCTGCGGCGGTCTCAGCACGTGCCGCGAGCTCTTCCCTCGCCCGTACGATGCTCATGCCCTTGCCGCCACCGCCGGCCGCCGCCTTGATGAGCAGCGGAAAACCGATGTGTTCCGCCTCGCGCAGGAACGTCTCCAGATCCCCCGTCTGCGTGCAGCTCGGCGCCACAGGCACGCCGTGACGGGCGGCGAAATCGCGTGCCCTGAGCTTGTCGCCCATGAGCCCGATGACCTCTGCCTGCGGCCCGATGAAGCACAGTCCGGCGGCTTCAACAGCCGCCGCAAAACCCGCGTTCTCGGCAAGAAAGCCGTAGCCCGGGTGGATGGCGTCCGCGCCTGTGGCCTTGGCCGCCGCGATGAGCTGCGCCACGTCCAGATACGCTGCGGTGGGGACGTCTGCCACGAGTTCCACGGCATGATCTGCAGCCAGCACATGTGCCGCTGCGCGGTCCGCGAAATGATGGACGGCGGTAGTCTTGAGCCCCAGCCGCTGCGCGGTGCGCTGGATCCGGCAGGCAATCTCACCCCGATTGGCGATGAGGATGTGGGAAATGGCCATGCGTCAGCGTCCCGTCCAACGCGGCGGACGGCGCGCATTGAAAGCCGCCATCCCCTCGCGCGCATCCTCGGTCTGGGCGATGACCGGCAACATGACCTGGGTGTACTCCAGCGCCTGATCCAGGTGCATGTCACTGATGGCGCGCAGTACCTGTTTGCCTACGCGGTGACTGGTGGGCGAATTCGCGAGCAGGCGTTCCAGGCAATCTTCGACACGGCGGTCGAGCTCACTGCCCGCTACCACGTGATTCAGGAGATTGAGTTTCAGGGCTTCTTCCGCATCCACCATCTCGCCGGTCAGGCACAGCTCGGTCAGGCGGCGTCGCGGCACCAGACGCATGAGATAAGGCAGCACCATCATGGGGAAAATGCCGAAACGGGCCTCAGGCAGGCCAAAGCGTGCATGGTCGGCGGCGATGGCGATATCGCAGGCACAAATGAGCCCCAGTCCTCCACCCACCGCCGTGCCGTTCACGCGCGCCACCAGTGGCAGGCGACACGCCTCCAGGCGCTGGAACATTTCCAGTGCATAGTGGCGAGGATCCGCTGGTGTGAATTCGAAAGGTGCGCCCTTGGCGTCCGGCGAGAGATCCCCGCCGGCACAGAACGCCTCCTGGCCGGCGCCGGTGATAACCACTGCGCGCAGATGGCCGGCGCGCTCGGCGCTTGCCAGTGCCGCGCTGATACCCGCACAGACCGCCTCGTTGATCGCATTGCGGCGTGCTGGACGATTGAGAGTAATCCAGAGTACGGAGGTTTTCTCCTCGACCAGTACTTCGTCCGCCACGCATTGCCCTCCCGGATGTCGCAGGGACTCTAGTGGACACCCTTGGCAGGGTCAACGCACCCTGTCCGAGTCCGCCAGGGACTGCGCTAGAATCCGAACATCATTCAGAGTACACAGGAGACAGGCCATGGCCGACTTTGCGGAGAAGCCCCGCAACCGTGTGATGCGCTACCCGAAGCGTGCCGCCTACGACACGGAAACCGTGAATGCCATTCTCGATGAGGGACTGGTCTGTCATGTGAGCTTTGTGATGGATGGCCAGCCTTTCATCATTCCGACCATTCATGCCCGGATGGGTGACCAGCTGCTGCTGCACGGCTTGAAGGGTGGGCGGATGCTCGAACACATCAATGCCGGCAACCCGCTGGCTGTGGCCGTTACTTTGCTGGATGGCCTGGTGCTGGCCCGCACGGTGTTCAATCACTCGATGAACTACCGCTCGGTCGTGCTGTTCGGGCGTGGGGCGAGTATCGAGGAACCGGCACAGAAACTCGAAGCCCTGCGTTGCCTCACCGAACATGTCTGCCGTGGACGCTGGGCGGATGCACGTCCGCCTACCGATAAGGAATTGCAGGCAACGACGATCGTCGCCATCGATATCGAGGATGCCTCGGCCAAGATCCGCAAAGGTCCGCCGGGTGACGCCGGGGATGAGCTGGAATGGCCCACGTGGGCCGGCGTGCTGCCCTTGCCGGTGGTGCCTCAGGCGGCAGAGACGGATCCGCGGCAGGCGGAGGCCTTCCCGGTACCCGCCTATGTCAGCGACTACCACCGGTAGTCGGGCGCAGTTTTCAGGCGTCAGCTCTCAACGGATGCGCTTCAGGCTCGCCTGATCGAAATCGCGCCGGGTGAGCCCGGTGCGAAAGCGGTAGTCCTGCCAGGTGAGGGTGGTGTCCTTGCCGGTCTGATGGTTTTCCATGTGCATTTCGTCCGCCCGCCAGAACCGGTCCAGGTACTGGCGGTAGCCGCGAAACGTCAAGGTCTTCAGCGGCGCATCCTTGCGGTCATGGAACACGACCTTGAGCGGTTGCAGCCTCTCCTCGTCGATCCACACCAGGCGCCGCGTATAGCCGGAGTGTTCGTATGCCGGATATTCCTCCAGCACATGAGCCTTGCGACCGTCCAATTCTTCGTCACGCAACCACCGGTAGCGATACTTTTCAACTTCAGTTGAGGAGAGATCCTCGTAGGCGAACTCGCTGCCGACAAAGGGACCTGACTTGTTGGCAGAGGCGATACGCTTCACCCGCTTGAGTGCCGGCAGGTAAAGCCATTGATCATCCGGCGTCAATGCATGCGTATAGCTCAGGAACGCGGTACCCGCGATATCACGCGGGGAATCGAACACGATGAGGCTTTGATCACCGTCATCGGCAATCTCGAGGACCTTCATGCGTAGTGCACGCCGGCTCTCCTGGCCTTGGCGGTTGCGCAAGCGCATCTCGAGTTCGGCCTGCATGTCTTTCCATCCGGCATCTCGGGCTTCCACCGCCTCGGCAATTGCGAGTCCGCGTTGCTCGGGGTCGAGGGTGGCCAGTGAAGGATCGGGCGCAACCGTTGAAGTCTGGGCCAGACCCTCGGCCAGAACCTGGCCGGCTGCCAGCACACAGAGCAGCAGCAGCGTCTCAAGAGGCCTTGGCATGGGTACGTGCCTCCAGGGTTAACAACAGGGGCGAGAGAAACAGCAGATCCACCAGCAGGGCAAGGCCGATCACCAGCGCGGTCAGCATTCCCATGCCGGCATTCAGTTCAAAAGCGGAGAACGCGAGCACGAGGAATCCGAGAACAAGAGTGATGCTGGTGACCAGCATCGCCCGCCCGTTCACGCGAAACGCGTAGCGGATGGCGTCTTCCGGGGCAAGGCCTTTGCGGCGTCGCCCACGCTGGTATTTCACGAGAAAGTGCACGGTGTCGTCGATGATGATGCCAAGTGACATGCTTGCCACCACCGACAGCGACAAACCAACCTGACCAACGGCCAGCGCCCACAGGCCAAAACCCGCGCCCAGCGGCAGCAGGTTGGGCACCAGGCTGAGGAACCCGAGCCCCGGTGCCCGCAACATGAAAATCAACAGGAAGGAAATGAGCGCAAGCGCCAGGGCACTGCCCATGAGCATGGTCTTGATGTTGCGCACCCCGAGGTGGGAAAACATCAGCGCGGTGCCCGATCCAGTGCCCGAGGCAATGGCCGGTGCGTGTTCATCCAGCCAGTTCTCGGCCCGGGTATTGAAGGCGATGGCCGCCTGGCTGGACAGGGTTTCCATGGCGGCGCTGATCTTGAGAGCCGACTTGTCGATGTCGATCTGGCTGTTGAGGTCGAGCCCGTAGGGCAGGGACATCTCGTAGAGCAACTGGTACTGCGCGGCCAGCTCACGCGATTCCGGCAGGCGGTAATGGCCGGCGTCTTCCGCATGCAGGTTGCGGTTGAGTCGCTTCACGGTGTCGGTGTAGCTCGTCACATGCTTCACCTCGGACTGTTGCCTGAGCCACGCCACGAATGCGTCTGCTTGCTCGAGAAAGATCGGGGCATGAATCCCGCCTTCCTCACCGGAATCGAGCGTGTAGTAGAAGTGGTAAACCCCACTCAAGTGTGTGGTCGTGAAATCGGTGGCCTGACGAAACGGTGTGCTCCGGTCGAAGTAATTCACGAAGACGTCGTTCAGCTCATTGCGCGGAATGCAGGCAATGAGCCCCAGCAGCAGCACCCCGAGACTTCCCACCAGCCAGCGCCGCCGGCGGATGGCGAACTCGGCCAACGCCATGACCCAGGCCAGCGGCAACTGTCGTTTTTCCGAAAAGCGGACCGGCAGCAGCGCGAGCAGCGCAGGGAAGAGGCTGACCGCAAGCATGTAAGACGCAAAGTCCCCGAAGGCAACCAGATTGCCCAGCTGGCGGAAGGGGGGGACCTCGGAGAAGTTGAAAGTCAGGAAGCCGATGACGGTGGTGAGGCTCGCGAAGAAGATCGGGCGCAGATTGCCGCCCAACGCGTCGATGAGGGCAGTCTCCTTGTCCGCCCCGGCCTGCAGCGCCTGGCGGAAGGCATCCAGGATGTGGACGCAGTTGGCGATGGCAACGGTCAGGATGATGACCGGCGCCGCCGAAGTGGCAGAGGACACCGGATACCCGACATAACCTGAAACACCCATCGCGATGACGATGGCGAGCGCAATCACCAGCACGCAGCCAAGTGCGCCGGTGGCGCCACCGAGCAGCAGCGCGACCAGCAGGATCATCAGCGCGAAGCTCGCCGGGATGAGGGTGAGCATGTCGCGCCGCGAAGCTTCGGCAAAGGCATGATCCATCATCACGAGTCCCGTAAGATGGACGCGTGTGCCCGGATGGTGTTTTTCGATGTCCGCCGCCAGTGCCCGGGCCGCGTTCACCACTTCAGGGACCTCATGGGCCTCGTCCTTGCGCGGCAGCTGGACCACCACGTTGACGGCCGTCACGTTGGCGCTCTCACGCACGAGTGCGCCGTTCAGGGTGGGCTCAGCGAGTGCAGTCGCCCGCAGGCGGGCGAGGCCCGCGTCATCCAGCGCCGCCGGGTCCGGCACCAGATCGCGCACGATGAGCTCGTCCCCCCGGCCCTCCGTGAACTGGAAGTTGGTCAGCGAATCCACGCGGGAAGAGTAGGGGATTTGCCAGGCCTGGCGCGTGAGCTCGGCGAGCATGGCGAGGCTTGCGGTGGAGAAGACTTTCCCGTCTGCCGGCTGCACCACGAAGTTCAGGGTGTCGTTCTTGTTGAACGTGTTTTCCAGTGCATTGAAGGCCAGCAACTGGGGGTTGTCCGGGCTGAAGAATGCGCGGTGGTTATTGTTGAACTCCAGCAGCCTGAGTCCCGAGCCCGCCGCAAGCGTGACCAGCGCCCAGAACAGCAGCACCCGGCCCGGGTGTTGGACGATGAAACGAGCGTAGCGGGTGGAGTCTGGGCGCAAGGGGGCTGGGTGACTGCGGAACCTTGGCAAGTGTGGGCGGGGCGGATCGTCAATGCAACCTTGGCATGGCGGTCCGCACCCGCGGCAGGCAGGGGGAGGGCTACCGCATCACTGCGCGATATAACCGCCGTCAACCGGCAGCGCGACACCCGTCACGAAGGAGGACTCTTCGGACAGCAGCCAGGTCACGGCATCGGCGATCTCGCGTGGTTCGCCCAGACGGTCCATGGGTTCCTGCCCCACCAGATATTCCTCCTTCACGCCGCCTTCCTCGATCAGGCGCTCCACCATGGCAGTCCGGATCACGCCCGGGCACACGGCATTCACGCGAATCTTCTTGCGCGCGAATTCCAGTGCCACGCTCTTGGTGATGCCGACCACGCCGTGCTTGGAGGCACAGTAGGCACTGGCGCCGCGAGTGCCGATGAGGCCAGCGACCGAGGCCGTGCTCACCAGCGATCCCCCGGAGCCCTGACTCACGAGTTGCTCGATCTGGTATTTGAGGCACAGCCATACGCCGCGGAGATTGACCGCGATGGTGCGATCGAAATCCGCCTCGCTCATCTTCATGATGTTGGTGAAAGCCCCCTCGATGCCCGCGTTGTTGAAGGCACCGTCGAGTCTGCCCCAGGCCTCCACGGTGGCTGCGACCATGTCGCGGACTTCATTGCCATCGGCCACATTGGTCTTGATGAAACGGGCGGTGCCGCCGGCACGCGTGATTTCCTCGACGGTGGCGGGCGCATCCACAGTGTTGACGTCAGCCACCATCACCTTTGCGCCTTCTGCAGCGCAGCGAAGCGCGGTTGCACGCCCGATGCCGGTACTGCCGCCGGTGACGATGATGACCTTGCCTGCGAGTTTTCCGCTCATCCTGACACTCCCCTCTGCGTTGTCTGTGTGTGATGGCCGCATCCTAGCAGAAGGCTGGACGCAGGCTTTCGCGTGCGCCGGGCAGACCGGAATCGTCCGGGGCGGCTTGCCTGTGTGCACAAGGGTGCGGTATGAAGCCCGCGACACCCGGGCGGCCAGAGCCGACCGGCCACGAAAACAAGCACGCCATCCGCGAGGGGAGCACGGTCATGTCCACCAGTCTGCTGAAACGCTTTGATACCTACGAAGAAACCTGTCGCAATTTCAAGTGGAACGTCCCCGAGCACTACAACATTGCAGACGACGTGTGCGAGCGCTGGGCGGGAGAGAGTGAGAGGCTTGCGCTCATCTACGAAGACAGAGAAAAGAAGGTTCACCGCTACACCTTCCAGCAGATCCGGAACTATGCCAACCAGTGGGCCAACACCTTGCGCGGCCTCGGCCTTGGGCGTGGCGACCGTGTGACCGTACTGCTCGCCCAGGATCCGGAATGCGCGATCACCCATGTGGCCTGCTGGAAAGCCGGCATGGTGTCCTGTCCCACCTCGGTGCTGTTCGGGGCCGATGCGCTCATCTACCGCCTGAACGACAGCGGCGCGCGTGTGCTCATCACGGATTCCGCCAACTATCCCAAGGCCGAAGAGGCACGGCACCAGGCGCCGGCGCTGGAGCATATCTTCGTCACCGACGGCGCACCGGGCGACAGCCGCAATTTTTGGGACGCGATCGCGGCGGCCTCCGAAGAGTTCACCAACGAGCGCACCTTGGCCGAGGACACGGCGTGGATCTCCTATACCTCGGGCACGACCGGTATGCCGAAAGGTTCGGTGCAGCCACATCGCATGATGCTTGGCCACATGCCCGGCCTCGAGTTCGCTTATGACTTCTTTCCGCAGGCGGGAGACACCCTCTGGTCGCCGGCAGACTGGGCATGGATGGCGGGCCTCATGGATGTGATCTTCCCGGGCTGGTTTCACGGCTGCACGGTGGTGGCCACTGCCATGAAGGGCTTTGAGCCAGAGGAGGCTTATCGCATTCTCGACCAGCACGGTGTCACCCTGTCCTTGCTGACCCCCACCATGCTGAAGCTCATGCGTGCCGTGCCGGATCCCCGCACCCGCTATTCGCTGAAACTTCGCGCCGTGGCTTCCGGTGGCGAGGCGGTAGGCAAGGAGCTCATCGAATGGGGCAGACGCGAGCTCGGCATGAGCATCAACGAAGCCTTTGGGCAGACCGAGTGCAATGTGATTCTCTCGAACAACGGCAATCTCATGCCCATCAAGCCGGGCTCACTGGGGCGTCCCACGCCCGGTACGACCTGCGCAATCATCGACGATCAGGGGCGTGAGCTGCCGCCAGGGCAGGAAGGGCACATCGCCTGCAAGCGACCCCATCCGGTGATGCTGAAGGAATACCTGAACAAACCCGAAGCAACCCGCGACAAGTTCATTGGTGACTGGCTCATCACGGGCGACACCGGCCACATGGATGAGGATGGGTATTTCTGGTTCCACGGGCGTGCGGACGATGTGATCACGAGCTCGGGCTATCGCATCGGCCCGAGCGAGATTGAGGATGCCCTGCTCAAACACCCGGCCGTGCGCATGGCGGCCGTGATCGGGGTGCCGGACCCGGTGCGTACCGAAATCATCAAGGCCTTCATCATCCCGGCAGCAGGCGTGACACCGGGTGATGCGCTGGTGGACGAGCTCAAGGAATCCGTGCGCAGCCGTCTCGCGAAGCACGAGGTGCCGCGGCTGATCGAGTTCGTCGAGACCCTGCCGATGACCACCACCGGCAAGATCATCCGCCGCGAGCTCAGGGATCGCGAACGCCAGAAATTGAAAGGGGCCTGAAGCGGCGTCACTCGCCGCTGCGGGTCAGGGGGTGCGGTCGAAGACCCGGAGAATCTCCGGGTTGACCAGCCAATCGGGGTTGCGCAGCACCGTGCGCACCTCGAGCTGCGCCCCATCCGGTGTGGTGCCGAAGGTTTCCACCATCGTGCCGCGCGGTGCCAGCAAGGTCTCCACCACCAACTGCTTGCCGCGCCAGAAGACCATGCTTCGTCCAATGCCCGTTGCCACGAATTCATCGCCCTTGGCGCTGTAACGCGGGCCTCCGGCGCGGGGCGCGAGGGTGCGGGTGAAGCCATCCTCATAGGCGAGTGTGACGGTGGTGTCGGTGCTCGTCACACCAAGCCGTGTGGTGTGCAGTATCCGCGTGAGGTCGCCGAGATCCTCCACCTTGCGCATGAGCTGCCGCTCCTTGGAGAGCTGCAGTTCATCGTAGACCTGCTTCTGCCGCGTCATGCCGGATTCCTTACGCTCCCGATCAGCCTTTACCAGCGATATCGGATCGGTGCGCAGGATGGTCAGACCCTGGAGGCGCTGGTTGATGTCATCGCTGTCGTCCTCGTTGAGTACCCACTGGTTGTCCAGAATCACGGGCGGTGCGGCCCAGACCGGAGCAAACAGCAGGTGGCCCATGAGCAGGGCGCTGACAAGACTCGCTGGGCGCATGAAAATCTTTCCCCGGGCTGTGGACGCTCGACTCTACAACGCCTCACTGCGCATTCGCTACACTGCCCTGATTGGTCCCCAAGCTCAGGAAAACCGCGCATGAAGCGAGTCTCGCCCCGTGAAGCCATCGCCGCCCTCCCGACCCGCGGCAACCTCATCATGCCGGGCGGCAGCGCCGAGCCGGTGGGCCTGTTCGAGGCCTTCAGCGAGCAGGTGGAGCGTTTCGAGGGCCTGAACGTCTATTCCGGCTTCGGCTTCGGGGGCTACGGATATCTCAAACGAGGCCTGGGTGAGCACTTCCGACTCGTCACCTGGCAGGCCTCTGGTGCCTTGCGAACGCTGTTCAAGGAAAACGACAGGCGCAAGGTGGGTTTCGTGCCGATCCGCCTCGCTGACCTCAATCGCGTGGTGAGCCGGGAGGGCCCCATCGTACCGGATGCGGTGATCGTGCAGACCACGCCGCCACTGGCCGATGGCACGGTCAGCCTCGGGGTTTCGGTCGGAGGCAATCTGGATTTCGTGCGCGAGGCGCGCCTCGTCATCGCCGAATTCAACCACAATATGCCGGTTATGGCTGGCGAGAGCCGGATTCCGCTTTCGCGTATCGATTTCGCCACGGAGGCCGCAACGCCGCTTGCCCACTACGGCACACCACCTGCAAAAGGGCGGGATCAGGCCATCGTCGAGCATGTAATGGCGCTCATCCCGGAGGAGGCCTGGGTGCAGCTCGGCATCGGCGCGGTGCCTGACCGCGTGCTTGCGCAACTGGCCGGGATCCGCGGCGTCAATCTCTTCTCCGGCCTGCTCACGACCGGGTTGCAGCAATACCTCGCGCAGGTGCGCCACGATCCGAGCGTCACGGTGGGTGAGCTCGCGGGGGATCAGGCCTTCTTCGATTTCTGCGGCACGGATGATCGCATCCGCATGGCGCCACTGCGCGTCACCCACAACGTGGCCAGTCTCGCCGCGCTGCCGCGCTTCGTTTCGATCAACTCCGCGATCGAAATCGATCTGCAGGGACAGAGCAATGGTGAAACCCTGGGCAGTCTCCCGATCAGCGGGGTGGGCGGCAGCATGGATTACGTCGAGGCCGCGGCACAGAGTGCGGGTGGTATTTCCATCATCGCCATGCCGGCCACTACCGAGGATGGCCGGTATTCCAAGATCGTGGCCCGACTGGCCGAGGGTGCCCCGGTGACCACGCCCCGCTTTGCAGTGGACTGCGTGGTCACCGAGTTCGGCGTGGCCCATCTGAAGGGGCGCGACCTCTGGGCGCGGGCCGAAGCCTTGATCAACATCGCCCATCCCGATTTCAGGGATGGACTCGCCAACTCAATGTCCTGAGGGAATCCGGATGATCAAACTCGTCACCGTCTTCAAGCGCCGCAGCGATCTAGCCCTCGAGGCTTTCGAGCGTTACTGGGTGGACAGGCATGCGCCATTGGTGGCGCGTCTGCCGGGCCTGCGCCGCTACGTGCAGTCTCAGACCATCGCCGGTGGCTATCGGCGTGGTGAGCCTGCCATCGATGGTTGCGAGGAGCTCTGGTTCGATGACCGTGAAGCCCTGCATACATTGCCGGGCACTCCCGAGCTTGCAGCGGTCCGGGAGGACGAGACACGACTCATGCAACCTTCCACGCGCCGTGAGATCGTGACGGAGGATGTGGTCGTCAAGGACGGCCCGCTGCCGGCCGGCGGCGTGAAGAACATCGAACTGGTGCTGCGTTTGCCGGAGATGGCACCCGAACCCTTCCATCGCTACTGGATTGAACACCACGGGCCTCTGGGAGCCTCCATCCCGCAGGTGCTGCGCTATGTGCAGAGCCATACCCTGCGCGAGGAATATCAGGAGGGGCGTGTGCCCTCCCTCGATGGCCTCGCGCTGACCTGGTTTGAGAATACGCAGGCCATGCGTGCCGCGGCGCTGACGCCCCAATACGCCGAGACGCGCGCGGACGAGATCAATTTTGTGACCGAACCGCTGGATTTCGTGATCACCCACGAACGCGTGCTGGTCGGCTGAATGGCCGGGAACCCGCTACCTTCCGAGGTCCTCGAGGCGGCACTGGACCGTATGCCTGTCGCGCGGCTCGCGCTGCGGGATCTCGAGGATGCGCCAGAAGCGTTACCCATCGTTTTTGCACGCGCGGTGGGCGCGTTGTGGTCGCCGGTGGATGGCAAGCCCAAGGGCCGCGCGGGAGATCTGGGACGCATCGCGCGGCTCAAGCGTTCACCTGAAGTGATGTTGCTGCTCGATCACTACAGCGATGACTGGCGTGATCTCTGGTGGCTGCGGCTGCGGGTCACGGCTCAAGTCGTCACCGGGAGAGATGCCGCTTGGGCTCCGGTGGAGCAGGCACTCGCCTCCAAATACCCGCAGTACCGGACAGTGCCGATGTTCAAGGACGAGCCCACGCTGCTCAGGTTTGCCTGGCACGATGTGGGCTGGTGGGGCAGTGAAGGTCTCGCCAGTCTGGAACGCTGGCTGTCCCGCGCGCCTTGATCAATCGCGCGGGCCTGAACGTGGCACGATCAGCAGGTGCTCACTGCGCGCAGGGTACTACCTTGCGGGCGGTGTCCTTCGCGTAGAGCTTCTGTCCGTCGGGCGTTTCGCCATCCTCATGCCATTTCTCTGTGACTTCCAGGCAGAACGAGCCGGCATTCTCCTGCGTGGGTGCCAGATCGACCGGCTTCTGACCTCCAACCTGGATGTTGGGATTCGTGGTGGCGTAGCTCGGCGCAATAGTATTGCCGGCACAGCCGCTCAGGAGGCTGGCTGCCGCCAGCATCGCGACAGGAAGCATCGCAGCGGTTGAAAGTCTTGGCATTGGTTCTCCTCGAGTGCGGGCGAAGTCGGCGGGACAGGCGGGGCGGATTCTAGGCACGTGATCTCGCGTCAGCAATGGGTGGCGCGGCCTTGGCATACGGCCGCGAACTCGGGTTGCGCCGCCGAGGATGCAGCCTCATTGCAGAAGGGCCTCCAAGGTCCTGAGGCAGGGTCGGATCGGATCATCCACGCGCAGAGCCTGCACACAGATCTGATCCGCACCCGCGTCGACAAGCGCACGGAGGCGGCTCTTGAGAGTCTCGACATCTCCCCAGACGAGCAGGTGATCGATCAGCGCATCACTGCCGCCATAGTCGAAGTCTTGTGCAGTGAAGCCCTGGCTCAGCCATTGACGGCGTCGGGCGGAGAGTTCCAACGCACCCGCAAACACCTGCCGGCCGAGCTGGCGTGCGCGGCGCGCATCTGTGATGAGGCACACGCGCTGTACGGCACAGAGCCAGGCGTCCGTGCCCAGCAGCGCCCGCTGCTTGCGGATCTCCTCAGACGGGTTGTCCAGAGTGAGCACTCCCTGGGCAATTTCCCGCGCCAGTGCCGTCATCCTGGGGCCGAGAGCGCCAAGCACGACCGGTAAGTCACCGACGCTGGTGGTGATCGTGCCGTTGCCGTCCTGCCCGACGGTCTGCGGTCCAAAGCCCTCGAGACCGAGAGCGCGACTGATGGACAAACCGGTGTGGGCCTGCTTGAGGGCCGCCAAGGACTCACGCATCGCGTGCAATGGCGTACGCCAGCGGTGTCCGCGTGACTCGACGCTGGCGCGATCGGAGACCCCCAGGCCAAGCAGGAAGCGACCCGAGGACAGTTCGCTGAGCGTCTGCTGCGCCATGGCGATTGCCATGGGGTCACGGCCATACAGATTGAGCACGCCGGTTGCCGCGATGAGCGTCCGGGTCTGTTCCAGAATCAGGGTCGAAGTCACCAGCGGATCCCGGCCGAGGTCGTCCGGCAACCACACCGCGCCATAACCAAGTCCTTCGATCTCCCGTGCAATGGCCCTCAGTTCCGATGCCGGGATACCGTCCGTGGGCAGATAGACGCCCTGCGCTGGCAGTTTCAAAGGCGGATGCTCCGGTGAATCTCGGGAAAGCCTAGAACAGGCTCGCCGCTTTGCGCCAGCAGCGCGCACCATGTCAGCCGCCACTCACCGTTGTGGTGCGCCGCCCGGGTCCTCGCTGCCGGCAAGGCGGCACTTCAGGCGGGATCCGGGCCGCTGGCATTCCCCTTGCTTTAGATCCGCTAACAGACAGAATACGAGTCGATGCCGGGAACCCGCCGGGTCGGCCACGTGACGTGCAGCGTCTGCCGCGTGACGATTCGAACTTCGGTGCAGCCAGGGGTTCGCGCACGCGGCAGGCGCTGGGCGACCAATGAGGTTGATGGGCCGATGTCCTTGCGACTGCTGAAATACGCGTTCAATCGCGATCATGCCGAGCCGCGCTGGTTCAACACGCCCGCGGCCCCGCGCGACAGCTACGATGTGGTCATCGTGGGGGCGGGCGGTCACGGCCTGGCCGCAGCCTACTATCTGGCCCAGCGGCACGGTATTCGGCGGGTTGCCGTGTTCGACAAAGGCTATCTCGGCGGCGGCAACACCGGCCGCAACACCACCATTGTCCGCTCCAACTACCTCACGCCCGAGGGCGTGAAGTTCTACGACCGCAGTGTGCGTCTGTTCGAGGGACTCTCCGAGGAACTCGACACCAATCTTTTCTACACCAACCGGGGGCATTTCACGCTGGCCCACACCGAGGCGACGTTGCGCACGGCGCGCTGGCGCGCCGAGGTGAACCGGCATTACGGCATCGAGAGCAGCCTGGTCGGGCCAGAGGCGGTAAAGAAAGCCTGTCCCTGGATTGATCTCGAATGTGGGGGCAAGCATCCGATCCTCGGCGCGCTCTACCATGCCCCCGGCTCCATCGTTCGCCACGATGCGGTGGCCTGGGGATATGCGCGCGGTGCCTCGCGCCTGGGGGTTGAGATTTTCCAGAACACACCGGTCACCGGGATCGAGGTGAAAGCGGGGCGCGTCACGGGTGTGCAGACCTCGGCAGGACTGATCCGGACCGACCGCGTGCTCTGCGCAGTTGCCGGGAGCACGCCTACCTTGCTCAAGATGGTGGGCCTCGACAGTCCGGTCGACATCGTGCCCCTCCAGGCCTGCGTCACCGAACCCATGAAGCCGTGGCTGGATACCATCATCGTTTCCGGCAGCCTGCACGTGTATGTCAGCCAGACCGCGCGCGGGGAACTGGTGATGGGTGCAGCGGTGGATCCTGCCGAGTTGCACTCAACCCGCTCTTCGCTCGAGTTCGTGACCGGACTCTCGGATCAGATTCTCGATCTCTTCCCGTTCCTCGCGAAGGTCCGCATCAACCGGCAATGGGCAGGCATGGCGGACATGACACCCGATTTCGCTCCAGTGATGGGCAAGACCGCAGTCCGCGGCTTCTTCCTGGATGCGGGCTGGGGCACCTGGGGCTTCAAGGCGACGCCCGTGTGCGGGGAGACCATGGCCCATACCGTTGCCCATGATGAAAACCATCCGCTGATCTCGGCGTTCGGCATGGAGCGCTTCGAGCGCATGCACATGCTGGGTGAAAAGGGCGCAGCGGCAGTGGGGCACTGAGCTTGAAGATTCTTGATTGCCCTGTTCTCGGCCCCCGTCCCGCCAGCGAGTTCCTGTGCGCGGGCAGCGCCATCGTGGGCATGCAGAACGATGACCTCGCGGGCGCGCGGCACGCGGTTTATTTCGGGGACGCGACGGCCAAGGTGAAACGCGAGTGGTGGTTCCATCGCGCCTCGCAGCTCTGGTTTATCGTGTCTCGTGACACCGCCAACGACACCGTGCTCGATATCTTGCTGGCGGCTGGATC